>Ga0209415_10000039_pt1 | contig 161192 bp, 146 predicted proteins | sample PeaSoiSIISIP2007_FD_187696 | JGI IMG/M metagenome (GOLD analysis project Ga0209415, IMG submission 187696) | Peat soil microbial communities from Weissenstadt, Germany - SII-SIP-2007 (SPAdes) (version 2) | ecosystem: Environmental > Terrestrial > Soil > Wetlands > Peat | place: Germany... | reverse complement strand
TCGACGGCTCGATCACCGCCAAGGGCGGCGCGCTCGGCGGCAATGGCGGATATGTCGAGACCTCGGGGCACACGCTCGACTTCGCCTCTGGCTCGGTGAATGCGAGCGCAGCGCACGGCGCCGCCGGCACCTGGCTGCTCGATCCTTTCAGCCTGACGTTCAACCGCGCCGAAGCCGACGCTCTGGCCTCGGCGCTCGACCTCAACAACGTCGCGGTGATGACCGCGTCGGACGGCGCCACCGCCGGCTTCGGGATCGTCAACGCCAACGGCAACGGCGACATCACGTTCAACTTCAGCGTCAACTGGAACAGCGCCAACACCCTATTCCTCAGCGCCTACGGCAACATCAATATCGGTGCCGGCGTGACGTTGGCCGGAGGCGAGGGCAGCGCGGTGCTGATGCAGCAGAACACCGGCAACACCAACCTGCTGTTCAACGGCAGCTTCGAGCAATTGCTGCCCGGCGGCACGGTGCCGTCGTCGACCAACATCCCGGGCTGGACCCAGTCCGGCAATCCGGGCGACACGGACGTCCTTACGGCGGAGGCGGGCGAGGGATACACCCCCGAGGACGGCAGCTACTATCTCTTCGTCGGGCCGGTCGGCTCGGACGGCGTGCAGTCCCAGAGCTTCGTCGATCGGCCGGGCGATTCGCTGGTCGTGTCCGGCTTCCTGGCGGGCAACGGCAGTGGCATCAGCGACTTCTCGATGAGCTTCAACGGGACCCCGGTCGTCACCGTGCCGAACCCCGTGCCGCTGCAACCCTATGTGTTCTACTCCGCCGCGGTGACCGCCACGGGAAACGACACGTTCTCCGTGTCCTACCGCAACGATCCGAGCTTCGACGCGATCGACAACTTTACCGTTTGCCGCGCCAGCGCCACCTGCGTGAACACGGGGCCGGTCATACCCGGAGCGGAGGGAGGAGGCATACTGACGCCGGCGCAGCAGTTCCAGCAGAATCAGACGATGCAAGGGGCGAACACCGTCGGCCAGCAGGTCGTGAACGGGATCGGAAATCCGCCGATACTATTGCCGCTGCCGCCGCTGCCGCAGTTCGCGGGGCTGCCGGAGCCGTCATTCGCCATCGACTTGAATGCGGGCGTTGGCGCGGGCGCAGGAGGCCTCGGCTCGGTCATCGGCCTCGATACCGGCGGCGATACCTACGGGCAGATATCGGGCGGCGGATCGACCTCGGACAATCCGTTCTTCGACATTCCCCCGGTGACGCTGGCGCCGCATCCGTTCCCGCTGCCGCAGCAATCGGACCAGCCGCTGGGCGGTCCCGGCAGCAACCTGTTCCAGGAGCTGACGGTCGACGTGCGGCGCAACGGGCTATACGACGGGCCGCCGCTGAACCGCGGCAATGACGCCCTGTGGTTCCGCACCGGCGGCGGGACGTGACGACGCCGATCAGGCGTTGCCGCGATGCTCGCGCCAGAAGTCGAGCTTCTCCTGCACCACGCGGTCGGAGAACTGGAAGATGACCGCGTCGGACGAGGCCACGTGCTCGTGGAACTGCCAGCTCGGCGCCACGAAGATATCGCGCGGGCCCCATTCGAAGGTCTTGCCGGCGATGGTGCTCTTGCCCTCGCCTTCGACCACCACGAAGCCGGTGCTGTCGGTCGAGCGGTAGGGCTTGGTGGTGAAGCCCTTGGGCAGGAGCTGCATCCAGGTCGAGATCGTCGGCATCGCCCAGTCGCCGCTCGCCGGGTTGATGTATTTCATGCGCAGCGCGTGATAGGGGTCGGGGGCGCGGAAGCTGCGCAGCTTCTCGAGCGCGGCGCGCGTCTTCACATAGGGATAGTTGAAGATCGGCGTGGTCTTGCTCTTCCACTCCTGTCCGTCGGGCACCAGATTGTAGCCGATCTCGGCATCGGCCGCGCCTTCGGGCCGCGTCACCGGATGGGTCTCGTTGGGATAGAAGTCGAGGAAGCTCGCATCCATCATGTTGACGAGATGGAGGTCGAGCACGTCGAGCCACACCATCGGCCCGCTGCCGAGATTGCCGTGATCGTGCCACGCCATGCCCGGCGTGATGACGAAGTCGCCCGGCGACATCATGGTGCGCTCGCCGCCGACCGCGGTATAGGCGTCCTTGCCCTCGATGATGAAGCGCAGCGCCGCCGCGGTATGGCGGTGGGCCGGCGCGATCTCGCCGGGCAGGATGATCTGGAGCCCGGCATAGAGGCTGTGAGTGATGCGCTGCTGCCCGGTGAGGCCGGGATTCTCCAGCGACATCACGCGGCGCTGCGCCTCCGCCGTTGAGATGATGTTGCACGCCTCCATCAGGTAGGGCCGCACCTCCTTGTATTTCCAGATCGCCGGCACCGCCGGCGACACCGGCTCCTCGGTCACCATGCGTCCGAGCTGGGTCCACAGCGGGGCCAGGTTCTGTCCCCCGGCACGGCGGTAGAAATCCTCGCGCCCGGTGCCGGATGTCGCCGTCGGATTGGTGGTGTCCATTGCGGTTTCGCCTCCTGCGTCGCTTGACAATTGGGCCAAGGCCGGGGCCGTGTCAAGGCAGGGGCCGCCGAGACAGCGCTCCGGCGGTCAGACCGCGACCTGGCCGGCGATGCGGATGCGGCGCGAGAGGATGTCGCCGCGGCCGTCCTCGAACAGCACCGCGAGCGCCTGGGAAGCGGCCTCGAGCTGGGCCAGGACCGGCGCGTTGTCCGGCGCCTCGCGCAACAGCTCGAGCAGCGGCGCCGCGCGCCGCTCGATCTCCTCGCCGAGCGCCTCGACCGCGTCGCGGGTGTGGCCGAGCCCGTGGCGCGAGCCGCGCTGGGCCAATTTGGCGATGAACCGCGCCGCCTCGACGGCGGAAGCCACGACGTCCGATGCCGGCGTCCGCAGGTCGGGCTCGGGCGACAGGCCGCGCGGCTGCGTGCCGCGGCGCTGCAGCGGCAGGATGCGATCGAGCACCGTCTCGCCGGCGACGCGGCCGAGCCAGTCGTTGCTGAACGCGGCCGCGAGCATGGCGCGCGTGTCGAGGATGCGGTCGCCCCACGCGCTGCCGCGGCGGAAGTTGAACTCGCCGAGCAGCCCCTCGGCGTCGCGCATATAGGCGGCGAGCGCGGCGGCGAGCCGGTCGATGTCGGGCGCATCGCCGCGCCGCGCGGCAAGCGCGGCGGCGTCGCGCGCGGAGCGCTGCAGATCGCTCACGAGGCGCTCGCCGACGACGCCGAATTCGGTGTCGCGCAGCATCGATTCATCGGGCTTCCACGACAGCGCGCGGCCGAGCCGCAGGATGTGCCACGGCTGATCGAGCCGGTTGAGGATCGCGAGCGCAAGGTAGCGCGCGTCCATGCCGTGCGATTCCGACAGCGCGACGTAGTTCTGCTTGGCCGCGGTGACGGCGTCGGGCATGAACTCGACGATGCGGCGACCCTCGAGCTTGCCATAGGCGGCCTGGATCTTGTCGATCGCGGAAAGAGCGGCGTCGAGCGGCTCGGCCATCGCGAGGAGCGCCGCCATGACGGAGACGTCGGCGATGAGCGCGGGGCGCGACATGAGCTGGCGCAGCGCGGGATCGGGCTTGGGCTTGGCCAACTCGGCGACGAGGCCGCGCGTCCATTCCGCCGCCGCTTCCCGTGCCTCGCAGCCAAGCGCTTCGTGCGCGCTGCGAGAGCCGGCGTGTGTGAGCGCGGCGAGCCGCTCGGCGAACGCGGCCAGTTCCTTCCCGGCGCAACGCTCGAGCGCGCGCCACCACGGCGCGATCGAGGCGCGCGGCAAGATTCCGGGCACGCGCGGATCGTCGTCGCGGTCGGTGAGGAAGGGCTCGAAGGCGCGCACCACCAGGCGGCGCAGATCGGGGACGCGCGGGGCCTTGGCCTTGCGCAAGGTCGGGCGCAGCCCGTCCAACACGAGATCGGTCGGGAGCGTCGCCTGCCCCTTCGCGCGCGACAACTCGACCGAGCGCGCCAACGCGAGCGCGTCCCTGGTCGAAAGCCGTCCCAGCGCCTCGTCGATCTGCGCGGACTTGCCCATGACTCATGATGGCGGGCGCATGGTGAAGGAGCAGTTAACGGGTGCCCGGCGCGGGCCTATAATGGCGGCGCCGTCGAGGAGGTGCATATGACCATCATGCTCGACCACACCATCGTTCCGGCGCGCGACAAGGAGCTATCGGCGCGGTTCTTCGCGCGCATCTTCGGCCTCCAATACGAGGGCCTGCATTATCACTTCGCGCCCGTCCGGGTGAACGACACGCTGACGCTCGATTTCGACGAGGCCAAAGAGTTCGAGCGCCACCATTACGCGTTCCGGGTGAGCGATGCCGAGTTCGACCAGATCTACGGCCGCATCAAGGACGAGGCGCTGGTCCATGGCAGCGGCCCGGGCGCGCTCGCGGACATGAAGATCAATCACCGGCGCGGCGGCCGCGGCTGCTATTTCCGCGACCCCAACGGGCACGTGCTCGAGATCATGACGGCGTGACCATGGCCGAGACGACATCCAACGCCGCCCTGCCGGCACGCTTCGCGACGGGCGACCGGGTCAAGGTGCGCAAGGCCTACCCGCCCGGCCATCTCCGCACGCCGTGGTATATCCGCGGCCATGTCGGCATCATCGAGCGGCTGTGCGGCGCGTTCCCCAATCCCGAGGAGCTGGCCTACAACCGGCCCGGCCTGCCGGCGCAGCCGCTCTATCGCGTACGCTTCGCGCAAGCCGCGGTGTGGCCCGACTATCGCGGCCCCGCCACCGACACGATCGAGATCGAGATCTACCAGCACTGGCTCGAGGCGGCGACGTAGCCGCCGCTCACGCCACCTTGGCCACCGGGGACACGAGCCGGCGGAAGCGCCACACCGCGGCGGGCGGGAAGTTGAGGAAGATGCGCTGCGCCACCTCGCCCGCGAGCCCCAGCTCGGGCGCGGCCAACGGCGAGGCGACGCCATAGGTGAACTGCACGAAAATGCCACCCTCGCCCAGGAGCGCGAAGCTCTCGGCGACGATGCGCTCCCGGAGGCGCTTGGGCATCGACAGGAGCGGCAGGCTCGACACCACCGTGTCGACCGACGCAAGGCCCAACGGACGCAGCAGCTCGACCAGCTCGGCCGCGTCGCCGCGCACCACTTTGACGCCGGGAAAGCGTTGGCGCAGCAAGGCCGCCAGCGTGCGGTCGCGTTCCACCACCACGAGGTGTGCCGGGCTGACGCCGCGCTCGAGCAAGGCGCGCGTGATGCTGCCGGTGCCGCCGCCGAGCTCCACGACGACGCCATCGGCCAGGGGATCGACCTGCCGCGCCATCGCGCGCGATAGGCCGCGACTCGACGGCGCCACCGCGCCGATGCGGTTGGGCGCCTTGAGCCAGCGCGACAGGAACAACGCCGCCTCTTGCTCGGGCCTGAGGCGGCGCGGGCGGCGGCGGGCCGGGCGCCGCTTGGGCGCCGGCGGAGAAACGGGTTGCTCGATCAAATTGCCGACATCCCTTTTTCACATTTTCGATCGTACAATGCGCGCCGTGCGACCGCCGGACCAAGGCACTTACGTCTAGCAAGGTAGCGCCAGCCAACGGAAATGCAAATTCGGCGGCGCCGCCATCACATTCGGGGAGATCGGGCGATGTCCCTTCGGGCCGAGGAACAAAAGCAGGAAGCGGTCGCGGCGGCCGCTTCGCTCGCGGCGGAGCGGCTGGATGCTGCCCGCGCCAGCGCGGTGCAGCGTTTCCTCAAGCAGTTCTATGGCCACGCGCCGGCGGTGGACGTGCTCGAGCGCAAGCCCGAAGACCTCTACGGTGCGGCGCTGTCGTTATGGCAGTTCGCGCAAGTGCGAAGCCCCGGCCGCGCCAAGCTCCGCGTCGTCAACCCGCGCATCGAGGTGGAAGGCTGGCGCGCGCCCGCCACGGTGGTCGAGATCGTCAACGACGACATGCCGTTCTTGGTCGATTCGGTGACAGCCGCCTTGAACGGCGAGGGCGCGGTGGTCCGCCTCGTGATCCATCCGATCCTGCGGCTCGGCCGCGACGCCGGCGGGAAGCTGACCCAGCTCTACGATTCCGACGCGCGCGACGGGGCGCGCGAATCGGTCATGCATATCGAGATCAGCAGCGTCACCGACGAAAAGCGGATGGCGGCGCTCGAAGCGCGGCTCGGCACGGTGCTGGCCGACGTGCGCATCGCCGTGGCGGACTGGCGCGCCATCCGCGACACATGCATGGGCCTGCGCCAGGAGCTGCAATCCTCGACCCCGCCCGTCGCCAAGGACGAGCGCGACGAGGCTGCCGAGTTCCTTGCCTGGCTCGCCGACGACAATTTCACCTTCCTCGGCTATCGCGAATACCGCTATGGCGGCGGGGCCAATGGCGGCGCCGCCGACATCCTGCCGCGCAGCGGGCTCGGCATCCTGCGCGACGATGGGGTGATGGTGTTCGAGGGGCTGCGCAACTTCGCCACCCTTCCGTCTGAGGTGCGCGCGTTCCTGATGCAGCCGCGCATCCTCAACATCAGCAAGTCCAACCGCCGCTCCACCGTCCACCGCGCCGTGCGCATGGACACGATCGCGGTGCGCAAGTTCGGCGCCGACGGCCGGGCCGCGGGCGAGCGCCTGTTCGTCGGCCTGTTCACCTCGGCGTCCTATGCCAGGAGCGCGCGCAGCGTTCCGATGCTGCGGCGCAAGGTCTCCCGCGCTCTCGAGCGCGCCGGGTTCGAGCCCTCGAGCCACGACGGCAAGGCGCTTACCCACATCATCGAGACCTTTCCCCGCGACGAGCTGTTCCAGCTCGCGGAGGACGAGCTGCTCGACATCTCGCTCGGCATCCTCGGGCTGCAGGAGCGCCAGCGCACGGCGCTGTTCGCGCGCCGCGATCCCTATGGCCGGTTCGTCTCGGTCTTCGTCTACGTGCCGCGCGACCGCTACAACACCGAGCTGCGCCAGCGCTTCGCCGCCATCCTCGAGAAGGCCTACCGCGCGAGCGTCGACAGCTTCACCACCCAGCTCGACGAGTCCGTGCTGGCGCGGGTCCACTTCATCCTGCGCATCGAGCCCGGCCCGAGCGACGTCGATCTGGCGGCGCTCGAGCGCGAACTCGAGGACGCGGCCAGGAGCTGGGCCGACCGGCTCCAGGAAGCGCTCGTGCGCGCGCGCGGCGAGGAGCTGGGCTTGGCGCTGGTGCGGCGCTATGGCGCGGCCTTCCCGGTGGAATACCGCGACCGCTTCCCCGCCTCGGCCGCGATCCACGACATCGAGAGCTTCGAGCAATTGCGCGCGGGCGCCGCCATCGCCGTCACCCTGCACCGGCCGCTCGAATCGCTCGCCGGCGAGCTGCGCTTCAAGATCTATCGCCGCGCCGCGCCGGTGCCTCTTTCCGACATCCTGCCGATGCTCGAGCACATGGGCCTCAAGGTGATGGCCGAGGTGCCCTACGAGGTACGCGAGAGCGAATCCCCGGAGCCCCTGTGGATGCAGGATTTCTCGCTGCTGGCGCCGGCGGGCGAGGTCGACGTGGGACGCCTCAAGCCGCGCTTCGAGGATGCTTTCTCGCGCATCTGGGGCGGCGCGATGGAGAGCGACGGGTTCAACCGCCTGATCCTCCTCGCCGGCCTCGATTGGCGCCAGGTCACGGTGCTGCGCCTCTATGCCAAGGTGATGCGCCAGGCCGGCAGCACCTTCAGCCAGGCCTACATGGAGGACGCGCTCGCCCATCATCCCGGGATCGCGGCCAAGCTCATGCGCCTGTTCGAGGCGCGCTTCGATCCCGCGCGCGCCAATGCGGCCAAGGATGCGGCCGACGCGCTCGCCAAGGAGATCGAAGCCGATCTCGACCAGGTCACGAGCCTGGACGAAGACCGCATCATCCGCGGGTTCCTCGTGCTGATCTCCAGGTCGCTGCGCACCAACCACTACCAGCGCCAGCCCGACGGCGCGCCCAAGCCCTATCTCTCGGTCAAGCTCGCGAGCCGCGAGATCGACCTGTTCCCGCTGCCGCGGCCCTTGTGCGAGATCTATGTCCACGGCGCGCGCATGGAAGGCGTCCATCTGCGCGGCGGCAAGGTGGCGCGCGGCGGCATCCGCTGGTCCGACCGCAAGGAGGATTTCCGCACCGAGATCCTGGGCCTGATGAAGGCGCAGATGGTGAAGAACGCGGTCATCGTGCCGACCGGCTCCAAGGGCGGCTTCGTGGTGAAGCGCCCGCCGGCGACGCGCGAGGCGCTCCAGGCCGAGGTGGTCGCCTGCTACACGACCCTGATGCAGGGCATGCTCGACATCACCGACACGATCGCGGGCGATGCGCTGGTGCCGCCCAAGCACGTGGTTCGCCACGACGGCGACGATCCCTATCTCGTCGTCGCCGCCGACAAGGGCACCGCGACCTTCTCCGACATCGCCAACGGCATCGCCCTCGAATACGGGTTCTGGCTCGGCGACGCCTTCGCCTCGGGCGGATCGGACGGGTACGACCACAAGGCGATGGCGATCACCGCGCGCGGCGCGTGGGAGACGGTGAAACGCCATTTCCGCGAGCTCGGCGTCGACATCCAGTCGGCCGACTTCACCTGCGTCGGCGTCGGCGACATGTCGGGCGACGTGTTCGGCAACGGCATGCTGCGCTCGCAACATACGAAGCTCGTCGCCGCATTCGACCACCGCCACGTCTTCCTCGATCCCGATCCCGATCCGGCGAAAGCCTTCGCCGAGCGCAAGCGGCTGTTCGACCTGCCGCGCTCGTCCTGGGGGGACTATGACAAGGGGATCATCTCCATGGGCGGCGGCGTATTCGAGCGCAGCCTCAAGTCGGTGCCGCTTTCGCCCGAGGCACGGGCGCGGCTCGGCATCGCGGTCGAGCGCGCGACGCCGATGGAGCTGATCCAGGCGATCCTCAGGGCGCCGGTGGACCTCTTGTGGTTCGGCGGCATCGGCACCTACGTCAAGGCGTCGTACGAATCCCAGGGCGAGGCGGGCGACCGCGCCAATGACGGGGTGCGCATCGACGGCGCGCAAATCCGCGCCCGCGTCGTCGGCGAAGGCGCCAATCTCGCGGTGACGCAGCGCGGGCGGATCGAGTACGCGCTCGCGGGCGGCCACATCAACACCGACGCCATCGACAATTCCGCCGGCGTCGACACCTCGGATCACGAGGTCAACATCAAGATCCTGCTCAACGCCGCGGTGGCTTCGGGCGATCTCACCATGAAGCAGCGCAACGAGCTGCTGCACCAGATGACCGACGAGGTGGCGGCGCTGGTGCTGCGCGACAACTATCTCCAGGGCCTGGCCCTGTCGCTTGAGGAGCACGAGCGCGTGGACCGGTTCGACCGCCATGTCCGCGTCATGCGCGAGCTGGAGCGGGCGCAGCTTCTCGACCGTGCGATCGAGGAACTGCCGGACGACGAAACCCTGACGCAGCGCGGCAAGGCCCATCTCGGCCTGACCCGGCCGGAGCTCGCGGTCATGTTGGCCTACGTCAAGACGACGCTCACCGAGGACCTGCTGAACTCCGACCTGCCCGACGACCCGCAACTCGCGGATGATCTCTTTGCGTACTTCCCGCCCGAGCTGGTCGCGCGCTTCCGCGCCGGCATCCTGGCGCATCGCCTGAGGCGCGAGATCATCGCCACTGTGGCGGCCAACGATCTCGTCAACCGCGCCGGCATCGCCTTCGCGCGAGAGCTGGGCGAGCTCACCGGGCGCGGCGCGGGCGACGTGACGCGCGCCTACATGGTCGTGCGGCGCGTCTATGACCTCGATGCGTTCTGGGAGGGCGTCGGCGCGCTCGACAACAAGGTCCCGGCCGAGGTGCAACACGAGATGCTGCTCGCCGCGGGGCGCCTCGTCGAACGCGCGACGGCGTGGTTCCTGCGCAACCCCAAGCTCGACATCGCCGCCGAGACCGGCGCCTATCGCGCCGGCATCGCCGCGCTCGCCGAGGCGATCGACACGGTCATGCCGCAATCGCATTCGGCCGCGCTCGCCGCGCGCGCGCGCGCGCTCGAGGAGCACGGCGTGCCGGCGGCGTTGGCGCGCACCGCCGCGCGGCTCGATTTCCTGGTGTCGGCGGTGGACATCGTGAAGCTCGCGGTCGCGACGGGGCAAAACGTGGTCGAGCTGGGCCAGCGCTTCTTCGCCATCGGCGCGCGCTTCCGGCTCGACGCGCTGCGCCTCGCCGCGCGCAAGTTCGACGCCCACACGGCGTGGCAGAAGCGCGCCGTCGCCGCGGTCAGCGAGGACCTCTACGCGCAGCAGGCGGAGCTGACCGCCAAGGCGGTGGCCGAGAGCCGCGATTTCGAGGCCTGGATCGAGCGCCACGCCCGCGATCTGGGCCGCCTCGAGGCGCTCGAGCGCGAGATCGAGGAAGCGCCCGCCCCCGACCTCGCCATGCTCACCGTCGCGACCCGCGCGCTCCGGGGCGTGCTGGCGAGCTGAGCGCCGGCGGCCGGGATCGCGGCGAGCCGCCCCTTACGCCCGGTTCATCCGGTTATCGACCAGCTCGGTCACCACCGCCGGGTCGGCCAGCGTGGTGATGTCGCCCAACTGATCATGCTCGTTGGCGGCGATCTTGCGCAGGATGCGGCGCATGATCTTGCCCGAGCGGGTCTTGGGCAGCGCCGGCGCCCATTGCAAGAGATCGGGCGAGGCGATCGGGCCGATTTGCTTGCGCACCCACAGCACCAGCTCCTTGCGCAGCGCCTCGTCGCTGGCGACGCCGAGCTTCAACGTGACGTAGGCATAGATGCCCTGGCCCTTGATGTCGTGCGGATAGCCGACGACGGCGGCCTCGGCGACCTTGGGATGCGCCACCAGCGCGCTCTCGACCTCGGCGGTGCCGAGGCGGTGGCCGGCGACGTTGATCACGTCGTCGACCCGGCCGGTGATCCAGTAGTAGCCGTCCTCGTCGCGCCGCGCGCCGTCGCCGGTGAAATACTTGCCGGGGAAGGTCGAGAAATAGGTCTCGACGAAGCGCTTGTGGTCGCCGAAGACGGTGCGCATCTGGCCCGGCCAGCTGTCGGCGATGCAGAGATTGCCCTCGGCCGCGCCCTCGAGCAGGTGGCCGTCGCCGTCGACGATCTCGGGCTTGATGCCGAAGAAGGGCCGCGTCGCCGAGCCCGGCTTCAGGGGCGTCGCGCCCGGCAGCGGCGTGATCAGGATGCCGCCCGTTTCGGTCTGCCACCAGGTATCGACGATCGGCACGCGGCCCGAACCCACCACGCGGTGATACCACAGCCACGCCTCGGGATTGATCGGCTCGCCCACCGTGCCGAGGAGCTTGAGGCTGGCGCGCGAGGTGCGGGTGACGAAATCGTCACCCTCGCGCATGAGGGCGCGGATCGCGGTCGGTGCGGTGTAGAAGATGTTGACCTTGTGCTTGTCGATCACCTGCCAGAAGCGCGACGCGTCGGGATAATTCGGCACGCCCTCGAACATGAGCGTGGTCGCGCCGTTGGAGAGCGGCCCGTAGACGATGTAGCTGTGGCCCGTCACCCAGCCGACATCGGCGGTGCACCAGAAAACGTCGCCATCATGATAGTCGAACACGTACTGGTGCGTGATCGAGGTGAAGACGAGATAACCCGCCGTGGTGTGCAGCACGCCCTTGGGCTTGCCGGTCGAGCCCGAGGTGTAGAGGATGAAGAGCGGGTCCTCGGCGCTCATTTCGGCCGGCGGACAGTCAGGCGAGGCCGTCGCCATCGCGTCCTCGTACCACACGTCGCGGCCCTCCACCCACTGGATGCCGCCACCGGTGCGGCGCACCACCAGCACGGTCTTGACGCCGGGGCAGGATCTGAGCGCCTCGTCGGTGTTGGCTTTGAGCGGCACCTTGCGCGCGCCGCGCAGACCCTCGTCGGCGGTGATGACATAGGTCGAGCCGCAATCCTGGATGCGGCCGCTCAAACTGTCGGGCGAGAATCCGCCGAACACCACCGAATGAACCGCGCCGATCCGGGCGCAGGCCAGCATCGCGAAAGCCGCTTCCGGGATCATCGGCAGGTAGATCGTCACCCGGTCGCCCTTCTTGACGCCGTGCGACTTCATCACGTTGGCGAGCCGGCACACGCTGTCCAGGAGCTCGCCGTAGCTGACATGGCGCTGCTCGTGCGGGCTGTCGCCTTCCCACAGGATCGCGGTCTGGTCGGCGCGGGTCTGGGCGTGGCGGTCGACGCAGTTGTAGCAGGCGTTCAGCGTCCCATCCTCGAACCAGCGGATGTGCACGTCGCGGGTGAAGCTCGTGTTCTTGACCTTGGTGTAGGGCTTGATCCAGTCGACCCGCTTGGCCTGCTCGCCCCAGAACGCGTTGGGGTCCTTGAGCGACTGCTCGTAGAGCCGGAAATATCCCGCCTCGTCGGTCCAGGCGCGCTTCGCGACGCTGTTGAGGATCGGAAAGATCTGGGACATGAGGCGCACTCCCGCTGTTCGAGGCGGGAAATTATGCGCCATGCGCGCCCGGCCGCCAAGCCGGGTAGGTAGGCCTAGGCCGCTTTCTCCGGCGCGCCGCAATCGGCGACCGCGCGCAAAAGCTCGGGGATCGCGAGCGGCTTATAGAGGACGCCGCGCGCGCCGTTGAGCACCGCCCGAGCCAGGAGCTGCTCGACGCTGAAGCCGGTCATCATCACGATCTGGGCGTCGGCGCGATGACGGCGCAGCTCGAAGAACGCCTCGACGCCGTTCATGCCGGGCAGCTTCACGTCCATGAGCGTGAGATCGAACTCGCGCTCGGCGAAGCGGCGTACCGCCTGCTCGCCGCTATGCGCCATCTCGACCTCATGCCCGTTGATCGCGAGAATATCCGCGATGCTCTCGGCATGATCGAGATCGTCGTCGACGATGAAGATACGGCGCTTCATGCCGGAAGGATAATCGGCCCGTGGTTACCGGCCGCTTAACGACGTTCACCCTGGCCGGTGCCCCGGCCGCGCGAGACGCGCTACCATGACGCGAACCCGGCCCGAAACCCGCGAGAGGAGCGATCCCGTGACCAGCGCCGCCAAGAAATTGCGCGACATGATGCAAGGACCCGAGCTGCTGATCTGTCCGGTGGTCTCGGACCCGCTCTCGGCGCGGCTCGTGGAGCGGGCCGGGCTGCCGATGGCGCTCCTGGGCGGGTTCGGCATCGCCGCCATCCGCTACGCGCTGCCGGATACCGGCCTCATCAGCTTCGGCGAGGTGGTCGACCAGGTGCGCAACACCTGCACCGCCGTGCCCGGCTTTCCCATCATCGCCGACGGCGACACGGGCTATGGCAATGCCATGAACGTGCGCCGCACGGTGCAGGAGTATGCGCGCGCCGGCGCCGCGGCGATCCTGATCGAGGACCAGGTCTGGCCCAAGAAGTGCGGCCACTATGGCGGCGGGCGGCCGGTCATCGCGCGCGACGAGGCGCGCATGAAGATCCGCGCCGCGGTCGAGGGGCGCGGCGACGCCGACATCCTGATCATGGCGCGGACCGACGCGCGCGGCTCGGTCGGGTTCGACGAAGCGATGGCGCGCTGCCGCGCCTTCGAGGAGGAAGGCGCCGACATCCTGTTCGCCGAAGCGCTCGAGACGGTCGACGAGATGAAGCGCTTCGCCGGCGGCTTCCGCAAGCCGACCTGGGCCAACATGATGCCCAAGACGCCGGTCACCGCGCGCGCCGAGCTCCAGGCGATGGGCTACAGCGTCGTGACATACAACGTGCTGCTGCATGCCGCGATCCGCACCATGGCCGGCACGCTCAAGGCGCTGGCCACGGACGACCCCACGGGCGCGCCGCCGCTCGCGTCGTTCGCCGAGCTGACGGCGCTGGTCGGGCTCCCGGATTACGACGAAACCGCCGAGCGCTATCGCGTCGGGGCGTGATCCCGCTCAGGCGTGATAGTCGGCCGCCACGGTCTCGTCGACCGGCGCCGACCGCGACATGCCGCGGAACACCGGCGTCAGCACGATCGCGATGACGAGGTTCAGGATCACCGTGTAGAACGCGGTGTAGCCCGGCATGCTGAAGCCGCCGAGGGCCAGCGGATACGTGGCGCTGAAATTCATCACCACCGCCATCCAGCTTCCGACCGAGATGCCGACGGCCCAGCCCACGAGCAGCGCCCAATCGTCGAACCACCGCGTGTAGAGACCGAGGATCACCGACGGGAAGGTCTGGATGATCCAGATGCCGCCGAGCAGTTGTAATTGGATGGCGAAGGTGGTCGGCAGGAACAGGGTGAAGACGAGAGCGCCGAACTTCACCACCAGCGACACCCACTTGGCCATCTGCGCCTCTTCCTTGGAGGTGCAGTCGGGGCGGATGAACTCGCGGTGGATGTTGCGGGTGTAGAGATTCGCCGCCGCGATCGACATGATCGCCGCCGGCACCAGCGCGCCGATGCCGATGGCGGCGAACGCGATGCCGACGAACCAGGACGGGAAGCTGTGCAGGATGAGCGCCGGCACGGCGAAGTTGTTCTTGAAGGTGGCGAAGCCGTCCTTGAATTCGGGCACCTTGTCGACCCCGGCCGCGATCGCCATGAAGCCGACCAGCGCGAGCAGGCCCAGCATGAAGGAATAGCCGGGCAGCATCGCGGCGTTGCGGCGGATGGCATGGCCGCTGCTGGCGCTCAAGATGCCGGTGAGCGAGTGCGGATAGAGGAAGAGCGCCAGCGCCGAGCCCACCGCCAGCGTCGCGTAGGCGCCATAAGCGCCGGTGGTGCCGGCGCCCGGCACGGCGAGCAGCAGCTTCGCCGGCGGCACGGCATCGAAGATCTTGCCGTAGCCGCCCAGCTCGATCGGCACCACGATCACCGCCGCGAAGGCGGTGAGGTAGATGAGCGCGTCCTTGACGATCGCGATCGCCGCCGGCGCGCGCAGGCCGCTCGAATAGGTGAAGGCGGCGAGAATGACGAAGGCGATGATGAGCGGCAAGTCGCCGAGCAGCCCCTCGCCGGAAATGCCCATCGCGCCGATCACCACCTGAATGCCGACCAGCTGGAGCGCGATATAGGGCATGGTGGCGACGATGCCGGTGAGCGCGATGGCGAGCGCGAGCCAGCGATTGCCATAGCGCCCGCGCGCGAAATCGGCGGCGGTGATGTAGCCGTGCTTGTGCGCGACGTTCCAGATGCGCGGGAACACCAGGAACAGGATCGGATAGATCACGATCGTGTAGGGCACCGCGAAGAACGCGACGGCGCCGGCGCCGAAGGCGAGCGCGGGCACGGCGATGAAAGTGTAAGCGGTGTAGAGGTCGCCGCCGACCAGAAACCAGGTGACGACGGTGCCGAAGCGCCGTCCGCCGAGGCCCCATTCATGGAGCTGGTCGAGGTCGCCCTTGCGCCAGCGCGCGGCGACGAACCCGAGCCAAGTGATGAAGCCGAACAGCAGGACGAAGATGGTGAGCGCAGTCCAATTGATCTGTTGCACGCGTTTCCCCCGCGCTTGATTACGCTAGTCCCGCTCGTCGCGTGTCGCGAAGTAGACGATCGCCGTCAGCACCGCCCCGATCACAACCCAGAGGAGCTGGTACCAGTAGTAAAAGGGCAGCCCGAGCCAACGAGGTTCGACGAAGTTGTAAAAGGGCGGCCACAGGACGGCGACGCACTGGACAATGAAGAGCAGGTACCACCAACTCCATTCGCGCCGGATTGGCGATGGACCTTTCATTATTGATTTCCTCCTGCGCCGGCCTGCCGACCGACACGACGTTTATTGCTTAATTTTAAACCTTGAAAACGTTCACCGCAAGAAGCGCGGCTCGGAAGCGCCGCGCCGGGCGACGCGGAAAACCCATTAACATCCGTCGCCAAAACGGTTTCGCGGTCCCGGCCGCGGCCCCGGACCGGCGCGTGCGCGTCCCGCCGCTGTCTTCTTGTGCTTCCGGGCGCGGCGACTCGGGCACTAATCGATCCCGGCGTTGTGCAGGTAGCGCAGATCGACGAACTGTTCCGGCGCCGGCAGCGGCGCCTTGAGCACGCCCGCCTCGCCCATGAAGGCGATCACCTGGGCCAGCCCCTTCAAGTCGATCTCGGCCGCGCGCGGCAGCACGCCCCGGTCCGGGTCGAGATAGAGCGCGAGCACGCGCCGCGCGATCGCGTCCGACGCGCCGGTCGCGGCGACGACGATGCCCGCGACCTCGTCGCGGTGCGCCGGGTCGCGAATGAAGCGGAACGATGCCGCGAGCGCGCGCACGAAGCGCACCACGGTATCCTCGTGCGCCTCGGCCCAGGGTCGGCGCGTGGCCAGGATCTGGAACTTGAAGGCGGCGACCGCGTCGCTCGAGACGCCGAGCCGGCGATAGCCCGCGTCGATGGCGATGAAATCCTCAGGCTGGCCCAGCGGCACCGCGTCGCATTCGCCGCTCTTCAAACAGTCGAACCGCGCCGGCGTTCCGACCAGCTCCTTGACCCGAATATCGCCCGGCCCGAGCCCGTGCAGCGCCATCAGCTTGCGGGTCGAGATCGAGATCGTATCGACCGCGAGCGACAGCCCTACGAGCCGCCCCTTGAGATCGGCGAAGTCCTTGATCTCGGGCTTGGCGATGAGGCTGTAGACCGGATTGGCGTTCTCGCCCGCGATCGCCACGGCGTCGGAGCCGGCCATCACGGCGGTGATGAGATAGGGCGTGGCGCTTTGCGCGACATCCACGGTTCCAGCGGCGAGCGCGGCGACCATCTTGTCGGTGCCGCCCGCGATCGGCACGCGCTCGACCCGCAGCCCCTGCTGCGCGAACAGGCCCTCGCGCTCGGCGACGAAAAGGTGAAGCGCCGACACGCTGCGCATGGTGGACGGAATCTGGCCATAACGGAGCACGGTCTCGTCGGCCCCGGCCGGCCGCCAAAAGAGCGACAGGGCAAGCGCCCCCAACGCCGCGATGCGCCACATGTCCATCGCCGTCCCCATTTTCCGCTTCGTACCGCAGCGCAGCATATCCGCCGGTGCGGAGCCGCATAAGAGATCATTAGTCATGCGGCGTTGGTGACCCAAGGTTGCAGGCGCGCAGCTTGACCCCCTTGCGTGCGGCGCGCATCATCCATGCCATGCTGCACCGGGAAACCCGCGTCAACGTCCTCATCTCGCTGGGACACACGCTGTCGCACTTCTACATCCTCGTGTTCCCGCCGCTATTCATCGTATGGCAGCACGAATTCGGCATCAGCTTTGCCGCGCTGGGCCTGGCGCCGGTGGTGATGAGCATCATGTCGGCGACCTTGCAGACGCCGCTCGGCTTCCTGGTCGACCGGTTCGGCGCCCGCCCGTTCCTGATCGGCGGCACGCTGTTCATGTCGCTCGCCATCTCGGGCATGGCGTTCTGCACCGAGTATTGGCAGATCCTGGCGCTGGCGACGGTCTCGGGGATCGGCAACGCCGTCTTCCATCCGGCCGACTATTCGATCCTCGCGGGCTCGATCAGCAAGGAGCGCATCGGCCGCGCCTTCGCGCTGCACAGCTTCACTGGCAATGTCGGGTTCGCGGTGGCGCCGCCGGTGGTGGCCGGGCTGATGCTGTTCATGGGCTGGCGCGGCGCGCTCCTGACCGTGGGCCTCTTGGGCCTGCCGGTAGTCGCGGCGGTGATCTGGCAGAGCGCCATCCTCCAGGACGAAGTGAAACGCGAGCGCACGGCGCATCGCCTGACCGTGCGCCAGCTCCTGCTCGACCGCACCATCGTGATGTTCTTCATGTTCTATCTGTTGGGCTCGATGGCGGGGAGCGGCGTCCAGGCCTGGCTCATCACCATCCTGCACCAGGTCAAGGGCATCGAGATCGCGCTCGCCTCGACCGCGCTGACCGCGTACATGATCGGCTCCAGCGTCGGCGTGCTGTTCGGCGGCTGGGCCACCGACCACGCCAAGTCCAAGCGTCACCTCAGCACCTTCGTCGCCGCACTGACCAGCATCTCGGCGCTCACGACGCTGCTCGTCGGCGTGACGCCGGTGAGCGGCCTGGTCGCGATCGGCATGATGTTCTGCTCCGGCCTCTGCCTCGGCGGCAGCCGCACGCCGCGCGACGTGATGCTGAAAGACGCCGCGCCGCCAGGCGAGATCGGCAAGGTGTTCGGCTTCGTCAGCGCGTCACTGGGCCTGGGCAGCGCGCTGGTGCCGGTGCCGTTCGGCTACCTCATCGATCACGGGCACCCCGACATGGTACTGATCCTCGCGGCGTGCCTGATGGTGGCGAGCCTGTTCTTCATGGGCTCGGCCCGCGCCTCGTTCCGGCATCGGCAGGCGGCGACGGCCCCCGCCGAATAGGGCAGCCCTATTCGGCTGCGACCGCGGTGACGCCGGACCGGTCGGCGACGATGCCCGACAGGTCGGGCAATCCCAGATGCAGCATCCGCACCGTGTCGCGCGCCGCGATGGCGACGCGCTCGCCGCGTTGGAGATAGATCGTGGTGTATTGGCGCAGCGCCTCGCTGCCGACCGTGCCGTCGCCCTCGACCACGAAGTAGATGCTGCGGCCCTTGGCCTCGAGCGTCGCACCGGGGTCGAGGCGCACGAAGCGCGCGGTGCTGCGCCGTTCGGTGAAGACGCCGAGGAATTTCTCGGCGACGCCCGGCGCGTCCTCGACCGGCAGCCAATCGTAGTTGGCCGGGTCCATCATGAAGGGCCGCGAATAGCGCGGCTTGGGATAGACCATCGGCTTCTTATTGACGTGTTCCCAGATCGCCTGGTAGCCGTCCATGTTGCGCTTGCCGGGGACGTCCTTGTGGCGGCGGAACACGCCGTCCTTGAACTCGCCATATTCCTTGAGCACGTCCATGCCGGCCTTGGTCTCGTTGCGCGAGAGATAACCGCTGCCGCTGGCGCCGCCACATTGCAGCACGATGGTGATGGGCGTTCCCGCCGGGTCCTGCGATTGCGGCCCATAGAACATGCCCTCGGGGAAGTAGCCGACCATGCCGGTCTTCATCTTGCCGTCGCGCGCGAAATCGAGCTCGCCCTCGAGCTGGAAGCGGACCTGCTCGAAATTGTGGCGGTGGCGCGGCGAGTAGAAGTCGCCGCCCATGCGGCCCATGGAGAGCTGGAAATTATCGATGGTGCCCGGCTCGCCTTCCATCAGGCGGCGGAAATGGAACATGCCGCCGCGATGCTCGAGCCCGCGCTCCCATTGCAGCTCGTCGCCCTGCACGATCTTCATGGCATTCCTCCAGGTCCGAAACTCAAGGCGCCAGTATAGCAGCAGACGCGTCGCCGTCCCATGCCGTCGAAATCACCGTCCCCACAGCGCCTTGGTTGCAATCCGCGCGCCTTCGGCCAATGCCTTGAGCTTGGCCCACTGGATGGTGGGGTGGACGCGGCGGTGGAACGGGCCCTGGGCGAAGCCGCAATCGGTGCTGGCGATGACGTTCTCGCGCCCGACCAGCCTGGCGAGGCGCACCACGCGCTCGGCCACCAGCTCGGGATGCTCGACGATGTTGGTGGCGTGGCTGATGACGCCGGGGATCAGCACCTTGCCGGGCGGCAGCTTGACGCTTTCCCACACCCGCCATTCGTGCTCGTGGCGCGGATTGGCGCCCTCGATGACATAGGCGCCGGCGCGCACCTGGAGCACCAGATCGACGATGTCCTTCAGGGGCACGTCGGTGGTGTGCGGGCCGGGCCAGCTGCCCCAGCACACGTGATAGCGCACGCGATCCTCGGGGATGCCTTCGAGCGCGTGGTTCATCGCCTCGACATGGCGGCGCACCCAGGCGTGATAATCCGCGAAGCTCGCCGGCGGCACCATGCGATCATAGGTGACTGCGGCGCGCGCGTCGTCGAGCTGCAGCACGAAGCCGGCATCGACGATCGTCTTGTACTCGGTGCGCATCGCATTGGCGATCGCCTCGACCAGGTCGTCGTCGGTCTTGTAGTACTCATTCTTGCGGTCGGGGATGACGCTGGCGGGCGCCGCGACGGGGAGGAACGCCTCCTCGACCTTGACGCCCTGGAGCGCCGCCTTGAGATTGTCGATGTCGCGCTGCAGCTCGGCCTGGCCGGTATAGGCGATGGGGCCGACGCACACGGAATCGAACACGATGGCGGCGCGGCCGTCTTGCCCGTCCATCTCGGCGTAGAATTCGGGGAAGAGCGCGCGGTCGGCGCCCTTGGCGTAGGGGTCGGCCGCGGCGGGGCGCCGCTCGAAGCCCGAGAGCCGCTCCAGCGCGTATTGCGACCAGCTGATCGACTTGCCGAACTCGCCGTCGCTCGGGATGTCGATGCCGGTCGCGGCCTGCTGGCGCACGATGGCGGCGACCGAGTCCTTGAGGCAGCGCTGATAGGCCGCCTCGTCGTAGCGCTCGCGGCGCTGCTTGGCGGCCAGGAACGCGAGCAGGGCTTCGGGCCGGATGAGGCTCCCGACATGGCTCGTGAGGATTCGGTTGGTGCTGCGCTTCATGGGTCCTCCCTCGCGCGTCAGCGCGCTTGTTTCAGGCGCCGTCCGGCTTCTTCGACGAAGCTCGGATCGGCGTAGGGTCGTGCGTCGATGGCGATGTCGATGATGCCCTCGGCGCGCAGCGCGTCCATCGCCTTCTGCACCGCCGCCAGGTTCGGCCGCGCGTCGGGATCGCGGTAGTAATCGTCGGCGGTGAAGAGGTAATCGTCGAACATCGCCCGCGGCGCGCGGGTGAACGAAGCGACGATCATCACCGCCTCGTCGCGGTGCGCCGGATCGAGGAACCAGCGCAGCGCGCGCAGGTAATCCTCGAAGAAATCCGCGAGCGCCGCGCGGTGGGCATCGAGAAATCCGGCGCGCGCGACCAGCATGAGCCCCTGCGACGGCCCCAGCGCGTCGCGCAAGGTGAAGAGCGTGCGCACGCTGCCGCGCGCCTTCAGCACATAGGTGAAGGGCGCCGGAAGCGCTGCGAGATCGATATTGCCCGCCTCGAGCATCGCGCCCATGTTGGCGAGCGGCGGCTCGACCTCGCGGTAGAAGCCGACATCCTCGAGGCCATGGCGGCGCAGCATCGTCTTGAGGCCGAGATCGGCCATCGAGCCCTGCGCCTCGACCGCCACGACGCGTCCGCGCAAATCCTCGACGGCGCGGATTGGGCCCGCGTCGCGCACCATGAACTCGCTCGAGTAGCGCTTTGCCACGCCGTCCTGGTAATCGTCGGCGACGGCGCGCAGATCCTCGAGGCCGGCATTGCGGATCGCCAGCGCGAAGGTTGCCGGCGACAGCGCGGCGATGTCGATCTCTCCGGCGGCGAGCGCCTGGAGCACGGTCGCGCTCGGCCCGAAATGGAGATGCTCGACGGTGTAGGACGAGCCGAGATGGTCGAGCATGTCCTTCTTCTCGAACAGGACCGGCGTCAGCTCCGCCGGCACGGTGGCCCAGGCAATGCGGATGACGAGCCTCTCGCCGCCCTCGGCCGCACCGGCGAGGATCATCGCCGCCATGACCAGCGCAAGACGTGTCTTCATCGCTCCGGCGGCGCTTCCTGGAGCCCGACCAGCACCGCCAGATTGTCGCGGTCGGCGGCGAGCGCGGCGCTTTCGCCGCTCCACACCGTCTGGCCCTTGTCGAGCACCATGGTGCGCTCGGTGAGCTCGAGCGCGATGTCGACCTGCTGCTCCACGAGGAGCGTCGCGATCCGGCTCTCGCGCCTAAGCCGCACCAGCGCCTCGGCGAGCGTGTCGATGATGACGGGCGCCAGTCCCTCGAACGGCTCGTCGAGCAGAAGGAGCTTGGGGTTGCCGGCGAGCGCGCGCCCCACCGCCAGCATCTGCTGCTCGCCGCCCGAGAGCTGGTTGCCGTAATTGCGCCGCCGCTCCGCAAGGCGCGGAAAGAGATCGTAGACGCGCTCGAGCGTCCACTCGCCCGGGCGCGACGCGACGCGCAGGTTCTCGTGGACCGTGAGCGAAGGGAATATCTCGCGCTCCTGCGGCACGAGGCCGAGCCCGCGCTGGGCGCGGCGGTGCGTGTCGGCCGAGGTCACGTCCTCGCCGTCGAATTCGATGCGGCCCGAGCGCAGCTCGGTCAGTCCCATGATGGTCAGCAGCAAGGTGGTCTTGCCGACACCGTTGCGGCCCAACAGCGCCCACGCCTCCTCGTTGGCGATGGCGAGCGAGACGTGCTCGAGCACGACGGTGTCGCGATAGCCCGCCGTCACGTCCTGGAGCGTCAGCAGGTCAGCCATGCGAGCGCTTCCCGAGATAGACGTCGCGCACCGCCGGGTTGGCGCGGATCTCGGCCGGCGCGCCCTCGACCAGCACTTCGCCCTCGACCATCACGGTGATGCGGTCGGCGAGCCGGAACACGAGGCTCATGTCGTGCTCGATCACCAGGATGGTCAGCGCCGACGGCAGGCGCAGCAGGAGGTCGAGCACGGCATTACGGTCGGACGAGGCCAATCCCGCGGCCGGCTCGTCGAGCAGCAGCGTCTTGGGCGCGAGCGCGAGCACCAGCGCGATCTCGACCAGGCGGCGCTGGCCGTAGGGCAGGTCGGTCACCGGCCGCGGCGCCAGCGCGAGGAGCCCGAGGCTGTCGAGCAGAGCGGCGGTGCCGTCGATGATATCGGTGCGGTCGCGCAGGCGCCCCACGATCTGGCGGTCGTGGCCGAGTTTCGCCTCGAACGCCAGCGCCACGTTTTCCGCCACTGTCAGCTCGGGGAAGAGCGAGCTGATCTGGAAGGTGCGGGCGAGGCCGAGCGCGACGCGGCGCTCGGGCGGAAGGTCGGTGATGTCGGTGCCGTCGAGCCGGATGGCCCCGCCCGAGGGCTGCAGCAGGCCGGTGACGAGGTTGACGAGCGTAGTCTTGCCAGCCCCGTTCGGCCCGATCAGCGCATGCCGCGCGCCCGGCGCTAAGGTGAGGCACACCTCGCGCGCCACCCGCAGCGCGCCGAAACTCTTGGAGACGTGGTCGATCTCGAGCGCTGGCACGCTCATGCCCGGCCCCTGCCCCAGCCGGCCCGCGCCGCCAATTGCTCGATCAGGCCCACCAGGCCCTGCGGCGCATAGCGCACCGCCAGGATCAGGACGATACCGACGGCGAACAGCCAGTTGAACGGGTCCACCGCCGCCGCCCGGTCCGACAGCACCACGAACAAGGTCGCGCCGAGAAAAGCGCCGTAGAGGCTCCCGGTGCCGCCCAGGATCAGCATCACCAGCACATTGCCCGACAGCGTGAAGGTCAGGCTGTCGAGCCCGACGAGCTTGGTCACCTGAGCCGAGAGCCCGCCCGCGACCGCCGCCAGCGCGCCCGAGATGGCGTAGAGCATGACAAGCCGGCTGATCACCGGCACGCCCAGCATGCGCATCCGCACCTGGTTCTCGCGGATGCCCCTGACGGCGAGACCGAACGGCGAGTTGACCAGCGCCTTGCACAGGAAGAACACCACTGCCATCACCGCGGCGCCGTACCAATAGGCGGTGCGGCCGGCGAGGTCGAAGGAGAAGATTCCAAACACCGGCGCGATCTTGTAGCCGAAGAGGCCATCGGCGCCGCCGGTTACCGACTTGAAGCTGTTGGCGAGCTCGTGCAGCAAGGTCGCGACCGCGAGCGTCAGCATGACGAGCGTCAGCCCGCGCGTGCGCAGCACCAGCGGCCCGGCGATGAGCCCGCCGATCCCGCCCACGAGACCGGCGGCGACCAGTCCCGAGATCGGCTCGGTCGAAATGTCGAGCGCATAGAGTCCGGCGGCATAAGCGCCGAGCCCGAAGAACGCCGCATGGCCCAAGGTCGCGATCCCGCCGAATCCCAACGCGAGATCGAGCGCCAAGGCGAAGATGATGGCGATCATCACCTGCGTGCCGAGCGGGAGGTAAGTCCCGGCGGCGAAATAGAGCCCGGCCACCGCCACCCACGGCAACGCGTCGATCCACGACAGCGGATGGCGCGAGAACGCGTCGCGCACGATCCGGGAAGCCTGGGCGTCGGTTGTCATCGCCGTCTCACGCGCCGCCGCGCGCGAACACGCCTTGCGGGCGCCACAGCAGCAGCGCGCACACGGCGAGATAGATGACGAACGCGCCGAGCGCCGGAACGTAATAGCGCCCGAGCGTGTCGACGACGCCGAGCAGGAGCGCGGCGAGGAACGAGCCCTTGAGGCTGCCGAGCCCGCCGACCGCGACCACCATCAGGATCGGCACCAGATACTCGAGCGCATAGAACGGCTCGAGCGGCAGGAACGGACTGCCGAGGAAGCCGGCCGCTCCGGCCAGGCCGCAGCCGCCGGCGAAGGTGGCGGAAAACATGCGCGGCACGTCGATCCCGACGCAGCGCGCCATGCGCGGGTTGTCGACCGCGGCCCGGAGGCGCGCGCCGTAATCCGTGTATTCGAGGATCGCCCACAGCACGCCGGCGATGACGGTGCTGACGACGATGATGAAGATGCGGTAGGCCGAGATGCTGACCGCGCCGAAATTCATGTTCTCGGTAAGCGAACTCGGCAGCGGCAGCGCGTGCATGTCGTTGCCGTAGACGAGATTGACGCTGGCGATCATCACGAAGGCGAGGCCGATCGTCATCAGGATCTGGCCCAGCTCGCCGGTGGTGTAGACCCAGCGATAGACGGTGCGCTCGAGCGCCGCGCCCAGCACCATTGTCCCCGCCGCCGAGACGATGAGCGCCAGGATCACGCCGAACCCGGCCTTCGACACCAGCATAAAGCCGAGATAGCCGCCGATCATGGCGAAGCCGCAATGCGCGAGGTTGGCGATCCGCATCACGCCCAGCGTGATGGTGAGGCCGACCGACATGAGAAAGAGAATCATCGCATAGGCGACGCCGTCGACCATCAAGGCGAGCGCCGTCGCCGTCAGCTTCATCACCACGATCCCGGCCCCCCGAGCAACAGCGTCATGCTTACATTCGAAGGCGGCGGAAGGCAACGCGAGGATTGGCCTCCGTCGCGCGTCATGCGCGCGTCCCACGTGTGGGCAAGTCCCACCGGCATGGGATGTGGGACAGGACCGGACGAAGCGGCGCGGCGCGGCGCGTATTCCGTTGCGATCCGAGCGGCCAGCGCTGCATAATGCGCGAAAATATTGCGGGAGGAACGGATGAAGGGCGGGCGCCACGCGAACGTAATCGCGGTGCCGCGCGCCCTCGTCCTAGCCGGGGCGAGGCCGGCGGCAAGCTCCATGGCCCGCATCGCGAATTTCGACGGCAAGTTCTTGCACGAAGCGACGCAATAGACGACGCGCCACTTGAACGACCTGAGGCGAGGATCACCATGAAACACGTCCATCATGCGCTCGCGGCCGCATCCCTCCTCCTGGCGCTCGCCGCAGCGCCGGCACCGGCTGAGGAGCCGATCAAGATCGGCATCCTGGTCACCACCACCGGGCCTTACGCGCCCTGGGGCAAGGATTACCAGCAGGGCATCGGTCTCTATCTGGACCAGCACAACGGCAAGGACGGCAATCCCACTGTCGAGGTGATCTATCGCGATGTCGGCGGCGACCAGCCGGCGCGCGCGCGGCAGTTGGCGCAGGAGCTCGTGGTGCGCGACAACGTGGCGGTGCTGGGCGGGCTCGAGTTCACCACCACGGTGATCGCCGTCGCCGACGTGATCACCGAGGCCAAGATCCCGTTCGTGATCTTCAACTCGGCGACCTCGTTCGTCGTCGACAAATCGCCCTACTACGTGCGCCCGGCCTTCAACCTGTGGCCGGCGGGCATGATCGCCGGCAAATGGGCGACCGACCAGGGCAAGAAGACCGCCAGCATCGTCTCCGCCGACTACGCGCCGGGCAAGGACGCGATCGACAGCTTCACCAAGGGCATGGAGGACAACGGCGGCAAGGTCATCGACGTGATCAAGGTGCCGATGGGAACCACCGACTTCTCCAGCTACTTCCAGCGCCTCGCCGACAACAAGCCGCAGGCCATGTACGTCTTCATGCCGGGCGGGCCGATGTCGATCGGCATGGCCAAGGGCTTCGCGGAGCGCGGCTGGGCCAAGGAGGGCATGATCTTCATCGGCGGCGGCGTCAACGAGCGCGATCTCGGGGCGATCGGCGACGCCGCGCTCGGCGACCTGTCGATCCTCAACTATGCGCCCGCGCTCGACAACCCGGTGAACAAGGCGTTCGTCGCCGAATTCACCAAGAAATACAACGGCGACCTGCCGACCTTCGCGACGATCGCCGCCTATGACGGCATGCATCTCATCTTCCACATGCTCAAGGCGTCGGGCGGACAGCGCGACGGCGACAAGATGCTGGCGTCCGTGAAGGGCTTCTCCTGGCAGAGCCCGCGCGGCCCCGCCCTCATCGATCCCAAGACGCGCGAGATGGTGCAGAACTTCTACGTCACCAAGGTCGAGAAGGTCGATGGCAAGCTCGTCAACGAGCCGGTCAAGACCTATCCCGACGTCAAGGACCCGTGGCACGAAATGCACCCGCCGACGCAATAGGCGGCGCTTTTTTCCGGCATGGCTTGAGGCAAGGAACAGCATGAATCAGCACCATCGGGCGCTGGCGGCCGCGACGGTTTTAGTTGCGCTCGCCGCGCCTGCCTTCGCCGCCGACCCGATCAAGGTCGGCATCCTGGTCACCACCACCGGGCCTTATGCGCCCTGGGGCAACGATTACAAACAGGGGATCGGCCTTTATCTCGATCAGCACAACGGCAAGGACGGCAATCCCACCGTCGAGGTGATCTATCGCGATGTCGGCGGCGACCAGCCGCCGCGCGCGCGACAGCTCGCGCAAGAGCTCGTCGTGCGCGATGGGGTGGCGGTGCTGGGCGGGCTCGAATTCACCACTACCGTGCTCGCCGTCAGCGACGTCATCACCGAGGCGAAGATTCCCTTCGTCATCTTCAACTCGGCGAGCGACTTCGTGGTCGACAAGTCGCCTTACTATCTGCGGCCTACCTTCACCCAGTGGGAGACGGTCTACATCGCCGGCAAATGGGCGGGCGAGCAGGGCCTCAAGAAGGGCGCCATCGTCTCCGCCGACTACGCGCCGGGTCAGGACGCGATCGACAGCTTCAGCCAGGGCATCAAGGACGCCGGCGGCGGCATCTCCGACGTCATCAAGGTGCCGCTCGGAACGACCGATTTCTCGAGCTATTTCCAGCGCCTCAACGACAACAAGCCGCAGGTGATGTACGTCTTCATGCCGGGCGGTCCGATGTCGTTCGGCATGGCCAAGGGCTTCGCCGAGCGCGGCTGGTACAAGGACGGCATGCGCTTGATCGGCGGCGGCGTCAACGAGCGCGACCTCGCGGCCATCGGCGATGCCGCGATCGGCAATCTCGCCGTCCTCAACTACGCGCCGTCGCTCGACAACCCGGTGAACAAGGAATTCGTCGCCGAATTCACCAAGAAGTACAACGGCGACCTGCCGACGTTTGCGACCGTCGCCGCCTATGACGGCATGGGCCTCATCTTCCACATGCTCAAGGAGACGGGCGCCCAGCGCGACGGCGACAAGATGATGGCGGCGGCGAAAGGCTATGCCTGGCAGAGCCCGCGCGGCCCCGCCCGGATCGACCCCAAGACGCGCGAGACGATCCAGAACATCTATGTCACCCAGGTCGAGAAGGTCGACGGCAGGCTGTGGAACAAGCCGCAGAAAACCTATACCGACGTGGTCGATCTGTGGCACGAGGCGCATCCGGCGAAATAGGGAGCGTCCCATGTCGCACCGCACGACGCCGCCCTTCCGCGCCGACCATGTCGGCAGCTTGTTGCGCCCGCCGGCGCTGCTCAAGGCGCGCGAGGCGCGCGAGCGCAACGAGATCACGGCCGCCGAGCTCGCACACATCGAGGACGAGGCGATCCGCGACGCCGTCAAGCTGCAGGAGGACGTGGGGCTCGAGGCGATCACCGACGGCGAGTACCGGCGCTTCTCGTGGAACAGCGACTTCCTGAAGAGTTTCTCGGGCGTGCGCGTGGTCGAGGGCAAGATCGAGGTGCATTTCCACTCCGATCAGGGCGTGATCGCCGCCAACAAGCCCACCGGGTTCCGCATCGAGGGCAAGATCGGCCGGCCCAAGCCGATTTTCGCCGGCCAGTTCGCGTTCCTGAAATCGCTGACCCGCGCCACGCCCAAAGCGACCATCCCATCGCCGACCCTCTTGCATTTCCGCGGCGGGCGCGAGGCGGTCGACGCCAAGGCGTATCCGGACATGGAAGGCTTCTACGCCGACCTCGCGAAGGTCTATCGCGAGGAGATCGCGGATTTCGCCGCCGCCGGCTGCCGCTATCTCCAGATCGACGAGACCAACTACGCCTATCTGTGCGACCCGACTTTGCGCGAGCAGGTCCGCACCAAAATCCACGAGGACCCGGCCCAACTGCCGCACACCTATGCGCGCCTCCTCAACCAGGCCGTTGCCGGCCGTCCCAAGGACATGGTGGTTTGCATCCATATCTGCCGCGGCAACAGCCAGAGCAGCTGGGTGGCCGAGGGCGGCTACGACCCGGTGGCCGAGACCCTCTTCAACGAGATCGACGTTGACGGGTATTTCCTCGAATACGACAGCCCGCGCGCCGGCGATTTCTCGCCGCTGCGCTTCGTGCCCAAGGGCAAGATGATCGTCCTGGGCCTCGTCACCACCAAGCGGCCCCAGCTCGAGACCAAGGACGAATTGAAGCGCCGCATCGACGAGGCCGAGCGCTATGTGCCGCTGGAACAGCTCGCCCTCTCGCCGCAATGCGGCTTCGCCAGCACCCAATTCGGCAACAAGATCACGCTCGACGACGAGATCGCAAAGCTGCGTCTCGTCGTCGAGGTCGCGCGCGAGGTTTGGGGCTAGGCGCCGTGCGTCCTTCGACTACGCTTCGCTCCGCTCAAGATGAGGACGGTTCTTTGTGCCACAAAGAATTTTCCTCATCCTGAGCGAAGTCGAAGGACGCACGATCGTCGTGCAATCGGCCTTCAATCCGCTTCGAAGCGGTAATACTTGCCGAAGCGCATCAGCGGCTCGTCGCTAAGCGCGAAGAGGAGCGAGTCCGACGTGGCGCGGTGCTCGAACTTGTACCACAAGGGCGCCACGAACGTGTCGCCGCGTTTCCACTGGAAGCGCTCGTTGCCGATGATGCTTTCGCCGCTGCCTTCGACGCAGCAGAACACGTGGTTGGTGTTCGAGCGCTGCCGCCGCGTCTTCGTTCCGGACGCGAGCCGCTCCATCGTCAGCATCATGGTCGGCATGGTGGGCGCCTCGAGCACGACGCGGGGCCCGTGGAAGCCCTCGTTGTCGGCGGTCGCCTTGTCGAGGCGGCGCGCGATGTCGGCTTGCGTGAAACGGTAGGGCGAGGTCGTCACCGCGTGCACGTTGGGCTCGAACTTTTGCGGATGATCCTCGTAGAACATGTTCTCGAGCGAGCGCACCAGCGGCACGTCGAGCCCGTCGAGCCAATAGGCCGGCTGGTCGCCGTCATGCCCGTGCTCGTGCCAGGACCAGCCGGGTGTCAGCACCACGTCGCCCGTCTCCATCGGCGTCTTCTCGCCGTCGACAGTCGAGTAGGAGCCGTGCGCGTCGATGATGACGCGCAGCGCGTGCGCGGCATGGCGGTGCGAGGGCGCCTTCTCGCCGGGCAGGATCATCTGGTAGGCCGAGACCAGAGTCGCCGTGGTCATCGCGTGGTCACGGCCCTTGATCGGATTGCGCATGACGAGGTTGCGCCGCTCGGCGAGCGACACGTCGATAAGTCGGCCGGCCGCATCGAGCGCCGCCTTGCATTCGTCATAGCGCCAATGGGCGGGCAGGTATGCCGATTGCGGCGCGTCCTCGCGCGCCGGCTGATCGCGACGGACCCAGCCGGGCATGATGTTGAACGTCGCCGTCTCCTCGTAGAGAGCCTCGAGCGTCGGGACATTGCGGATCGCATCGATGCGGTCGCTGGCTGCGCCGTCTGCCATGGCATGAACTCCTCTGATGTTGGCGCCATTCTGCCCCAAAGCCGGGCGCGGCGGAACCCCGTCGTCTTGTCCCCTGGGCGCGGGGCTTGACCTGGCCTTGCCGGCGCGGCCAAGAATCCCCAAGCCAACCAACGGGAGCGCGCGCCATGAAATGCTTCGAGCTGCAAGCCACCACGGGACTCGACGCGCTCAAAGCGGTGGAACGCGCCGCGCCCAAGCCCGGCCCCAACCAGGTGCTGGTGAAGGTGCGCGCCGCCTCGTTCAACTACCGCGACGTGATGATCGCGGGCGGCGGCTATGCCGGACGCGCGAAGCTGCCCCTGATCCCGCTCTCCGACGGCGCCGGCGAGGTGGTCGAGGCGGGCAGCGCGGTGGCGCGCGTCAAGGCTGGCGACCGCGTGTGCGGCACCTTCTTCCAGCGCTGGCTCGCGGGACCGGTGCGCCCTGACATCCAGGACGCGGCCTTGGGCGGCACCGCCGACGGCATGCTCACCGAGCTGGCGCTGCTCGAAGGGGACGGCGTCGTGCCGGTGCCGGACCATCTCTCCTATGAAGAGGCGGCGACATTGCCGTGCGCAGCGCTCACCGCGTGGCATGGGCTCGTCGAGGCGGGCGGGGTCAAGCCGGGCGACGCGGTACTGCTGCTCGGCACCGGCGGCGTGTCGATCTTCGGGCTGCAATTCGCGAAGCTTGCCGGCGCCCGCGCCATCGTGGTCTCGACCAGCGACGACAAGCTGAAACGCGCGCGCGAGCTGGGCGCGAGCGAGGCGATCAACTCCAAGTCCGTGGCGGAATGGCAGGACCGGGTGCGCGCGGCCACCGGCGGGCGCGGCGTCGATCACGTGCTCGACGTGACCGGCGGCGAGACCACCGCGAAATCGCTCGCCTCGCTCCGGCCGGGCGGACACATCGCCATCATCGGCGCGCGGAGCGGCCCCGGCGGCGAGCTCGACCGCCGGCAGATCCTCCAGAAGGGCCTCAAGGTCACCGGCATCAATGTCGGCAGCCGCGCCATGTTCGAGGCGATGAACCGCGCGATCTCGGCCAATCGCCTGAAGCCGCTGGTCGACCGCACGTTCCCGTTCAAGGACGCGGTCGCGGCCTATCGCGAGTTCGCCACCGGCAAGCATTTCGGCAAGGTGGTGATCGCGTTCGAGTAGGACGCATGGCGAGCGTGCCGACCGCGACGCGCATCGTACGCCGCGAATCCTGCGCGCCCACCCGCACGCTCGAGGTCGAGATCTGCGTGGTCGGCGCCGGCATCGCCGGCGTCTCGGCGGCGATCGAGGCGGCGCGGCTCGGCCGCAAGGTCGCGCTGATCGACGGGCTCCCGGCGCTGGGCGGCCAGGCGGTCAACTCGGTCATCGGCACGTTCTGCGGCCTGTTTGCCAACGGCGCGAACGGAGCGCAGCTCACCCACGGCATCGCCGACGACATCCTGCGCGAGCTGGGGCGCGAGGGCGCGCTGCACTACCGCTGCGGGCCGCCGCACACCGTCGTCATGTACGACGAGGTGGCGCTGTCGCGCTGGATCAACGAAGCGGTGCGCGCGGCGGGCATCACCGTCGTGCTCGGCGCGATCCTGCGCGGCGTCGCTTGGGAGGGAAGCCGCATCGCGCGGCTCGATCTCGCGACCCGCTTCGGCGATCTTTCCATCGCGGCGCGCGGACTGGTCGACGCCAGCGGCGACGCCGCGCTCGCCTGGCAGGCGGGGCTGCCGTGCCGCGAGTCCGCGAGCGGGCCGATCTACGGGACTCAGATGGTCGTGCTCGAGGATGTCGACGAGGCGGCGCAGCCGTCGCGCGAGGAACTCGCCGCGCGGGTCAAAGCGCGCGCGGCCGAGGCCGGGCTGGTGCGGCATGACGGCTTTGCCTTCGTCTTTCCCGGCCGCGGCACCGCGCTGGTCAACCTGACCCATGTCGAGACCCCGCTCGAACCGGTCGCGGCCTCGGCCAACGCGCTCGCCGGCCGTGCCCAGGCCGACAAGGTGGTGGCGTTCCTCAAGCGCGAATACCCGGCCGCCTTCGGCAAAGCGCGAGTGCGGACTTACGGTTTCCCCGGCATCCGCCAGACGCGGTGGATCGTGGGCGCGCGCCAGCTCGCGGTCGAGGACGTGCGCGCCGGCACGCGCTTTGCCGACGCGGTCGCGCGCACCGCCTGGCCCATCGAGCTGCACGACCGGCCCGAGGGTTACGTGTGGGAGCCGTTCGGCGCCGACCACATGCACTATGTCCCGTTCGCCAGCATGGTCGCGCCCGGTTGCGAGAATTTGGTCGCCGCCGGGCGCTGCATCGACGGCGATGTGGCGGCGCTGTCGAGCGTGCGGGTGATGGGGCCGTGCATCGCCATGGGCGCCGCCGCCGCCCACGCCCTCGACCTCGCCGGCGCGGGAAGCGTGCATCAGATCGATACGGAGGCGCTCCAGGCGCGCGTGCGGGGGAATGTCGAAGGGCCGTAGCGCCCTTCATCCCGCCATGATGCCGCCGTCGATCGGGATCACGGTGCCGGTGATGAAGCTCGAGGCGGGGGAGGCCAGCAGCAACGCCAGGCCTTTCAACTCGTCGGTATGTGCGATGCGGCCCAGCGGCACCATGCGCTCGAACTGGCGCACCACCTCGGGCTCGCGATGGAGCCTGCCGCCGGCGATGTTGGTCAGGAACGGTCCCGGCGCGATGGCGTTGACCATGACGTTGGACGGCGCCAGCTCCAGCGCGGCCAGGCGCACGATGTTGATGACCGCCGCCTTGGTCGCGGCATAGGCATAGCCCACCATCCGCTCGGCCTTGAGCCCCGCCACCGAGGCGGTGACGATGATGCGGCCGGAGCGCTGCTTCTTCATCGGCACCGAGGCGGCGCGTACCGTCTCGAACACGCTGGAGAGGTTGATGTGCAGCACCTCGCTCCACTTGGCGTGGAGCACCGCGTCCATCTGGCCCTCGGCGGTGCCGAAGCCGGGGCCGGCGCTGATGCCCGCATTGGCGAAAGCGACATCGAGCCGGCCGTGGCGCGCGGCCACGCCGTCGATCATCGCGCGCAGCTGATCGAGATTGGCGACATCGACATGCGCCGCCTCGACCGCGCAGCCGGCCTGGTGCAGGCGCGCCACCGCGCGCTCGAGCCCGGCCTCGTCCTTGTCGGCCAGGGTCACGCGCGCGCCGTTCTCGGCCATGACTTCGGCCATGGCGAGGCCCAACCCGCTCGCCGCGCCGGTGACGATGGCGACGCGGCCGGTGACGTCGAAGATCTGCTCCGCCTTCATGCCATCCTCCTTCAAATGCCGCGCGCGCAAGCGGTCAGGATCGAAGCGTCCGCCTCGCCCGCGAGGCCCCAGCAGGCGCGCGCGAGCGTCTCCGCCGCGCCCGGCGCCAGCCGCCCCTCGCACAGCTCGGCGAGCTTGCGGGTGAGGTCGGCGTCGCTCGGCGGCCGCTCGGCCGCGCCCATGGCGTGATCGACGTGGCGGCGCAGGATGCTGCCGTCACGCAGGACCAGTTCGATCTCGGCCTCGTCGGTGCGCCATCGCGGCTCGGCGCGCGCCGTGACGCGCTTGCGCAGCGCCGACACCACCTTGTCGCGCACCGTCGCGTCCGAGAACTGGGCGATGCCGGCCGCGCGCGTGGCGAGCGCGACCGCGACCCAGTGATGGACGCTGAACGTGCCCTCGACGGCGTTGGCGGGCTCGGGCCGGCCGCACAGCTCGAGGCACAGCGGGTGGACCGCGAGGCGAATTTCGGCGATGGCGTCGGGAGCAGGCGCGTGCTCGCGCGCGAGCTCCAAGGCGCCGGTGATCGCGGCGTGGGTGACGATGCCGGAAGGGAATGGCTTGTAGGCGTTTTGCAGGATTTGAAAATTCGTGCCGAGCCCGGCGGTGATGACTTTCAAGTCAGCACCGGGCGCGACCTGGACGAAGAGGCCGCGCCTGCCTTCGAGCGGCGTTTCGGGCGCGGTCACGCCGGCTCGCGCGAGAAGCGCCGCCCAGAGTCCTTCCTCGGCGGCGCAGCCCGCGACGAGGTTCTTGGCCATGGTGCCGTGGGTCTCGCGCGTTCCGGCGGCGCGCGATGCGGCGATGGCGATGGCATACACCATGCGGTCCTCGTCGAGGCCGAGCACGCGGCCTGCCGCCACCGCCGCGCCGATCCCGCCGACGAGCCCGGTCATGTAGTAGGCGCCCGGCGTCTTGGGCGCGAGCGCCAGCGCGACGCGGCACTGCGTCTCGATGCCGAGCGCGAGCGCGTGGAGGAATTCCGACCCCGAAATGCGCTGACGCTCGACCAGCGCCAGGAGCGCGCTCGCCGCCGGCCCGGTCGGATGCACGACGCTGGCGAGATGAGTGTCGTCATAGTCCGCGACGGTCGAGGCGATGCCGTTGAGCAGCGCCGCCTTCAGCGCATCGACCCGCTCGCTCCGGCCCAGCAGCGCCGCCTCGCGCGGGCCCGAGAACGGATCGAGCGCGGCCAAGCTGCGCTCCACCGTCGCGTCGCGGCTGCCCCACACCGGGCAGCCGATCCAGTTGACCAGCGCCCGTGCCGCCTCGTGCCGCACCGCGTCGGGAAGCTCGTCCCAGCGCGAGCGGACGGCGAAGCGGGCAAGGGCGCGCGTCTCGGTCATGGCTTCCCCGTCAATCTCTCGCCAGCGCGGCGACCGCGTCGTGGAGCCGGTCGGCGATGGCTTGCGGCTGGCCTGCGTCGGCGGCGATCAGCTTCGCGGGGTCGAGCGGCGCGCCGAAGCGCACCCGGATCGGATGCCAGCGGCGAAATCCCATGGGGAAGCCGCCGCCATAGGGCCAGGCCTCGTAGCTGCCTTCGATCGCCACCGGGACGACCGGCACCTTGTGGCGCTCGACCAGCACGCCGACGCCAGCCTGGAAGCGCTGCAAGGCGCCGTCGCGCGTGAGCCCGCCCTCGGGGAACCACACCAACGCCTCGCCGCGCGCGAACACCTGGGAAGCGAGCGCGAGGCTGGCGCCGCCGCCGCGATACTGGTCGACCGGCACGATCTGCGCCGCGCGGCTGAACAGCCGCCGCAGCCGCGTGGTAAAGAGAATGCCGGTCCAGCCGCCCCACCAGGTCCGCCGCACCAGCCCCGGCCCCAGCGCCCCCACCATGGCGAAAGGATCGAGATAGCTCTCGTGGTTGGGGCAGACGAGATAGGCGCCGCCGGTCGGCAGGTTCTCGCGCCCCTCGACCTTGAGCCGGAACATGAGCCGCATGATCAGGCCGATGAGCGCCGCGCCCAGCGCCTGCACCACGCGCAAACCCGGTCCCGGCGGCACAAGAGACGCGGCCGGCGCGGCAGCTTCTTCCTGGGGCCGGCCGCTCGCCGCCGCCGCCTCGCGCAACAGGTCGCGCAAGGTGACGATGCGGCCGATCTCGTGCTCGGTCAGGCTCACCGCCACATCGCGCTGGAGCGCCAGGGTCAAATCGACCCAGCCCAGCGAATCGATGCCGAGATCGAGCTGCGGGCTCATGTCGAGCGCAAGGGTGCGGCCGGGAAAGCGCGCGCCGAGCCAGGCCCACAAAGCGGCCGCCGCCGGCGTCTCGAGCAGCGCCTTGTCCTCGGGCGCAAGTTCGACCGGCCCCTCGGGCTCGCCCTCGCCCAGCGCCTGGGCGTAGAGCGCCGGCACGAGATGGCGGCGTATCTTGCCGAGCTGGGTACGCGGCAGCTTGTCGCGCGCCACGGCGAATCCCGAAAGCCGCGCATGGCTGGGGAGCGCCTGCGCGCGGGCGGCCAGCGCGTCGCGGACCAGGTCCTTGAGCCGCACCGCGCCCTGGGCGCGCACCAGGTCGAGATCGGGCACGACGAGCCCGACCAGCGCGCCGTCATGTGCGAAGAGCGCGATCTCCTTGATCAGGGGATGGGATGCGTATTCCGCCTCGATCGCATCGGGAAAGAGCTTCTTGCCGTCGGCGAGCACGATGGTTTCCGACACGCGCGCGACGATGTGGAGATAATGGTCGGCGTCGACGCGGCCGAAATCGCCGGTGCGGAACCAGTGATCTTCGGTGAAGGCGCGCTGGGTGGCGGCCGCGTCGCCCATATATCCCGCGAACACGCTCGCCCCGCGCACTTCGACCTCGCCGACGCCGTCGGCGGCGGCATTGGCGATCCTGATCTCGATCCCCGGCAAGGCGCGCCCCGCCGAGCCGGGACGCGCCGCGCCGGGGCGGTTGAAGCTCAGGATCGGCGAGGTCTCGGTCAGGCCATAGCCCGTCAGCACGTCCCAGCCGAGCCCGAGCAGCGTGTCCTCGACCTCGCCGTCGAGCTTGGCGCCGCCCGAGACCAGGAGCCGCAGATCGGGCGCCAACTGGCGATGGATCGCGCCGAACAGGACCCGACCGAGATTGACGCCCAGCCCGCGGCGCAGCTTGAGCGCCAGCGCGAGCATGAGCGCGAACAGGCGCCGGGCGTATTTCGGCTGCGCCGTCACGCGCTGCCTGATGCCGGCGAGGAGCGCGGTATAGAGCCGCGGCACGCCCAGCAGCACGCTGACCCGGCCGCGCCGCAGCGACGTGATCAGCTCCGGTCCGCTCACGCCGGCGGGCAGGATCAGCGCCACGCCGCAGGCGAAGCCCGTCATCATGCCGACGGTCAGGGAATAGGCGTGATGGAGCGGCAGCGGCAGCAGCGCGCGGTCGCCGGGACTGACCATGCCGGCCGCGCTCAGCGCGTCGACGTTCGAGAACAGATTGGCGTGGGTCAGCGGCACCGCCTTGGGCGTGCCCGTGGTGCCCGAGGTGAAGAGCAGGACGGCGATGTCCTGGGGCTGGGCCGCGCCGAAGACCGAGGCGGCATCGAGCGCGGTCGGCAATTCGCGGTCGAGGGCGATCGCCTCGACGCCCGGCGGCAGACGGGGGCATCGCGCCGCGGTGGTGACGACGAGGCGGCAGCGCGCGGTCTCGAGCATGCGGCCGAATTCCTCGTCGTCGATCTGCGCATCGACCGGCATCGCCGTAGCGCCAGTCGCAACGATGGCCCAGAAGGCGACGATCCAGGCCGGGCTGTTGGGCGCGGTGATGGCCACCGTGGCACCCGGCCCGATGCCGCGCGCCGCGAGCGCGCGGCCGAAGCTTCCGGCGGACGCCGCCAGCGCCGCGCGGCTGGTCGTCTCCATCGCGTCGCCGGAGAACGCGACGACGGCCGGCGCGTCGCCGTTCTCGGCGAGGCGGCGCAGCAGGGTTTGCAACGTATCGCGTTGGGCCAAGGTTTCCCGCTCCCCGATCCTCCGCTAGGGTGATACAGCGAGCGCCCCCTAAAGCAAGGAGAGACGCGTTGCCGGAGACCCCCGAAGACACCGCGCGCCGGCTCGCCGCCGCGCGCGGATATTCATATCCCGAATGGGAATATCTCGCCGAGCGCGATCCCGTGTTTCTCGAGGCCTATAACCGGCTGTCGGGCCTGGGCCTGCTGCACGAGGGCGTGCCGACCGAAGGCAAGGCGCTGCCGGCGAAATATCGCGAGCTGGTCGCGATCGGCGCGATGATCGGCCAGGCGCGCATGTGGGGCGTCAAATCGCACATGGAGCGCGCGCTCAGGCTCGGCGCCAGCGAACAGGAAATCCTCGAAGCGCTCGAAGCCGCGCTCATCCCGGTCGGCTCGCCGCCGTTCCGGCAGGCGGTGAATTTGTTGATGCAGGCGGTGGGGTGGAAATCGGCAGCGGAGCGCGGGGGGAAGCCCCCACCCTAACCCTCCGCCGCATGCGGGCGAGGGCCGACCGAATACGGTCGGCGGAAGGGGCGCGGGCGCCCTACTTCCTCCCCTGTATAGCGACCCCGTCGCATGGGCATTTTAATAAAGGGACGTTTAGCGCTTACGCGGCCAACGTGGTGCTCCTTCGATGAGAGCGCGAAGCGCGAAAAGGTGCAATAACAGCTCCCGCTCAAAATCTGGAGGTAGATCGTGCTGACTATGATCGTAATGTAAAACACCGTTTGCCAGTTTTCTCAACTTGTGAAGCTACGCCTCCCCCGCGGCGCGCGGCAATAAATCGAAATCGGTATTGTTGACCATTTCGTCTAAATTACCTCCTGCAGAGCCGTAGTGCATTTTCAGCGCGACTTTCAAGATCGACCGCATCAGTGCGAGAGACGCGAGAGGTACACCCAGCACAAACGCCGAATGAGCTTGCTCTAATAAGGTCAACAGCGAAAGCCTTTCTTGCGCGCCATGACGTTCCGCAACGTGTCGCGGGATCAGGACGAACGGGACCAACGCTCGACGACGGAATATCCCTTTCAAGTCAATCTCGACTTCTTGTGCGAGCGCCCGCATCTCTCGCAAACCGGTCTCGATACTGTAGATGAAATCGTCAGAGAAACCCCTCCAATCTTGGCCTATTTGTTACTCGGCAAACTCAGCAACAGCGTCAATCGCTTGCACCTGGTCTCGTGCTGTGGAAGCGGCGTGTTCTCGACGGCGATCGAGTTCGTCCATCCGCACTTCTTTCGATGAAGGGAGGACCGGAACTGTATCTTCCGCTAAGTCGCGAAAAATATGGGAATTATCACCTTGACATAATAGGCCCGACATGGTGTAATCGGCTCATTGAACGGAGCCGATCATGTCAGACCTTTCCAGCCCCATGTTCCACGACGAAGCCAAGGCTCGCGAGTGGCTGGAAGCGCGGATTTGGGCGAACGGCCGCCGCTGCCCTCATTGCGGCGTGATCGACCAATCGACGCTGTTGCAGGGCGAGACGACCCGCCCCGGCCTGTACCAGTGCAACGCCTGCCGCGAGCCGTTCACGGTCACCGTGGGAACGCTGTACGAGCGCAGCCATATCGCGCTGAACAAGTGGCTGGCGGCGACGCACCTTCTCATGGCGTCCAAGAAAGGCATGAGCGCGCTGCAAATCAGCCGCATGCTCGGGCTGCCCTACAAGACGGCGTGGTTCATGTGCCATCGCATCCGCGAGTCCTTGCGCGAGACGATGCCCGAGGCCGGGCCGCTCGGCGGCAAGAACAAGGTGGTAGAGGCCGATGAGACCTACGTGGGCGGCAAAGAGACCAACAAGCACAAGAACAAGCGCCAGCCCGGTCGCCAAGGCGGCAAGGGCAAAGAGCCGGTCCTGTCACTAGTAGAGCGCGGCGGCAAGGTTCGCTCGAAGCACGTTGCTGACGTGAGCGCCAAGACGCTCCGCGAGGCCATCGTGACCGAGGCGGATCGCGCGTCCTACCTGATGACCGATGATGCGGCGGTTTACACCAAGACCGGCGAGGAATTCGCGGGGCACGGCACCGTCAACCACTCAGCCGAGGAATATGTCAGGGCGTATTTCTGGCACACCAACACGGTCGAGGGATATTTCTCAATCCTGAAGCGCGGGATCATGGGAACCTATCACCACGTTTCCGCCGAGCATCTTCACCGCTATCTCGCGGAATTCGACTACCGCTACAACGAACGCTCGGCCCTCGGTGTGAACGACGCGGAGCGCATGGCGAAATCGGTGCAAGGCATTGTCGGGAAGCGCCTCACCTATCGGCGGACTGGTGCGCGGGCGAACGGCGAAGCCTAAGCTGACGCGCGCTCAGTTTCGCGCGATCCTCGATAAAATCAGAAAGGATTCGACGCGGCTCTATCGCCGCTCGTAAGGTCGAAAGGCCGGGGAGGGAAGCCCCGGCCTCTCTGAGCATTTCACCCTTGCACAGAAAGGTGAACGCTATGCCATCCCCTCCTGAGCCGCCGGCCCCAGCCCCAGCCCCCGCCCCGCCTCCGCAGCAACCGGAGGCGCCGTTCAAAAAGGGTGCCTGACTGCATTCGCAAACTAGCGAGACAGGAAATAGGCGAGGACCCCGAAAAGCGGCGCCGCAAATGCGATCCACAGCGCTGCCGCCACTCGCCTGCTTCCGCTCCGAAGGATTGCCTTGTCTGCGGCGATTGATTGCGCTTGCCGTGCTGCCGTTCCATCCAGCATTTCGGTTTCGCTGCGCCAGCTCCTGCCCGTCCATGACCACTCGCGCAACATATCGGGGTTGCCGCCGGCAATGTAAAAGTCACGCGGCGCACCGGAAATCGCGGCGATGAGAGCGGCGACAAATATCCCAATGGCGGTAACCGTGCCGGCGACAATCAGCGCCGTAGAAGGATGCTCAGAGGCTAGGTCGACAAGGACTGCCGCGCCAGTACCGACGGCAGCGGTGCCAAATATCCCGCACAAGGTAGTCGCCCTTAAATCGGCGGCCGTTGCAAGGGCCATAATTGCCGCCAAACGAACCTCGCCTTGTCGCGCGATCTCTCGCGCGAGATCAACGGGGAGCGGCGGCAGGTCATTGGGCATCGCTACTCATGCACGCGATCTCCCCTTGCGAACGCGCCCCTTGCTCGCGGGCCGCTTCTTTTTCGGCGTCGCCCGATGGATCGGACCGCCCTTCACCGCCGCGTCAACCGCGCGCGTGAAACGGTCCCAACCATCAGGACGTAATTCGATCTCGTCTCGCGGGTCCTTCGGCTTGCTCATAGGAGCATCTTAGCATGGCTGCCGAATTATTCGAGGCATCGAAGATCAAGCTAAAGCGCGCCCGCGTGCATATCGAGGCGCTACGTGAAGCGATCCTCGACTATCTGCGCCCGCATCCTGTCGTGCTCGAAGTCGCGCCGGGGCCAACGCCCGACAAGAAAGCGTGGGTTGTTCGCGTCAGCAACGAAGCGCCGCGAGAATTGGCCGCCATCGCGGGCGATGCGGTCCACAATCTGAGGTCCGCGCTGGACCTGATGGCGTGTGAACTAGTGCGCCTTAACGGCAAGGACGACAAGAATGTGCGCTTCCCATTCTCCGCAAGCGAAGCGGAATTCGACAATGCACTTAGCTGGCGTCAGATGGATAAGGCCGCGCCGGACGTTGTGGACTTGCTCAAATCCATGAAGCCTTACCGAGGCGGCAACGAGGCTCTGCGAGGAATCCACGACCTGGACATCCTCGACAAACACCAGATGCTAATTCCCACGATCCAATACGCAGGAGCAATGCCGCTCACCATTCAGACGCCAATCGGGCCAGTCGAATTCACCGATTTCTCGGTTGTCCCGGCGCGCGACGGCGAACTAATTGGGCTTTTCGCTGTCAACCTTCCGGTCCCCATCGGAACCAAACATCTCGCGATGTTCGGCCTCGCGCTTCCCGCGGGTGCCCCCTTCGAGCACCGCGAGATGCTCCACGTTTTGGAGGACCTGGCTAAGCTGGTTGCGGGCATCATTGAAAAGTTTGAGATGCTCTGCGCTGGCCGTCAGAGCCCAGTCGCCTAGGCCCTCACGGTCGGTCGGTAGGAAAACGCGGCGCTCGCACATGGCACACTACCAATCGACCGTATTATTTTAAAGTGATAATTCCCAAAAATATCGCCCCAGGCGATCTCGCTAAGCGGAGCAACGTAGCGGTCTTCGTAAATGCGCCAAGCCTCAATAAACGCTGGCAGGACTGGTGCAGAAAATGATTGTCGGTGCCTCCGCTCCGCGACCACAAATGACGACGCAGTAGCCTCAACCTTCAGGCAAGCGCTCGGATCGGCTCATCGTTGGCTGCCAATGCCACCAAATCACTTGGATCGTCGTCGATCATGTCCCGCAGCTCTTTGAAAGCGGTCATGAATCCGATGACGTTCGGATCGTCCTTGGTGGCGCTCGTGTCGTTCTCACGCCGCTTTTACTGCGTTGGCGCGAAGATCGACGCGCAGCGTCCGGCGCAAGACGCCGATGATGGCCGCGAGATTGTCCATGCTGGGATTGCCCTGCTTCGACAGCATCCGTTGAAGGCTCTTGCTCGGCTTGCCGGTTTCCTCGGCCAAATGCTCGAAGCCGAGCGTCGCATTCACGAGGTCGCGCAAGATGAGGCGGGCGGTTTGCGGCTCGCCATTGAGAAACAGCGTCGCGGCCTCGTGTAGCAGCGCCCTCGCGAAAGCAGGATCGCGCCGCACACGGGCAACGATGGTCTCCTTGAAGTCGCGCGTCAGCACCATCGATCTCACCTAGTCGTTCTCGGTCTTCCAGCCGCCTTGCGCAGCTTGTACTCGGCCCACATTGCCTTCGCCCTGTCGATATCGGCCTGCTGGCCTTTCTTAGTTCCACCGCCGAGCAAGACGATCAGCGTGTCCCCATCCCTACCGAGATAAATCCGATATCCCGGACCCCAATCGATGCGGTACTCACCGATGCCACCCAGCCATTTTACGTTCGACGTATTGCCTGTCTCAAGCCGCTCGGTCGCTGTCGCGACTTTCGCCGCAGCCTGGGCATTGAGCCGATCAAACCACGCCCGGTAAGGGCTAGCGCCGTCCGGCCGGACATATTCGACAACCGCGATCACCATTATATGGTCACATATATGTTACTTTCAAGCCCTCGTCGTTACTTCTTCCCCTGCGCGGCCTTGAGCTTGAAGGGCTCGTAGGTCGGCTTGTAGCTCTTCTCGTCGAGGAACTGGCTCATGCCGGTGGCGTAGGAGTTCTCCTGGTCGCCGATGCGGATCGCCGTGCCCTTGGCGGCGAGATAGTCGTAGGCCTGATCGACATCCATGCGGCGCACGTGCTTGATCGCCTGCTTGGTGGCGCGCAAGACGTTGGGGCTTTTCTTCATCAGCTCCTGCGCCAGCTCGACGGTGGCGGCCTCGAGCTTCTCCAGCGGCACGGCGAAGTTCACCATGCCGATGCGCTGCGCCTCCTTGCCGTCGAACGCCTTGCCGAGGCAGGCGTAGTAGAGCGCGTGGCGCGGCAGCACCATGTCGGCGACCACCTTGGAGACGAGCGCGCCGGGCAGGATGCCCCAGTTGACCTCGGACAACGAGAATGTCGCGTTCTCCGCCGCCATCGCGAAGTCGCACGCCAAAAGCTGCATGAAGGCGCCGCCGACGCAGTAGCCGTGGACCATGGCGATGGTCGGCTTGTCGTATTGGTAGAGCCGCGCCCAGCGCCAGCGGTTGGCCGCCTCGGCCGCCTTCTTGCGCTCGCGCGGCTTGCCTTCGAGCTCGCGGAAGAACAGCTTCAAATCCTGGCCGGCGCTGAAATTGCCGCCGGCGCCGGTCACCACCACGACCTTGACGTCGGGATCGACCTCCATCTCGGCCAGCGCATCGTCCATGTCGTAATGGAGTTGCGGGCTCATCGCGTTGCGCTTCTCCGGCCGGTTGAGGATGGCCCAGCCGATGCCGTCCTTGATCTCGATCTTGACGTTCTCGTACTTGTAAGCCGGCATTGGTCGTCTCCCTTGCGTGTCGGTCAGCCGTAGCTGCGCAGCACGTGCCGCGCCAGCGTCATCTTGAGGATCTCTATGGGCCCCTCGGTGATCATGAAGCTGCGCTGGTTGCGCCAGAACTTCTCGATCGGCAAGTCGGTGGTGAGGCCGATGCCGCCATGGATTTCCATGCAGCGGTCGGCGGCGAGATAGGACTGGGTGTCGCCGAAGATCTTGGCCATGTAGGCCTCGGCACGGATGTCCTCGCCGCGGTCGTGCTTCCATGCCGCCTGGTAGACCATGAGGCGCAGGATGTGCAGGTCCATGTAGGCATCGACCAGCATCCATTGCACCGCCTGACGGTCGGCGAGCGGGCGGCCGAAGGTCACGCGCTGCTTGGCGTAGGCGGCGCCCAATTCGAGACAGCGCTCTATGACGCCGATGCCGCGCGCGCCGTGGCGGATGCGGCCGGTGTTGATCCAGTTCTGCGCGTGCTTGAACCCGTCGCCCTCCTCGCCGATGCGGTTCTCGGCCGGCACCTTCACGTCCTCGAAGGCCAGCTCCCACGGGCGGTCGTCCATCATGGTCTGCTGCGCGCGCAAGAGCTTGATGCCGGGCGACTTCATGTCGACGATGAAGGCCGAGATGCCGCCGCGCGAGCCCTTGCTCCGGTCGGTCGCGGCGAAGACCTGCGCCCAGTCGGCCTCGTCGGCGCCGGTGATGAAGCGCTTCATGCCGGTGATGACGTAATGGTCGCCGTGGCGCGTCGCGGTGGTGCGCATGCCGCCAGGATCGCCGCCGGCGTCGGGCTCGGTTTGCGCGAAGCACCAGCGCATCTCGCCGCGGATGGTGGGCAGCAGGAAGCGGCGCTTCTGGTCGTCGCTGACGTGGTAGAGGATCGGGCTGACATTGGGGCCGAAGATTTCCCCGGCGCGCGAGGGCAGCGCCACGCTGCGCGCCATCTCGGCCCACACCACGACCTTGGCGAGAAGCCCGAGGCCGAGCCCGCCATGCTCCTGCGGCACGTCGTAGTTGGCGAGGCCAAGCTCGCGCGCCCTGGCCTCGAGGTGGCGGCGCATTTCGGGCTTGAGCTTGTGCCCGTCGCAGGCCTCGCGCTCGATCGGGATCAATTCCTTGTCGACGAACTTGCGCACCGTGTCCTTGAGCATGCGCAGCTCTTCCGGCAGCTCGAAATTCATCGCTTGCGCGTCGTCCATCGCCGCCCCCTCACCGCCGCATCAGCCGCACGTCGACGGCACGCACGCCCGCTCCCGCCGCGAGCACCATCAGCGGATTGATCTCGAGATCGGCAATGAACGGCCGGTGGTCGAGGAAGAGCCGCGACAGCCCCGCCATCGCCCGCGCCGCCGCCGCCACGTCGCGGGCGCTGCGGCCGCGGAAGGCGCCGAGAAGCGCCGCGCCGCGCAGCGACGTGAGCATCTCCGCCGCCATCTCCTCGCTCACCGGGAGAAGGCGCAGCGCCACGTCCCGCATCACCTCGACCAGCACGCCGCCCAGCCCCGCCACCATCACCGGCCCGTACTGCGCGTCCTCGCGCACGCCGACAATGAGCTCGAGCCCGTCCACCATCGCCTGCACCAGGAAGCCTTCGACTGCGGCATCGGGTTGGCTCGCGCGGAGCCGCGCCGCCATCGCCACGGCCGCATCGCGCACCGCATCGCGCGAGCTTAAATTCAGCGCGACGCCGCCCATTTCGGTCTTGTGCAATGCCTGCGGCGAGAGAATTTTCAGCGCGACGGGAAAGCCCAGCGCCGCGGCGCGGTCCGCCGCCTCGTCCGCCGTCTTCGCGCGGGCGGTCGGCGGCAGGGTCAGCCCTGCCTCGTCTAAGAGAAGCGTGAATGCGTCGCCTTCGAGCGACGCAGCGTTGCCGCGCGGCTCGGGCAGCGGGGCCGCGCCGCGCCGCAGCGTCTCGGCATAGCGAACGAGATGCTGCGCCGCGCGCACCGTCTCGGGCAGGCCCTGGATGAAGGGGAGCCCGGCCTTCGCCTGGAACGCGCGGCCGGCGTCGGTCACGTTCTGCGCGGTGCGGCCATAAGCGATCACCGGCTTGCCGGTCGCCGCGAGCGTGGCATGGAACGGCTCCAGCGAATAGGGCTCGTCCGCCGTCATCGGCAGCTGACCCTGGATGATGAAGAGGTCGACATTGGGGTCGGCGACGATGATGCGGCAGATGTCGCTGAACTTGCCGGCCTGGACGCCGGTGGTAGCGCCGACATCGAGCGGGTTCTCAGGCGGCAGGCCGGGATCAATGCGCGGCTGGAGCGCCGCCGCCGTCTCGGGCGCGAAGGAAGCGAGCACCGCCCCTTCCTCGCTCGCATAGTCGAGCAAGAGACCCTTGGCGCCGCCGGAGAAGCCCGCGATGGCGATGCGCTTGCCCCGGGGCAGGCGCTTCGGGCCGAAAGCGAGGCAGCCCTCGATCAGGTCGTCGAGCGCCGGGCAGCGCAGCACCCCGTACTTGCGGCACACCGCGTCGAACACCTGGTCGTCGCCGGCGAGCGCGCCCGTATGACTCGCCGCCGCCGCGCGGCCGCGCGCGCTCTTCCCCAGCTTCAAGACCAGCAGCGGCTTCTGCGCCGCGAGCGCCTTGGCCGCCGCCGCCATGAACGCATCGGGCCGGCGCACGCCTTCGACCATGCAGGCGATGATGCGCGTGCCCTCGTCCTCGACCAGGAAATTGATGTAGTCGGCGAGGTCGAGATCGAGCTCGTTGCCGCTCGACACCGCATAGGAAAATCCGAGGCCGCGCGTCGCCGCATGCTGCAGCCAGAACTGGAACGTGCCGCCGGACTGGAACACGATGCCGACCTCGCCCGCCGGCAGCGCGCGCACCCGCGACGCGGGATAGAGCAGCAGCTTCTCGCGCAGCGCCACCGAGCCCATGCAGTTGGGTCCCGAGACGCGCAAGCCGGTGCGGGCGCAGAGCTCGCGGATCCCTTGCGCGCGCGCCGCGCCCTCGGCATCGCCGCCCTCGCCGAAGCGCGCGGCGTAAAGGAGCGCGCATTTGAGCCCGTGCGCCGCGCCGTCGGCGAGCAAAGCCGGCACCAGCGGCGCCGGGATGATGACGAGGCCGAGATCGATGGGCTCGGGAATGGTGGCGAAGCCGCGATGCACGGGCCGCCCCCATAATTCATCGCGGTTGGGATTGACGAGATGGACCCGCGCCGGAAATCCCGCGTACGCGAGATTGTCGTAGATCGCCTTCGACCAGCCGTCGCCCCGGTCGCTCGCGCCGACGATGGCGATGGATTTGGGCCGCAGCAGGGCATCGACGGAACGGAACACCAGCGCACTCCCTCGCCGATCGCGCGGCTTGTTCCGGCATTTCTGCATGGAGGATGGGGGGTGTCAACGGCAAGGGACGCGCGGTAATGTCGGGACGCGCGATCCCTTCGGCGCGAAGGCCGCGTTCTCATTGCGGAGGCAGTCATGAAACGGCGTGAGTTCATCGCCCTCCTCGGCGGCGTGGCGCTCGCTGCGCCGGGTCGAGCCGCGGCGCAAGCCGGCAAGGTCTATCGCCTGGGAACGCTCTCGCCGACCGCGCCGATCGTTGCCGCGGCTGGCCCCGGCGCGATCATGGTCGGCGCGCTGGCGCAGCGCGGCTATACGCTCGGGCAGAATCTCGCGTTCGACGCGCGCGCCGCAGCCGGCAAGGTGGACCAATTGCCGCAATTGATGCTGGAGCTGACGGCGGCCCATGTGGACGCGGTCGTCACCGTCAGTTACCCCGCCGCGCTCGCCGCCAAGACATCGGGCCTTCCGACGGTGGTCGCCTCCGGTTCGGGCGATCCGGTCGCGACCGGACTCGTCGCGAGCCTCGCGCGGCCGGGCGGCAACGTGACCGGCATATCCGACAATGCCACGACGCTCTCGACCAAGCGCCTTTCGCTCTTGAAGGACACGTTGCCGAACCTGCACCGGGTGGCGATGCTGTGGAACAAGGACGATCTCGGCATGTCGCTGCGCTACGAAGCGTCCGCCAAGGCCGCGCAGGCGATCGGCGTCACGGTACAGTCGCTCGGCGTGCGCGAGCCCAACGATTTCGACGATGCCTTCGCGGCGATGAACCGCGAGATGCCGGACGCCATCCTGATGGTTTCGGACGCGCTGACGCTCCTCAATCGCCAGCGCGTCATCGATTTCGCCGCGCAGCACAAGCTGCCGGCCATCTACGAGGCCGACCCCATCGTTCACGACGGCGGGTTGATGTCTTACGGCGCGGACCCGAAGGAATCGTTCTCGCGCGCCGCCGCGCTGGTCGACCGGATATTCAAGGGCGCGAAGCCGGCCGATCTGCCGTTCGAGCAGCCGACGCGCTATCTTTTCGTGATCAACCTCAAGACGGCGAAATCGATCGGCCTCGAATTTCCGCCCGGCATCCTTGGCATCGCCGACGAGGTCGTCGAGTGAGGCGCCCGGCATCCGTGCGATCTCGGCCGACACGCGGCGCTTGTTGCCAAGAGGGGGCGATTTCACGCTAAGATAGGAACTCGAGGCACCGCCACAACAAGCAAGCGGCGGGCCGGGACGAGGGAGGATTTCGATGTCTCACACCAACACTGCGTGGTCGCGCCGCAGCGTCATGGCGGGGATCGCCGGCGCCGCCGGCCTGAGCCTGAGCGGACTCGCGCGCGCCGCCGCGCCCTCGGGTCCGCCCATCCGCGTCGGCCAGACCCTGTCGCTCACCGGACCCTTCGGCCAGACCGGCCTCGTCCACAAGATCACCAGCGAGATCTTCGTCGCTCAGCTCAACGAGGCGGGCGGGCTCCTGGGCCGGCCGGTCGAATATGTCCTGCTCGACGACCAGTCGAAGCCCGATGTGGCGCGCACCCTCTACGAGCGGCTGGTGACGTCGGACAAGGTCGATTTCATCCTCGGCCCCTATGGCACCGCCGCGATCCTGGCCGCGATGGGCGTGGCGCAGCGCTACAAGAAAATCTTCATCCAGAACACCATGGGCGTGCCGAATCTCGCGACCTACGAGTGGCATTTCTCCGCCCTCGTGTCGGGCGCGGAGCCGGAGAAGACGCTGCCGCAGATCCTCTATGCCGCCTTCGCCAGCACCGCCAAGCCGCCCAAGACCATCGCCATCGTCTCCAACAAGTATCCCTCGGCCCTGTTCATGGCCGGCGGAACGGAGAAGGCCTTCGAGGACAAGGGCGTCAAGACCGTGGCCCATCTCGAATACGATGTCGGCAACCGTGATTGGGGGCCGATCGCCGCGAGGGTCAAGGACGCCAACGCGGACTTCATGTGGGTCGGCTGCCTCGGCGTCGAGGGCAACCAGCTGCTGGAGGCGCTGGGCCAGCTGCAATACAAGCCGCCGCGGCATTTCTATCTCTATCCGTCGTCGGGGCCGCTCGCCCTGCTGCCCTTGGCCGAGGGCGCGGTGTCGCTCACCAATTTCGACGATGTGCCGCCCTACAACACGTCGCCGATCGGCGGCCCGTTCGCGCGGGAGTTCAACAAGCGTGCCGAGGCGGCGGGGCTGCCCTTCCCGCACGCCGATACGCAGGCCGCCAACGAGTATTCCGGCTGGCAAATCCTGGTGGCCGCGGTCACCGCGACCAAGAGCCTCGAGGACAAGGCGCTGGCCGAATGGCTCGAGCACAATTCGGTCGACACGCTGGTCGGCAAGCGCGACTTCTCCGGCAAGTGGCACACCAGCAAGTCCGACCAGGAGAAGCTGCGCCAGCTCCAGGGCCAGAAATGGGTGACGGTGTGGCCGGACGAGGACGCGACGCCTGGCTTCAAGCTCCTGTCGCCCTGACCGGGCCGCACGGCTGAGCGCGAGGGGCCAGTGCCGCATTTCACGCTGCTCGCGCAGTCGCTGCTCACCGGCATTCTCGCGGGCGCGCTCTATGGGCTGCTGGCGCTCGGTCTCAGCCTGAGCTGGGGGCTGCTGCGGCTCGTTAATCTCGGCCATTTCGCGATGGCGCTGCTGGGTGCCTATCTCACCTGGTGGTTCGGCACCGTCTACGGCATTCCGCCGTGGTGGACGGGGCTCTTCATCGTCGGCGCGTTCTTCGTCTACGGCATGGGCCTCCACTGGGTGTTCATGCGCTTCCGCGTCGCCGAGATGGCGTCGATGCTGATCACCTTCAGCATCGCGGTGCTGCTGGAATCGCTGCTCCAGGCGTTGTGGACCGCCGATTTCCGCCGCTACGAGACCGCGTGGTCGAGCGCGTCCATAGTGGTGGGGCCGCTGTTCGTACCGACCCTCAACCTCGCCGCAGCCCTCGTCGCGGCGGTGCTGGCGCTCGCGACCTGGGCGTGGCTGCGCTTCACCTATGTTGGCAAGGCGCTGCGCGCCGGGGCCGAGGACGCACCCATCGCCGCCGCTTTCGGCATCAACCACCGCCAGTTGTCATATTTGCTGTCCGGCCTGTGCGCGGCCTATGCCGGGGTCGCGGGCGTGTTCATCGCCCTGATCGCGACCTTGGCGCCGTCGGAAATCTGGACCTGGGTCGGCGTGGTGTTCGCCGTCGTCATCATCGGCCGGCTGGGCAATCCGCTGGGCGCGCTGGTCGGCGGCGTTCTCATCGGCGCGTGCGAGGCGATGACCATGGCGGTGGTCAATCCGGCCTGGGCGCCGCTGGTGTCGTTCTCGGTGCTGATCGCGCTGCTGCTGTTCCGGCCGAAATGGGTATGAGCGTGCGCCGCCTCGCTCCCGCCGCATTCTTCGCCGTGCTGGGCCTCGCGCTGCTGGCGGTGCCGGCGCTCGACATACCGGCGTTCTATGTCTCGTTCCTCTACATCGTCTTCAACTGGATCTCGCTGGCGACGAGCTGGACCATCCTCAGCGGCTTCGCCGGCTATTGGAGCTTCGGCCACGCCGCTTTCTTCGGCATCGGCGTCTATACCGCGGCGACCCTGGCGACCAAGTTCGGCGTGCCGTTCCTGTGGACCCTGCCGCTGGCGGCCGGGCTCGCGGCGCTCCTGGGCACCACCATCGGCTTCATCGTGTTCCGCCTCCAGCGCCTGCGCGGCGAGCTGTTCGCGCTGATGACCATCTCGATGACCTTCGTGGTCGCAACCATCATCTCCAACACGCCGATCGACGGCGGCAGCGGCGTCTATCTCATCAGCGTCGCGGTGCCGGAGCTGTTCGGCTCGCCCACCGGGACGATCTATGTGCTGGGCCTCGCCATGGCGGCGGTGGCGATGGCCACGGCCTATGCCGTGTCGCGCTCGCGCCTGGGGCTCGGCCTCTTTGCCATCCACGACGACGAGGACGTGGCCGAGACCAAGGGCGTTCCGACCTTCCGCTACAAGCTTGCCGCGATCGCGCTGTCGTCGGGGATCGCCGGCGCGGTCGGCGCGGTCTATTCGATCTATGTCAGCTACGTCACGGTGGGCGAGACGTTCGAGATCACGGTGACGATGTATCCCGTCGTGATGAGCATCTTCGGCGGCGCGCGCCATTGGCTCGGACCCGCGCTCGGCGCCGTGGTCATCACCACCGCGCTCTACAGCTTGGCGAGCGGCCCCCAGGCCTATATCGGCCGCGCGGTCATCGCGCTCGGCCTCATCCTGGTGATCCTGCTCATGCCGCAAGGCGTCGTCACCACGGTCCTGCGCTGGTGGCGCCGCCGCATGCCGCCGCGGGTGATCGTGCCGGAGCGGATCGAGCCCCGACCGCGCGAAGCCATACCCGAGGCGAGCCCCCATCCCGTGCTCGACTGCCGCGACGTAAGCAAGGCGTTCGGCGGCATCCAGGCGCTGCGCAACGTGTCGCTGGCGGTGGCGCCGGGCGAGATCCTCGGCCTCGTCGGCCCCAACGGGTCGGGCAAGTCGACCCTCATCAACGTCATCACCGGGCATTACCAGATCGACGGCGGCGCCGTGTTCTTCGACGGCGCGCGGATCGACGCGCTGCCGGCGCACACGATCGCGCAACATGGCATCGCGCGCTCCTACCAGATCCCGCGGCTGTTCAACCATCTCACCGTGCTCGACAACGTGGCGCTGCCGGCACGCTTCGGGACCGAGCATCAAGACAAGGGCGCGGCGGCCGCCGAGGCGATGCACTGGTTGGCATATACCGGACTCGCCGCCCGCGCGACCGCGCTGCCGCAGCAGCTCAATCTCCACGAGCGCAAGTTCCTCGAGCTGGCGCGCGCGCTGGCCGCCCGGCCGCGTCTGTTGCTGCTCGACGAGGTGATGTCGGGCTTGAACCACACCGAGATCGACGCCGCGCTCATGCTGGTGCGCGACATCCGCGAGCGCGGCACCACCATCGTCTTCGTCGAGCACCTGATGCGCGCCGTCGTCGCGCTGTCCGACCGGGTCGCGGTGCTCAACGAGGGCACCTTGATCGCGGTCGGCACGCCGCAGGAGACGATGCGCGATGCCGAGGTCATCAACGTCTATCTCGGCAAGGCCCATGCTTCTTGAGGTGCGCAACCTGTCGGTGGGCTATGGCGGCGCGCCCGCCATCGTTGACATCGAGCTCGACGTCGAGGTCGGCGAGATCGTGTCGGTGATCGGCCCCAACGGCGCCGGCAAGTCGACCCTCATCAACGCCATCGCCGGCATCCTGCGCGCGGAAAAGGGCAGCTTGCGCGTCGGCGGCGTCGATCTTACCGGCATCGCCGCTCATCGGGTGTGCCGCCACGGCGTGGCCCTGGTGCCCGAGGGTCGGCGTCTTTTCGTCGGCATGACGGTCGAGGAGAATCTCGAGATCGGCTGCTATCGCCCGGAAGCGCGGAAAGTGAAGGACGAGAGCCTCATGCGCGTCTATGATCTCTTTCCGGTGCTGCGCGAGCGGCGCGGACAGATCGCGGGCACGCTATCGGGCGGGCAGCAGCAGATGGTGGCGGTGGGGCGCGCGCTGATGGCGGGTCCGCGGCTTTTGCTGCTGGACGAGCCGTCGCTGGGGCTGGCGCCGTCGATCGTCGCCGAATTGTTCCGCGCGCTGCGCATCATCCATGCGGAAGGCGTAGCGATGCTGCTGGTGGAGCAGAACGTGGCGCAGGCGCTCGACATCGCCGACCGCGCCTATGTGCTCGAGGAGGGCCGGATCGTCGCGACCGGGCTGCCTGACGAGCTCTTGGCGCAATCGCGCATCCGCGAAGTCTATCTGGGGCTTTGATTTGAGGAGGAAAGCATGAAGGTCGTGGTATTCGGTCCGGAAAAGCGCACCGGCGTCCTCAGGGACGAGACGGTCGTGGACATCTCGCTCGCCTGCGCGAAATACCTGCACGAGCGCCAGAACGAGAAGCACCCGCGCGAGCTGGCGCAAGCGCTGGTGCCGCCCGATCTCGCGCATTTCATCGAAGGGGGCACCCGCGTCCTGGAGCAGGCGCAGAAGTCGCTCGACTATCTCTTCGGCGAGGTCCAGGACCAGCAGGGGACGCGCGGCGAGAAGCTGATCCATCCCGCGAGCGAGGTTATCCTGCACGCGCCGCTGCCGGCGGGCGCCCGCATCGCCTGCGCCGGCGGCAATTTCGCCGACCACGCCGCGGCGATGGCGAACCGGCGCCCCAATCCCGACGTGAAGCCGATCACCGGCGATGCGCGGGCCGAGATCCGCAAGACCGGCATCTGGGGCTTCTGGAAGATCACCCGCGAGCTGGTCGAGCCCGATGGCGAGCTGGTTTATCCAGCGCGCTGCAACCGCCTCGACTACGAAGGCGAGCTCGCCATCGTCATCGGCAAGAAGGGCAAGGACATCCGCGCCAAGGACGTGAAGGACTATGTCTGGGGCGTGACCTTGCTCGGCGACTGGAGCATCCGCGGCGCCGGCGAGCCTGGGCCGCTGCGCTTCGCCATGCAGAAGAACTTCGACAGCTGCTGCTCGCTGGGGCCGGCGATCGCGGTCGGCGAGTCCGATCCCTTCAACGGCCAGGTCGAGACCTTCGTCAACGGCGAGCGGCGCCAGAACTTCAACACCCGCGACATGGTGTTCTCGTTCGGCGAGTATCTCGAGTTCCTGTCGCGCGACCTGACCTTCTATCCGGGCGACATCATCAGCGGCGGCACCGCCGCCGGCACGGCCGCGGATTCGAGCGCGGTCCTGCCTGACGGCTCCTCGGCGCCCGAGCGGTTCCTCAAGCCCGGCGACATCGTCGAAGTGAAATCCGCCCCCATCGGCACGCTCCGCACCCGCGTGGTGGCGAAGAAGAACGCGTAGGGGCTGCCCCCTCCCCAACCCTCTCCCGCAGGCGGGGGAGGGAGGGACCCGCGATAGCGGGAGGGTGGGGGCTCAGATCGCGCCGTTGCTGCGGAACGCTGCTATTTCCGCCGCGCTGTAGCCCGCCTCGGCGAGGACGGCGTCGGTGTGCTCGCCATAGTCGGGCGCGGCCATCGCCAGGTGGCTGGGCGTGCGCGACAGGATCACGGGCTGGCCCAGGATGGTGATCTCGCCCAGCGCCTTCGACACCACCTTCTGCGCGATGCCGAGATGGCGCACCTGCGGATCGGCGAAGGTCTGGTCGATCGAATAGATGGGGCCGCACGGGATGCCGGCCGCGTTCATTTTCTCGATCCAGGCGGCGCTCGGCTGCTTCGACGTGATCTCCTCGATGAGCGCGTTGAGCGCCTCGCGGTTCTTGCGCCGCGCGCCAGGCTTGGCGTAGTCGGGATGGTCGATCAGGTCGGTGCGGCCGATCGCGTTGCAGAAGCGGCGCCACATGGTCGGCGTCGGCGCGATGTTGATGTGGCCGTCGCTGGTGCGGAAGGTGCCGGTGGGCGAGCCGGTCGGATGGTTGTTGCCGACCTGGCGCGGCACCTCGCCCTTCATCAGGTAGCGCGCGCCCTGGAAATCGAGCAGGAACATGATCGCCTGGAGCAGCGAGGTGTGCACCCACTGGCCCTCGCCGGAACGGTCGCGCTCGCGGAGCGCCGTCAGCACGCCGAGCGCGGCGAAGAGGCCGGCCGCGAGATCGCAGATCGCGATGCCGACGCGCATCGGCCCGCGCCCGGGCTCGCCGGTGATCGACATCAGCCCGCCCATGCCCTGCGCGATCTGATCGACGCCGGGCCGGTCGCGATAGGGCCCGTCCTGGCCGAAGCCCGAGATGCTGGCATAGATGAGCCGCTTGTTGATGGGCTTCAGCGTCTCGTAATCGATGCCGAGGCGGAACTTGACGTCGGGGCGGTAATTCTCGACCAGGATGTCGGCGCGCTCCACCAGGCGGCGGAAGATGGCGAGGCCGTCGGGATGCTTCAGGTCGATCGCGATGGCGCGCTTGTTGCGGTGGAGGTTCTGGAAATCGGGATCGTTGCGCGCGGCGAAGTCGGTCTGGGTGCTGGAGTTGGGATCGCTCTCTCGCATCTCGACCTTGATGACGCTGGCGCCCCAATCGGCGAACTGGCGCGCGCAGGTGGGGCCGGCGCGCGCCCGCGTCAGGTCGAGGACGGTGAGGCCCTCCAGCGCGCGCGAGGCAGGTGCGTCGCTCATGTCGGGGTCCCGAGCAGGACGCCGCCGTAATTCGCGGCGCTCGAATCCCAGGCGAGGCCGCGATGGGCGGTGACGGCATAGAGGTCGCGGATCTGGCGCTGCATCGCGCTGTCGACGAAGAGGGCGCGGCCGCCGGCGGCGTTGAACAGGCGCTGCGCCGCGGCCAAGGTGAGCTGCGCCGCGTAAGACGAGCAGAGCCGCGTCAATTTGCGCTGCGTCATGTCGAGCGTGCCGCCGCGCTCCAGGACATCCATCGCCTCGCGCGCCGAGCCCAGCACCAGGCGCGAGGCGGCCATCAATTCCGCCGCCGAGGCGCCGGCGCCGATCTGGGTTCCCATCTGCTCGGCGATGGCGATGCCGCGCGACGAGCGCGACTTGGTGTAGGTCACGTATTCGTCGAGGAAGCCCTCGGCGATGCCGACCGCGATGGCGGCGAAGCCGGTGCCGGCGATGTCGTGGCGCGGCATGCGATAGAGCGCGGCTTTGTTGATCGCGGCGCCCGGCGCGGTGCCCTCGTTCGAGGCTACGGCGTCGAGGATGCGGTGGGCGGGGACGAACACCTCCTTGACCTCGAAGCTCTTGCTGCCGGTGCCGGCGAGGCCGATCACGTTCCAGTCGTCGATCACCGTGACGTCGCTCTTGGGCACCAGGAAATAGCTCTGCTGCGGCGCCTTGCCGTCCGCGACGAGATGCCCGCCGCAGAGCAGCCAATGGGCGTGGTCGATGCCGCTCGAATAGCGGTGGCGGCCGGAGTAGATGACGCCGCCGGGGACGGGCCGGCCCTTGCCGGTGGGCTCGACCGAGGCGGAGAGCCGGGCGCCCCGATCCTTGCCCCACACGTCTTCCTGCGCCTCGAGCCCGAACTGGCCCAGGAGCTGGCAATGGTCGTTGTAGATGTTGGCGACCCAGGCCTGCGCGCCGCAGCCGCGCGCCAGCACCAGGCTCACCTCGCACAGCACGTCCCAGGGCAGCTCGTAGCCGCCGAAGCGCGCCGGGACGCACATGCGCAAAAGGCCCCAGGCGGCGAAATCGGCAACGGTCTCCTCGGGGCAATGCCTGAGCGCCTCGGCCTTCGGCGCGCGCAGGCGCAGCACCGGCACCAGCGCCTCGGCCGCTTCCAGGAGATCGAGCCGGATCGCGGCCGGGCTTTTCGCCGCGCTCACCGCCCCATCGTTCATGCGCGCCTCAATTACGGTACGAGGGATCGCGGCGGTCGAGCCAGCGCAGCATGGCCTGCCATTCGGTGCGCCGTCCGTGCCGCTTGGCCAGCGCCTCGTATTGCTGGGCGGTGCGCTCGCACACGTCGGGCGGCGGCTCGTTGATCTCGGCGCCGGTGGCCTCGACTTGAAGCTGCACCTCCGCGACCATGATGAGGTTGCGCAGGCCCAGCATCGCGTCCGCCACCGAATCGCCGCAGGTGAGGAGCCCGTGATTGCGCAGGATCATGGTCTTGTTGCGGCCGAGATTGGCGGCTAGGCGCTCGCGCTCGTCGGTGTCGAGGGCGATCCCTTCAAAATCGTGGTAGCTGACGCGGTTATAGAACTGCATCGCCTCCTGGCACAGGAAGCGCAGGCCGCCCTTGCGCGCGCTGATGGTGGTGCCGACCTGGCTGTGCAGGTGCATCACCGCCTGAACCTCGGGCCGCGCGTGATAGACCGCGGAATGGATGGTGAAGCCGGCCGGGTTCACGTCGGATTCGGTGCCGACCGGCGCACCCTCGACATCGACCTTCACCAGGTTCGAGGCGGTCACCTCTTCGAACATGAGGGTGTGGCGCTTGATCAGGAACGAGCCCGGCTCGCCCGGCACGCGCACGGTGAAATGGTTGAAGATGAGGTCGGTCCAATCCTTGATCTCGGCCAGGCGGTGCGCGGCGGCGAGATCGACCCGCGCCTCCCATTCCGCCGCCGACACGTCGTTGCGGCGCGGTGCCGATTGCGCAAGCTGCGATTGATCCATGGGCCGCCCTCCCGGTGCGTTGAGCGAAGAGTAGCGCCTTCGGGAAGCGGCGTCAGCATTCTATGAAATCCGAATCGGCGCAGAAATGAACCGCCGTTCCGCCCCTCTTGTGCTACTCTTGGACCGTGCGATGTTCCTGATCGCGCGGGGACGTTATCGGATGACCTACGACGCCGGATTCGTGATTCAGCTGCTCTTCGACAAGCGAAAGGACGGGCGGTTCCACGTCCACAGCCCCGATGTCCCCGGGCTGCATTTGGCGGGCGACGACATCGATGCCATCCGGGCCGACGTGGAGCCGGTTCTGAAAGATGTCCTGCTCCATAACGCGAAAGTCGTGGTCGATACCATTCACTGGCACCCGAGCTTGGAGGACGTGGTCAAGACCATCGCCGGTCCTCCCTCGGCGCCGGACGCACCGCCCGCAAAAACGAATTTCCTCCTGATCGTTGGCCACGCCGCCTAAACGGGCTCCGAGCCTTTCAAAATCGGAAATCGAGGCGGCGCTGACGCCTGAGCCGTGGCGCTGCACGGAGGTCAAAACCTATGCCGTCACGAGTTTGTGGCGCACACAGTTCGGCTTCTATTTCTCCGTCCCGCACGACTGCACCGAAGCCGATCTCGAGGCGATAACGGCGGACATCCGAAAACACGGGCGCACGCGCAACGTCTAGGCGGCTCGCGCCACCCGGACCACCGCCTTGCCCCGCTGCCCTCCCGCCTGTAGCCTCGCTCTCGGCATCTCATACCGGAGGCACTGACTATGGCGGCGGAACCCGAGAACTGGACGACGGTACCGGCGGATTATCGCGGCGACGCGGTGGTTGCGGCGATGGCGCTGGGCGGCGTCGATCATCTCTTCTTCACCTCGGGCTCCGAGCTCGCCTTCTATCAGGAGTCGATCTCCAAGGCGCGCCACCACAATCGCCCGGTGCCGCGGCTCATTACCGTTACCCACGAGCATGTCAGCCTCAACGCGGCCTTGGGCTATGCCGCGGTCAGCGGCAAGGTCGCGGCGACGGCGGCGCATGTCGATTGCGGCACGCAGCATCACGGCGGCGCCATCCACACCGCGTGGCGCAGCGGCCTCCCGGTGATGATCACGGCGGGCGGCGCGCCCTCGGCGTTTCCCGGCTCGATGCCGGGCTCGCGCGAGGAAGGGGCGCATCTCTGGGCCCAGCAGGTCTACGACCAGGGCGGCATCCTCCGGCAATACACCAAGTGGGACAAGCGCCTCGAATACCAAGACAATCCCGGGACATTGGTGAGCCGCGCACTGCAAGTGGCGCGGACCGAGCCGATGGGCCCGGTCTATATGAGCTTCCCGCGCGAGATCATCCTGCTGCCGATGTCGGGCGAGGCCAAGTTCCCGACCGCCGATCAGCTCGGCGTGCCGCGCCCCGCCGACATCGACCAGGATAGCGCCAAGGAGATCGCGCAGAAACTGGTCAAGGCGAAGAACGCGGTGGTCGTGGTCTCGGCGTCGGGCAAGTACAAGGAGTCGGTGCCGGAGCTGGTGTCGCTGTGCGAGCTGTTGGGCATCGCGGTCGTGGACGGCGCGGCGCGGCATTTCCTGTCCTTCCCGATGAACCATCCGCTCTACATGAACACCATGAACCTGAAGGACGCGGACGTGGTGCTGGTGCTCGACGCCACGGTGCCGTGGATGCCGGGCCCGAACGCGCCGGGCCCCAAGGCGTGGATCGCGGCGATCGAGCAGGACGCGGTCAAGAACCGCTTCCCGACCTATGAGTTCACCGCCGACATCCGGCTCCAGGCGAGCCCGCTCCTCGCCATCCGCGCGATCCGGGCCGAGGCCGAGAAGCTCCTGGGCGCCAGCGACCGCAGCGCGGCCGCCGACCGCTCCAAGCGCTGGGCCGAGGCCTCGGCGGCGCGGCGCAAGAAGCTCGAGGACGAGGCGATGGCCAAGGCGCGCAACACGCCGGCGGACCCGATGTTCGTCAGCCACACCATTGCGCAGTCGCTCGACGACAACTGCATCGTGCTCGACGAATCCCTGCGCAGCCCGCGCTTCCCGGAATTCGTCAACTGCTCCAAGCCGGGCTCCTACATCCACAATCCCGGATCGAGCGGCGGCTGGGGGCCGGGCGCGGCGTTGGGCGCCAAGATCGCGGCGCCGGACAAGGACGTGGTGCTGGTGACCGGCGACGGGTTCTGGCAATTCGCGGTGCCCAACGCGGCGCTGTGGTCGGCCAATCATCACCGCGCGCCGTTCCTCTCGATCATCCACCAGAACCGCAGCTTCTCGACCGGCACCAGCGGCGTGAAGGTGGCGTTCGGCGAGGGCTTCGCGCACGAGGCGGATTATCCCGGGGGATATTTCGATCCGCCCATCGACTACGCCAAGGAAGCCGAGGCGTGCGGCGCCTATGGCGAGAACGTGCGCGATCCGGCCGAGCTCGGCGCCGCCATCAAGCGCGGCCTCGCCCAAACCCGCCGCGGCACCCCCGCGGTGATCGCGGTGTGGGAAGCCAGAATCGGGCACAAGGATTGATCGGCTAAAGGCGTCATTGCGAGCGCAGCGAAGCAATCTCCCGGAGATTGCTTCGTCGCCTGCGGCTCCTCGCAATGACGCTGGGCATCACCCCGCGCCGGCGCGTCTCGTCCAGTATTCCCACGCGCGTTGGTGGCCGGTGACGCTGAGCTTGTTCATCTCGGCGATCTCGCCGTCGGTGAGATAGGTGATCTCGCCGCCCATGCGCATCGCCTCGGCCTGGAGCCGGGCGTTGACCTTGAGATAGACCGCGGTGTGGACCGCGTCCTGGATCGAGCCGCCCGCCACCGCCGAGCCGTGGCCGCGCATCAGCACGATGCGGTTCGCGGCCAAGGTCGAGGCGAGGTCGCGCCCGTGGTCCAACGTGGTCACCAGGAGGTTGGTGTCGCCGAACTTGGTGCGGATGTCCCACACCGGGATGTTGGTGCCGAGTCCCGCCGAGGTGTGGAGCAGCGGCCTGATCCGCGCCCCCTTCGTCACCGTGAAGGGGATGATCTCGTAGGCGTGGTTGTGAATGACCGACATCACGTCCGGCCGGCTGCGGAAGATGCTGCCGTGGATCGGGCGCTCGGTATATTGCGCCCGGCCGTTCTGGTTGATCGGGTTGCAGTCGAGGTCGTACTCGATGATGTCGTCGAGCTTCACCAGTTCGGGGCTGCGCGAGCCCGACAGGAAGAACCGGTCGGGCCGCTCGGGATGGCGCACGCTGATATGGCCATAGGCATCGACCACCTCCTCGTGCGCGAGGATGCGGTTGGCGATCACCAGATCGCGCAGGACGTCCGCGACGCTCATTGCTGTGTCCCCTTATTTGCGGCCGGTGAGCTCGCGCCCCTTGTCGAGCGCGCCGTATGTCCTGACCGGCGCCGCCATCAGGAAGCGGTAGCCTTCCTTGACGATGCGCTCGACATTGTCGCGGCCGACATGGGGATGGCCGACCGGCACGTTGTTGTCCTTGCACACGCGCACGATCTCGGCCATCGCCTCCACGACCTTGGGGTGCTCGTACTGGCGCGGATAGCCCAGCTCCTGCGACAGGTCGCCCTCGCCGATGAGGACGACGCCGATGCCCGGCACCTTCTTCAGGATGTCCGAGAGATTGGCGATGCCGACCGTGTCCTCGATCATCAGGAGGACCAGAATCTCGCCCTTGGGATCGAGCGGCCAGACATCGGCGCGCTCGTAATATTCCTGCTGCGACACGCCCCAATAGCGCACCGCCGAGGTCGGCCCGTCGCCGCGCACGCCCGCGGGTTCGTAGCGCGACGCGCTCTTGAGGCGCGGATAGCGGCAGGACGCCACCGCATTATAGGCCTGGTCGACGGTCTGGATATGCGGCCACACGATGCCGTAGGCGCCCAAATCGAGCGCCTGCTTGGCGAAGAGCTGGTTCTTCTCCTCGCCGTTGGGCGGGATGCGCACGATGGGCGTGACCCCGGGCGAGACCGAGCCCGAACGCGCGATCTGGCCGCGGTTCAGCATGTATTGCAGGCTGTCGCGCAGCGCGCGGATGTCCCACGGATTGTGCTCCATCTCGAACACGATGCCGTCGTATTTCGCCTGGCTCATGGCGATCGCGGTCTCGGTGTCGGCATTGGCGAAGGCGGTGAAGGCGTGGCCCTGCTCGAGCGCGCGAATGACGCCATTGAGACGCGGAAGTTCCGGCATGATGCCTCCCATTTGCTGGTTTTCCGGCCGCGCCGGATGGTGGAAAGGCCCTATGGTAACAGAAGCGTCGGCAGAGGGAACTCCCCTCGCGGCGGCAGGAGGAGCGCGATGGACGCGAACGACACGGCATTCTCCGGATCGATCCCGGAACTCTACGACAGTTTCCTCGTGCCGCTCATTTTCGCGCCCTATGCGCTCGATCTGGCCGAGCGGATCGCCGCCGCCGGGGCGCGCGATGTGTTGGAGACCGCGGCGGGAACCGGCGTGCTGACACGGGCGCTGGCGGCGCGGCTTGCCCCCGACGCGCGCATCGTCGCGACCGATCTCAACCAGGCCATGCTCGACATCGCCGCTTCGCGACAGCCCCCGGACAATCGGATCGCGTGGCGCCAGGCCGATGCGCAAAGCCTGCCATTCGCGGACCGCAGCCAGGACGTCGTCGTCTGCCAGTTCGGCGTCATGTTCTTTCCCGATCGGATCAAGGCCTATGGCGAGGCGCGCCGGGTGCTGCGGCCGGGCGGGAGTTTTCTCTTCACGGTATGGGATGGGCTTGCCGAGAACGATTTTCCCCGCCTCGTCGAGGAGACGATGGCGCAGCGCTTCTCCGCCGACCCGCCGCGCTTCCTTGGCCGCACGCCCTACGCTTATCACGATGCCGGCACAATCCGGGGTGAACTCGCGGCGGCCGGCTTTACCGCGATCTCGATCGAGCCGCGGCCCGAGACCAGCCCGGCGCCCTCGCCGCGCCACGCCGCGGTCGCGTTCTGCCAGGGAACGCCGCTCCGCGCCGAAATTCTCGCGCGCGATCCCACGGGCCTCGACGCTGCCACGCAACAGGCCGACGACGCCTTGGAGCGGCGCTTCGGCAGCGGCGCGATCGAGGGACGCATCAAGGCCTATCTCATCGCCGCAAGCTGATCGGCCGCGCGCGGTTTGACAGCGCCGAACTTCGTCCATAGCATCGCCGCCAAAGAGGGAGGCTCTTGCCATGATCATCGATTGCCACGGCCACTACACCACCGCGCCCAAGCAGCACGAAGGCTGGCGCCAGCAGCAGATCGCCGCGTTCGACGCGAAGACGGCGCCGCCGCCACGCCCCGGAATGACCGACGACGAGATCCGCGAGACCATCGTCAACGGGCAACTGAAGCTGCAGAAGGAGCGCGGCACCGACCTGACGATCTTCTCGCCGCGCGCCGCCGGCATGGGCCACCATCTGGGCGGCGCCGCCGAGAGCGCGGTGTGGTCGCGCGCCTGCAACGATTTGATCCAGCGCGTCTGCAATCTCTTCCCGCAGAATTTCGTCGGCGTGTGCATGCTGCCGCAAACGACGGGCGTGTCGCCGGCGAATTGCACGGAAGAGCTCGAGCGCTGCGTCAAGGAGCTAGGCTTCATCGGCTGCAACCTCAACCCCGATCCGTCCGGCGGCTACTGGAAGGACCCGCCGCTCACCGACCGCTACTGGTATCCGATCTACGAGAAGATGGTCGAGCTCGACGTGCCTGGCATGGTGCATGTCAGTGCCTCGTGCAACCCGTGCTTCCACGGCACCGGCGCCCACTACATCAACGGCGACACCACCGCCTTCATGCAGTTCATCACCGCCGACCTGTTCAAGGATTTCCCGACGCTGCGCTTCATCATCCCGCATGGCGGCGGCGCGGTGCCCTATCATTGGGGACGCTATCGCGGCCTGGCGCAGGACATGAAGAAGCCGCCCTTGAAGGACCATCTCCTCAAGAACGTCTACTTCGACACCTGCGTCTATCACCTGCCGGGGATCGAGCTTCTGACCCGCGTCATCCCGCTCGACAACATCCTGTTCGCGTCCGAGATGCTGGGCGCGGTGCGCGGCATCGACCCAGAGACCGGCAACAATTACGACGACACCAAGCGCTATATCGACGCGCTGTCGATCCCCGCCGCGGACAAGCAGAAGATCTTCGAGGGCAACATCAAGAAGGTGTTCCCCCGCCTCGGCGCCAAGCTGGCGCAGGCGCGCTAAGACCGCGCGCCGGCGCGCTCAGCCGGAAACGGCGAGCGCGTCGATCTGCAGCAGCACCCCGCCCCGGAGCGGCGACACGATCGTGTGCCGCGCCGGGCGCTTGGCCGCGTCCGGGTAGCACTCGAGCCAATACTTGTTGAGCTGCTCGCGGAACCCGTCGTCGGTGACGAAGCAGGTGATCTTGACCACGTCGCCCAATCCCATGCCGCCCTTGGCGAGGATGGTCTTCAAATTCTCGAAGGCGAGCCGCGCCTGGCCGTCGGCGTCGGCGGCGAGCTTGCCGGTCTTCGGGTCGCGCCCGCTGATCGCCGAGGTCGCGATGACGTTGCCGACGCGGCTTGCGACCGGGATCGGCGCGCCATGGGCGATTCCTTCAACATTGATGCTCTGCTGGCGTCGTGCGTCTGCCATGGTGGCCTCCTCTTGTGTGGCGTTGGCTCGATCATGGCAGGGCGCGTCGCGCGATGCTAGGGTCCGGCGCGGGGAGCGAAACGGGGGACACGGCCATGGCGCGGGTATGGGCGAGCAAGGGGTCGGCTTCTGTGTTGACCGCGCTGGGCGTATGCGCATCCTTGAGCGCGCATGCCTCCGATGCGCCGGGGATCACCGCCACCGAGATCACGATCGGCCAGACCATGCCCTATAGCGGCCCGGTCGTGGCGTTCAGCGCGCTGGGCAAGGGCGAGGTCGCCTATTTCAACATGATCAACGACCAGGGCGGCGTGAACGGACGCAAGATCAAGCTCATCAGCCTCGATGACGGCTACGCGCCGCCCAAGACGGTCGAGGCCACGCGCCGCCTCGTCGAGCAGGACGGCGTCGCCTTCATGTTCAGCTCGATCGGCACCGCGACCAACACCGCGGTCCACAAATACCTGAACGACCGCAAAATCCCGCAGCTCTTCATCGGCTCGGGCGCGAGCAAGTGGAACGATCCCGAGCATTTCCCCTGGACCATGCCGGGGGTGCAGGCGACCTTCCGCTACGAGGCGCGCATCTACGCGCGCTATGTGCTGAAGGAGAAGCCCGACGCCAAGTTCGCGGTGCTGTACCAGAACGACGATTACGGCAAGGACTATATCCTCGGCATCAAGGACGTGCTCGGCGCCGACTATGACAAGCGCGTCACCGAGGCGAGCTATGAGTTCACCGATCCCACGGTCGACTCCCAGGTGGTGAGCCTGCGCGGCACCGGGGCCGACGCCCTCATCGTCGCCGCCACACCCAAGTTCATGGCCCAGACCATCCGCAAGGTCTACGAGCTGTCGTGGAAGCCGATGTTCTTCATGAGCAACGTGTCGATCTGGGTGAACTCGGTGATGGAGCCGGCCGGGGTCGAGAAGGGCGTCGGCCTGATGTCGTCGGCCTATATCAAGGACCCGGCCGACCCGAGCTGGGCCAACGACGCCGGCATGGGCACGTGGCGCGACTTCATGCACAAGTACATGCCGAACGACGACATCAACGATTCGAACTACGTCAATTCCTACGATTCGGGCGCCACGTTGGTTCAGGTGCTGAAGCAGGCGGGCAGCGACCTGTCGCGCGACAACATCCTGCGCCAGGCCACCAATCTGCACGCGCTGGAGATACCGACGCTGCTGCCGGGCATCGCGGTGAATACCAGCCCCGACAACTACACCTCGATCCGGGTGATGCAGCTGATGCGGTGGGACGGCAAGCGCTGGGTGCGGTTCGGCGACGTCCTGCCCGGGTCATAGACTGCCGGACGCGGGCCCGTTCAGGAGAGATTTACCGGCCTCGGCCATAACTTTAGCCATGCTTAAGGTCATCTATCTGTGCGTCACGGAGCAGCACGATCTGCGGCTCGTGGCCCTGGCAGGATTTATCTGCCTGTTTGCGTGCTTCACGGCTTGCAACATCTTCGCCCGGGCCGGAGAGGCGCGCGGCGGACGCCGCCTGCTGTGGGTTGCGGCCGTCTCTTTCGTGTTCGGTTGCGGCGTGTGGACCACCCATTTCGTCGCCGAACTGGCCTACCGGCCAGGCCTTCCCGTCAGCTATGACCCGGGCATTACTGCGCTTTCGGCGGTCCTTGCGGTCGCGGTGACGCTGATGGGCATCGTCGTGGCGCTCGAGTTCCGCCCCTTGGTCGGCGGCGCCCTGGTGGGGTTGGCAGTCGGCGCGATGCACTACACCGGCGTCATGGCGATGCGCGCGCCGGCCGTTTTCCACTGGAACCTCGCCTGCGTCGTCGTTTCGATCGCGGTCGGCGTCGCGCTTGCCGCCGCCGCGTTCGAGGTGCTGTCGCGGAGATCGGAGTTGCGCCGGCGGGCGGCGGCTTCCGTAATACTGGTGCTGGCGATCGTCGGGCTGCATTTCACGGCGATGGCGGCATTGACCCTTGAATTCGACCCCAGCATCGCGGTCCCGAGCGCGGCGCTCGCCTCGGGGCTACTGGCGACGACCGTCGCCGGCGTCGCCGCGGTCGTCATCACCATCGGTCTCGCCAGCGCAATCGCCGACGGTCAGCTGGCGCAGCGCGCGCGGAGCGAGGCGGCGAATCTCGCCGAGCGGATCGAGCAGCGCACCGCCGAATTGCACGAGGCCCAGGCCGAGCTGCTGCGCAACGAGCGCCTCGCGACCATGGGTCAGCTCACCGCGACGGTCGCGCACGAGCTGCGCAATCCGCTGATCGCGGTGCGCAACTCGCTCTTCGCCGTGCGCGAGACGCTGAAATCCCACGGCATCGACCTGGACCGGCCGCTGAGCCGGGCCGAGCGCAACATCTCGCGCTGCGACCGCATCATCAGCGACCTCTTGGAATACACCCGCAAGGCCGAGCTGCGCCGCGCGACATTCATCGCCGACGATTGGATCGCGGACACGGTCGATTCCTACAAGCTGCCGCCGGGCATCGCCCTCGAACGCGACTGCGGCGCGCCCGGCTGCGCAGTCTTCTGGGACGCCGACGCGATCCGCCGCGTCCTCGCCAACGTGATCGAGAACGCGGCGCAGGCGCTCGGCGACAGCGGCGGCGACCGCCGCATCGTCGTCTACACCCGCGTCGCCGACGAGCGCTTCGTGGTCGGCGTCGCCGATAACGGTCCCGGCATCCCCGCGGAAATCCTGCCCAAGGTGTTCGAGCCGCTGTTCAGCACCAAAGGCTTCGGCACCGGGCTGGGGCTGCCGGCGGTGAAGCAGATCGTCGAGCAGCACGGCGGAACCGTGCATATCGAGAGCGCGCCGGGCGATGGGACCCAGGTCGTGATCCGCCTGCCCCTGGCGCAGGCCAATTCGCTGGCGGCTTAGAGCCCGCGCCGGAAGAACCCCGCCTCGGTGACGATCTCGTCCATCGCGATGTCGTGCGGCTGGGGATGGATCGTTGCGAGGCGGCCCAGCTCGAAGCCGACGCCAATGGTCGCCGGCCGCGGGTGATAGGACGCCAGCGTGCGGTCGTAATATCCCGCGCCATAGCCGAGCCGATAGCCCGCCGCGTCGAATCCCAGGAGCGGCACGATCAGCAGTCGCGGCACCACCGCCGGCCCGTCGGCGGGATAGGGGATGTCATAGACGCCCGTTGCCATCGGCACGCCGGGCGCCCAGCGGCGGAATTCGAGCGGCTGCCCCTTGCCCACGACCATCGGCAAGGCGAATTCGGCGCCGCCCATGACGAGGCGGCGCGCCAGGGGCAGCGGATCGAACTCGCGCCGGATCGGCCAGTAGATGCCGACGAGCGCGCCGGCGTGCGCCGCCAGCAGGGTTTCGAGCTGGGCCTCGACGACGCGGCTCTTGGCGCGATGTTCCGGCGCCGCGAGCGCGTTGCGCGCCGCCATGAGCGCCTGACGCTGGGCGCGCCGCCAGGCCGCGATCTCGCTCCAGTTCTCGAGTCCGGTCAAGAAAGCCCGATGATGCGGCCGTCCGGATCGACCGTCACGCCGACGGCCGAAGGGACGCGCGGCAGACCCGGCATCGTCATCACGTCGCCGCAAATCGCGACCACGAACTCGGCGCCGGCCGAGAGCCGCACCTCGCGCACCGGCAGGGCGAAGCCCGTAGGCGCGCCGCGCAGCTCGGGATCGGCGGAGAAGCTGTACTGCGTCTTCGCCATGCACACCGGCAGCTTGCCGAAGCCGAGCTTCTCCAGCTCCTCGAACCGGTCCAGCACCGGCTTGGGCGCGGTTACTTCGGCCGCGCCGTAGATGGTTGTGGCGATGGTGCGAACCTTGTCGAGGAGCTTCATGTCGTCGGGATAGAGCAGCTTGAAGTCCTTTCCTCCCGATCCCTTGGCGATACCGTCGACCACCGCGTGCGCCAGCGCCTCGGCGCCCTTGCTGCCCTGCGCCCAATGCTCGCACACGATGGCGGTGATGCCCGCCGCCTTGCAGCCATCGACCACCGCCGCGAGCTCGGCCGCGCTGTCGGTGCCGAACCGATTGAGGCCCACCACCGCCGGCACGCCGAAGCGCTTCAGATTGGCGATGTGGCGGTGGAGGTTGGCCATGCCCTTGGCGACGGCGTCCGCGTTCTCCTTGCCGAGATCGGCGCGCGCCACGCCGCCGTGGAACTTGAGCGCCCGCACCGAGGCGACGACCACCGCCATCTCGGGCTTCAAGCCCGCCTTGCGGCACTTGATGTCGAAGAACTTCTCGGCTCCCAGATCGGCGCCGAACCCGGCCTCGGTGACGACATAGTCGGCGAGCTTCAAGGCGAGCTTGGTCGCCATCACCGAGTTGCAGCCGTGGGCGATGTTGGCGAACGGCCCGCCATGGACGAAGGCGGGGTTGGCCTCGAGCGTCTGCACCAGATTGGGCTTGAGCGCGTCCTTGAGCAGCGCCGTCATCGCGCCCGCCGCCTTCAAATCCTCCGCCTTGACCGGTTTGCGGTCGCGGGTCGAGCCGATGATGATGTTGGCAAGCCGGCGCTCCAAATCCTCGATCGAGGTCGCAAGGCACAGGATCGCCATGATCTCGGACGCGACCGTGATGTCGAACCCGTCCTCGCGCGGAAAGCCGTTGGCGACGCCCCCAAGCGAAGACACGACCTCGCGCAGAGCGCGGTCGTTCATGTCCAGGCAGCGCCGCCACGTCACCCGGCGCGGGTCGAGGGCCGGCTCGCTGGCCCAGTAGATGTGGTTGTCCACCATCGCGGCGAGGAGATTGTTGGCCGCGCCGACCGCGTGGAGATCGCCGGTGAAATGCAGATTGATCTCGTCCATCGGGATCACCTGCGACAATCCGCCGCCGGCCGCGCCGCCCTTGGTGCCGAAGCAGGGGCCGAGGCTGGGCTCGCGCAGGCACAAGATCGCCTTCTTGCCAATGCGGTTGAGCGCATCGCCGAGGCCGACCGTGGTGGTGGTCTTGCCCTCGCCCGCGGGCGTCGGGTTAATGGCGGTCACGAGGATGAGCTTGCCGTCCGGCCGCTCGGCGAAGCAGCGCTGGACGAAGGGCAGGCCGATCTTGCCCTTGTAGTGGCCATAGGGCTCGACGCTCTCGGCCGGAATCCCGAGACGATCGCCCGCGAGCGCGACGATGGGCCGTGGCGTCACCGAATTCGCGATATCCCAATCCGTCCGCATCTCGCTCATAGCGCGCTGTTCCTTCGCTTCGAGGCGCCCATAGGAAGCGATGGGAAGATGGGATTCAACCGCAAAATCTGCCCACCACCAGAGTGGGCAGGGATCGTTGGGCGCGCTTAGAGCCGTGCCGGCCAGTCTACTATGGCGGAGGCCCCTTCACTTCGCCCAGGTGATCTTCTTCATGCCGCCGCAGCCGGCGCAGTGCGCTTCGGCGCGCAGGAACTCATCGGTCGCGGCGAGCGCGTCGGCCGCGTGCTCGGCGTCCTGCGGGCGCGCGAGCTTGACCCGAAGGCGCAGGCAGTTATCGCAAAAGCCGCGGCCCTTGCTCGCGCGCAAAAAAGCCGCCACCCGTTCGGTCACTGTCATCATCTTGCCTATTGCGCCGCGACCGCTTCGCTCGGCAGGAAGCGGGCGATGTCGACCTCGTCGATCTGCTCGGGCAAGAGGAACGCCTCGGCATAGCGGCGATAGACGCCGGACGCGAGGAACAACGCGAACAGCTCGGGATCGATGTGCTTGTCCTCGCTCATGCGCGCCATGATGGCGACGCATTCGGACAGCTTCTTCGGCGTCTTGTAGGGCCGGTCGCGCGCGGTCAGTGCCTCGAAGATGTCGGCGATCGCCATGATGCGCGCCGGAACGCTCATCTGCTCGCGCTTCAAGCCGCGCGGATAGCCGGTGCCATCCATCTTCTCGTGGTGCCCGCCGGCCCATTCCGGCACCCGCCGCAGGGTCTTGGGGAAGGGCAGCGCCTCGAGCATGATGATGGTCTGCACGATGTGGTCGTTGATATGGTAGCGCTCCTCGTCCGTGAGCGTGCCGCGCCGGACCTTGAGGTTGTGCAGCTCGCCGAGATTGAACTTCTGCGCCGGCGGCTTGACGATGAAGCCCCAGGGATTGTCGGCGGCCAAGGGCGGCCCGTCATGCGCCACGATATGCTCGGGCTTGTCGGCGATGAGCGTCTCGACGGCAGGAAGCGTTTCCTTCGCCTTGGGCCGGCGCTGGCCCTCCTCCCACGAGATGCCGAGCGCATCGTCGAGCGTCCTGAGCCAGGTGATCTGGGCGATGCGCTCGAGCCGCGCGATCTTCTCGGGCGCCATGAACTCGCCGCCGATATTGGATTCGGCGACGAAGGCGAAGTCGGCGTCGAGCTCGGCCAGGCGCCGGTCGCGCTGGGCCTCGAGCGCCACCCGGTCGCCGCCCGCCAGCACCGCGCGCAGATACTCGATCTCCTGGTCGCGCTTCGCCACTTCAAAGCGGGTGCGGATCTCGTGGATGCGGTTGTAGATGGTCTCGAGCTTGGTGGCCTTGTCGACCACGTATTCGCGGGTCGTGACCTTGCCGCAATCGTGGAGCCCGCCCGCCACCTCGAGCTCGTACCATTCCTCGTCGCTCAAGTTGAACCCAGCGAAGGGGCCCTGCCCGGCTTCCGCGGCGGCGCGGGCGAGCATGTTGGTCAATTCGGGCACGCGCCGGCAATGGCCGCCGGTATAGGGCGACTTGGCGTCGATCGCGTTGGCGAATACCTGGAGGAAGGCACGGAACAGGTTCTTCTGCGCCTCGAGCAGCATCTGGTTGTCGAGCGCGACGGCGGCCTGGCTCGCCAGCGCCTCGATCACCGGGACGAGATCGTCGCCGAACGCCAAGATGGTGCCGTCGGAAGCGCGCGCGTTGATGAGCTGCAGCACCCCCATGACCTCGCCGTCGTGATTCTTGAGCGGCAAGGTGAGGAAGGAGCGCGAGCGATAGCCGGTGCGCGCGTCATAGGCGCGCGCGCCGCTGAAATCGTACCCGACCGCGTCGTAGGCGTCGGCGATGTTGATGGTCCGCCCCGAGATCGCCGCCGCCGCGGCCACGTTGCGCTGGTTGGGCTTGCCCTCGGCGTCGACGAGGCGCACCGGCGGGAACGGGATCGGCGCACCGGTGGTGCCGCCCAACGCGATGTTCATCGAGTCGTTGCGCATGATGGCGAAGCGCAGCTCGGTGCGGTCGTCGCTGACGAGGTAGAGCGTGCCGCCGTCGGCGTTGGTGAGGTCCTTGGCGCCGACCAGAATCTTCTGCATCAGCACGGCATGATTGCGCTCGGCCGAAAGCGCGATGCCGAGCTCGATGAGCCGCCGGTATCGTATCTCGGTCTCGTCGGCGACCAGCGCGGCAACCATCTCCGACCCCTTTCGACTCCGCACGAGGATACAGCAGGACACGGGCCTTGGCAGCGTCCCGATTGAGTCCGCCGGGCCAGCCCGAGCAAGCCGCGCGCCAACGCCGATTTCATACGCCGAATCACGGCATTGCGGCAAGGTGCCGCGGACCCGCGCCGGCGACTGTAAACCTGGCGTTACAGGCCGCGCGTCGGGATTTCGTTAACCGAAGGGTAGCGAGTCGGGCCTAGAAACGAGGCAGGCGAATCGCGTGCGCCCGATCATGCACATCATCACACTGGCATCGGCAAAAGGCGGCTCCGGCAAGACCACGCTCGCCGGCCACCTCGCCGTCGCCGCCGAAGCGGCCGGCGCGGGTCCGGTCGGGCTGGTCGATTGCGACCCGCAAGGCAGCCTCACGAGCTGGTGGGCGGTGCGCGACGCGGCGACGCCGCTGTACGCCCGTGCGAGCGCTTCGCAGCTTATGTCCTGCGTCCATCACCTGCGCGCGCTGAGCGCAGGGCTCGTCGTCATCGACACGCCCCCCGCCATGGGCGCGCCCCTGGTCGAGGCCGTCGATCTCGCCGACCTCGTCGTCATTCCGGCCCGCCCCAGTCCGCACGATCTGCGCGCCGCCGGCGCCACCGTCGAGCTGGTCGAGCGTCAAGGCAAGCCGTTCGTCTTCGTCGTCAACGCCGCGACGCACCGCGCGCGCATCACCGACGAGGCGATCGATGCCCTGTCGCTTCACGGCGATGTGGCACCGGTCGCGATCCATCAGCGCACCGGCTTCGCCGCCAGCATGATCGACGGCCGCAGCGTGATGGAGCTTCCCGGCGAGCGCCGCGCGGCGGACGAAATCCGGCTGTTGTGGACTTACCTCGCCGGCCGCATCGCCGCGGCGCATTCGCTCGCGGCGAAGAGCGCGGCCTGACCCGTCACGCGACCAGGCGCGCGTAATCGAGCGTCGCCAGCATCTGCACGCGATACATGAAGCGGGGCTCGTCCGGGCCATAATCGGCGACGGCGTTGTGGGTGGTGCCGATATCGTCCCACATCAGCACGTCGCCTTCGCTCCAGCGGTGCGCATAGAGATACTTGTCCTGCGCCTGGTGGCGGAACAGCGTATCGAGCAGAGCGCCGCTCTCGTTCTCCTCCAGCCCGGCGATGCGCACTGCGTAGCCCGGGTTGCAGTAGAGCACCTTCTTCCCGGTGATGGGATGGACGCGCACCAGCGGCTGGCGCACCGGCGGGCGCTCTTCGCGCTGGCGCGGCGAGAGCGGTTTGCGCGCCGAGCCGGGCCGCGCCCGCATCATGTCCCAGAACTTGGCGAAATCATGCACCGCCTCGAGCCCGTCGATGCGTGCCTTCATCGCCGCCGGCAGGTCGGCCCAGGCGCGGTGCATGTCGCGAAACTGCGTATCGCCCAGGGGCCGTCCGTCGCGCACCGGCACGCGCTTGGCGTGGAGCATGGTGGCGAGCGCGATCTCGGCGCTGTAACTGAGGTCGGTGTGCCAGTCCTGGCCGGCATCGGCGAAACCGATGGCGCGCCCGTTCTCCTCCATGTTGGAGAGGATCATCACCTCGGGCAGGCCGGGCGCGTGAAAGCGGTTGGCGACATTGATCTCGAGCGCGCCGAAATGCGCGCCGAATGCGGCCAGTGCGTCGGGCTCGAGCGCCTGGCGCGGAAAGCACAAGACGCCGTAGTCGCCCAACGCGCGCAGTATCGCGCGGAAATCCGCGACCTCGAGCGTGCGCGCGAGATCGAGTCCCTCGATCCTGGCGCCGAGCCCGGCGCCCTCATGCACCACGCGCATCATTCGGCCGCTCCTTGCGCCTGGTCCAAGGTCGGATAGTCGATATAGCCCTTGGCGCCGCCATTGTGGAAGCTCGACGGATCGGGCGGATTGAACGGCGCGTTGCGGCGGAAGCGCTCGACCAGGTCGGGATTGGCGATGAAGAGGGCGGCGAAGGCGACGAGATCGGCCGCGCCGGACTGGATGACCTGGTCGGCCAACGCGCGGGTGTAGCCGCCATTGACGATGAGCGGTCCGCGGAAGGCGCGGCGCATCACCGGCAGGACCGGCGCGGCGCCCGGCGGCGGCGATTGCGGCAGGCCCGGCACCTGCGCCTCGATGACATGGAGATAGGCCACGCCGCGCTCCGCGAGCGCGCCGGCGGCGTGACCGAAGATCGCGGCCGGATCGGAATCGCCGATGCCGTCGCCCCGCGCGTGCGGCGACAGCCGCACGCCGACGCGATCGGCACCCCACACATCGATGACGGCGTCGACGATCTCGAGCAGGAAGCGCGCGCGATTGGCGATGCTGCCGCCATAGCGGTCGGTGCGCCGGTTGCTGCCGTCGCGCAGGAACTGATCGATGAGATAGGCGTTGGCGCCGTGGATCTCGACGCCGTCCATGCCGGCATCGCGCGCGTTCACGGCAGCGGCGCGGAACTCGGCGGCGACGGCCGGGATCTCGTCGGTTGCGAGCGCCCGCGGCAGCGCGAAATCGATGGGGCCATCGGCGCCCGCGACCTGGCCTTTGGCGGCGATCGCCGAGGGCGCGACGGGCCGCGCCCCGTCCGGCATGCGCGACGGGTCGGACTTGCGGCCGAGATGATAGAGCTGCTGGAAGATGAGCCCGCCCTTGTCGTGGACGCGCCCGGCCACGCGGCGCCAGCCGGCGACGTGACGATCATGGAAGATGGCCGAAGCATGCGGCCGGCTGACGCTCAGCGGCGACACGCTCGAGGCCTCGGTGACGATGAGAGCGGCGGAGGCGCGCTGGGCATAGTACTCGGCCACCATCGGCCCCGGCGCCCGGTCGTCGCCCGAGCGCGCGCGCGCCATCGGCGCCATGACGATGCGGCTGGGAAGCTCGTACCTGCCGACCCGGATCGGCGAGAATAAATCCATTCTTCGTGGTCTTCCCGTGGCTTCCAACGGCGCGCAGCTTAGCCCAAGGCGGTGCAGCGGCACATGGGTGGCGCGGCGTCGGATCGCCGCGGGCAACAGCGGCGGTGGCGGCGCGGTTCCGGAGCCGGGTACACTGTCGCTCTTCGTGCTCGCGCTCGGCGTGCTCGGCTGCGCCTTCCGGCGGCGGAGTGCCAAGCGAAACTAGGAGAGCCCGCCACACCATGCACTGGATCGACACGGTCACGGGTCTCTGGGTCAGATGGATCGGCTTGGTCTATGCGGCCTGCGTCGCGCTCGCCGCCGTGACCGTGATCATGGTGGTGGCGAATGACATGCTGGCCTCGCGCAACCAGACGCTCCAGGCCGACGTCAACCAGCGCCAGCAATTCATCAACCAGAGCGCCCAGCTCGCCCGCGTCAGCGAGATGCTGATCCGCACCCTCGCCTCGGCCTCCGTCAACGCCAAGGACGACAAGCTGCGCGAGATTCTGACGCAGCAGGGAATCTCGATGACCGTGGTGCCCAACGCCGCCCCCGCTGCGCCGGCATCCGGCGACCAGAAGCCGAAATGACCATGCCCGAACGCGTCGAGCATCGCCTCCTGCTGCCGCTGCTCTTGGTGGTGGTGTCGCTGTTCCTGATGGTGGCGTTCCAGACCGGGCGGCTCCTAGGCGATCACGGCACCCTTACGGCGGTCCGGGCGGCGCAGGAGCCGACCATCCAGGAGGGGACCAAGCTCAGGCAGCAGCTCGCGAACCTCGCCGGCCAAACCGCGCAGCTCGCGGCCGAAGGCGACACGGCCGCCCAAGGCGTGGTCGACGAGATGCGCAAACAGGGCTTCGCCCTGTCGCCGCCGAAGCCGTAGGGCAGCGTTAGAAATGCAGCTCGTACTCGGCCTGCCAGCGCAGGGTCAGCCGCGGCGCGGCCGGGGTCAGGCCGAACAGGACGCCGCCGTTCCAACTGAGGCTGCCAGGCCCGATCTTCTCTACCGTGCCGAACAACTGCGGCCCGATGCGGTGGTCCTGCTGTCCGAGCGGAGCGAAGTGGCCGAACGGGCCGGGCGTGCCATAGGCCTGAAAGCCCGGCTCGATCGCGGTGCCGAGATCGAGCCGCGTCTCCCAGGCATAGACGAATGCCGGCCGGCCCTCGGCATAGCGGCCGATATCCTTCTGCACGAACAGATTGACCGAGTTGATGGTGCCGAGGAACTCCTTGCGCAGGACCGGGCCGAACGTGGTCTCGTTGGGCGCATGCGACGACTGTCCGTATTCGAAGAAGAAGCCGGCATCCATCCAGTACTCGCCGCGCTCGGTGAACTGGAACAGGTTCTCGGTCGTGAGCTGGCTGTAATCGGTGGTATTGCCCGGTCCCGGCGCGCGGTTGAACTCGAGCTCGAGCTCGGTCTGCCACCAGTTGGTGACGCCGTATTCGAGCTCCTGGGTGTAGCTCTGCTCGCCGCTCTTGGCGCGCTGGATGTCGTGTCCATAGTCGCCCACGGATTCGAGCGCGATCTCGCCGGGATTGACGTCCGGGGTCCAGACCTTGAAATCGGCGCGCGCCGGGCCGGCCCAGGCCGCAGCCAGCAGCAGGACCAGCGCCGACCGCTGTTTCATCTGTCGCGTAAACTTGCAAATGCGACGCATGTGCAAAACTCGGCAAGCCTTCATTGCGGGCATCGGGGGGATCGGTTCAGCTCAAACGCGGACGACGCGGCGGCGGTGCGGCAGGAAGCGCATCAACGCGCCGATCCCCACCAGCGTCATCATGTAGAAGACAAGCTGGATACCGGCCGGCCGTGCGGTGTAGCCCATGAGTGCGTGCAGCACCTGGCCGGGAATGCTGCCCTCGGTCAGCAGGCGTGAGGTATCCCACACGGTGTTGCCGAGCGGCGGCACGAGATCGGCCTGCACCAGGAAGGCCGCGCCCTGCGACGCCATCCCTGCGGCGAGCAGCAGAACGAGCCAGCTCGTCACGGCAAACAGGCGATTGAGCGGAATGCTGAGCAGGCCAAGATAGATCGCCGCGCCCGCCGCGACCCCGGCCGCGAGGCCCAGCGCGCCGCCCACCAGCATGACGGCGGCGCTGTAGCCCCCGGCCACCGCGACGCCGTAAAGAAACAGCACGATCTCAGAACCCTCGCGCAGCGCCGCGAGCCCGACCACCAACCCGAGCGCGTAGAGCGGCTGCGCGCCGGAGAGCACGTCCTTGCCGATCCTGGTCGCCTCGGCCGCCATCTCGCGGCCGTGCCGGCTCATCCAGACGTTATGCCAGCCGAGCATGGCGACCGCGGCGAACAGGACGGCGGCGTTGAACAGTTCCTGGCCGATGCCGTCCACCGCCGCGGCGATCTCGCCGGCAAAGCCCGCGACCAGCATCGCGCCCAGCACGCCGGCGGCCACGCCGCCCGAAACCCAGACGAGGCGCCGCTTCACGCCGCGGCTGGCGGCCAGCACGATGCCTACGACCAAGGCGGCCTCGAGAACCTCGCGGAAGACGATGATTGCGGTCGCCAGCATGACCTGCCCCTATTTCACGACCAGATGGCCGCGGGTTTCCGGATGGAAGTCGTCGAAGAACTCGTAGCGGCCGGGATCGAGCGGGCCGATGAAGACGCTGATCTGGCCGCCCGACTGCACCACTTTTTCGCGATGCAGCTCGGTGCTCTCGAATTCCGAGGTGGTCGGGTCGTCGTTGCGGACGATGAGCTTGACCTTGGCGCCGGCGGCAATCTCCAGCTCCGCCGGGACGAACTGATGGTTCTTGATCGCGATCACCGGATCGTCGGCCAGCGCGGGCGACGCGAGCGCGAGCAACAGTAGGACCGGAAGGAGCGTGTGGCGGACCATGGCGGATGCGGCCAGTTGCGAATGCAATTGCGAACTGTTCGCATCTTATTGCCCGCGGCTACCCCGACGCAAGTAGATTCCGGCCCGGCGCCTGGACAAGCTTCCGGGGCAACGCCATCGTACGATTTACGGTCATCGCATGGCTTGACACGGCAATGCACGTGACCCCCGAGCTTGTCCCGGGGGTCACGACAGCGATGGCGATACCGTCTCAGACGGCGTGGGGCGGGGGCGCGGAGATCGAGCGCCCGGTCGCGACCAGCGCCGCCTGGGTGCGGTTGGCGACGTTGAGGCGTCGGATGATCTGCTTCACATGCGCCTTCACCGTGCTCTCCGACATGGCGAGCGCATCGGCGATGAGCTTGTTCGAGCGTCCCTGGCTGATCAGCGCCAGCACGTCGCGCTGGCGCCGCGTGAGCCCGGACCAGGGCTCGGCCATGGCGCCGTTGGTCCGCGGCGCGCCCGCCTCGAGGAGCGAGGACGGGACATAGACCCCGCCGGCCAGCACCAGGTCGATCGCCCCCATCAGCACCCTGAGGCTCAGCGAGGCGGGCAGGAAGCCGCGCGCGCCGGTGCCGAGAAGCTGGCGTGCGCGCTGGGCGTTGTCGGTCTCGGCGAGGATCACCAGCGGCGTGTCCGGCAGGGCAGTGCGCAGGACCTCGATCTGGCGCAGGTCGATATGCTCGGCGGTGGCGGCGCCGATCAGCACCAGGTCGAACCGGCTGCCGGCGCCGACCAGCTGCAGCAGTTCGTCGGCATTGCCCGCCTCGGTGACGCGGCGGCCGGGGCTGTGCTGGGCGAGCGCGAGGCGCAGGCATTCGCGCCGCAGCCGGCTGGCATCGACGACGGCGATGGTGCCGGCAGGCAAAGGCATGGCATCGCCGTCGCGAATGGATTCGGATCGTCCCATTTGGTTCCTCCAGCGAGATTTCCGCGCCTAAGGATCGCCAAAGGTTTGATCCCTTTGAAGTAAAGTTCTGTGAGGTTGTGTATCGGAATGTAACTCTCCCGGGGGGCATCGACCCGGCCCGAAAGTAAACCGAACCTTTACCGCCTCCGTGCCATGCTTGCGTCCGTGACCACCCCGATCGCCGCGCCTCTGACGCCGCCGCAGCTTGCGGTGCTGCAGAAGCCGCCGGATGCCGCGCCGCTGCCCGCGCCCGTCGCGCCGCGGCCGCAGCCGCGCACCGCTCAAGCCGGCACCACCCCTTCGGGCGGGTCCAGCCGCGGCCGCTTCCTCGACATCACGGTGTGACCGCCCGCCTCAGTGGCGGAAGTGGCGCATGCCGGTGAACACCATGGCGACGCCGGCGCGGTCGGCGGCGTCGATCACGTCCGAGTCGCGCACCGATCCGCCCGGCTGAATGACCGCCGTCGCGCCGGCCGCGATGGTCGCCTCGAGTCCATCCGCGAATGGAAAGAATGCGTCCGACGCCGCGACCGAGCCTTGGGTCGGCGGCGCCGCGAGACCGGCGGCGCGGCCCGCCTCCTCGGCCTTGAAGGCGGCGATGCGCGCGGCATCGACGCGACTCATCTGGCCGGCGCCGATGCCGACCGTGGCCCCGTCTTTGGCATAGACGATGGCGTTCGACTTCACATGCTTCGCCACCGTGAAGGCGAACAGGAGATCGCGCGTCTCATCTGGCGTCGGCGCGCGCCTGGTCACGATTTTGAGCGCGCTTTCCTCGATCCGCCCGGCATCGGCGGTCTGGAGCAGGAAGCCGCCGGCGAGCGAGCGCAAGGTCATCTCCGGCGCGGCGGGATCGGGGAGCGCGCCCGTGACGAGGACGCGCAGCGCGGTCTTGCGCGCGAGGATCGCCGCCGCTTCCGGCGCGATTTCGGGCGCGATCACCACCTCGACGAAAAGCTTGGCGACGGCCTCGGCGGTCGCGGCGTCGAGCGTGCGGTTGACGGCGATGATGCCGCCGAACGCGCTCACCGGATCGCACGCCAGCGCGCGCGCATAAGCCGCCGCGAGATCGCCCGCCACCGCCGCGCCGCAGGGATTGGCGTGCTTGATGATGGCGACCGCCGGCGCTGCGAACTCGGCCACCAGCGCCAGCGCCGCATCGGTGTCGTTGAGGTTGTTGTAGGACAGCTCCTTGCCCTGGACCTGGCGCGCGGTCGCGACGCCGGGGCGCTGCCCGGGCGCGACATAGAGCGCCGCCTGCTGGTGCGGGTTCTCGCCATAGCGCAGCAACTGCGCGCGCGTCGCGGCGAGGACCAGCGTCTCGGGAAAAATCTCGCCTTGCTCGCGCGCGAACCAGTGCGCGATCCCGGCGTCATAGGCGGCGGTGTGGGCGAAAGCCTGCGCGGCGAGGCGGCGGCGCAGCGCGTGCGAGGTGGCGCCGTGCTGCGCCTTCATCTCGGCGATTACCGCATCATAGTCGGAATGCTCGGTGACGGTGGTGACGAAGTCGTGGTTCTTGGCCGCGCCGCGAATGAGGGACGGACCGCCGATGTCGATGTTCTCGATGCAGTCGTCGAAACTCGCGCCCTTCGCCACCGTCGCCGCGAACGGGTAGAGATTGACCACCACCAGATCAATGGGCGCGATGTGGTGCTGGGCGAGCGCGCCGAGATGCGCGGGGAGGTCGCGGCGCGCGAGGATGCCGCCATGGATCGCCGGGTGGAGGGTCTTGACCCGCCCGTCGAGCAGCTCGGGGAAACCCGTGACCGAGGCGACGTCGGCGACCGCGAGTCCGGCCTCGGCGAGCGTGCGCGCGGTGCCGCCGGTCGAGACCAGCGCCACGCCCAAAGACGCCAGCGCCCGCGCGAAGGCAACGAGCCCGGTCTTGTCGGAAACGGAGAGGAGCGCGCGCTCGATCGGGCGGGAGATGTCGGGCATCGGCGGTTCCTTGGGCTAGGCGACGATAAGGGGCGTCCGGCGCGGGTTCAAGCAGCCTTGCCCTCGCGCTTCAGCGCCCAGCGCACGCGCGCGCCGTGCGTGCCGACATGACCGTCGAGCAGGATCTGCTGCGTCCGCACCGGCGCGCCGGAACCCGCGTAGATGCTCTCGCCCAGGCTCAGCACCGCACCCTCGGCGGCGAAGCGCCAGCGCGCGCCGCTCGGCAGCTTCAAGCTCACCGCGCTGGCGCCGGGCTGCAGCGCCGGATCGACCGCGGGATGGAGGTGGAAGCGGATGGCGAAGCCGCTTCCGGCGGTCCCGGTCAGCATGTCCTCGCCGCGCAGATCGTCGCCGTCGGCGGCGAGAAAGAGCTGGCGCGCATGGGTCAATCCGAAATTGGCGCGGTAGCCGTCATGGGTCGCCGCCACCAGCAGATCGCCCTCGTGCTCGACACGCTTTTGCTTCGCGCCGCGCGGCGCCTGGCCGAGCGTACCGTCGGCGCGGATCTCGGCGCTGTTGGTGTCGGCGACGATCGCAGTCGAGTGCGCCGCAGTGGCGCGGAGTGCGGCGCGCCAGGGCTCTGCGGCACTCGCGCCGCAATTGACGATGATCCGCTCGGCACCGTGGCTCATCTCGAAGGAGAGGGCGCCGGCATGGGCGTCGCGGTCGAAGCCTGGGGCGGCGGGCTCGCCGCAATCGAACAGCGCCACGGTGCCGCCGGCCTGGAGCCGCTCGAACCCGGTGTCGGGCGCGGTGAGCGGCGCGCGGCCGCGCGCATCGGCGCGGGCGAGCACGAGATCGATGAGCGCCGCATCGCCCTCGTCGGCGCCGTTGAAGAGCGCGAACCCGCCATCGCCATGACGGAAGAAACGCACCATCAAACCGACGCGCTCGATGGCGCGGAGGAGCGCGTCGGGCACGCTCTCGCCCGCCGCCTGGAGCGAAGCGCGCGCGTCGACGAGACAGCGCAGTGCCGCGAGCTGCGCCTTGGGGCTGCGCGCGCGGTGCCCGCCGTCGGGCCAGAACTGCACCGCGATCTCGTGCTCGAGACGCTGCAGCGCGTCTGCGACCCGGCGCTTGCCGCCGAGCGCCGCCTGCACCGTGACCAGCCCGCGCACGCCATTGAGCCGCGCCACCCCCTCGCCTTCGCGCCCGGCGACGCGTGCCAAGTGCCGCGCCTGGCGCGCGAACGATGCGACCAGCCCACCGCCCATGCGCTCGAATTGCTCGAGCCAGGCGAAGAGGCGGTCGCTGAGCACGTCGGCGCGCCAGGTGAACTGGTCATAGACCGTGTAGCGGCGCACCCAGTCATCGGTCCATTCGCGCGCCGCGCGCGCAGCCGGCTCGCCGCCGAGCGAGGCGAGATCGGCAAGCCAGGAGAAGCCATGGAGCCAGGCGCGCCACGCATCGGAGCGCGGCGCGTCCCACGGCGGAAGCGCGCTCTCGACCGTCTCGCCGGCGAAGGCGAAGCGGCCGGCGAGCATATCCTCCCCGCGCGCAGCCACGCCGGGCCAGCGCGCCTTCAGGTGGAGCGCGAGCGTTTCCGGCGCCGGCCACGACAGCGCGAGATGATAAAGCGCGGAGCCGTAGAAGAGCGCGCGGGCGGTCGCCATCACCCGCCGCGCAGCAGCCGGATATTCTCGGCGTAAGATTGCGCCCCGCCCTTGAAGCTCGCGGTGCCGGCGACCAGCACGTCGGCGCCGGCGGCGATCGCCTGGCGCGCCGTCGCCGCGTCGATGCCGCCATCGACCTCGAGATCGATGGCGCGCTTGGTCGCGTCGATCCGCGCCCGCAGGACGCGGATCTTGTCGAGCTGCGAGGCGATGAAGCTCTGCCCGCCGAAGCCGGGATTGACGGTCATCACCAGCACCAGATCGACCGTGTCGAGGACGTAGTCGACGGCGTCCGACGGCGTCGCCGGGTTGAGCGCCACGCCCGCCTTCTTGCCCAGCGACTTCACCAGCTCGACGGTGCGGCGCAGATGCGGTCCCGCCTCGGGATGAACGGTGATGATATCGGCGCCGGCCTCGGCGAAGGCCTCGACGTAAGGATCGGCCGGCGAAATCATCAGATGCACATCGAAAGGCAGCGCGGTGTGCCCCCGCAACGCCTTCACCACTGCGGGGCCGATCGTGAGATTGGGCACGAAATGCCCATCCATCACGTCGATGTGGATATAGTCCGCGCCCGCCGCCGCGATCGCCCGCACCTCCTCGCCGAGCCGAGCGAAATCGGCCGAGAGGATCGACGGTGCGATGCGGATGACCTGCTGCATTCAGCCTTGCTAACAAGGAATGGCAACGGCCGCAAGGACGGCCGGCGCGCGATCACGCTGTGCGCACGAGTCGCGCGGCATAGAACCCGTCGATGCCATCGTAAGCCACGAGATGACACGGCAGCGTGCGCAGATCGCCCTCGGCCGAGATGCATTCGGCGAGCCCGCCGATCTCGTCGGGCGCGATCTTGTGGCGGCGCAGGGGCGCGCCGCGCGCCAAGAGCCGCGTCACCTGCTGCTCCCCCTCCTGCGGCTCGAGCGAGCAGGTGCAGAACACCAGCGTCCCGCCCGGCGCCAGCATCTCGACCGCGGCCGCCAAGAGCCGCTCCTGCACCGCGGCGAGGCGCGCGACATCGCTTTCGTTCTTGAGATGCGCCACGTCGGGATGGCGGCGGATCGCGCCCGTCGCGGTGCAGGGCGCATCGAGCAGCACGAACGGAGCCGGCGCCGCCGGGCGCCACTGCGCGGCGTCGGCGATCACCGTTTCCACCGTGAGCGAAAGCCGCGCGAGATTGGCGGCCAGCCGCTCGACGCGGCGGGGCGAGCGGTCGATCGCGGTGACGCGCGCGCCCGCTGCGGCAAGCTGCGCCGTCTTGCCGCCCGGCGCGGCGCACAGATCGATGACGGGCCGGTCCCTGATGTCGCCGAGCAACGTCGCCGGGATCGCGGCCGCCGCGTCCTGCACCCACCACGCGCCCTCGGCGAAGCCAGGAAGTGCGGTGATCTGGCCGCCGGCGGCGCGCCGCAGCGTGCCGGTCGGCAGCAAAATCGCATCGAGCGCTTCGCGCCAATGCTCGACGTCGCCGCGCACCGTGATGTCGAGCGGCGCCTCGGTGAGATGGGCGAGTGCGATCCGGCCCGCCACCTCCTCACCGTAGGCGTCGCACCAAGCGCGCCACAGCCACGCCGGCGTGTCGATGCGGGCGGCCTCTTCTTCGGTGGCGGGCACGGGCAGCTCGTGCGCGATGCGGCGCAGGACCGCGTTGACCAGCCCCTTATGCGTGACGAAGCCGCGCGAGGCCGCGAGATCGACGCTGGTCGCGACCGCGGCATGGGCGGGCGTGCGCAGGAACAGGAGCTGCGCCGCGCCCAGGCGCAAAATGTCCTGCACCGGCGCCGCGCGCGGCGGCAGCGGCGAATTGAGGCGCGGCGCGATTGCGGCGTCGAGCTGGGCCAGCCGGCGCAGCACGGTCGCGACCAGGAGGCGCGCGAATCCGCGGTCGCGCAGCTCCAGCGCCGCCAGGTCGCTATTCTCTTCCATGGCGTCGTCGAGCGCGCGCTTGTGGCGCAGCACCGCTTCGATCAGGTCGAGGGCGATGCCGCGCGCCGCCGGCGGCGCGGCGGCAGTGGCAGCAGGGGCGGGCATGGGCCGATCCCAAACCTCCCGAAAAGGTGCTGGCGGGCTGGAACACGGCCCGCCTCGGCGTCATATTTGCACCATGACCACGACCGACAAGACCACGCCTGCCCCGGAGCCAGCGCCCGCAAAGCCCGCTGACAAGGCCGACAAGGAACCGCGCGAGATCGGCGGCCCCAAGGGACCCGAGCCGACCCGCTATGGCGATTGGGAGCAGAACGGACGCTGCACCGATTTTTGATCGCTTTCCCGCCGCGCTGTCATTGCGAGCACAGCGAAGCAATCTCCCTGACGCGTGGTCGAGGAGATTGCGTCGTCGCCCTTCGGGCTCCTCGCAATGACGGAAGCTATTTGGAGCTCGCGACCTTCGCTTCGTGGACCGCGAGGTTGAGGAGCGCGATGTCGAGAAGCGGCACGGCGACGCCGTTGCGGTGGGCGCGGCGCACCAGGTCGCCGACGATATGATCGCCCTCGGTGCGCCGCCCGGCGGCGAGGTCGCGCATGGTCGAGGCGGCGAAGGGCGAGCCGCGCAGCGTCAGCATGGTGCGATAATTCGCCAGCGCGGCCGCGCTTGGGGCATGGCCCTCGGACGCAGCAGAAGCGGCGCATTCGGCGAGCGCCGCCGTGGTGAACGCCTCGCCCTCGGGCACCGCCATGATCTCGCCGATTGTGGCGCGGGTCAGCGTCGTCGCCGCCGCCAGCGCCGCCAGCATGACGAGCTTCTCCCACATCGCCTGGACGATGTCGGGCGACAGCATCGCCTTGGCCTTGGTGCGGGCGAATTCGGCGGCGAGCCCTTGGGCGCGCGCGCTCGTTTCGCCGGTAAGCTCGCCGAAGGCGAGCGTGTGCATGTCGCCGACATGGCGCACCGTGCCGCCGGGCTCGAGCGCCGCGCTGATATAAGCCGCGCCGCCCATCACCCGCCCGCGTCCCAGCGCCTCGGCGAGGCGGTCGATATGTGCGAGCCCGTTGAGCATCGGCACCACCGCCGAGCCCGGCCCCATCAGCGGCGCCACCGCCGCGATCGCCGCGTCGAGGTCGTAGGACTTGCACGACAGCAGCACGATGTCATAAGGACCGGCGCGCTCGCCCGCCGCGATCGTCTTGGGCCGCAGCGCGATGTCGCCCGCCACGCTCTTGACGACGAGGCCGTTGGCGTCAAGCTCCTGCTTGCGCCGCCCGCGCACCAGGAAGGTGACATCGGAACCGGCCTCGGCGAGGCGGCCGCCGAAATAGCCGCCGATGGCGCCGGCGCCGAGCACGAGGATGCGCATCTGCCGTCTCTTTCCAATCTTTCGCCGAAGGACCATCGTCGATGAAGCATATCGCTGTCAAAGGCACCGAGGTGCCGGCCCTGGGCCTCGGCACGTGGCGCCTGAGCGGGCGCCAATGCTACGACGCGGTGCGCGCCGCGCTCGAGCTCGGCTATCGCCACATCGACACGGCCGAGATGTACGACAACGCGGAAGACGTCGGCCGCGCCATCCGCGAGTCCGGCATCGAGCGCGGGTCGATCTTCCTCACCACCAAGGTGCCGCCGGGTAAGCTGCGCGCCAAGGCGGCGCGGCGCTCGGCCGAGGAGAGCTTGCGCCGCATGGGGCTCGACCATGTCGATCTGCTGCTCATTCACTGGCCCAGCGCGGAGGCGCCGCTCGGCGAAACGCTGGGCGAATTCGCGGCCTTAAAGCGCGAGGGCAAGACCCGCTTCATCGGCGTGAGCAACTTTAATGTCAGCCTGATCGACGAGGCGATCACGCGCCACGGCGCGGACCTGTTGTGCAATCAGGTCGAGTATCACCCGTATTTGTCACAGCGCGCGGTGCTCGACGCGGTGCGCAAGCACGGCATGATGCTGACCGCCTATGCGCCCATCGCCAAGGGCCGCGCGGTGGGCGACGCGACCCTGGCCGCGATCGGCCGCAAATACGGCAAGAGCGCGGCGCAGGTCAGCCTGCGCTGGCTCATGGAGCAGGACAACGTGGCGGCGATCCCCAAGGCGGCGAGCCGCGAACATCTCGCCGCCAATATCGCGATCTTCGACTTCGCGCTGGCGCCGGAGGACCGCGCCGCGATCGACCGCCTGCAAGGCGGCGGCCGCCTCCTCGACTTGCCCGGCTGGTCGCCCGACTGGGACCGGGCGTAGGCGCGCCCCGCGCCTGGGCTTCCGGCTGGCGGAGCAGGCTGTTATTTTCGCGTGGAGCCCCCGAACCTCCATCCACACGGAGCATGACGCCGATGGCCGACCGGCAAATCCGCTTCGACGACGGCGCCGCCTATGAGGGCATGATGGGCGTGTGGAGCCGGCACGCCGGGAACCTGTTCCTCGACCGCCTGGCGCCGCGTCCGGGCCTGCGCTGGATCGATGTCGGCTGCGGCAACGGCGCCTTCACCGAGTTGATCGTCGATCGCTGCGCGCCCGCCGAGGTGCAGGGGGTCGATCCGTCCGAGGGGCAGCTCAAGTTCGCGCGCACGCGGCCCGCATCGCGCCTGGCGCAGTTTCGCCAGGGCGACGGCATGGCGCTTCCCTTCCCCGACGACCGGTTCGACGCCGCCACCATGGCGCTGGTGATCTTCTTCCTGACCGATCCGGCCAAGGGCGTCGCCGAGTTGGCGCGGGTGGTTTGTCCGGGCGGCCTGGTCGCGACCTATGCGTGGGACATGATCGGCGGCGGCTTCCCGCTGGAGCCGATCCAGGCCGAAATGCGCGCGCTGGGCATGAAGCCGCCGCTCCCGCCGAGCCCCGGCGCGTCGCGGCTCGACACGCTGCGCGCGCTGTGGACCGGTGCCGGTCTCGAAGACGTCGAGACGTGGGAGATCCAGGTCCAGCGCAGCTTCGCCGATTTCGACGACCTCTGGACCACCAGCGTGATGGGGATGAACGTCAGCGGCGCTTTCGCCGCGAAGGCTCCCGCCGAGATCGAGCAGCTCAAGACGCGGGTGCGTGCCCGCCTGCCGGCCGACGCCGCCGGCCGCATCACCTATGGCGCGCGCGCCAACGCGGCGCTGGGCCGCGTGCCGAAGTGACGGCGCAAGGCGCGGAACTTAGGGCGCGGGCTCGGCCTCGAGCTTTTCGATGAGGCGCGGCAGCACGCGCAGATCGTAGCCCTTGAGGGCGGCCTCGGCGACGATCTTCACCGCGCTCTCGCCCTCGTAGAGGACGCGGTTCGCCGCCCACAGGAGATAGCAGCGCGTGCCGCTGCGGCAATAGGCCAGCACCTTCTGCCGCCCGCGCAGCACGGCATGCTGATGCGCCACCACGTCGCGCCGCGTCATGGTGTTGGTCACGATCGGGATGTAGCGGTACTCGAGCCCGTGCTTGGCGGCCTCGGCGGCGGCTTCCTCGTTGGTCAGCTGGCCCGGCTCCTCGCCGTCGGGGCGGTTGTTGATGATGGTGCCGTAGCCTTCCTTGGCGAAGGCGGCGATGTCCTCGCGGGTGATCTGCCCGGACACGCTGAGCTGATCCGTGATCGGCGTCGGCGGCATGAGCCTCCTCCTCGTTCTGCGGCCCCATCCATAGCACGGATGGGGGACGCGCGCCGCCCCGCCAAGCCAATAGGACGCCGGCGCGTTTGGGCGTAGACTCCTTCCCAACCAAGCGCCAGGGCGACAATCGGCGCCAATGGGAGCGGCCTCGGCCGCAACGGCTCGGGCCGCTCTCGCAACGCGAGGAGACGGCTATGAATGTCGAAACCATTCTCAAGACCAAGGGACGGTCGGTCGCCACCATCGCGCCCGACGCCAGCATCGGCGACGCGGTCGATCTGCTGCGCCGCAAGGGGATCGGCGCGCTGGTCGTGAGCGAGGACGGCCAACGCGTCGCCGGCATCCTGTCGGAGCGCGACATCGTCCATGCCTTGGCCGAGCGCGGCGCCGGGCTCGTTGACCTGCCGGTGTCGGCGCTGATGACGCGGCACGTCTATACCTGCAAGCCCGGCGACAGCATCGCCGATCTGATGGCCGAGATGACCGAGCGCCGCATCCGCCACCTGCCGGTCTTGGAGAACGGCCGGCTCGCCGGCATCGTCAGCATCGGTGACGTGGTGAAGAACCGGCTCGACGAGGTCGAATCGGAAGCAACTTCGCTGCGCCAGTTCATCACCAGCGCATGACGGGCAGGGACCCCGCGCCGGTTGAAGCGGCGCCGGCGCGGGCTTATCCTCGTTCGGGCGCGGGTGTAGCTCAATGGCAGAGCAGAAGCTTCCCAAGCTTACGACGAGGGTTCGATTCCCTTCACCCGCTCCAGCGACTTCAATCTCTAGAGCCGATCACGATACCGCGGCGACCGGTTCCGCGCGGGGTTCCAAATGTCGCTGGGATATGCCAGGATATCCCCGAATACGGAGGCTTCCATGTCTGAGGCGATCGTCGGCAGGTGGGGCAAAAACCTCGCCATACGGGTTCCATCCGAAATCGCCAAAGCCGCCGGACTGAGCGAAGGCGAGCGGGTCGAGATCGAGACGCATGATGGCGACATCTTGATCCGCCGCCCTGCGGCCCGCGCGCGCGCCGCAGCCGTGGCGGCCGCGGAGGAAATCATCGCCGAGCGGCGCCGTCACCCGCTGGGCGAAGTCACGATCCGCGAGCTGGTCAATGACGGTCGACGCGGATGAGTCTCGTCGTTGACGCCTCGATGACCATGGCGTGGCTGTTCGACGAAGGGCGAGGCGACGCGCCAGAGAAGGTTTTGCGCAAGGTGGCCGCGGAGGGAGCGAACGTCCCATCGCTATGGCGATTGGAGGTTGCAAATTCGCTGCGGAACGCTATTCGCCGGCAGCGCTGCGATGCCGCATACGCTGCGCAGTGCCTCCAGCGGCTCCATCAGATGTGGATCACGGTCGACGCCGAAACCGACGCCCGAGCTTGGGGCCCGACGCGACAGCTTGCCGACGACCATGATCTGACCCTCTACGATGCGGCTTATCTCGAGCTCGCGCTCCGCCGCGCGCGCCCCTTGGCTTCATGCGATGAAACTTTGATAAAGGCTGGGCGCCAAGCCGGGCTCGAGGTTCTCGCGGGCTGAGCTACGACGCCCCCTCTTGGCGTGGGGATTGCATCGATTTTCGGGCGAGAGGAGGGTAGACCCGCCCGATGGCCATTCATGTCGCGCTCACCCACAAGACGGAATACCGCTACGACCGGCTGGTTCATCTCGGGCCGCAGATCGTCCGGCTGCGCCCGGCGCCGCATTGCCGCACGCCGATCCTGAGCTATTCGCTCAAGGTCGCGCCGCGCCATCATTTCCTCAACTGGCAGCAGGACCCGCAGTCGAACTATCTCGCGCGCTATGTCTTTCCCGAGCCGGCGCGGGAATTCACGGTCGAGGTCGATCTCGTCGCCGAGATGGCGATCATCAACCCATTCGACTTCTTCCTCGAGGCCGCGGCGGAGTCCTATCCCTTCGTCTACGAGCCGGCGCTGGCGCGCGAGCTGCGGCCCTATCTCGAGCTTGAGACGATGGGACCGCGCCTCGCCGGGTTCATCGCCGGCCTCGACCGCGCCCGAACCCCGACCATCGACTTCATCGTCGCGCTCAACCGGATGGTGCAGAGCCGCGTCGGCTATGTCATCCGCATGGAGCCCGGCATCCAGAGCTGCGAGGACACCCTGCGCATCGGCACCGGCTCGTGCCGCGACAGCGCCTGGCTCCTGGTGCAGATCGCGCGCCACTGCGGGCTCGCAGCGCGCTTCGTGTCGGGCTACCTGATCCAGCTCGCGCCCGACCAGAAGCCGCTCGAAGGTCCGGCCGGGCCGGCGCGCGACTTCACCGACCTGCACGCGTGGGCCGAGTTCTATCTGCCGGGCGCGGGCTGGGTCGGGGTCGATCCGACCTCGGGCCTCTTGGCGGGCGAGGGCCACATCCCGCTCGCCTGCACGCCCGATCCGTCGAGCGCCGCCCCGGTCAGCGGCGGGGTCGAGGACTGCAAGGTCGAGTTCGTCCACACCATGAACGTCGCCCGCATCGCCGAGCAGCCGCGCGTCACCAGGCCCTATGCCTACGCGCTGTGGGGCCGCATCGACGCGGTCGGACACGCGGTTGACCGCGACCTCGCAGAAGGCGACGTGCGCCTCACCATGGGCGGCGAGCCGACGCTCGTCTCGCTCGACGACATGGACGGGCCCGAGTGGAACACGGACGCGGTCGGTCCCGACAAGAAGCGTCTCGCGAGCCAGCTCGTGGCGCGCCTGGCGCAGCGCTATGCGCCGGGTGGACTGGTCCATACCGGCCAGGGCAAATGGTATCCGGGCGAGAGCCTGCCGCGCTGGGCGTTCGGCATCTATTGGCGGCGCGACGGCGACGCGATCTGGGCCAACGGCGACTATCTCGCGCGCGAGGACCGCGACTATGGCCTCGGCGACGAAGACGCGCAGCGCTTCATGGCGGCGCTGTCGCGCCGGCTCGGCATCGCGCCCGGCGTGGTGCGTCCGGCCTTCGAGGACCCGTTCCACTATCTCAACCGCGAGGCCGCGCTCCCCGTCAACGTCGATCCGCTCGACAGCAAGCTCGAGAACGAGGAGGAGCGCGCGCGCATCGCCGCTGTGTTCCGCCGCGGCCTCGACCATCCGGTCGGCTACGTGCTGCCGATCAATCGCCGTCACGAGGCGAGCGGCCCGGTGTGGCTATCGAGCCCGTGGCCGCTGCGCCTGGACAAGCTGATGCTGGTTCCGGGCGACAGCCCGATCGGCTTCCGCCTGCCGCTCGCCTCGCTGCCCTGGGTCGCGGCGGGCGAGTATCCCCACATCGTCGAGCGCGATCCGTTCGATCGCCAGCCGCCGCTGCCGCCGCACGGCGCGGGGGCCGCCCAGCGCGCCGAGCTCAAGGGTCCGACCGAGCCGCTGCGCCGCCAGGATCCCGCCGCGATGGCCGAGTTGCGCGAGGAGCCGACCGCGCGCGGGCAATCGGCCGGCTGGGTGGTGCGCACCGCGCTCTGCGTCGAGCCGCGCGGCGGGCGCCTCTACGTGTTCTTTCCGCCGGTCGCGCTGCTCGAGGATTATCTCGCGATGGTCGAGGCGGTGGAGGCGGCGGCGGTCGAATGCGAGACGCCGGTGGTGATCGAGGGCTATCCGCCGCCGCGCGATCCGCGCCTCAACCAGCTCTCGGTCACGCCCGATCCCGGCGTCATCGAGGTCAACATCCATCCCGCCTCGAGCTGGGCGGAGCTGGTGCGCATCATCACCGATCTCTACGACGACGCGCGGCAGAGCCGGCTCGGCACCGAGAAGTTCATGGTCGACGGCCGCCATGTCGGCACCGGTGGCGGCAACCATGTCACGGTCGGCGGCGCCACCGCCGCCGAGAGCCCGTTCCTGCGCCGGCCCAGCCTGCTGCGCAGCCTGGTCGGGTATTGGCAGAACCATCCCGCTTTGTCCTATCTCTTCGCGGGCTTGTTCATCGGCCCGACCAGCCAGGCGCCGCGCATCGACGAGGCGCGCGACGACGCGCTCTACGAGCTCGAGATCGCGTTCGCCGAGATCGACAAGCTGGGCGAGCCCTGCCCGCCCTGGGCGATCGACCGCGCGCTGCGCCACCTGCTCACCGACGTCACCGGCAACACCCACCGCGCCGAGTTCTGCATCGACAAGCTCTATTCGCCCGACAGCGCGACCGGCCGGCTCGGCCTCGTGGAGATGCGTGCCTTCGAGATGCCGCCGCACGCGCAGATGAGCCTGACGCAGCAGCTTCTGATCCGCGCCCTGATCGCCGCCTTCTGGCGCGCGCCCTACAAAAACCGCTTGGTGCGATGGGGCACGCAATTGCATGATCGCTTCATGCTGCCCTACTTCATCGAGCAGGATTTGCGCGACGTGGTGGCCGACCTCAACGGGTTCGGCTATCCGTTCGAGATCGACTGGTTCGCGCCCCATCTCGGGTTCCGTTTTCCCATGCTCGGCACGGTCACGCATCGCGGCATCAAGATGGAGCTGCGGCACGCGCTGGAGCCATGGCACGTGCTGGGCGAGGAGCCGGGCGGCGGCGGCACGGTGCGCTTCGTCGACAGCTCGGTCGAGCGGCTCCAGCTCCGCGTCACCGGCATGGTCGGCGAGCGCCACGCCGTCACTTGCAACGGCTGGGTCGTGCCGCTCCATCCCACCGGAACCGAGGGCGACTTCGTCGCCGGCGTGCGCTTCCGCGCCTGGCCGCTGCCGTCGGCGCTGCACCCGACCATCCCGGTTCACGCGCCCTTGGTGTTCGACCTGATCGACAGCTGGTCCGGGCGCTCGATCGGCGGCTGCACCTATAACGTAAGCCATCCCGGCGGCCGCAACTTCACCACCGCCCCGGTCAACGCGCACGAGGCGGAAGGGCGCCGGCTGGCGCGCTTCCAGCAATCGGGCCACACGCCCGGACCGGCCGATCCGCGCGAGCCCGGGCCCAACCCCGACTTTCCCTTCACCCTCGATCTGCGCCGTGTCTGATCTCGACCAAGACGCCGCGATCGCGGCGCTCAGCCACTATGCGCCGGGCGCGGTGTGGGACGAGCTGGTCACCGGCGAGCGGCGCCTGCGTCCGCACTGGGAGCCGTTGATCGGCTATCTGTCGCAGCTCGATCCCACCGACATCGGCGAGCTGCGCGACGAGGCCGCGCGGCTCTTGCGCCAGAACGGGGTCGGCTACACCATCTACCACGATCCGCGCGCCGGCGACCGGCCGTGGCCCTTGGACCTCATCCCGCTGCTCATTCCGGCCGCGGAATGGCGCACCATCGAAGCCGGCGTGATCCAGCGGGCGCGGCTTCTCAATGCCATCTTGGCCGACATCTATGGCGGGCAGAGGATGGTTGGCGAGGGCAGGCTGCCGCCGAGCCTGCTCCACGCCAATCCGAGCTTCCTCAGGCCGAGTTGCGGGATCGAACCGCCCGGCGGCGTGTTCCTGCATCTCTATGCGGTCGATCTCGCGCGCTCGCCCGACGGGCAGTGGTGGGTGCTGGCCGACCGCATGCAGGCGCCGAGCGGCGCCGGCTATGCGCTGGAGAACCGCAGCGTCATCGGCCGCGTGCTCGCCGACTGCATGAGCGCCGCCGCGGTCTTGCCGATCGCGCCGTTCTTCGCCTCTCTGCGCGACAATCTGAGCGCGCTGGCGCCGGTTTCATCGGGCAGCTTGCGGCCGCCGCGCGTGGTGCTGCTGACGCCCGGCCCCTACAACGAGACCTATTTCGAGCATGCCTATCTCGCGCGCCAGCTCGACCTCAGCCTGGTCGAAGGCGCCGACCTCACGGTGCGCGGCCGGCGCGTCTTCCTCAAGACGCTCAACGGGCTCGAGCCGGTCGACGTGGTGCTGCGCCGGCTCGACGACGATTTCTGCGACCCCTTGGAATTGCGGCCGGAGAGCACGCTGGGGGTCGCCGGGCTGGCCGAGGCCGCGCGCGCCGGCACCGTCACCATCGCCAACGCGCTGGGCAGCGGCGTGCTCGAGGGGATGGCGTTCAAGCCGTTCCTGCCCGGGTTGAGCCAGGCGCTGCTGGGCGAGACGCTGGCGCTCGCCGACGTGGCGAGCTGGTGGTGCGGCGGCGACGAGGAGCGCCGCTTCGTCGTCGACCATCTCGACCGGCTGGTGATCAAGCCCGCCTTCCCGACCGTGGCGCTCGAGCCCGCCTTCGGCGCCGAGCTGTCGCAAGCGGGACGCGAGGCGCTGGCCGCCCGCATCGCCGCAAGGCCGCTCGATTTCGTCGGCCAGGAGCGCGTCGAGCTCTCCACCGTCCCCGCGCAACAGAACGGCCGCCTGGTGCCGCGGCCCCTGGTGCTGCGCGTCTTCGTCGCCGCCAGCGGCGCCGGCTTCGTAGCGTTGCCGGGCGGCCTCACGCGCATCTCGGCCGCGGCCGGGGCGCCCATCGTGTCGATGCAGCAGGGCGGCGGCTGCAAGGACACCTGGATCACCGGCGCGCCCTTGCCCGGCCCGCGCCACGAGGATGCGGATATTTCCAAAGTGATCACCCTGCGTACCCCCGGCGCCTCGCGCTCGAGCGCCGACCGGCTCGCCAGCCGCACCGCCGACGGGCTGTTCTGGGTCGGCCGCTATGCCGAGCGCGTCTATGGCAGCGCCCGGCTGCTGCGCTCGCTGCTGCTCGGGATCACCGACGCGGCGCAGCCGTGGACCTTGCAGGAGGTCGAGCCCGCGCTCGCCTTGGCGGAGGCGTTCGATCTGCTGCCGGCGCTCGATCTCGCGCGCGGGCGCGTGGCGGCGCTGAAGCTGGTGCCGCTCATCCATGCCGCCGTCCTCGATCACGCGCATGCCAGCGGGCTGCCCGCCAATCTGCACCGCCTGACCCATGCCGCCAGCGGCGTGCGCGATCACCTGCCGCACGGCTGCTGGCAAGTGATCGCGGCCCTGGGGCGCTCCCCAGCCTTGCGTGCGAACCGCCCGGTGCCGTCGGCCCTGCTACTGCGCCTCGATGAAGTCGTGACGCTCGAGGCCGCGCTGTGGGGCATGGTCGACGACATGATGCAGCGCGACGCCGGCTGGCGCTTCCTCGACCTCGGCAAGCGGCTCGAGCGCGCGATCAATCATATCGCCATCCTGCGCGCCGCGTCGGCGCGCGCGCAGCGCCTCGCCGGCGAGGCGCGGGGCGGCGACGAGGAGGCCTTGCTGGCCGCCACTGTCGCCACGGTGTGGGCGCGGAGCGCGCGACCCGGCGCGCTCGACGGCGCGCGCGACCACGCGGCGATGCTGTCGGCGATGCTGCTCGACGCGGACGACCCGTTCGGCCTGGCGTTCCAGGTCGCCGCCATCGCAGCCCATTTGCGGGCGCTGCCGCGGCCCGGCGCCGACGCGTCCGAGGGCGTCGCTTCGGTCGCGCGCGCCTTGGACCTCATCGGCGGAGCGCACGAGCTGCTGTCGAACGGGCTGGGCGGCGCGCCGGTGGCACTGGCGACGCTCAACGGCCTGTTGGCGCCGCTTGGCATCATGCTGCGCGAGATCTCCGACCTGCTGACGCGAGCCTACTTCACCCATGCGTTCGCCCGACCCGCCTGACGGCACGACCCGCTATCGCGTGCGTCACGTCACGCACTACCGCTATCAGGCGAGCGTCGAGCTGGCGCACCACCTGCTTCATCTCGAGCCGCGGCCAATGCCGGAGCGCCAGGACTTCGCCTGGTCGCTCGCGGTCGAGCCGAGCCCGGCGGCGACGGCGCGGCATCTCGACTGCTTCGGCAATCCGGTGACCTATGTCGCGATCGAGGCGCCGCACGACGCACTCAGGATCTCATCCGAGCTCGAGATCACGGTGCGCAGGCCGCCGGCCGTCGATCTCGCCGCGACGCCGCCATGGGAGCAGGTGCGCGACGCCATCGCGGCCGCGCCCGACGAGGCCGCGCCCGACGAGGCCGCGCGCGGCGCCGCGGCATTCGCCTATGCGTCGGCGCGGATTCCGCCGCTGGCGGCGCTTTCCGCGTATGCCGGTGTCTCGTTCCCGCCCGCCGCCGCGATCGGCACCGCCGCAAGCGACCTCGCCTCGCGCATCCACCGTGATTTCGTGTTCGATCCGGTCGCTACCAACGTGTCGACGCCGCTCGCCACTGTGCTCGTCAACCGGCGCGGCGTGTGCCAGGACCTGGCCCACGTGGCGATCGGGTGCCTGCGCGCGGTCGGACTTTCCGCGCGCTATGTCAGCGGCTATCTCCGCACCATCCCGCCCGCGGGATCGCCGCGCCCAAGGGGCGCCGATGCGTCCCACGCCTGGGTCTCCGTGTGGTGCGGGCAAGATGGCTGGATCGATTTCGATCCGACCAACGGCCAGACCAACCCGCTCGATTACGTCACCATCGCCTGGGGCCGCGATTTCGACGATGTCAGTCCGGCGCGCGGCATTCTGTTCGGCGGCGGCGGCCATAGCGTTGCCGTCGAGGTGGACGTCGAACCCGTCGACGAAGCCGCGCATTGCTGACGCCACGCCAGATTACCCTTCCGAAGCAGGAATCCCCCTTCCGGGGGTCGATCTCTTGGGTTGAAATGCCCCAGCCATTTCGTGTAGTCATATGGTTAACCTCGACTCTTCAACGAGTCGTTTAGATATAACCCTCAATGGTAGAAACCCGGGGGCATTGGTGGTGGAGCAAATTCCCGATCCCGCGATACTGGTCGAGCGAGATGCCGACCCGTCCCGGCCAGGGCTCGACGACACGGTTCTGGCGTTCGTTCGCGAACTTGACCTCGACCGCTTCATCGCCCGCGACCAGGGGTTCTTCTCATCCTTCATGGCCCAGCTCCAGCGCACCCTCGAGGACGCGTTCGGCCGGCGCCGCGACCGGGCCCTCTTCGAGGTTCATAGAGCATTGTATTTGCTCTATGAACAGAACTTTTCGGTGCCCACGAATCCACAGGCTGCGAACCAGTTCCACCCGTTCCTGATGCGGGTCAGGAACGACATCGAACGGGCCTGGGAGCGTTTTGAGGTCCAGCGTGCCGGCGTTCGGCCGGACGACGTCCCGGGCGAGGCCGCCGCCTTCGCCAATCTGTTCCTGGAGCGTTGCCGCCGGCACCGGCTGGCGCGCCATCCGCTGTTCGACTTCCTGGAATACTCCGCGTCGCGCGACGAGATCGTCGAATTCTTCCTCCACGACCGCGCCCTCATCCTGAGGTTCTGCGACCTGGTCAGCTTCGCCATGATTGGCGCCGACGACGAGGTACGCGGCGAGCTCGCGTCCAACCTGTGGGACGAGATGGGCAACGGCGACCCGGCGATGCGGCATACCGTGCTGTTCCGGCGCCTCTTGAGTTATGTCGGCTGGGATCCCGATTCCGATGCCGCTTCGACCGAGCCCTATGTCGGCATCCTCGATTGGCAGGGCTTCGCCGGATACAACCTCCATCTCTTCTTCTCGCTCCACCGGCGGAACTATTTCAAGTCGGTCGGCTGCCTCGGTTCATCCGAGTTCATGGACGGCGATCAATACGCCAAGATCCTGCGCGGTTGCCGCCGCGTCGGGCTCGACGACCAGGAGCGCCTCGCCTATTACGCGAGCCATGTCGAGATCGACGCCCAGCACGGCGAGACTTGGCTCGGCAACGTGCTGGTCCCGCTGGTCGTCAAATATCCCGAGGCGCGGCACGAAATCGTGCTCGGCGCCGAGATGCGCCTCAACGTGACCGCCGATTATTACGACTCGATTCTGCGGAAGCTGCTCGCCTCGCCGCGGCGCCGGAGCCTGGAGCGCATCCCGGCCGAGCGCTACGTGACGGTGGCGGAATAGAAGCCCGGGCGCGGCCTTTTCAGCCTGCGGCCAGGAGCGGCGGCGTGAGGCGCGGAATTTCGGCGCCGTCGAGCACCGCGCGAATGACGGCGACGAGCTGTTCCGGCGAAAACGGCTTGGGCAGGAACGGCGCCGCCGGCCCTTCGCTGTCGCCCGCGCGGTCGGCATATCCGGACATGTAGACGACTTTGAGCGCGGGATAGCGGGCCGCGAACTCGGCCGCGACCTGGTAGCCGTTGCGTCCGGGCATGACGATGTCGGTGAGCAGCAGGTCCGGCGGCTCGCGCAGGCGATCGAGCAGCTTCATCGCATCGGCACCGTCGACCGCCTTGAAACAATGGTAGCCGAGCTGCGTCAGCGCGGCGTAGGCGAGGTTCCGCACCCCAGGCTCGTCTTCGACGACGATGACGCGCTCGTCGTTGCCGCGCGAGAGGGCGTGGAACGGCCGGTCGTCCTCGGTCTCGCCGGCGGTGATCGGCAGATAGATGGAGAAGGTCGTGCCGCGGCCCAATTCCGTTTCGATGTCGATGATGCCGCCGGAGCGTTCGACGATGCTGTAGACTACCGAGAGCCCGAGCCCGGTTCCCTTGCCCTGCTCCTTCGTGGTGAAGAACGGCTCGAACAGGTGGGGGATGACGTTGGCGTCGATGCCGGTGCCGTCGTCGCTGACGAAGAGCGCGACGCAAGGCTTGCCCTGGAGCCCCTTCTCGGAAGTGGCCGCGGTCGCGGGGGCGGACGATAGACGCAACCCGACAGTGAGCTTGCCACCGTCCGGCATGGCGTCGCGCGCGTTGAGCACGAGGTTGAGGATCGCCTGCGAGAGCTGACTCGGATCGACCGCGACGCAGGCGCCGCTGTCGTCGATGTCGAAAGCGAGCTCGATCGTCTCGGGCACCAGCGTCCGCAGCATGCGATCGAGGCCGCGAACGATCTCGACCGGATCGACGACGCGGGTATCGAGCGGCTGCTTGCGCCCGAACGTCAGCATCTGGCGCGTAAGATTGGCGGCGCGGTCGGACGCGGTGATGATCTCATCGAGACAGTCGCGCACGAATTCCGAAAGCTCTGGCCGCCGCACCGCCATCTTGGCGAAGCCGCCGATCGCGGTCAGCAGATTGTTGAATTCGTGGGCGACGCCGCCGGCGAGATGGCCCAGCGCCTCGAGCTTCTGCGACTGGTGCTCGCGCTCGGCCGCGGCTTTGCGCGCGGTGACGTCAGAGAAGGTGACGACGAAGCCACCGTCCGGCATCGCGCTCGGCCGGACCTCGATCGCCTTGCCTGCCGCGGTGGTGTGCTCCAGCACCATGGGCTCGGCGAAAGAGTGCTGGGCGAGTTGCGCCGAGAGATGCTCGGCGACGAAGCTGCGCAGCCTTTCGGTCGCGGTCGCCCGATCGCTCTCGGTCGAGAACATGGCGAGGGCGCTGCGGTTCAGAGCGCTGATCTTGAGGTCGGCATCGAGCACGAGGATGGCCTCGGCGATGTTGTCGACCGTGGCGCGCAGATGCTCCTCGCGGCGCTTCAGGGCGGTGATGTCGGAATAGGTCCCGATCGTGTGACCGTCGGCGGTCTTGCGCTCGGTCACCATGATCCAGCGCCCGTCGCTGAAATGGTGCTCGAAGATGCCCTCGGCGGCGCGATGCGTCTGCATGCGCTCGCGCACCCATTTCTCCGGCGATTCCAGCGATTCGACATTCTGTTGCCGCTCGGCGGCGACGCGAATGAGATGCTCGAACGGCACACCCGGCTTGATGATGTCGGGAATGGTGCTGAAGATCGCGCGATAGCGGCTGTTGACCATGACCAGACGATCACTCGCGTCGAAGAGCGCGAAGCCCTCCTCGAGCGATTCGATCGCCTCGCGCAGCCGCATCTGCGAGGTGACCAAATCGGCCTCGCGGCGCTTCTGCTCGGAGATGTCAACGATGTGGCGCAACACGCCGCCCGAGCGCGTGTGCCGCTCGACGACGCGGTACCAGCGCTCCTCGCCCTCGATCTCGACGATGCCGACCTCGTCGCGATCGCCCGCGCCGTCGGACCCCGCCCACGGCTCGACCAACGGATTGATCAGGCGATAAGTCTCGTTCGCGACGACGATGGTGCCCGCGGCATCGAGAATGGCGAGCCCGTCGGGAAAGTTCGCGATGCTTTCGACGACCAGGCCGAATGCGGGATCGATCTCGGACATCACGGCGATGCCGCTCCCTGGCTGATCACCCGGCGAGGCAGGCGTCGACGCGCGCGACCAGTTCGTCGGGGTCGATCGGCTTGGAGAGGGCGTCGGTCGCGCCGAAAGCGCGCGCCATCTTGAGGAAGTCGAGATTGGGGAAGCGGCCGCCGCCGGTCATGGCCATGATCTTCACGTCCGGCCGCGTGCGATGCATCTCGCGGATGATCTCGATGCCGTCCTTGTCGGGCATGATGATGTCGCAGATGACGAGATCGGGCGTGGCGTCGAGGAAGGCGCGCATGCCGTCGGCGCCGTCCTTGGCGCCGATGACGCTATGGCCGTCGCTTTCCAGCATCAGCGTGATTGCCTTGCGCACCGATGCGTTGTCGTCGATGACGAGGATGTTGGGCACCGATGGCCTCTTCGCGTTGGTACGCGGAAAGGTACAGTCGGAATGGTTGACGATTCCTTGACGGGGACGAGGGCCGTCCGCCATCTCTCTCGAATCCAACGAGAATCCCGGATGGTCAGGGCGGCGGGTCGTGTTCCGGCAAGGCAAACACCTCCTCGAGCCCGTCGAGGCCGGGGATGGGGTGCAACCCGAGCGAGCGGAGCGGCGAAGCGGCCGCCTCGGCCAGCGCGCGCGACGCCAGCACCGGGCGGTGCAGCACCTTGGTCAGGCCCTCGAGGCGGAAGGCGAGATTGACGGCGGGACCGATCGCGGTGAAGTCGAGCCGGTCGGGCGCGCCGACATTGCCGTACATGACGGAGCCCAAATGGAGGCCGATGCCGGCGCGCAGCTCGACCCGCCCGGATTCGCCCCCGGCGGCGTTGTGCGCGGCGAGCCGCATGACGATGTCGCGCGCCGCCGCGAGCCCTGCCGAGGCCGCCGCGCCGTCGCGGTCGCCGTCGGTGCTGAAAATGGCGAGGACGCCGTCGCCAATGAACTTGAGCACATGCCCGCCGGCGGCGTGGACCGATGCCGCCACGTGCTCGAAATAATCGTCGAGCGCGCCGATCACCTCGTCGCCCAGGAGCCGGTCGGAAATGCCGGTGAAGCCGCGCAGGTCGGTCGCCATGATGACGGCGCGCAGCGGCGCATAATGGCCGCGCAGGATTTGGCCGTCGAACACGCGGTCGCCGACATGGCTGCCGTGATAGATCGCGAACAGGCCGCGCGCGGTGCGGCGCGTGACAATGGTTTCGACCACCGCGGCGAGCGCCGGGCGGATCTCCTCGAGCAGCGCTGCGTCGCCGTCGTCGAAGCCGCCGGCGCGATCGGTCGCCCACGCCACCACCGGATAGCGCTGCGCCACCCGGTTGAGCGGCGCCACGAGATATTCGGTGCAGCCCTCGGCGCGGAATTCCTCGAGTAGGGGAAAGGCGCTCGGCCCGCCGTCGAGACGATGGCGCGTCACGGAGCCGCGCTCGATCGTGTCGCGCAGCGGCGAGGCGAGATACTCGTCGCTGAGCTCGGTCCCCTGCGCGATGCGGACCTCCTCGGTCACGCCGCGGTCGCGCCACCAGCGCCAGCCATAGCCGCGAATCTGCGGATGCAGCGTCGCCGCATAGACGGTCACGCGCCACAGCGGGACGCCCGCCTCGACGAGGCGCCCGCACAGCGCGCCGACGAGGCGCGTCGGGCTCGGCTGCGCGCGGCCCTCGGTCAGAATCCAGCGCACCAGTGCGCCGGCATCGCGGTCAGTGGCCATGCAGTCTTTGCCTTCGCATCAGCGGCCTCTATAGGTATGGCTGCGTCCTTGCCCTTTCGCGAGGGGAAATACCGCGCGGGCCCGAACCCTGCTACAACAACCACGCCCGCAACAAGGGCATAAGGAGCATGCAATGGCCGGCACCGATCTCAAGCGTCTTGTCGGGCTCGCGGCGCCGCTTTGGGCTGGCGAGGCCGAGGTGGTGCGCAGCTATTGGAGCTGGACGCGGCGCAGCACCGAGACCGACATGCTGTGGCTGGCGCGGCAATCCTTCAAGGAGTTCTGGGGCTCGGGCGTGAGCAAGTTCGATCGCGGCGGGATGTTCTTCGGCATGCTGAAGAACCTGCTCGCCCGCGGCGGCGAGATCGACGTGACGCTCGATCGGCACGAGATCGCCGAGGCGCTCGAGACGGTGGCCGCCGAGTTCGCGCATTATTGCGCCTTCGCCGATTGCTACGACGCGATCCGCCCGCCCGGCACCAACCGGCTCAACCCCGAGCGGCTCGAAAGCTGGCCCGAGGAGGACGCGCTGACCGCGCTGCGCTATCGCCATCAGGCAGAGCACGGCGCCATTGGCATGCGCGCCTGCAAGTTCACCGAGGGCGGCTATTGCACTCTCTTCAGCGAAGGCAAGGCGCTCGCGGGACGGGGCGGCATCGACGACAAGATCGCCGCCGCCTGCGCCTGCGTCTATGACGACGAGTTCGGGCACATGCTGGCGGGTGTCGCGGGGATCGAGGACGACGGGCTCGGTGCGGCCGATTGGGAGCGGCTCGGCGCGCTCGTGGTCGAGCAGCTCAGGCAGCGCATCCGCATGCGCAACCAGCAATTCGGCTTGCCCCTCTCGGAGGCGCGAGTCGAGGCGATCTATCGCGGCGACATCGCGCCCATCGCATTCGACTGGGCGCGGGCGGGGATTGGCTGAAGCGCGCCGTCCGATCGAACAGGACCGCCGGCCCTCATTCGCTTCGCTGGTAACGCCCGCTCTCCCGCCGCAAGCGCGCGAAGAAGGCTGCCAGCGGCGGAGCCGGCAAAAACGGAGCCCCCCAAATCCAACAACGGAGCCGACCGTTGGGGTGATTTCGCTCGCGTTCTTGATCCAAATCAAGGACGCGAACGCGATCCGCCTTTATTTGTTCCTCCTGGTCGAGGGCCGCGCAAATACGTGATCGGCCTTCGCCATAACAGCGCATTCTTTGCCGTCCAACCGGGAGAACTCAGAATGAGAACATTTGGCTTGAAACGCAGCGTCCTGCTGCTGCCGTTCGCGGCATCTTTCCTCCTCTCCGCCTGTGTGTCGCAGACCAGGTACGACAGTCTGGAAGGACAGCAGAACCAGCTGCAGCAGTCCATGGCAGCGCAGGTGGCGCAAAATTCCGCCAATAACGCGGAAATCGCCGCCATGAAGAAGGACATTGCCGCCCAAAAGACCCAGATCGACCGGCTGGTCGGGGCGATCAAGTACACTGTCAACAGCGACTTGCTGTTCCCGTCGGGCTCCTGGCAGATGTCCACCGCCGGGCAGCAAATCATTGCCAAGCTGGCGCCGAAACTTGCGCCCGATCAGCAGTCGAAGGTCGTGGTGAACGGCTTCACCGACAACACTCCGGTCGGTTCGGCGCTATCGCGGCAGGGCGTGTCCTCGAACGAGATCCTGTCGCAAAAGCGGGCCGACACGGTGATGCAGTATCTGATCTCGCAAGGCGTGAAGCCGGCGCTTGTCTCGGCGCGGGGATATGGCGAGACGCAGCCGGTTGCTCCGAACGACACCGCCCAGGGTCGCGCGCAGAATCGCCGCGTCGAGATCACGCTCGCGGAGTCGGGTTCCTAGCGGCAGCGCCGGATATAGGGCCTTTGGCAGGGCGATTGCGAACGTGGCGATGGGATCATTTGATCCCATCGCCACGCCGTTATGTCGTGCCCTTCGGATAGTTGTACTTGCCGAGCAGCAGGAACAGCGCGGCGGCGAGCACAAGCAGCGCGAGAAAGACCCACAGCACCTGGTCGTAGCTGTGGAACCGGTCGAAGCCGGCGCCGAGGATTGCCGGTCCGACGCCGATGCCAAGCGCGAACATGGCGAAGATCAGGCCGTAGAGTGTGCCGAAGGAGCGGCGGCCGAAATAGCGGCTGGCGAAAAAGCCCAGCATGTCGACTTCGGCGCCGATAGCGAGACCAAAGCAAATCGCCGCGAAGAACGGCGCCGGGACGCCGACGTGGCTGAGCAGCAGTGCGACGCCGAGCACGGGCAAGAGCATGACGCAGGCCGAGAAGATCGGCCCGCGCACCCAATCGAGGCACAGGCCGACCACGATCCGCGCCGCCAGCGCGGCGAGGCCGGACGTGCCCAAAAGCGCCGCCGCCGCCGGCGCGGTGTAGCCGCGGTCGAGCAGCATGGGCACGAAATGGCCGCTCAGGATGCCGTTATTGGCAACGCCCTCCAGCAGGAAAATGAGCGCCAGCAGCCAGAATTGCCGCGTGCCGGTGATGGCGGCGAGGGTCGAAAGACCGAACGGCTGCGGGCCGTTCTTGGTGGCGGCAGCGCGGGCCGCGCGCATGCGCTCGAAATAGCCGGGCGGCTCGCGCACGAAAATCGCGACCATCGAGAAGGACAAGAGCCAAGTCGTCACGCCGACCGCAACATAGGCCGCGCGCCAGCCGAATTCCGAGATGAAGAACTGCGCCAGCAGCGGCACCAGAAACGTCCCCAGCCCGACCCCCGAAGTGGCGATGCCGAGCGCGAGCCCCCGTTCCTTGTCGAACCAGGCGGTGATCGCCTTGGAATAGACCACCGGCCCAAGGCACGCGCCGAAGCCCGAGGCGCACGCGAACATCAGGTAGACCGGCCAGAACGCGTTCGCGCTCATCAGCGAGAAGCTGCACAGCGCGAGCCCGTAAACGAACGTCGTCGGCAAGGCGATCTTGTGGATGCCATAGCGATCCATCAGATAGCCGAACAGCGGCGTCATGACCGGCGACAGGGCCGCGCTCGCCAACAGCCCCGACGAGAACAGTCCGCGCGACCAATGCAGCTCGGTCGTCACCGGCACCATGAACACGTTGACCGTGAAGATGACGGCCGTGCCCGGGCCGACGATCATCCCGACCAAGGAGGCCGCGACGATCCACCAGCGATTCTGAAACAGCGCTCGGCCCTGAATAACCTCGGTGCTCGCCATTACATTCCCTCCCACGCGACGAGCCAAAGGTAATTCAAAGCGGCTTCCGAAGCCAAGCGTGCCCCGAGACGGAGCGTCGCCGCTACGTGCGTCCGCCGTCTAAGCCAGCGCCGAGGGCTGCAGCACGACCTTGCCGAGGCCCAGGCGCCCGCCGACGAGGCGGTGTGCCTCGGCCGCCTCGGCGAGCGGCATGATGCGGTCGATGAGGACGCGGAAGCGTCCCTCGGCGGCGGCCTTGAGGCTGTCGTTCACGTCGGCGTCGCTCTGCCCGGTCCAGCCCATGATGGTGATGTGGTTGAAATAGAGGTGGAACACGTTGATCGGCACGGTGCCGCCGCCATGGCTCCCGGCGGTGACCAGGCGCCCGCCGCGGCCGAGGCTGAGGAAGGCTTTGGCGAAGAGGTCCGGATCGCCGATATTCTCGAGCACGATGTCGACGCCCTTGCCGCCGGTGATGCGGCGCGCCTCGGCGGTCAGGTCGCCGCTGCGGTAATTGACGCCGGCATCGCCGCCCAGGGCCAGCGCCGCCGCGACCCGGTCGTCGGCCCCGGCCGCGACGATCACCTTGGCGCCGAGATATTTCGCCGCCTGGACCGCGGCGCTGCCGAGCCCGCCGGCGGCCCCCATCACCAGCACCCATTCGCCGGGTGCAACCTTGGCCTTGTCGCGCAGCATGCTGAACGCGAGCGGCGCGTGCCGCGCGACTACGGTGGCGGTGGCGAAATCCACCGCGTCGGGCACGATGTAGGTGCAGCGTTCGGGCAGCTTCACGAACTCCGCATAGCCGCCCCAGGCGCTGACGCCGAGGACGCCCGGCGGCGTGCCGCGATCGAGTAGGAGATACGAGGTAACGCGGTCGCCGATTTTGCGCGTCTTGACCCCCTCGCCCAGCGCGACGACGACGCCCGACGGATCGACGCCCAAGACGTGCGGCAGCGCCACCGGCCGCGGATACTTGCCGGAGCGCACGATGAGATCGAGCGTGGTGTTGACCGAGACGGCGTGGACCTCGATCAGCACCTCGCTCGGTCCCGGAACCGGCGTCGGCACGTCCTCGAGGCGCATCACCTCGGGCGGGCCGAACTCGCGCATCACCATCGCCTTCATCGGCCTCACTCCCCCGTGCCGCGCGCGAGCCGCTTCTCGGCGAGGCGCGCGTAGAGGCTCGCCCCCAGCGGCAGGATCTCGTCGTTGAAGTCGTAGCCGGGATTGTGCACCTCGCACCCGCCCGGGCGGTCGCCGTTGCCGATCTGGATATAGGCGCCGGGACAGCGTTCCAGCATGAACGAGAAATCCTCCGACGCCATGGACAGGCCGCCGGCGCGGTTGACGTTCTCGGCGCCGACCAGGTCGGAAGCGGCATCGGCGATGAACTGGGTCTCGGCCGCGTCGTTGATGAGCGGCAGGAACGGGTAGCGGAAATCGAGCGTGGCGGAAGCGCCCAGCCCGTGCGCCACGCCGCCGGCGATGCGCTCCATGGCGGCGCGGATCATCTCCATGGTCTCGGTGCTGAAGGCGCGCACCGTGCCGCGAATGACGGCGCGCTCGGGGATGACGTTGTAGGCGTCGCCGGCGTGGATTTGCGTGACGCTCAGGACCGCGGTGTCGACGGGCCGCACGTTGCGCGCGACGATCGTTTGCAGCGCCGTCGTGACATGGGCCGCGACCACCACCGGGTCGATCCCCGATTCGGGCCGCGCGCCGTGCGCGCCGCGGCCGGTGATGGCGATGTCGAAAAAGGCGCCGCCCGCCATCATGGCGCCGGGCCGGATCGCGAACTTGCCGGCGGCGAGGCCGGGCCGGTTGTGCATGCCGAAGACCGCGTCGCACGGAAAGCGCTCGAACAGCCCGTCCTTCACCATCGCCTCGCCGCCGCCCAAACCCTCCTCGGCAGGCTGAAAGATGAAGTTGACGGTGCCGTCGAAATTGCGCGTCTCGGCGAGATAGCGCGCGGCGCCCAAGAGCATCGCGGTGTGGCCGTCATGGCCGCAGGCGTGCATGCGCCCGTCATTCTGCGAGCGATAATCGAAGGGGTTCGCCTCGCGGATCGGCAGCGCGTCCATGTCGGCCCTGAGCCCGATGGCGCGCGGCCCGTTGCCGACGCGCAGGCGCCCGACTACGCCGGTCTTGCCGATGCCGCGATGAACCTCGCAGCCGAAGGCGGCGAGCTTGTCGGCCACCAGCGCGGAGGTGCGCGCCTCCTCGAATCCCAACTCGGGGTGGGCGTGGATGTCGCGGCGCCACAGGGTGAGCTCGTCGTGAAACGCGATGATGCGCGGGTTGAGCGGCATCGGGGCCTCCTTGGCTGCCGCGACCACGTTGCCGAACCGGCGCCGTCCGCGCAAGATGGTGCCCCATGGATCATCTCTGCGATCTGAGCGCGGTCGAGTTGCGGCGGCGGATCGGCGACAAGTCGATCTCGCCGGTCGAGCTGCTGGAGGATTGCGTGCGCCGCATCGAGGCGGTCAATCCCACCCTCAACGCCATCACCGCGATGGCGCTGGAGCGGGCACGGCGCGAGGCGAAGGCGGCGGAGGCGGCGGTGCTTTCAGGCGCGAGCCTCGGGCTGCTGCATGGCCTGCCGATCGGCATCAAGGATTTGCACGACACAGAGGGCATCGTCACGACCTATGGCTCGCCGCTCTATCGCGGTCATGTGCCGGCGGCGGACGACAACCTCGTCACGTCGGTGCGGCGCGCCGGCGCCATCGTCGTCGGCAAGACCAACACGCCCGAGTTCGGCGCCGGCGCCAACACCGACAACCCGGTCTATGGCCCGACCGGCAACCCGTTCGACCCCAAGCGCAGCTGCGGCGGCTCGTCGGGCGGCTCGGCGGTGGCGCTCGCGACCGGCATGCTGCCGCTCGCGACGGGCTCCGACACCGGCGGCAGCCTGCGCATCCCGGCGGCGTTCTGCGGCGTGGTCGGGTTCCGCCCCTCGCCCGGCGTCGTGCCGAGCGAACGCCGTCCGCTGGGCTGGACGCCGATCTCCGTGCTGGGGCCGATGGGCCGCAGCGTGGCGGACACGCGCCTGCTGCTGCGCGCCGAGATGAGCGGCGACAGCGCCGACCCGTTCTTCGCGCCCCGCCCGGACCCGGAGATCGACGCGCCGCCGCGGATCAACCTGGCAAAACTGCGCATCGCGGTCTCGGAGGATTTGGGCGGCGCGCCGGTGGAGCAAAGCATCCGCGCGACCTTGCGCGAGCGTGTCGCGCTTTTCGCGCATGAATTCCGCGCCTGCGACTGGCGCGACCCGGACATGGCCGGCGCCGACCGCGCCTTCGCCGCGATCCGGGCGCAGAACTTCCTCGCCGGCCAGCGCGAACGCTATGAGCGCCACCGCGACCGGCTCGGCCCCTTCGTGCGCGCGAATTACGAGGAGGGGTTGGCGATGAGCGCGGCGGACGTCGCGCTCGGCCACGCCACGCAGACGCGCATCTACCGCAGCCTCGAGCGCTTTTTCATCGACCACGATCTGCTGATCAGCCCGACCGTCGGCGTGGCCCCCTTCCCGCTCGACGAGCGCTACGCGCACGCGGTCGAGGGCAAGGCGCTCGGCACTTATTACGCGTGGCTCGCGCCGACATATTACCTGTCGCTCACCGGCCACCCCTGCATCTCGATCCCGTGTGGCCTGGAGCCCTCGGGCACGCCGTTCGCTTTGCAGCTCACCGGCCCGGCACGCCGCGACGGCTTCGTACTCGCGGCGGCGGAGGCGATCGAGGGGATGCTGGCGCGGGACAAGCGCACGGCGCGACCGGTGCCGGATTTGAGGAAGCTCGGCGGTGCGTGAACAAAAGCGGCGAAGCACCATCGCCTTCACCGCTTTCCAATGCTGCTCCCTCTCCGCCCCCTTGGGGCGGCGAGGGAATCATAGGCAAGAGAATCGTGGACTATGAATGTCTAGCAACCGCTACTCCCTCACCCCCAACCCGCGCATGAAGCGGTCGCGGATGCGGGCGGGGTCGCGGTCGGTGGTGCCGATTCCGGGCTCCTGGTCGATGCGGGCGGCGATGAGCCAGGGGCCGGGCTCGGCAAGCGCGCGCGCGACGAGCTGCTCGAACTCCGGCTCGTCGGCGGCCCACAGGGCTTGCGCCAAGCCCGCGCCGCGCGCCATCGCGGGGATGTCGGTCTTGAACGCGGTCGCGGTCTTCTGCGCGCCGGTGATCTGGTAGGACGCGTTGTCCATCACCACGATGGCGAGGTTCTTGGGCGCCAAGGTGGCGATGGTGCCGAGCGCGCCCAATTGCATCAGCATCGAGCCGTCGCCCTCGAGCGCCACGACCTTGCGTCCCGGCTGCGCCAGCGCCACGCCGAGCGCGATCGGCACCGCCAATCCCATGCTGCCCAGCATGTAGAAATTCTGCGGCCGCTGCCCGGCCGACCACAGGTCGAAATTCGTGTTGCCGATGCCGGCCACGACCGCCTCGCCGTGGGTCAGCTTCGCGACCAGGCGCTTGGTCAGGTCGAAGCGGTTCATCACCTTGGCGTTAGTTGGCATGGCGGTACTCACGCGGCGAACACCTTGCCGCCCGTCAGCAGCGGCGAGAGGATGAAGGCGGCCGGCGCTTGCGTTGCTACCGCTTGCTTGATCGAGCGGTCGATGATGAATTCGAGCTCGTCGAGGCGGGTGATGGAATGGTTCTCGATGCCGAGCGAATCCAGCACCGGGCGCATGGTGCGGCACACCAGCGCCTGGCCCAGATTGAACTCGCCCAAGGTGCCGCGCTCGCTGACGATCATCAGCACCGGAATCTGGTAGGGCACGGCGAGCGAGGCGAGCGCGTTGGCGATGGTGCCGAAGCCGCTCGTCTGCATCAGCACCACGCCGCGCATGCCGCCCATCCACGCGCCCGCGACGATGCCGACCGCCTCCTCCTCGCGCGCGGTGGCGAAGATGGTGAAGTAGGGATCGCGCTCGATGCCCGCGATGAGCGGCGTCAGCACCTTGTCCGGAACGTAGGTCACGAGGCGGACCTCGTTCGCCTTCAATGTCCTGTGCACGATCTCGTGCCATTCGGCGGTCACGCGCTGTCTCCTCGGCCGGTCCTGGCGCCGAGATTACCGCGCCGGCGCGCGTCGGGATAGCGCGCGGCTGGAGTCCCGCCGGTGCGTCCTTCGACTACGCTTCGCTCCGCTCAGGATGAGGACTTTCCCTTATGCCACAAAGGATTTTCCTCATCCTGAGCAAAGTCGAAGGACGCAGGATGCCAATGCAGCGTCATTTGCCTTTGCCCGCGGGATAGCGCGCGCCCACGTCGCAGCGCTGCAGCACGTCGCGATCCTCGCGCGGCAGCTTGTGCTCGGCGGCGAATTCCGCGAGCCGCTTGGCCAGGCCCGAAACGCGGAAGCCCGGCGCGGTGGGGGCGAACTGGACCGTGTTGCCGCGCGGGCCGCGCTCGGCGACGAGGAACGAGCCGGGCAGCGGCGGCTTCACCCGCTCGACCCGCTGCCGCTTGGAGCCGGCGAGGCCCTCGCCGGTCCAGCCGCCCGCCCAGTTGACCGCGACGCAGCCGCCCGGGCGCAGCGCCGCGATGCAGTTCTCCCAGAACTGCTCGTCGAGCGGCGCGGTGCCGCCGGCGTCGTAGAGATCGACCATCACCGAGTCATATGCGCCTTTGGCGTCGGCCACGAACTCGACCGCGTCGCCGCGCACGATGCGGCGGTCGATGTGGAAATGCTCGCGCGCATAGGCGATCACCGCCGGGTCGCGCTCGACCGCCATGACCGCGACCTGCGGCAGATAGGCCGCGAGATGGCGGCACATCGCGCCGCCGCCGAGCCCGAGCATCAGCACCGACTTGGCCTCGGCCGCGAGCGCCAGCGAGGCGAGCATCAGCCGCTCGTAGGAGAACACCAGCCGCTCCGGCGCGCCCAAATCCATCGCCGAATGCTCCATCACCTCGCGGGTGCGCCCGACCGTGCCGAGAAGCCGCAGCATGCGTCCGCGCAAGGTCGCCTCGACCACGAACAGGAAGGCGCCCGCGCCCATCGCCTTGCGCACCGCCAGGATGCGGCTTCCGTCGCCGTAATAGCGGCGGATGAGGCGGCGCAGCTTGTCGCTCTCTGCGCCGCCGTCAGCCGGCATGGGCCGCCGCCAAGGGTGAAAAATCCATGCCGTGCTATACTCTTGGCGCTGGGCGGGTTCAACGAGGGAGGGACGAACCATGGCGCAATCCTATGCACGGGAAAGCCTGATCGAGCGCGCCAACGCGCTGCTGCCGCGGCTGAAGGAGCGGGCGGTCGCGACCAGCGCGGCGCGCCAGGTCCCGGCCGAGACCATCAAGGATTTCTGGGACGCCGATCTGCTCTACCTGCTGAAGCCCAAGAAGTTCGGCGGGCCGGAGGTGCGCGTCGACACCAATTTCGAGATCGCCTCGGTGCTGAGCCGCGGCGACGGCTCGGCGGCGTGGGTGTGGACGGTGATGGGCGTCCACGATCTCTTCATCGCCCTCTTCCCCGAGAAGGCGCAGCAGGAATACTGGGCCGAGGACCGCACCCTGAGCGCGTCGAGCTTCGCGCCCTCGGGCAAGGTCGTGCCGGTGCCGGGCGGGGTCAAGCTGTCGGGCAAGTGGTCGTTCTGCAGCGGCATCGACAACGCGCGCTGGATGATCCTGAGCGCCTTCGCCGGCATGCTGAGCCAAGACCCGCCCATCCCCGACATCCGCTACCTGCTGCTGCCCAAATCCGACGTGCACGTGATCGACGACTGGACCGTGCTCGGCCTCCAGGGCACCGGCAGCAAGAGCTGCGCCGTCGAGGATTTGTTCGTGCCCGAGCACCGCATGGTCACCAACGCCGACCTCGCCGCCGGCACCTCGCCCGGCTCCAAGGTGCATGCGGGGCCGCTCTACCACGCGCCGGTGTGGGCGATCTTCCCGTTCTGCATTTCCTCCGCCGCGCCCGGCATGGCCAAGGGCGCGGTCGAGGCCTTCGTCGCCGAGATGAAGGCGCGCGCCTCGGCCTTCGACCACTCGCCGCTGTCCAGGAAGCCGACCATCCAGATGCGCCTGTCCGAGGCCTCGGCCTTGGCGGACGCTTCCGAGCTTCTCTACATGCGCTCGCTCAAGGAGACGATCGACAAGATCATGGCGGGCGAGACCCTGTCGCTCGAGCATCGCGTGCGCTCGCGCCGCGACCAGGGCTACGCGGTGCAGATGGCCAAGCGCGCGACCGAAATTCTCCTCGGCGCGCAAGGCGGCGGCGGCCTGTTCGAGCGCGGCCAGGTGCAGCGGTCGATGCGCGACCTCAACGCGGTCGCTGCCCACATCGCCGCCAACTGGGACATGCCGGCGCTCAATTACGGACAGGTGATGCTGGGCGGCCCGCCGACCGATCCGTTCTACTGAACCGCGGGGGCGCGGTGGCCAGTCATCAGCGCGCCGTCGCCGGGCGCGAGGCGCGCGAACCATAGAAGCGAGGCGAGCGGGAACACCGCCATCACCAGAAACACGGTGGCGAAATCCCCCTGCGTCGGATTGGCGACCGGGCCGGCGAACAGGCCCAACAGGGTCGCGCTGATCGCGATGCCGAAGCTCTGCGACAATTGCTGCATCACGCTGGCGAGGCTCGAGCCGGGGCTGATGTTGCGGCCCGCGAGATCGGCATAGCCCAGGCTCGACAGCGACGTGTATTGCAGCGAGCGGAAGAACCCCAGCACGACCAGGAGTCCCGCCAGCGCCCACCACGGCGTGGCGCCGGTGATGAGCGCCAATCCCATCATCAGCACGCCGACGATGGTGCCGTTGACCAGGAGCACCGTGCGGAAGCCCCAGCCCTTGAGGATTCGCGGCGTCACCACGCGCATCGCCATCGACGAGACGGCGGTCAGCGACGTGAACAGGCCGGAATGGAACGCCGAGAACCCGAGCGCGAGCTGGAGCAGGAGCGGCAGCAGGAACGGGGTCGAGCCATAGCCGATGCGCGCCACCGTGCCGCCCACATTGCCGACCCAGAACGTCTTGATGCGGAACAGCTCGAGGTCGATGACGGGATCGTGGGTGCGGCGCGCGTAGGGGACATAGAGACCAAGGAACAAGACGGCGACCGCGATGATGAGCAGCTCGTCGAGATTCGAGATGCGCTGGCGCCCCGCGAATTCGAGCGCCAGCTGAACGGCGGCGAGCCCCACCGCGCACAGCACGAACCCCGCGAAATCGAACCGCGCCAGCGCGTCGCTGCGGAAATTGTCGAAATACCGCAGCGCCAGCGCGATCCCGAGGCACCCGATCGGCACGTTGATGAAGAAGATCCAGCGCCACGACGCGTACGTGGTGAGAAACCCGCCCACCAAGGGACCCAGCGCCGGCCCGATCATCGCCGGCATCATCACATAGCCCATCGCCACCACGATCTCGGAGCGCGGGAAGGATTTGAGCATGACGAGCCGCCCGACCGGGTTCATCAGCGCGCCGCCCACGCCCTGCAGCACCCGCATCACGACCAGCATCGTCAGCGAATTCGCCGCGCCGCACAGCGCCGAGGCGACCGTGAAGACGCCGACCGCGACGCAGAACACGGTGCGCGCGCCGAACCGGTCGGCGATCCAGCCGCTGATCGGGATGAAGACCGCGAGGCTGAGGAGATAGCTGGTGATGGCGAGATTGAGGTGCAGCGGGCTCTCGCCGAGCGAGGCCGCGATCTGCGGCAGGGAGGTCGCGATGATGGTCTGGTCGAGCGCCTCCATGAAGAGCGCGCAGGCGCAGACGAGCGGGATGAGGAGCCTGAGCCGCGGCTCCTCCTGCGTGCGATAGAGCGGCTCGGGCCGCGTCTCGCCGCGCGGTTCGTCCAACCTCGCTGCTCCCCAATCTTCCCTTCGATCGGCGCCGAGACTAGCATGGCGCGGGAGGCAGCGGATGGCCAAGCGCACCAGCCATGCGCCAAGACGGGACGAGCTCGAACCGATCGAGACCGCGTCCGAGGACGAGCTGAGGGCGTTGCAGCTCGAGCGGCTGCGCTGGTCGCTGCGCCACGCCTACGACAACGTGCCGCATTACCGCCGCCGCTTCGAGGAGGCCGGCGTCCATCCCGACGATCTGCGGGGGCTCGAGGACATCGCGCGCTTCCCCTTCACCGCCAAGGACGATCTGCGCGCCAATTATCCCTTCGGCATGTTCGCCGTGCCGCGCGAGAAGATCGCGCGCATCCATGCCTCGTCGGGCACGACAGGGAAGCCGACAGTGGTGGGCTACACGCAGCGCGATCTCGACACCTGGTCGGATTTGATGGCGCGCAGCATTCGCGCCTGCGGCGGGCGCGCGGGCATGAAGGTGCATGTGGCGTACGGCTATGGGCTCTTCACCGGCGGGCTCGGCGCGCATTACGGCGCGGAGCGGCTGGGCTGCACCGTGATCCCGGTGTCGGGCGGCATGACCGAGCGCCAGGTGCGGCTCATCACCGACTTCGCGCCCGAGATCATCATGGTGACGCCGAGCTACATGCTGGCGATCCTCGATGAGTTCCGCGCGCAAGGCCTCGACCCGCGTGCCTCTTCGCTCGAGATCGGCATTTTCGGCGCCGAGCCCTGGACCAACGCCATGCGCGCCGAGATCGAGGACGCGTTCGACATGGATGCGGTCGACATGTACGGGCTGTCCGAGGTGATCGGCCCCGGCGTCGCCAACGAATGCGTAGAAACCAAGGACGGGCTCCACGTCTGGGAGGATCATTTCCTGCCCGAGATCGTCGATCCCATCACCGGCCGCGTGCTGCGCCAGGGCGAGCGCGGCGAGCTGGTGCTGACCTCGCTCACCAAAGAGGCGATGCCGGTCATCCGCTATCGCACGCGCGACCTGACGCGGCTCTTGCCGGGCACGGCACGAACCATGCGGCGGATCGAGAAGATCACCGGCCGCAGCGACGACATGATCATCCTGCGCGGCGTCAACCTGTTCCCGACCCAAATCGAGGAGCTGATCCTCGAGGACAAGCGCCTGGCGCCGCATTTCGTGATCGAGCTTACGCGCGAGGGAAGGTTGGACTCGATGCGCGTCAAGGTCGAAGGCCGCGGCGGCGCGGACGACGCCGAAGCCGGCCGCGCGCTGGCGCAGCGCATCAAGGCGCTGATCGGCGTCACCGCCGCGGTCGAGACAATGCCGCAAGGCGCCATCGAGCGCTCCATCGGCAAGGCCAAACGCATCGTCGACCTGCGCCCGAAGGACGAGTGAGGGCGCGCTAGACCTTGCGGCTGGCCGCGTTCCAGTGGCGCTCGAGGTTGGCGATGAGGGCGGGGCTGAAGTGGCAATAGGCCTGCTCGCGCGCATAGACCGCCATGTAGCGGCGGAAGAGGTCGAGCGACTCGACCCCGACCCGGAGCGCGCGGCGGTTGCCGGCGGCGCTGACGATGCCTGAATCGGTGAAATCGGCGCAGGCGCGCTCGACCGCGCGGTCCATGTCCGCAGGCGCCACCACCTCGTCGCAAATGAGCCGGCCCTCCGGACTGTCGCAATCGAGCCGCCGGCCGGACAGTATCGCCTGGCGCGCAATGCGGTCGCCGGTGAAGCGCGCGAGCCGCAGATTAGCGGCGCCGGGAATGATGCCCTCCTTGCGCGCCGGCAAGGTCATGTAGGCGTCGCTGGCGGCGATGACGCGGTCCATCACCAGGAGAAGCTGGCAGCCGCCGCCGATCGCGAACCCGTCGACCGCGGCCAGCCACGGCTTCTCGATGGTGCCGCCGGCGACCTCGTCGGGGTCCGCGTCGCGCCGCGCCACGCCGCGGAAGAGCTTGTTCACCAGCCCCAGATCGCGCGTCAGATACCACAGGAACGGGATCATGCCGCGGTAGAGATGGGTCAGGTTGATGCCGGCGTTGAAGACGCGCCTTCCGCGCCATTTCGCGTGCTCGACGCGGCCGCCGCGCAGCACCGCGATCTCGCTCGCCGGATCGAGCGTCGCGACATCGACGGCGATTTCGAGCGCGTCGAGCGTGGTCTCGTCCTCGGCGTTGAGGAAGCGCGGATTGCGCATGGTGACATGCGCCGCCTTGCCGCGCCGCTCGACGTGCGCCGTGCCGAGATCGAGCGTGCCGGTGGCCGCGAATTCCGGGGTGCGCGCCAGCGCCGCGTCCGTCGGCAGCAGCATGGCGTGGCAGAGATGCGCGCCCGAGGTTGGATCGGCCAGGACCGCGGCGACGAAGAGTCCCTGGTCCACCTCGCACCCGTCCTTGTCGCGCTGCGGCAGCGCGGCCTCGCGCGCGACTTCCGCGCGCGTCGGCACCAGGCCGGGGACGAGACCCGCCGCGTCGTAGGCGAGCGCTTCGACGCGCACGAACGCGGCGAGGTCGCGCGTCAGCGTGCGATAGAGCGCGGGCGCGTGCGCGGCGAGGAAAAGCCGACGCGCTTCGCGGGCCGAAGCGAGCAGCATTTCCGCCGCTTGCGCCTCGGCCGCATTGCGTTGGGGCTTGGGCGGCAGGCGCGCGAGGCGGTCGGTGGCGCCGCGCCAGAATTGCGCGAAGGTTCCGGTATCGGCGGCAAGATCGCCGGTCGCGAGCGGAGCGCCGGCGTCGGTCATCGCTTATCGCGCCTTCTTCGCCGCCTCCTGGACATAGGAGAGATCGGCGAGGCTCTTCACGTCGAGATCGGCCTTGAGGAAGCCCAGATCGCGCTGCGTCGCGACGTTTGACTGGAGCGCGTCGAGATCGGGCATGCCGTTGGGATCGTGATAAAAGTCGCCGCCCTTGGTGAAGAGCCAGCTCTGGAACACCGGCGCCGGGATCTTGCTGTAGTCGGAGACGATCTTCACGACCTCGTCGTGGTTCGCGGGATCGGAGTACCAATGCAGGTCGCGCAGCGAATCCTCGAGGAAGTCCACCACCGCGGCGCGGTTCTTGGCGAGAAAAGCCTGGCGCGCGGTGAGAATGATCATCTCCGAGCGGCCGATCGCCTCCTTCTGGGTGAAGAGAGTGCGGGCCATGTCGCGCAGGCCCGGATCGGCGCTGAACGGGCGCACCGAGCTGATGAGGTCGACCTTGTGCTCGGCCAGCATCGCTTTCATGTTGGGAAATCCGGCCTCGACGAAGGTAACGTTGCGCTTGTCCTCGAGCCCGTGCTTCTTGAGCATTGCCCGCATCGCCATGTCGACCGCGCTGCCGGCGCCGTTCGAGACCACGATCTTGTCCTTTAGGTCCTCGACGGTTTTGATCGGGCTGTCCTTGGCCACCATGTATTCGTTGGTGTAGTAGCCCTCGACGCCGTCCTGGAACACGTCGGCGATGATGCGCAGATCGCTCATGCCGGCGTTCTGGACCGCGAACGACACGGTCGAGAAGGCGAGCGGCGCCAGGTCGATCTCGCCCGCGGCCAAGGCCGTGATCATCGGCGGCGTCCCTTGGAAGCGCGTGGCTTCGAGCGTGTAGGACGCGCCCTCGTGCTTGGCGATCCCCTGCTTGCCGAACATGAGGAGCGGCGCGTCGGCCCCCGGCACGACATAACCCATGCGCAGCTTCACCGGATCGGCATCTGCGCCGCCTGCGAAGAGAGCGCCGGCCGCGAGCGCGCCGACCATCGCATTCCTGAACCGCATCCAACCCTCCTCGGCATAAGCTGCGGCGTTTGATAGCATGGCGCCGACGCGTGGTCGAACGGGTTCCCGCTCGCTAGGATGGCCGCGCGAGAACAAGGAGGCGGCGGTGACCGATGCGTTGGGGTGGCGCGCGAAATTTGCGGTGCTGATCCCGTCGACCAACACGTCGGTGCAGCCCGAGTTCGACGGCATGCGGCCCGTGGGCGTCACCAACCACATCTGCCGCATCCGCATCCCCAACATGAAGCTCGAGAGCGACGAGGATTTCGCGAAGCTCGTCGAGCACATCGCCGCCGGCCAGATCGAGGCGGTGGACAGCGCCATGACCTGCGAGCCCGACCGCATCGTGCTGGGCATCTCGGTCGAGACCTTTTGGGGCGGCTATGAGCTGTCGCGCCAGCTCAAGGCCGATCTCGAGCGCCACACCGGCCTTGCCGTCTCCATGGGTGCCGAGGCGAGCGAGCAGGCATTGAAGCGCCTCGGCGCGAAACGCATCGGCGTGGTGACGCCCTATTGGCCGATCGGCGACCGCAACGTGGCGCAGTTCTTCACCGAGGCCGGGTTCGAGGTCGAGCGCATGGTGGGACTGCGCTGCACCAGCCCGGTGGCGATCGCGCATGTCGGCGAGGCCGCGCTGCGCGACGCCATAGGCGCGGCCGACGGGCCCGAAATCGACGCCGTCATCCAGGTCGGCACCAATCTCGCCATGGCCCGCATCGCGGCCGAGGCGGAGCGTCGTCTTGCGAAGCCGGTGGTGGCGATCAACACCGCGATCTATTGGCACGCGCTGCGCGCGTCGGGGATCGACGACAAGGTCGCGGGCTGGGGCCAACTGCTCGAGGACTACTGACATGCCGATGGCAATGCGAATCCACCGCACCGGCGGACCCGAAGTCTTCGTCGCCGACGAGGTGCCGGTCGGCGCGCCCGGGCCGGGACAGGTGCGGCTGCGGCATGGCGCGTGCGGGATCAACTTCCTCGACACCTATCTCCGCAGCGGCCAGTACCCGCTGCGCCAACCGCTCCCCTGCATCCTCGGCGGCGAAGGCGCCGGCACCGTGCTCGAATTGGGTGCCGGCGTCAGCGACCTCAAAGTCGGCGACCGCGTCGTCTATAGCGGCCAGCAGGGCTCCTATTGCGAGGAGCGGCTGGCGCGGGCCGACCGCGTGAGCCGCATCCCCGATGGCATGAGCGAGACCGAGGCCGCGGCGATCTTCAACAAGGGCATGACCGCGGAATACCTCATCCGCCGCGCTTATCCAGTGCAGCCGGGCGATGCGATCCTGGTTCACGCCGCAGCGGGCGCGGTCGGGCTCGTCCTGTGCCAATGGGCGAAGCGATTGGGCGCCACTGTCCTCGGCACCGTGAGCACCGAGGCCAAGGCCAAGCTCGCGCGCGACAATGGCTGCGACCATGCGATCTTCTACACGCACGAGGATTTCGCCCAGCGCGCACGCGAGATCACCAACGGCGCGGGCGTGGCGGCGGTCTACGATTCGGTCGGCAAGGACACGTTTCTGCGCTCGCTGGACGCGCTCCGGCCGCGAGGATATCTCGTGTGCTTCGGCGAGGCCTCGGGACCTGCGCCGATGGTCGATCCGCGGACGCTCATGGACAAGGGCTCGCTGTTCCTGACGCGGGCGAGCCTCCTCCATTACGCCGCGAAGGACGACGATTATCGCGCCGCCTCGCGCGCCCTCTTCGATGCGATCGCCAAGGGCTGGATCAAAATCCGCCTCAACCAGACCTATCGGCTCGCCGACGTGGCCCAGGCCCATCGCGACATCGAGGCGCGCCGCACCACCGGTTCGAGCGTGCTGCTGCCCTAGCGCCGTCCGTGCGCCGCCTGGTCGACCGATTGAAGCCGCGGTTGCGGACGCTGCCGTTCTTCGGCGCGCTGCGTTTCGTCTACAGGTTCCCGTGCGATTCGAATTTCCGCCGCGCCTGGCGCCTCCAGCGCCGCCACCCCGACACGCTGTTCCAGCCCGCTGGCTACACGGTCGCGGACCGCTATCCGCTGGTGTTCCGCTTCGCGCGCGAGACGCTCGGTGCGGAGCGGCCGCTCCGTCTTCTGTCGTTCGGCTGCTCGACCGGCGAGGAGGTGTTCACGCTGCGGCGCTATTTTCCCGCCGCCTTCATCAAGGGCATCGACATCGATTCCGTCAGCATCGCCCGATGCAACGAGCATCGGGGCGGCGACCGGAATGTCGCGTTCGCGGTGGCGCACTCGACCGCAGGCGAGGAGAGCGGCTCTTACGACGCCATCTTCTGCATGGCCGTGCTGCGCCACGGCGCCCTCACCAATCCGGCGGCCGAGCGCTGCGACGAATTCATCCGGTTCGAGGATTTCGAGCGCACCGTCGCCGATTTCGCACGCTGCCTCAAGCCCGGTGGTCTGCTCGCCCTGAGATTCAGTAATTTTCGCTTCCGCGACACCGACGCCGCGCACAGTTTCAAATGCCTGCTGCGCGCCCGGCCGAACGCCTCGACCCCGGTCTTCGGCCGCGACAATCGCCGTCTTGCGGCTCCCACCGAGGAAGAGGTGGTGTTCCGCAAGCGCGGATGAGTTGTATGATCGGGCGATGGATTTCCGCAGCGACAACGTCGCCGGCGCGTCGCCCCAGATCATGGCGGCGCTGCTCGCCGCCAATGACGGCCCCGCCTCGTCCTATGGCGCGGACGCGGTGACTTCGCGCCTCGAGCGGCGCTTCGCCGAGCTTTTCGCGCACGAGGTCGCGGTCTTTCCCGTGGCGACGGGCACCGCCGCCAACGCGCTGGCGCTGGCCACGCTGACGCCGCCCTGGGGCATCGTCTATTGCCACGAGGACGCGCACATCGCGGTCGACGAATGCGGCGCGCCGGAATTCTTCGCCGGGGGCGCGAAGCTCGTCACGCTCGCGGGCGACGGTGGCAAGATCGCGCCGGCCGCGATCGCGGCGCGCCTGACCGAGCGCGGCTTCGTCCATCACGCTCAGCCAGCGGCGATCAGCGTGAGCCAGACGACCGAGGCCGGCACCGTCTACCGCCCCGACGAGATCGCGGCTTTGGGCGCGTTCGCGCGGCAAGAAGGGCTGGCGCTTCATGTCGACGGCGCGCGCTTCGCCAATGCGGTGGCGGCGTTCGGCTGCGCGCCCGCGGACATCACCTGGCGCGCCGGGGTCGACGCGCTGTCCTTCGGCGCAACCAAGAACGGCGCGCTCGCGGCCGAGGCGGTGATCTTCTTCGATCCCGCGAAGGCGCGCGATTTCGGTTATCGCCGCAAGCGCGGCGGGCATCTTCTCTCCAAGATGCGGTTCCTGTCGGCGCAGCTCGAGGCCTATCTCGAGGACGGGCTGTGGCTCGAGAACGCGGGCCGCGCGAACCGGATGGCGGCGCGGCTCGGCGCCGGGCTCGCGCGGCTCGGCGGCGCTCATTTGCGTCAGCCGGTCGAGGCCAACGAGGTGTTCGTCGAATTGCCCGAGCGCGTCATCGGCGCGCTCGCCGAGGACGGGTTCCAGTTCTATCGCTGGGGCAGCGCCGAGGCGACGTGCCTCAGGCTCGTCGCTTCGTTCGCGACGCGCGACGGCGAGGTCGACGCGTTTCTCGCCGCCGCCGCAAGCCGCCTCGCGCAAGTCAACGGCTGATTGAATCTTGACAGCGCGGCGGCCGGGATCGAAAGTTGCGGCGTTCATTGTGCGGGTGATGGCATGCAGTATGTTTGCGACGCGCCGGGCCACAAGACCTGGTTCCGCCTAGAGACGGACGCCGAGGCCACCGCCGAATCCGATCTCATGCAGCACGCGGTCGAGAAGTATTTCCGAAAGGAAAAGGAACGCGCGAGCCGCTCCTATCAGCCGACCTCGACCATCTTCATCGAGCAGGAGATCGGCCTCAAGGCGCATCTTCAGCGCGAGATGCCGCTGTTCCTGACCCTACGCGCCGACGACGGCACCGCGCTCGTCACGGCAATGCTGCCGCCGAGAGGACGCGACGATGCCGGCTTCCGGCCGATCATCGTCGGTCCGCGCAACAACGATCCCTATACCGATCATGCCGACGCGATCCGCGCGCTGGCGCAGCATTTCGCCATCGTCCTCGACCGCGCGCGCTGCTTCCCCTACCGCCGCGACTAAGGCCCGACGCGCTTATTTCGCGTCGTCGGAACGGCTGATGCGCGCCAGGACATCGGCCGCCTCGCGCGAGGCGCGCAGCTTCTGGCCGACATCGGGCAGGAAATGGATGTGGCCGAACTCGTCGAGGAACCCCGTCTCGGTATCGGGCGGCAGTTCCGCGACGATGCGCTGATAGACGCGGAGAATCCGCGCGAGATCGGCGGCAGTGAGCGGTCGAGTCTTCGCCACGCTTGCCCCCTCGTCTCCAGGCGCCGGGAACGACACTATCCCCCGCCGCAAGCCGCCCTTGCAAGCCGCGCGCCCGGGGCATCTCCTTGACACGCGCCGGACCGCGCCCGCGTAATGAAGCGCCGGATGGCCAAGACCAGGAGCGACCATGACCGACGCCGTCATCGTCTCCACCGCGCGCACGCCGATCGGCCGGGCCGGACGGGGCGCCTTCAACTTCACCCACGGCGCCGAGTTGGGCGGCCACGTCATCCGCCACGCCGTCGCGCGCGCCGGGATCGAGCCCGCCGCGGTCGAGGACGTGGCGATGGGCTGCGCGCTGCCGGAGGGCGCGACCGGCGGCAACATCGCGCGCCAGGCCGCGCTCCGCGCCGGGCTTCCCGCCAGCACCGCGGCCATGACCATCAACCGCTTCTGCAGCTCGGGACTGCAGGCGATCGCGGCGGCGGCGCAGCGCATCATCGTCGACGGCGTTCCGGTCGCGGTCGCGGGCGGGCTCGAATCGATCAGCCTGGTGCAGCCCAACCTCAACCGCCATCACCACCAGGACCAATGGCTCTTGCAGCATGCGCCGCACATCTACATCACCATGATCGAGACCGCCGACATCGTCGCCAAGCGCTATGGCGTGAGCCGCGAGCGCCAGGATGAGTACGCGCTGGTGAGCCAGCTTCGCACCGCCGCGGCGCAGCGCGAAGGAAGGCTCGTGCGCGAGATCGTGCCGCTCGCCACCGTCAAGCTCGTCGCCGACAAGGACAGCAACGAGACGCGGCAGGAAGCCGCCAACCTGACCCAGGACGAAGGCAACCGGCCCGACACCACGATCGAGGGGCTGGCGAAGCTCAAGCCGGTACGCGGCGACGACGCCTTCATCACCGCCGGCAATGCGAGCCAGCTGTCCGACGGCGCCTCGGCCGCGGTCCTCATGTCGGACAAGGAGGCGGCGCGGCGCAACATCACGCCCCTGGGCATTTTTCGCGGCCTCGCCGTCGCCGGCTGCGAGCCCGACGAGATGGGGATCGGCCCGGTCTTCGCGGTGCCGCGGCTTCTCGTACGCAATGGACTCAAAATCGACGATATCGGTTTGTGGGAGCTGAACGAGGCGTTCGCGAGCCAGGTGATCTATTGCCGCGACCGGCTCGGCATCCCGATGGAGCGGCTCAATGTCGATGGCGGGGCGATCGCCATCGGCCATCCCTATGGCATGAGCGGCGCGCGCATGACCGGCCACGCGCTCATCGAAGGCAAGCGCCGCGGCGTGCGCTATGCCGTGGTGACCATGTGCATCGGCGGCGGCCAGGGCGCGGCCGGCCTGTTCGAGATCGTGTGAGGGCGCGGATGGACCTGAGCTTCACCGTCCAGGAGATCGCATTCCGCGAGGAGGTGCGCGACTTCATGCGCAGTTCGCTGCCGCCATCGATCCGGCGCAAGATGGTCGAGGGGCGCCATCTCGGGAAGGACGACATCGTCGCCTGGCAGCGCCTCCTCAACGCCAAGGGCTGGGCCGTGCCGCACTGGCCCGCTCAATGGGGCGGGCAGAACTGGACGCCGGTGCAGCAGTACATCTTCCAGGACGAGATGCAGCAGGCGCCCGCGCCGTCGCCGCTGCCATTCGGCGTCAACATGGTGGGGCCGGTCATCATCGCCTTCGGCAGCGAGGCACAGAAGCGCCGCTTCCTGCCGCGCATCGCCAATCTCGACGAGTGGTGGTGCCAGGGCTTCTCCGAGCCGGGCGCGGGCTCGGACCTCGCCTCGCTCAAGACCGCGGCCAGGCGCGACGGCGACCATTACGTCGTCAACGGCCAGAAGACCTGGACCACCCTGGCGCAGCATGCTGACTGGATTTTCTGCCTGGTGCGCACCGACGGCGCGGTCAAGAAGCAGGAGGGCATCTCGTTCCTGTTGATCGACATGCGCAGCAAGGGCATCACCGTGCGCCCCATCGTCACGATCGACGGCGGCAACGAGGTCAACGAGGTGTTCTTCGACGACGTGGTGGTGCCGGTCGAGAACCGGGTCGGCGTCGAGAACAAGGGCTGGGACTATGCCAAGTTCCTGCTCGGCAACGAGCGCACCGGCATCGCCCGGGTCGGGTTTTCCAAGGAGCGCATCCGCCGCATCAAGGAATTGGCCGCGCTCGAATTCGCCGGCGGCCGCCCGATCATCGAGGACGAACGCTTCCGCGAGAAGCTCGCCGCGCTCGAGGTCGAGCTGAAAGCGCTCGAGATGCTGCAGCTTCGCGTCGTCGCGTCGGAACGCAAGCGCGACCCCACCAAGCCCGACCCCTTCTCCTCGATCCTCAAGATCAAGGGCGCGGAAATCCAGCAGGCGACGTCGGAGCTGCTGCTCGAAGTGGTCGGCCCCTATGCGCTGCCCTACGCGCCCGAGGAGAACGCGGGCGCCAACGAACCGGCGATCGGCCCCGACTGGGCCGCGCCCATCGCGCCCACCTATTTCAACTGGCGCAAGATCTCGATCTATGGCGGCTCCAACGAGATCCAGCGCAACATCATCGCCAAGGCGATCCTGGGGCTCTGAGCGATGGATTTCGACCTCAGCGAGGAGCAGACGCTGCTGCAGGCCAGCGTCCAGCGGCTGATGGCGGACCATTACGGCTTCGAGCAGCGCAAATCCTATGGCGCCGCGCCCGAGGGCTGGAGCCGCGAGATGTGGCGGCGCCTCGCCGAGCTGGGACTCTTGGGCCTGCCGTTCGACGAGGCGCAGGGCGGCTTCGGCGGCGGCCCGGTCGAGACCATGATCGCGATGGAGGCGATGGGCGGCGCGCTCGCGCTCGAGCCCTATCTCGCGACCGTGGTGCTGGCGGGCGGATGTTTGCGCCACGCCGGCAGCGCCGCGCAGCTCGCTTCGCTGGTGCCGGCGATCGCCGCGGGCGAGACAGTGCTCGCCTTCGCCCATGGCGAACGCCAGGCGCGCTGGGACTTGGCCGACGTGGCGACCCGGGCGCGGCGCGACGGCGGCGGATGGGTGCTTGAGGGCGAGAAGAGTCTGGTGCTGCAGGGCGGCTCCGCCGACCGCTTCGTCGTTTCGGCGCGCGTTTCGGACGAGCGGCGCGAGCGCCAGGGCATCGCCCTCTTCCTCGTCGAGGGCACGGCGCAAGGCCTGTCGCGCCGCCCCTATCCGACCCAGGACGGGATGCGCGCGGCCGAGATCTCGCTCGCCTCGGTTCGCGTTCCGGCCGATAGCGTTCTCGGCGAACCGGGAACGGCGCTCGGCGCCATCGAGCGCGTGATCGACGAGGCGATCGCCGCGCTCTGCGCCGAGGCGGTGGGCGCGATGGCGGCGCTCGCGGACCTCACGGTCGAATATCTCAAGACGCGGCGCCAGTTCGGCGTGGCGATCGGCAGCTTCCAGGCGCTGCAGCATCGCGCCGCCGACATGCGCATCGCCTTGGAGCAGGCGCGCAGCATGACCCTCTTCGCCACCATGATGGCGGGCTCGGACGACGCCGACGAGCGCGGCAAGGCAATGGCCGCCGCCAAGGTGCAAGTGGGCCGCTCCGGCAAGCTCGTCGGCCAGCAGGCGATCCAGCTTCACGGCGGCATCGGCATGACGATGGAATACAAAGCGGGGCACTATCTGAAGCGCCTCGCCATGATCGACGCCGCTTTCGGCGACGCCGACCATCACCTGCGCGCGCTGGCGCGGGCCGGCGGGATTTTCGCGTAGGGCTTACACCGATTGCACGAACGCCGTGCGTCCTTCGACTTCGCTCAGGATGAGGGGAATCCTTTTGTTGCACAAAGGATGGTCCTCACCCTGAGCGGAGCGAAGCGTAGTCGAAGGGCGCACCCTCGTTACGACGGCATCGCGCCCATGAAGTCGCGCTTGCCGATCTCGATACCGAGCTCGCGCAGGATGTTGTAGGCGGTGGTGATGTGGAAATAGAAGTTCGGCATCGCCAGGTGATAGAGGTAGTTCTGCGCCTTGAACTGGCGCGGCTGGCCGCCCACCGGGATGGTGAGCTGGTTGTCCTCGTGGCCGTCGAGCTGGGCCGGCTTCAATGTCCCGAGGAAGGCGAGCGTCTTGTCGATGCGCGACTTCATCTCCTCGAAGCTGTTGTCGAGGTCGGGGAATTTCGGCACTTCGACGCCGGCCGCGCGTCCCGCGCCGAGCGCGTGCTCGCAGGCCTGGCGCACCTGGCGCGCCAAGGTGAACATGTCGGGATAGAGCCGCAAATTGAGCACCACGTTGGGATCGAGCTTGCGCGCGGTGACGCCGGCCTCGCCCTTCTCGATCACGCCCTTGAGGCCGCCTAGAAGCTGCTGAAACACCGGCACCGACGCATAATACATCGTGATGGCCATGAAACTGTCCTCCTCGGTTTGTGATGGGGGTCTTGCCGCGTCGATCTTAGCCGGGCGCGCGCGGTCTTGCCACCGCGCAGCTTGCGGCGCCTAATCCGCCGATGCCGACAACGGAGGCATCATGAGCACCGATTTGCGCCCGCTCGCGCCGCCCAGCCTCGCACCTGAGTTGAAGGCGATCGTCGAGGCCCCGTTCCCGCGCTTTTCCGCCGCCGAGATGACGCGGCGCCGCGACGCCGTCGCGGCCGCGATGAAGGACGCCGAAATCGACCACCTCGTCATCTACGGCGCCAACCGCAGCGGCAACATCATCCAGTGGCTGACGCAATGGCCGGTGCTGACCGAGGCGGCGGGCGTCCACACGCCGGGCCGGCGCGATTGCCTCTACATCCAGTATTACAATCACGTGGCACAGGCGCGCCGCCTGGCCGAGGCGCAGGTCGAATGGGGCGAGCAATCGGCGATCGGCTGCGCCATCGCCGAGCTGGAGCGGCGGGGCGCCGCGCGCGACCGGGTCGGCGTGATCGGGCCGATGGGCTTCCGCGCCTATGCCGAGCTCGGCAAGAGCTTCGGCGCGGTCAAGGATCTGAACCCGGCCTATTTCCGCCTGCGCCTCGTCAAGTCGGACGAGGAGATCAAGTGGTTCCGCATCGGCGCGGCCTATTCCGATCTCGGCATCGCCGCGCTGGAGCGCGAATTGCGGCCGGGCCTCAGCGAGCGCGAGCTGGGCGCGATCATCGAGGGCGCGTGGCTGCCCCATGGCGGCAGCAACGTGATCCATTTCCTCGGCGCCACGGCGATGGACGCGCCCGATTCATGCGTGCCGGCGCAGCATCACTCGACCCGCCGTATCGCCTTGGGCGACGTCGTCACCACCGAGATCAGCGGCAGCTTCTGGGACCATTCGGGCCAGGTGCTGCGCAGCTTCGCCGTGGGGCGCGAGCCGACGCAGCTCTATCGCGATCTCCACGCGGCGGCGGACGCGGCCTTCGCCGCGATCTTCGCCGCGGTGCGGCCCGGCGCCAAGCCCGCGGACCTCATCGCCGCCTCGCACGTGATCGAGGATATGGGCTTCACCACCAACGACGATATCGTGCACGGCTATGGCGGCGGCTATTTGACGCCGGTGCTGGGCTCGAGGAGCCGCCCGGCCGGGCCGGTGCCCGACTTCGCGCTGGCGCCCGGCATGATGATGGTGATCCAGCCCAACGTCATCACGCGCGACGACCGCGCCGGCGTGCAGACCGGCGAGCTGGTGCTGGTCACCAAAGACGGCGCCGTACGCATGCATAATTTCCCGCGCGGCTTCCGCCGCGTCGGCTGAGGCGAGGGCGCGACATGCCGCATCGTTCAATTCCATCACCGTCGGAATCCCGCTAGCATCGGCGCATGTCGATCCGCGTCAAGATCCTGTCGCTGGCATTCACGCTGCTCGTCATCTTCGGCATCGTGGTCGGCGCGTCGGCCTTTCTGGTGCGCGAGGTCGCGACCGAGGTGGGCGGCATCACGCGCTTTCACGAGCCGCTGATCGCGCATATCGCGAATCTCGACGTCATCACCGACGAATACGAGCTCATCGTGCTGCGGATGATGCGCCGGATCGACCTGACGCAGAGCGACATCGAGACACGGCTGGCGCGATTGCAGGCGATTGCCGCCCAGATGCAAGCCGATTTCCACGACATGAACGCGCTGCTCGACCAGGCGATCATCGAAGACGATCTGCCGGTGGAGAACCGGCTCGCCTTCGCCCGCATCAAGGGCGGGATCGGGTTTATCGAACGCAAGCTCGATCCTTTCGTCGCGACCGGCGACAAGGTCGCGCGCGCGGTCGCCGCCGGCCGCACCGAAGAGGCGCGCGTGCTGTCGCTCGATTTCCGCAACTACGAGGAGACGTTCGGCCCGGACACGGCCGCCGTCCGCAAGACGGTCTTCGACCTCACCAAGGCCGCCACGGCGTCGGTGAGCAACAAGCTGGTGGCGATGCAATATCTGAGCTTCGGCCTGTTCGGCCTCGCCGCCATCCTCGGACTCGGCGCCGGCGCCGCCGTGTCGGCCGACGTGGTCCGCGCGCTGCGGCGCATCGTCGAGGGCACCAGGGCGGTCGAGGCGGGCGAGCTCACCTATTCCGTGCCGGTCCGCACCAACGACGAGATCGGCCAGCTCGCGGTGGCGTTCAACCGCATGGTGGTGGATTTGCGCGCCAAGGAGCGGATCAAGGACACGTTCGGCAAGTTCGTCGATCCGCGCATCGTCGCCGGCCTGATCGAAGCCAGGCCGGACGACGTCGACCATGCCGAGCGCCAAGTGGTGACGGTGTTCTTCTCCGACGTCGCGGGCTTCACCTCGATCAGCGAGCGGCTTACGGCCGCGGCGATGGTCAACCTCCTCAACCATTACTTCCGCGCCGTCACGCAGTGCATTCGCGACAAGAACGGCATCGTCGACAAGTACATGGGCGACGGCGTCATGGCGTTCTGGGCGGCGCCGTTCTCGACCGGCGACAGCCACGCGTCGCTCGCCTGTCTCGCCGCGCTGGCGCAGCAGGAGGCGATCGCCGAGCTGAGAAAGGAGCTGCCGAACATCACCGGCTTGAGGCGCGACGCGCCCAATTTCGTCGTCCGGATGGGGATCGCCACCGGAGAGGCCGTGGTGGGGACGATCGGCTCGCCGGTGTCGAGCTCCTTCACCGTCATCGGCGACACGGTCAATCTCGCCTCGCGGCTCGAGGCCGTGAACAAGATCTACGGCACGCGCATGATCATCTCCGACGAGACCTTGCGGCTCGCCCAGCGCGAGATCGAAGCGCGCGAGCTCGACGTGATCGCCGTCGTCGGCAAGAGCGAGCCCATCGGCATCCACGAGATCCTGTGCGCCACCGGCGAGCTCGCGCCCGCGCAAGCCGAGCTGTGCGACACTTTCGCCAAGGGCCTCGCCGCCTATCGCGCGCGCGAATGGGACGAGGCCGAGCGGCTGTTCCGCCAGTGCCTTGCGCTCGCGCCCGGCGACGGCCCCTCCGCCCTTTATGTCGAGCGCATCGCCACGCTCCGCGCCGAGCCGCCGCAAGCGGATTGGGACGGCGTCTGGCGCTTCCTGAACAAGTAGCTAGCGCTTCGGCACGTAACCGATCGCCTCGACCTCGAGGCCGCAATCCATCGGCGTGCGTCCCGCCTGCATGCGCGTCCGCGCGGGGAGCGTCGCGGTGCTGGTGAAATAGCGGCGATAGATGCGGTCGAAGCTCTCCTGCTGCGACTGGTCCTTGAGCCAGACGATCACCTTCAGGAGGCAATCCATGTTCGAGCCGGCGGCCTCGACGAGACGCTTCATGTGATCCATCACGATCTCGGCCTGGCGCTCGAACGGGATGTCGGGAAAGGGCGGGATCGGCTTGCCCGAGGCGCGCGCCTCGCGCAGCCGGGCGCAATACTCCTCCTCGAACGGCGGCAGGCCGGAGATGAAGATCATGTCGCCATAGCGCACGCACATGTTGAAGGGACCGTTGGTCTCCGGCACGTCGGCCTTGATCACTTCCTTCTCCAAGGGACCGCTCCTTGTCATTGCTCGGTCGAGCGTAGCACAATGGCGGTGCCGCACCCGCGAAGGAACCCTCATGGCGATCGACCCCGAGCACGAACGCTGGAACGCGCGCTTCGCCGCCGCGCCCGACTATGTCTTCGGCACCGCGCCCAACCAATTCCTCGTGTCGCAGCGCGCGCGCTTGAAGCCGGGCCAGAAAGCGCTCGCGGTCGCCGACGGCGAGGGCCGCAACGGCGTGTGGCTGGCGCAGCAGGGGCTCGAGGTCCTGTCGGTCGATGTCTCGCCCGCGGCGCAGGATAAGGCAAAGAAGCTCGCGGCCGCGAACGGCGTCGCGATCGCGACCGAGCTTGCCGACATCACGCGCTGGCGCTGGCCGGTGGAGCGGTTCGACGTCGTCGCCGCCATCATGATCCAGTTCGCGCAATCGCCCGCGCGCGAGGCGATCTTCGGCGCCATGAAGACGGCGCTGAAGCGCGGCGGCCTTGTCATCATCCAGGGCTATCGGCCGGAGCAGCTCGCCTATAAGACCGGGGGGCCGCCCAATGCCGAGAACATGTACACGGAGGAGATGCTGCGGCGCGAATTCGGCGATTTCGCGATCCTGCATCTGCGCGCCCACGACGACCCGATCGCCGAAGGCGCGGGCCATAGCGGCATGTCGGCGCTCATCGACATGGTGGCGCAGAAACCTTGACGCGGTCGGCTATTTCCGCGCCGCGGTGAAGGGATAGATGATGGTGCCCGACTTCATCTCGGGCGGCCACAGGATGGGCTCGTGCGAGCCGTCGCGGAACTGGTCGACGTCGTTGGCCTTGATGTTCTGGAACTGGGTGAAGACCTGCCGCGGCTTGAGCCATTCGCCGTCGTCGTTGAAGGCGATGTCGCCGACGATGGTGTGGAAGCCGTGCGCGTGCATGTATTTCGCGAGCTTGTCCTGGTCGAGTGTTTGCGCGCCCTCGACCGCCTGCGCCAATACCTCGCCCGTGGCATAGGCGAAGGGCGCGAAGGCGAAGCCCAGCGGATCGAGCCCCTGGGCCGGAGCCTGCGCCTGGTATTTCGCCAGGAATTCCTTGGTGCCGGGAAAATTGAACGCGGGTCCCGGCGTGAACACCTGATTATTCACGATGCCGTTCATCAGCGGCCCCAATTGCAGCTTGAACGGCGTGGCGAGCAGACCCGTCATCAGCCCGCCCACCATCTTGGCCTCGAATCCCACCTAGGACATGGCGCGCACGATGCCGACCGTGTCGGGCGGATATGACGCGACGAACACGAGATCCGGGTAGGTCGCCTGGACGGCGCGGATGATGGGCGCGAAATCCTGGGTCGGCGGCGGGTAGCTCTGGTGATAGACGACCTCGAACCCGGCCGCCTTGGCGTTGTCGACCGCGCCGTCGGTGAGCGTGCGGCCGAACTCGGCGTCGGCGCCGATGATGGCCACGGTCTTGGGCTTGGGCGTCTGCGTGGCGGCGAGCGCGAAGAACCCCTCGGAGAAGCGCTGGCCGGCGTTCGATCCGGTGGAGATCATCGAGAAATACCGGGCGTAATGGAAATGCCGGTTCACGTCGACCGCGAAGAGGCCGAGCGTCAGCTTGTCGTGCTGCATGACGACGGGAATGGCGGGCGCCACGAAATTCGTGCCGTAGGGACCGACCAGGAGTTCGACCTTGTCGATGTCGATGAGCTTGGTGTAGATGCCGGGCACGTTCGAGGGATTGGTCTGGTCGTCATAGAAGACCAGTTCCACCGGCCTTCCCATGAGGCCGCCCTTGGCGTTCACGTCGTCGCGCCAGATCTGGAACGACAGCAGAAGCTGCTTGCCGTTGGGCGCGGAGCCGCCGGTCAGATTGTCGCTGAAGCCGATACGGATGGGATCGGCGGCGCGCGCCGGGAGCGCGAACAGCGCCGCGAGCAGAAGCGCCGCAAGCGCGACGCGCGGGAGCGCGAGACGGGGCAAGGCGTCCTTCCTCAATTGGCGGCGGCGCGGACCGGGTTCGACAGGGTGCCGACCGGCTCGACCGTCGCGGTCACCACGTCGCCCGGCTGCATGAACACCTTGGGGTTGCGGCCATAGCCGACGCCTGCGGGCGAGCCCGTCGTCATCACGTCGCCCGGCATGAAGCGATACCAGCGCGCGTAGTACGCGATGAGCTGCGGGATGTTCCAGATCAAGTCCGACGTGTTCGAATCCTGCATCACCTTGCCGTTCAAGGTGGTGACCATGTGCACGTCGTTGGGATCGGCGATCTCGTCCTTGGTGGCGATGACGGGACCCATGGGGCAGAAGGTCGGAAGCTGCTTGCCCATGCGGTTCTGGTCGGGGTCCTTGGTCTTCTGGAACGACTCGACCCAGTCGCGCGCCGACACGTCGTTGATGATGGTGTAGCCGGCGACATAATTCATCGCCTCGGCCTCGCTGACATTGTGGCAGGGCGCGCCGAACACGACCGAGAACTCGCCCTCGAGATCGACCATGGCCGGGCATTGCGGCGGCAGGACGATGGGCGCGCCCGGCCCGATGATGGCGTTGACGTTCTTCATGAAGGCGTGCGGCTCGTCCTCGCCCTTGCTGTTCATCTCCTTGAGATGGCTCTTGTAAGCGCGGCCATGCGACAGGACGATGCCAGGCCGCGGCACCGGCGCCAGCAGCGCGAGCGATGCGAGCGGCCTGAGCGCGCCCGCCTCCTTGAGCCGCGCGGCGACGCCGCCGCTGGCGACGCGATCGACGAGGCGCCGCACGAGATCGAGTCCCTCGCTTCCCGCCGCGAGGAGCGCCGGCATTGCCGGCGGGACCCACCCCGCGAGCGGCAGCACCGGCGCGGCGAGCGCGAAGTCGAGCACGTCGTCGCCGACGACGACGCCAGGCCGGCCGCCGGGCGGCACCGAGATGGTGACGAGTTTCATGGCGCGGGGCTCCGGTCGGCGCGGCGCGGTCGCGGTCCCGCCTTGATGTCGCCGCGCGCGAAATGCGTGTCGTAGCGGCCGTTGCCGGTGCCCTGGCCCTCGCCGGCATATTGGAATTCCCACCAGTTGCCGTCGCGGTCCATGAAATAGAAGCCGTATGTCCCGTGATTGTCGACGATCTTGGTCACCTTCTGGATGCCGTAGCGCGATTTGTGCTCGAGCGCCAACGCGTGCGCGCGATCGACATCGGCGCGCGTCTCCATGTCGATGCCCCAATGATTTCCGACCCTGAGCGGCCGCACCCTGCTGCCCGCCTCGAGGCACACGATGGCCCAATATCCACCCTTCCTGAGCATCATCGCGCGGGGCGCGTGATGGACGCATTCGAGGCCGAGAAATTCCTCGTAGAACGGCCGCGATTCCTTGAGGCTGCGGCATTCGAGCGTCCCGTGCGTCAGCATGCGCGGGCGGTTCAACGGCTCGACCCGCGTATCGCTTTCGTGCTCCAGCTCGGCCGTCATCGCGGTCCTCCCTCGCCTACCAACATGCGCGCGAGCATCGCCCCGCGCGCCACCTTTGGCAAGGTCAGGGGAAGAGGGGTCGTCGCTCAATTTGGACTTCCGCCATGTGCCCAAACGGAAATCGCCGGTCCTACTCGATCACCTCGTCGGCGACGGCGAGAAGGGTCGGCGGGATGGCGAGGCCGAGCGCTTTGGCCGTCGTCGTGTTGATCACCAACTCGAACTTGGTCGGTTGCTGAACCGGTAGATCGCCGGGCTTCTCGCCTTTCAGAATCCTTGCGGCGTAGGCGCCGGCCTGACGGTAGCCATCGCCAAGATCGGTGCCATAGCTCATCAAGCCGCCGGCGGCGGGAAATACGCGCCAAGGGTCGATCGTGGGCACGGCGTGCCGCACCGCCAGCGTGGCAATTTGGCCCGACCGGCCAGTCAGGAACGGCTCGGCGGTCACGAGCAGAGCGTCTGCGTGCCGGTTCGTGATGGTCGTGAAGGCGGCGTCTATCTCTTCCGGGGTCGCGGCGTTCAGCAGCAGGAGCTTCATTCCATTCGCGCGTGCGGCGTTCTCCAAATCCGCTGGGGCGGGCAGAAGGGCTTGATCGTCGGGGTTCACGAGCACCGCGATGACCGCGGCGTTGGGAACGATCCGATGAATCATCTCCATCTGCTTAGGAAAGAGAAGGACCGTGAATGTCGTCATGCCCGTGATGTTGCCGCCCGGCCGATTGAGGCTCGCGACAAGGCCGCTTTTGACGACATCGCTGCCGCCACCATAGAAGACGATCGGGATGGTGGATGTCGCGGCCTTCGCCGCCGGGCCGGGCCGAGCCCGCCGTTCGCGACGATCACGCTCACCGAACGGCGGACCAATTCGTCAGCGAGTGCCGGCAATTTTTCGAAGTTTCCGTCGGCCGAGCGGTACTCGACGACGACATTTTGGCCTTCGACATAGCCTCCTGTGCGCAATCCGTCCCGGAACAGCGGCAAAAATGGGTCGCTCGACGACAGGCTGGTGAGGTAACCGACCACCGGCTTCGCCGGCTGCTGCGCGCGCGCTGCATGCGGCCACGCCGCCATCGGGCCGCCGAGCATCACAATGAGATCGCGCCGCCCGATTAGCCCAGGCCAACCGCCAGCGTTCTTCTCGTACTTCACGGTCCCCCTCGACCTTGACGTACTTAGTTTTAGCACAGGAGGGGCCGTCGCGGCTATCGGCGTGGGTCGACCGAGTTCCGAGTTGGGTCAATGGGGGAAATTTAAGGACGGCGCTACTTGAAGAACCTCTTGGCGTATGAAAGATCGCCCGGGCGCGCCGCGAGGAACCAGTCCACCAACTCGGCGTGACGCGGCACCCATACATCGGGAAAGCCCGCGACATAGCGCAGGATCTTCTCCACCTGCGCCGCGATCAGCGGGCGTCCGCCGAAATGGCTGTGGACCGCGAGATGCAGCAGCCCCATCGGCTCGGCGTCGTAGAGATAGTCGAAGCTGTCCTTGTAGACGTCGTAATAGTCGCGCGGGCTCGCGCGCAGCACGCGGTTGTCGACGAACTCGCTCCACGGCAGCGCGACGATCGGACCCGCCGGAGTCTCGATCAGCTTGGGCATGGACGTATCGAGCGCCTCGGCGTGCCAGTGCACCCCCTCGCGCACGAGAAGCTCCGGCGTTTCCGGGGTGAAGCTGTAGACCGGGCTGCACCAGCCTTGCGGGCGCCGTCCGGACTGGGATTCGAGGATGTCGAGCGCGCGGCGGATCGAGCGCTGCTGCTCGTCGACCGTGAGGTCCGAGAGATATTTGTCCTGGGCGTAGCCGTGGGCGCCCAAATCGTGGCCCGCCGCGATGACGGCGCGCACCGCCTCGGGATAAAGCTCGGCCGAGAGCGCGTTGGCGAAAATGGTGGCCTTGACCCGCGCGCGCTCCAAGACGCGCAACAGGCGCCAGATGCCCTCGCGCCCGCCGTAATGCGACCACTCGACCCCGCCATGGTCGATGGCGCCCGGCTTCAGCGGCGTGGTGCGCGGGAAATATGTGGGCGACTTGCCCTCGGTCCAGTTCTCGAGCAGCACGCTCACCAGCACCGCGACGCGCTTGCCGCCGGGCCAGGTCGCCGTCTCGCTCACGATATATCCAGCGCGAAGCGCTTGAGGTCGGCCAGGGTGCAGTATTGCAGCGCGCCCTCGTGCGTCGCGCGCAGCACGACGCGCGGCGCCTGGCCGGCCTCGAACGCCTCCTGCCAGCGCGGCGCGCACAGGCACCAGCGGTCGCCCGCCTTCAGCCCGGCGAAGCCGTATTCCGGCACCGGCGTCGAGAGATCGTTGCCGCGCGATTTCGAGAAAGCGAGGAATTCGGCGGTCATCACCACGCACACCGTGTGGCTGCCTAAATCCTGGGGCCCGGTGTCGCAACAGCCATTGCGGAAGAATCCCGTCATCGGCTTCAGCGAGCAGGCGTCGAGCGGGCCGCCGAGCGGGTTGCGTGCCGGGCCGCCGCCGCCGCGTCCGCCGCTGCTGTCCCTGGGCATGGATCGCCTCCACGATTGAGGAAGCGCAAGATATACCGCGCTTTGCCGTCTTGCGCGACGGCCGGCCTAAAGAAAGAAGGCGGCGCCCGCTTGTGCGGCACGCCGCCCTCCGGCCCGCTTTCGGCGAGCGAGGCCGTCTACCTGACGATCACCGTCCCAGGCGCGACGTAGTAGGTCGGCGCGGGGTAGTAGTAGGTCGCCGGCGGGTCGCGATAGATGACCGGCGGCGACTCATAGGTCACCGGCGGCGCGACATAAGTCTCCGCCGGCGGCGGGGCGTAGTAGACCGGCGCATTGGGACCGATGCCGATGCTCACCGGGCCGAGATCGACGCCGACGAAATCGCGCGCTTCGGCCTTGGCTGTGACGAACGCCAAGGTCGCGGCGCCGAGAAGGCCAGCCACCACCAGCGATCGTGTCATTGGATCAAGTCGGAACCTCATGATCCATCTCCTGCTGTTTCACCAAACTGCGGCGGCCCGAGCCATTGTGTCGAGGGGCGCGGCGGGACCGCCTCCACGCGCCGTTCCAAGGTCAACGGGGCCACGGCGGGGTGGTTCCAAGGACGCCGAATTACCGGTAACTTGTTGATCGAAGGAAATAAAATTCTCCCGGGCGGCCATCGAACCGTCGTATTTCCGCCACGACGCCGCCGCGGCTTCGGGCGCCAGCCGGTTCTCCCCGGCGCGGCGTTGCTCTAGACTTTTGCCAACCAGGGAGCGCCCGCGATGAAGATCATCCAGTTCCGCGAGCCCGGACTGCCGGGCGTGATGCAGTTGATCGACGTGCCGGTGCCCGAACCCAAGCCGGGCGAGGTGGTGGTGCGCGCGCATTCGATCGGGGTCGGCATTCCCGACACGCTCATCCGCGCCGGCAGCTATGGCTGGATGCCGCCCCTGCCGGCGACGCCCGGCACCGAGCTCTCCGGCACGATCGAAAGCGTGGGGGCGGGCGTCACGTCGCGCCGCAAGGGACAGCATGTCTACGCCTCGGCGCGCGAGCGGCCGCATCGCGGCGGGCACTACGCCGAATATGTCGCGGCCCCGGCCGAGGCGATCTACGTGCTGCCGGACTCGGTCGATCTCGAGGCGGCGGCGGCGCTCGCCAATTACCAGGTGGGATATCACATGCTGCGCGACGCGGCGCGGGTGACCAAGGGCCAGACCATCCTCATCTATGCCGCCGCGGGCGGCATGGGGAACGCGCTCATCGATCTGTCGCTGGCGTGGGGGCTCAGCGTCATCGGCGTGGTCAGCAACCCGGAGAAGGCGCGGTTCGCGCGCGACCTCGGCGCGCATCATGTCATCGACCGCAAGAGCGAGGACGTGGCCGAGCGCGTCAAGGCGCTGACCGGCGGACGCGGCGTCGATGTCGTGATCGACCCGGTCGGCGGCCCGACCGTCGCCGGCAATCTCGCGCTGCTGGCGCCGATGGGGATGCTGGTGATCTATGGCGGGCTGGGCGGGCGCAACCACGGCGACGTGCTGGCCGCGATGCGCGGACTGGGACGAATTTGTCCCGCGATCCGTTCCTTCTCGATCCATGCCTGGGACCATCTCACCGACGAGCGGCGCGCCGGCATGCGGGCGCTCATCGACATGCTGGCCGAGGGCAAGCTCCATCCGCGCATCCATGCGCGCTTGAAGCTCGCCGAGGCCAGACGCGCGCACGAGATGTTGGAGAGCGGCGCGGTGCTGGGGAAGCTGCTGCTGCAGCCGTGATCAGCGCGCGGGCGGCGGCGCTGCTTCCGGCGCGGTCGCGGTGCGCTCGCGCCAGTTCCACCACCCGCCGCCCATGGCGAGGAAGAGCTGCGCCGTGTCGAGATAGCGCTGCGCCCGCGCGCGCACGAATCCGAGCCGCGCCTGCTGCACGACGCGCTGCGCATCGACCACCTGGAGCACGCCGGTATTGCCGAGCGCGTAGGAGCGCCGATTGAGATCGAGCGCCGACTGTGCCGCCGCGAGCGCGCTTTGCTCCGCCGCCAACAGCTCGGCGTCATGGCCCAGCGCCTGCAGCACGTCGGCGACCTGATCGAAGGATTGCAGCACCGTCTCCTCGTAGGTCGCGAGCGCGGCGTTGAAATTGTCCTCGGCGCGGCGGCGCTGCGCGGTGAGCGCGCCGCCATGGAAGAGGGGCGCGGTCAGGCCGGCGCCGATGGTCCAGACGCTGGACGCGCCGTGGAACAGGGTGTCGACCGAGATCGCCTGCTGGGTCAGCGAGCCGGTGAGGGTGAGGTTGGGATAGAGCGCCGCCGTCGCGATCCCGATGGCGGCGCTGGCGGCGTGGAGCTGCGCCTCCGAGGCGAGAATGTCGGGACGCTGGCGCACCAGCTCGGACGGCAGGCTCACCGGCAGATCGATCGGCAGCGCCATCGCGTCGAGCTCGAAATCGGGCGGGGTCCAATCGCTCGGCGCCTTGCCGACGAGCACCGCGAGCGCGTGCCGCGCCACGTCCACCTGCTGGCGCAGCGGTGGCAGCAAGGTGCGGTCGGCCGCGAGCTGGCTGTTCGCGGTCTCGATGTCGAGCTGGGTCGCGGCGCCGGCGCGGACCTCGCTCTGGACCAAGCGCAGGTTGGTCTCGTCGTCGGCGATGATGCCCTCGACCGTCGCGATCTGCGCCCGGACCGAGGCGATGGCGAACGCTTCCGTCACCGCATTGCCGGTGAGCGTGAGATAGGCGGCATCGAGCGTGAAATCCTGGGCGTCGGCGAGGGCCTCGCTCTGCTCGATGGCGCGGCGCGTGCCGCCGAACGGATCGACCAGGTAGCTCACCGACACGCCGGCGCGGAAGATATTGGAATAGGGCGGGAATTGCGGCGGCAGCTTCTTCAGGCCGAACTGCGCGCCGTTGATGTGCTGGCGCGTCGGGCCGGCGGCGAGATCGAGCTGGGGATAGAGCCCGGCGATGGTCTGGGTCACCGCCTCGCGCGACGCCGCCAGCGTCGCCTGGGCGGCGACGATGGTGCGGTTGCCGGCGATCGCCTGCTCGAGCACCGCGTTCAATGGCTCGGAGCGGTAGAGCGTCCACCAGTCGCCGGCGATCTTGCGGCCCATGGCGAAATGCACGTCGCCCGCGCCCTCTTCGGCCGCGCCTGCCGGCGTGTAGACGGGCTGCGGCGGCGGCGCGGGCGGCGCGAAGTCGGGTCCGACCGTGCAGGCGGCGGCGAGCGCCGCGAGCGGCAGGACGATGAGCGTCAATGAGCGTGACACGTGGCTGGTCACCGGGGCAGGTCGGAATGTCCCATCAGGAACTGGTCGACCGCGCGCGCGCATTGGCGGCCTTCGCGGATCGCCCACACCACCAGCGACTGGCCCCGCCGCGCGTCGCCGGCGGTGAACACCTTGTCGATCGACGTGCGGTAGTCGGCATCGCTGGCCGCGATGTTGCCGCGCCGGTCGAGCGCGAGCCCGAGCCGCTCGACCGCGCCGACATGCTCGGGATGCAGGAACCCCATGGCGAGCAGGACGAGGTCGGCCTTGACGTGGAAGGCGCTGCCCGGCACCTCGACAAGCTCCATGCGGCCGCCCTCGCCCGGGCGAAATTCGGCGCGCATCGCCTCGAGGCCGGTGACGCGCCCGTTATGGCCGGTGAAGGCCTTGGTCGCGACCGACCAGTCGCGCTCGACCCCTTCCTCCTGCGAGCTCGAGGTGCGCAGCTTCATCGGCCAGTCGGGCCAGACGAGGAGCTTGTCCTCGTGCTCGGGCGGCATCGGCATGATCTCGATCTGGGTGATCGAGCGCGCGCCGTGGCGGTTGGCGGTGCCGATGCAGTCGGAGCCGGTATCGCCGCCGCCGATCACCAGCACGTTGCGTCCGGTGGCGAGGATCGGGTTGGCGTCGTCCCGCCGGTCGCCCGAGATGCGGCGGTTCTGCTGCGACAGGAACTCCATCGCGAAATGGATGCCCTTGAGCTCGCGGCCGGGCGCCGGCATGTCGCGCGGCCGCTCGGCGCCGATCGCGAACACGACCGCGTCGAACTCGCCCATCAGCCGCTCGACCGGCACGCCGCCGCCGACGAAGTTGTTGGGATGGAATTCGACGCCCTCGGCGCGCATCTGCGCGATGCGGCGGTCGATGGTGAACTTCTCGAGCTTGAAGTCGGGAATGCCGTAGCGCAGCAGTCCGCCGATGCGCGGCGACTTCTCGAACACGGCGACGGCGTGGCCCGCGCGCGCGAGCTGCTGGGCGCAGGCGAGCCCGGCCGGCCCCGAGCCGATCACCGCGACGCGCTTGCCGCTGTGATGCGCCGCGACCTGCGGCTCGATCCAGCCTTCGGCCCAGCCCTGCTCGACTATGGCGTGCTCGATCGTCTTGATCGTCACCGGCTGCTCGATGAGGTTCAGGGTGCAGGACGCTTCGCACGGCGCCGGGCAGATGCGGCCGGTGAAGTCGGGGAAATTGTTGGTCTGGTGCAGGCTCGCCAGCGCCGCCTTGACGTCGGATTGGTAGACCAGGTCGTTCCAGTCCGGGATCAAATTGTTGACCGGGCAGGCGTGGTGGCAGAAGGGCGTGCCGCAATCCATGCAGCGCGCGGCTTGCCGGCGCAGCTCCTCGCCGGCCAGCGGCCGCACGAACTCGCGCCAATGCTTGAGCCGGTCCTCGACCGCCGCATAGGCGCGCTCGCGCCGCGGGAACTCGAGAAAGCCGGTCGGGTTTCCCATCGCTCAGACGCCTACCGCGACGCCCACTTCCGGCCGTTCGGTGGCGCGGGCGCGGGCCTGCATCTGCTGCAGCGCGCGCCGGTACTCGATCGGCATGACCTTGACGAAGAGCGGCCGGTACGTGGGCCAAGATGCTAGGATCTTGCGTGCGAGCGGGCTGCCGGTGAACGCGGCGTGCCGGCCGATGAGCCGCTTCAGGAGGGTCGCGTCGCGCTCGGTCATGCCGTGCGAGACATCGACCATGCCGTGGCCCTCGAGATCGCCGGAGCGGTGCTCCATCGTCTCGAGCGCGTCGTCCTCGTCGGCGATCGGCTCGAGATCGACCATCGCCTGGTTGCAGTGCTCGGCGAAACTGGCGCGCTCGTCGAGCACGAAGGCGATGCCGCCGCTCATGCCGGCGGCAAAGTTGCTGCCGGTCTCGCCCAGGACCACGACCACGCCGCCGGTCATGTACTCGCAGCAATGGCTGCCCGCGCCCTCGACCACGGCGATGGCGCCGGAATTGCGCACCGCGAAGCGCTCGCCGGCGACGCCGCTGAAATAGCACTCGCCGGCAATGGCGCCGTAGAGCACGGTGTTGCCGACGATGATGCTCTTCTCGCGCACGAGCGGACTGCGCCGCGGCGGATAGACCACGATGCGCCCGCCCGAGAGGCCCTTGCCGGCATAGTCGTTGGTGGCACCCTCGAGCTCGAAGGCGATGCCGCGCGCCAGGAAGGCGCCGAAACTCTGGCCTGCGGTGCCGTTGAACTTGACCGCGATGGCGCCTTCGGGCAGGCCCTCGTCGCCGAAGCGCCGCGCGATCTCGCCCGAGAGCATGGCGCCGACGGTCCGGTTGACGTTGCGGATCGGCATCTCGATCGCGACGCGCTCGCCCTGCTCGAGCGCGGGCTGGGCGGCGGCGATGAGCTTGTGGTCGAGCGCCTTCTCAAGCCGGTGGTTCTGCTGCTCGCAGTGATATGTCGCGGTGCCGGGCGCCGCCTCCGGGCGATAGAGCACGCGCGCCAGGTCAATGTGCCGCGCCTTGGGATGGTTGATGCCCCGGCGCATCGCCAGCTTGTCAGAGCGGCCGATCATCTCGTTGAAGGTGCGGAAGCCGAGTTTCGCCATCAGCTCGCGCACATCCTCGGCGAGGAAGTGGAAGAACGTGATCACGTCCTCGGGCCGGCCGTTGAAGCGCCGGCGCAGCTCGGGATTGTGAGTGGCGATGCCGACCGGGCATGTGTTGAGATGACACTTGCGCATCATCACACAGCCTTCGGCGATGAGCGCCGCGGTGGCGACGCCGAACTCGTCGGCGCCGAGGAGCGCGCCCACCACCACGTCGCGGCCCGAGCGGACGCCGCCGTCGACCTGCACTGCGATGCGGCCGCGCAAACCGTTGAGGACCAGCGTCTGATGCGTCTCGGCGAGGCCGATTTCCCACGGCTCGCCGGCGTGATGGATCGAGGTGAGCGGCGAGGCACCGGTCCCGCCTTCGTGCCCAGCGATGGTGACGTGGTCAGCATAGGCCTTGGCGACGCCCGCGGCGATGGTGCCGACGCCGATCTCGGCGACCAGCTTCACGCTGACCGCACCGCGCGGATTGACATTCTTGAGGTCGTGAATGAGCTGCGCCAGGTCCTCGATCGAATAGATGTCGTGGTGCGGCGGCGGCGAGATGAGCCCGACGCCGGGGACGGAGTGACGCGTGCGCGCGATCCAGTCGTCGACCTTGTGGCCGGGGAGCTGGCCGCCCTCGCCGGGCTTCGCGCCCTGCGCCATCTTGATCTGCATCACGTCGGCGTTGACGAGATAGTGCGCGTTGACGCCGAAGCGGCCCGAGGCGACCTGCTTGATCGCCGAGCGCATGGAATCGCCGTCGGGGAGCGGCTGATAGCGTTGCGGGTCCTCGCCGCCCTCGCCGGTGTTGGACTTGCCGCCGATGCGGTTCATGGCGATGGCGAGCGTGGTGTGCGCCTCCCACGAGATCGACCCGAACGACATGGCGCCGGTGGCGAAGCGCTTGACGATCGACGCGGCCGGCTCGACCTCGTCCAAGGGGATCGGGGTCGCGGCGAAGTCGAAGTCGAGGAGGCCGCGCAGCGAGATGAGGCCGTCCTCCTGATCACCGACGCGGCGCGTGAATTCCTTGAACTTGCGATAATTATTTCCGCGCACCGCATGCTGGAGGAGCGACACGGTGTCGGACGTCCAGACATGCGTCTCGCCGTTGACGCGGAAGGCGAGCTCGCCGCCGACATCGAGCGCGTCGCGGTAGTTGGGCGCGTCGCCGAAGGCGAGGCTGTGGCGGCGCACCGTCTCCTCGGCGACCTCGTCGAGCCCGATGCCCTCGACCGGCGACACTGTGCCGACGAAATAGCGGTCGAGGAAGGCGGCGCTGAGTCCGACCGCGTCGAAGATCTGCGCCCCGCAATAGGATTGGAAAGTGCAAATGCCCATCTTGGACATCACCTTGAGGATGCCCTTGGCGATCGCCTTGATGTAGCGCTCCTGCGCCTCGCCGGGCGAGAGCTTGCCGTTAAGCTCGCGCTCCAGCGCCGCCAGCGTGTCGAAGGCGAGATAGGGATTGATCGCCTCGGCGCCGTAGCCGGCGAGGAGGCAGAAATCATGGAGCTGCCGCGCCTCGCCGGTCTCGACCACGAGCCCCGATTCGGTGCGCAGGCCGCCGCGGATGAGGTGGTGATGAACCGACGCCACCGCGAGCAGCGACGGCACCGCCACGGTGTCGGCGTCGAGCGCGCGATCCGACAGCACGATGATGTTGTGGCCGGCGCGCACCGCCTCCTCGGCGGCGCGGCAGATGCGGTCGAGCGCGGCGGTCATGCCGGCGGCGCCGGCCGACGCCGGATAGCAGATCGACAGCGTGTAGGTCCGGAACTTGCCGCCCGAGCTGTCCTCGATGCGGCGGATCTTCTCGAGGTCGACATTGGTGAGGACCGGCTGATGCAGCTCGAGCCGGATGTGCTTGCCGCCGGTCGCGAGGTCGAGCAGGTTGGGCCGCGGTCCGACCAGCGAGACGAGCGACATCACCAGGGATTCGCGGGTCGAATCGATGGGCGGGTTGGTGACCTGGGCGAAGCGCTGCTGGAAATAGTCGAACAGCAGCTTGGGCAGGTTGGACAGCGCCGCGAGCGGCGTGTCGCGACCCATCGCGCCGACCGTGTCCTCGGCCGAGAGCGCCATCGGCTTGAGGAAGAAGCGCAAATCCTCTTGCGTGTAACCGAAGGCCTGCTGGCGATCGAGCAGCACGTCCCGGGGCGGCGGCATCGGCGTCACTTCGTCGGGCAGCGCCTCGAGCTTGATCTGGGTCTGATCGAGCCACGCCTGGTAGGGATGCTGGGCGGCGATCTCATCCTTGAGTTCGTCGTCGTCGATGATGCAGCCGCGCTCGAGATCGACGAGCAGCATTTTGCCGGGCTCGAGCCGCCATTTGCGGGTGATCTTCTCCTCGGGCAGGTCGAGGACGCCCGCTTCCGAGGCCATGACGACGCAATCGTCCGAGGTGACGCAGAACCGCGCCGGGCGCAGGCCGTTGCGGTCGAGCGTCGCGCCGATCTGACGGCCGTCGGTGAAGGCGAGCGCGGCGGGTCCGTCCCACGGCTCCATCAGCGCGGCGTGATATTCATAGAAGGCGCGGCGCTTTACATCCATCAGCGGATTGTCGGCCCACGCCTCGGGGATCATCATCATCAGCGCGTGGGTCAGCGGATAGCCGCCGGCGACCAGCAGCTCGAGGCAATTGTCGAGCGTCGCCGAATCGGAATTGCCGTCGCCGATGAGCGGCCACAATTTCTCGAGATCGGGGCCCAGCACCTTCGAGGTCATGTTGTGGCGCCGCGCCATCATCCAGTTGATGTTGCCGCGGAGCGTGTTGATCTCGCCGTTGTGCGCGAGATAACGGAATGGATGCGCCAGCTCCCAGGACGGGAGGGTGTTGGTCGAGAACCGCGCATGGACCAGCGCCAGCGCCGATTCCGTGCGCACGTCGACGAGGTCCTTGTAATAAAGGGCGAGGCGCTCGCCGATGATCATGCCCTTGTAGATGACGGTGCGCGTCGAGCAGCTCGCGATGTAGAAGGCGCTGCCCTCGGGAAGCGCGCGCGCGCGGACCGATTTGTGGCACTGCTTGCGGATGACGAAGAGCTTGCGCTCGAATGCGTCGGCGTCGGCGCAATTGTCGCCGCGGGCGACGAAGAACTGGCGGATCACCGGCTCGATCGGCGCGATGGTCTCGCCCAGCACCGAAGCGTCGCGCGGCACGTCGCGCCAGCCCAGCAGCCCCTGGCCCTCGGCGGCGATCAATTGCGCGATGGTTTCCTCGCACGCGGCGCGGGTCTCGGGATGGCGCGGCAGGAACACCATGCCGACGCCGTAGCGGCCGGGCTCCGGCAAGGCGATGCCGAGCTGCCCCGCCTCCTCGCGCAGCAACCGGTCGGGGATCTGGATCAGGATGCCGGCGCCGTCGCCCGCGAGCGGATCGGCGCCGACGGCGCCGCGATGCGCCAGGTTTTCGAGAATCTTGATGCCATCGAGGAGGATGCGATGGCTCTTGCGATTCTTGATATGGGCCACGAAGCCGACGCCGCAGGCATCGTGCTCGTTGCGCGGATCGTAAAGTCCCTGCCGTCGGGCCATGTTAGCCTCGTTCACCCCGTTCCCATCGCGCCCGAAGCCACATCGCTTTAGGAATGCCTCCCCGTACGGCCCCAGCCTGCCGTTGCGCGCCCTCGCGGGCGCAACCACACAGCATCGCGGGGCCGGCGAAACGAGTCAAGGTTCGCAAGCGTGCCGCCCGCGCCGGGGACGAGGACCGGGCTGCCCGGGGGGTGCGCGGCTCCTCATTCCGTTCTCGCTCGGCCTCTGCTAGGCTGTGCCGACGCCGGCTGTTCGGGCTTGCGGAAAACGGGGTTTTACGAAGCCGGCATATGGATTCCCGGAGCAGATCGAGAAATGGGCAGAGGCCATGAATGGCGCCCGCCGCGGCGGCGGGGCTTTGATGACGACAATTTTGCCGCAGATTCAGCGCCGCGTCGCGGCGCGCGCTTTGGCAGTCCCGCACCCAGCCGTCCGATGATGGACGACCGGCCGGGCGGGCCGCCGACCCGCGCCAAGGTGAAGTGGTTCAATGGCGAGAAGGGTTTCGGCTTTGTCGAGCTCGCCGATGGCGGGGGCGACGCGTTCCTGCACCTGTCGGTGCTGCAGCGGGCCAACCAAGGCCCGGTTCAACCGGGAACCAGCCTTCTCGTCCGCGTGAGCCAGGGCCAGAAGGGTGCGCAGGTGTCGGAGGTGATGGAGGTCGACGCCAGCACCGCGTCGGCCGCGCCGCCGCCGCGCGAGCGCAGCAGTTTCTCCGGACCTCGCCCGGCGCGCCGCGAGCGCGACGTCGGCGCCACGGTCGAGATGCGCGGCACGGTGAAATGGTTCAACGCGGCGAAAGGCTTCGGCTTCGTCGTCGTGCCCGAGGGCGGCAAGGACGTGTTCATCCACGTCTCCGTGCTCGAGCAGGAGGGGCTGGGCAGCCTCGCCGAGGGTCAAGCCGTGGTGATGCAGGTAGCACAGGGCGCCAAGGGCCCCGAAGCGGTTTCGATCAAGCTGGGCTAGGGTCCGGGTCTCGCCTAGCAGCGCTTGAACGGGCGGTTGTACTGGTGCCAGTCGGCCTCGTCTTCGCCGCGCCCGCGCAGCTCCACCATGGCATCGCCGGTGGCGGAAAATTGGCCGAACTCGATCAACATCTTCGGCTGCTGCGCGGCCTGGATGGTGACTTGCGTGACGCTGCCGCGCACCACGCCCACGACCGGGATCTCGATCACCTTGCCGTCGCCGGTCTCGAACTTCCATTGCGAGGCCGAGATCGCGATCTTCGTCTGACCGCCGCACCAATTGCCGAAGATGTCGCCGGACGGGCTCGGGGCCGGACGCGGCGGAATGATCATCGCCTGCTGTTGCGGCGTCGCCATCGTCTCGACCGATGCGGCCGACGCCGCATCGCCGGCTGATCTGGCTCCTTTCGCCGGGGTCTTGGCGTCCTTGCTGCCGGCCGGCGCCGGCTGAGATTTCGCGGCAGGATCGTCGGCCTTGGCCGTCCGGGTGGCGTTCTGTTTGGCCGCTGCTGCGGCGGCGGCAGCCTGCTGAGCCGCCTCCTTTTGCGCGGCTTCCTTCTGAGCCGCTTCCTTTCGCGCCGCCTCCTTGGCCGCCGCTTCCTTGGCCGCCGCTTCCTTCTGGGCCGCTTCCTTGGCCGCTGCTTCCTTCTGCGCCGCTTCTACTGCCGCTGCTTGTTTTGCCGCCGCTTCCTTGGCCGCCGCTTCCTTCTGGGCCGCTTCCTTGGCCGCTGCCTCCTTCTGCGCCGCTTCTACTGCCGCTGCTTGTTTTGCCGCCGCTTCCTTGGCGGCCGCTTCCTTCTGGGCCGCTTCTATTGCCGCCGCTTCTTTTGCCGCCGCTTCCTGCTTGGCGGCACGGTCGGCAGCGGCGCTCTGGGCCGCGGCATCGGCGGCTTGCTGGGCTTGGCCGTTCGCGGCATTCGCCGCCGCAGCGGCGGAAGATGCCGGCACGGCGTTGGAAGCGACGACTTGATTGCGTTGTTCCGGGACCGCCTGCGGCGACCGGGCAGCGAAATAGTAGACCAGCGGTCCGCCGAGAACGACCGCAACTGCGCCCGCGATCATCAACGGCATGGCCTTGCGCGAGGCCGCCGGGCGCTGCGCTGCGATCGCCGCGTTTGACGGCAGCCGCTCGTCCCCGCGCGCCTGCGTTATATCGAGTAGCGGCGCCAACGCCGCGGCGCGCGGGCGGATGTCGCCCGAGGGTTGCGCCCCCGCCTCTTCGAGCGTCTGCGCCTCGCCTGCGTTCTCGCGCCCGCGCTGCGCTGCCGCTTCCCGCTGCGCCCGCGCCGCGGCTTCCTCGCGAGCCAGCTTTGCCGCAGCTTCCTGCCGCTGCCGCTCCACCGCTTCTTCGCGGGCGCGCTGGGCCGCCTCCTGCTTCTCCCGTTTGGCCGCCTCCTCGCGGGCGCGCCGTGCCGCCGCTTCCTGCTTCTGCTGCTCGGCGGCTTCCTCGCGAGCACGCCGGGCCGCTTCCTGTTTCTCCCGCTTGGCCGCCTCTTCGCGGGCACGCTGCGCCGCCGCTTCCTGCTTGGCCCGCTCGGCTGCTTCCTGGCGGGCCAGCTTCGCCGCCGCTTCCTGCCGTGCTCTTTCGGCCGCTTCCTCGCGAGCCCGTTGCGCCGCCGCTTCCTGGCGCGCCTTCTCGGCCGCTTCCTCGCGAGCGCGCTGCGCTTCCGCTTCCAGCCGCGCCTTCTCGGCTGCTTCCTGGCGGGCCAGCTTCGCCGCCGCTTCCTGCCGTGCTCTTTCGGCCGCTTCCTCGCGAACCCGTTGAGCTTCCGCTTCCAGGCGCGCCCGTTCCGCTGCTTCGTCGCGAGCCCGTTGCGCCGCCGCTTCCTGGCGCGCCTTCTCGGCCGCTTCCTCGCGAGCCCGTTGCGCCGCCGCTTCCTGCCGCGCCTTCTCGGCCGCCTCTTCGCGTGCGCGCTGCGCTTCTACTTCCTGGCGCGCCTTTTCGGCCTCCTCTTCGCGGGCGCGTTGAGCTTCTGCTTCCTGGCGCGCTTTCTCGGCCGCTTCCGCGCGTGCCTCCGCTTCCCGCTCTTCCCGCTCGGCTGCTTCCTCGCGAGCGCGCTGTAGCGCTTCCTGCCTCTCCTGTTTGGCCGCTTCCTCGCGGGCACGCTGCGCCGCCGCTTCCTGCCGCGCCTTCTCGACTGCATCCTCGCGAGCGTGCTGCGCCGCCGCCTGCTGCCTTTGCCGCTCGGCCGCCTCCTCGCGGGCCTGGTGCGCGGCCGCATCCTCGACCGCGGGCGCGGCCGCAGTATCGCCGACATTCGCCTCGGCTTCTGTCGTCTTCGGCTTGGGCGGTCCGAGATAGGCCTCGAGATCCCGCACCAGCCGTTCGAATTGATCGGCATCGGTGCTTCCGTCCCAGCCCGAGAGGTCGATCGTATGGATCTGGAGAAACCGCAGCGGTGGAGAGGTCTTGTCGATCGCGACCGGGATCAGCTTGTTGGAGTTGAGGCCATAGGCGGCCTCGGCCCGGACCCAGTCGGATTTCACCGACCGGTTGGACCACACGACGACGACCGCTCCCGCCTCGGCAATCGCGTCCTCGATGACGCGATCGAACGCCTCGCCGCCCTTGATGCGGTGGTCCCACCACACAGACCAGCCGAAGTCCGTCAGGCAATTGGCCAGATGAACGATTTGCTGCCGATCAGGACTGGCATAGCTGAGAAAGATATCAGCCATCCCCTCGGTTACCTCCTAACACGCATCACGACGCACGAGGACAAGGGGCCCGGCGCTGAACAGGCCGGCCGATCTGCGACATGCGGGGTTCCCCAAGGTATTTTCTTCTTGCTTGCCCATTCCAACATGCGAGCGGCGACCGCATTCCCTATCCTTTACCAGCGAAACGGGCGCCGGTCGACAGGCTCCGCGCATGGTGCTTGCCGCTGCACAATAATCGCCTGCGCGTAAATAATATTTCTTTGCGGAATATAATCCATTGAAGAAAAATCTACAATTGCGCATTCCGCCTGTCCCCGGCAGGAGGACGCCGTGGGAAGGTGACGCATCGCCCGGATAAATTCGCCGCACGCATGATGCCGACCTCGCCGTCCGCTGAATGATACGTTTCACCACTGCCCGCGTATCACCCTCCGCGCCGGGAAGGTTTGCCGGCGATCCCGCGAGCCAGGAAAATTGGGCGGGGCCGACGCCGGTGCGCGCCTGCAAATAAGATTTCCTCGCACGTTAACTCGTGCTAAAGCATGCGGCAGTGCGGTGGCGTTGGCCTCCGCGGGGGATCGCGGACGGGGCTCGCGTTAGCCGGGGATCAGGGGCTGCGGACAGAGCCCGAGGTCGTTGTTTTTGGGGGGAGAGATGGAAACTGCCATCACGCGGAACCGTGTTGCGAAGCCGGCCAAGACCGGCGCGTCGAAACGCCGTTCCGGTCGGTCGATTGCCGTCGTCGGAGTGATGGCCGGCGCGATGATGCCGTATGCCTCCCAAGCGGGCCAACTCAAATATTTCGTGACCGATCTCTTCGGAGGCCACGGACTCGTCATCAACGACATCGCCGAACCAGCAGAAAACCTCGGCCTCAGCGGTTCGACGCTAGCCCAGATCAACACCATCAGCAGCAGCATCTCGAGCAGTCTCGGCGGCACCGCGCTGACCTCGTCGCTCACGTCATCGGCGTTCGACATCTCGCAGGGATTGGCGGTCACCAAGACCGAGAGCCTGGGTCCGGTGGTTGGCGAGCGGGCGGAAACGCTGGGCCAGGGCAAGCTCGACTTGGGCATCTCCTACAGCCACACGACCTTCACCGAGCTCAACGGAGCGCCGCTCAATAATCTGAACCTATTCGTCATTTCGCCGCCCGGCCAGGACGACACTGCCAACATCGCCTTGAACATCAAGCTCGAGCGCCAGGTGGTTGCGCTCTCCAGCACCTACGGCATCACGCCAAAGTGGGACGTAGGGATCGTCGTGCCGCTGGTGGAAGTGAAAGCGACGGCAAGCGCCACCGCCACGCTCAACCCGGGTCCCGACGCCCCGTTCGACTCCTTCCTCGCGACCGGCACCAATGCGGTGCATTCGCAGACCGGCGGCGAGAAGGGCGGCCTCGGCGACATTGCTGTCCGCACCAAGTACAATTTCGTCCGCGACCAATCCTGGCTGCCCGATATTTCGGGCTTTGGCCAGGTTCAGCTACCGACCGGCGACGCGGAGAACCTGCTGGGGTCCGGCAGCACCGACATTCTCGGCGAGATCATTCTGTCCAAGCAGCTCGGACTGGTCGCCCCGCATTTGAACCTTGGCTACGAGCAGGCGATCGCAGGCGCCGACAAGAGCAACATCCGCTACGTGGCGGGTGCCGACGTTCACATCCTGGACAATCTGACCGGCGCGGTGGATCTGGTCGGCAGAGGGCAGCCGGGGAGCACGGACACTCTCGACATCGCGTTCGGCGCGCGATGGAGGCCGTTCGATATCGGGGTCATCGGCGCGAATTTCAGCGTCCCGCTCAACAAGAGCGTGGGGCTCCGGCCCGACTATTCCTGGTCGGTGTCGGCGAACTTCACCTTCTGACCGGTCGGATCGGCCGCGCGCCTGACGACGCCACTCGACCGCATCGGAATGTAAACCTCGCGCTGCGGCTTCCACGGTGAAGCCGATCCCGTCGCTCTGGCGCCGTCCGGAGTGGAACCCGGCTTCGCCGGCCCTGGCGCGCGCCGCGGGATTGAAGCGCGGCACCTACAATCGCCCTGCGCGCACGCCCGGTCGCCTGGGGTCCGCGCTCGAGCCTTTGCGGCCAACCAGCGGCAAAGCAGAATTTATTTGACGAGTCGGTCAGAACCATTAAATTTTTCAACACGCTCTGCGTCACGTCAGGTAACGTATAGACGGCGTCGAAAGCCGGAGGGGAAACAGGCGAGGATCGACCCGGTGTTTCGCAGGAATCCGATCATCGAAACGGCTCCCCTGGATGAAGAGATCGTTCTCTTCCACCCCGCAACCAATCGTTTCATCGTGCTGAACGGCACCGGGGCCTTCCTTTGGGGCCTTTTGAGCGATGAATCGCCGGCGAGCGCCTTGGCGCAAGCGATGTGCGATCAATTCGCCGAGATCGAATACGCGGACGCGTTGCAGGACGTCGAGCAGATGCTGGGGGAGATGGTCTCGCAGGAATTGGTGGTTGCCGTCTCGGAAACCCAAAAAACGCAGGACAGGAGATCGGAAAATGACCGCTGAGCCCACCGCTATGCTGGGTCGCGAACCGAACACGCCACGAAAGCGCTACGAAAAGCCCAAGCTCACCATCATGACCGAGACCGAACTCCTGGCGTCGTTCCAGATGACCGCCGCCAAGATCAGCGCCGCGTCGTGCTGGTGGGGCAGCTGCGCCTGCGCGCCAGCGTCCTAATACTGTCCAAATAGGTCCCACCTGAGGAGCGGAACTTGGCAGAACGACGCTCGCGACCCGTAAAATTCGTGCGCGGCGTCGAATTGCGCCGGGATCCCGCGCGAGAGCCAAGTTTCACGGTCGTGCATCTCCATGTCGAGATGGCCGATTACGACGACATGTCCGCTGTCTCGCGGCGGCAACGGCTGCACAAGCACATGCACAACGAGATGCAGAATCTCGAGATCGTCGCGCAGTCGCTGGCCGATTTTCCCGAGACGCCGTGGGAGTTGCGGCTGGAACTCGCGCGCCAATGCTGGGACGAATCGCGTCACGCCGAAATCTTCCATCGCCGCCTCAGGGAGATCGGCGGCTACAAGGGCGAGTTTCCGGTCCTGAACTACGAGTGGTGCGTCAGCGGCATGATGGACTCATTGCCTGGCCGCCTGGCGCTGCAGAACCGAACATTCGAGGGCGGAGAAATGGATCTTCTTCGCCAACTCGTGACGATGTGGCGCGCCGCCGGGGACGATCGGACCGCGGATATGTTGGAAGCGATTCTCGCGGACGAGATCCAACATGTCCGCTATGCCAACCGCTGGCTCAAGCGGCTGGCGAGCGACAATCCCCGCATCCTGATCGAGGTCATCAAGGCCCTCCGCTTTCTTGAGACCGTGACGAAGGCAATGGCGCCGGAAGAGGGCGCGGTCAACGCCGCGGGCGTCCTGCTGACCGGTTGGACGCACAACAGGATTCTCACCAACTTGGACGATCGACGGCTCGGAGAGTTTACCGAACTGGAACTCGCGGAATTACTGCGACAGGAAGAGAACGTTGCATCATTGGGTGCGAACCTCGCCAGCGAGCCAGCGGTTTTCAAGAGCGCGGACTGATCGCAGGCCATGACCGCCGCGTGATGCGACATGCTGAATCCTTCAACCGAAGCGTTCGCAGCCGAGTCAGACTTGGCGCCCTGGTGGACGCGCGCGAATGAGCTGTGTAGAGAAAGCACGGATCGACACGCCGGGCCACGCCTGACCGCCCGCTATCGCCTGGCCGAAGGCGAGTTGCAGATCGTCTCCAATTCCGCACACATCATCCAGGCGTTCGATCATGTCTGGGCCGACTGTGCCGCCGGCACGCGCCCGACCCCGGTGCAGCCGCTGTTGTCATGCTCGATTCTCGTGTCTGCCGATTCGCCGATCGCGCTCCTGCGCTTGCGAAGTCCGGCCCCGCTTCTTCTTGCGGATATTCTGAGATTTCAGCTCAAGTACGTATTTCTCGGCGACGCCAGGAAATGCGTCGAGATCGATCCGCCCGCCGACGGGTGGCGGGGATTCGCCACGATCGCCGAGCCGGACCGCCCGATCATGCTGGCGCGCGGCAACGCGGCGCTGGTCGATCTCAATCCCGAACGGTTGTGGGTCGTGCGCAATTGTCTCGTCGCGGCGACGCTCCGGCTGCAGCCGGCGATCATCGCGGTTCACGCCGGATCGGCGGCGATCGAGGGGCAGGGCGTCCTGTTCGTCGGGCCATCGGGCAGCGGCAAGACGACGCTGGCGCTCGCGATGGCGGCGCGCGGTCACGATTGCTTCGGCGACAACGTCGCCATCGTTCGGCCCGCCAGCGGCGAGCTCTTGCCGTTTCGCCGCATCGGCTATGTCCGAACCGGGCCGCGCGCCGCTGCGCTCGATGCGCTGCTGCAAGCGCGGGGCGCGGTGCCCGACTGCGCCGCGGACCATCCCGACGAGGAGCCGCGCATTCCCTTGCGCATCCGCCAGTTCTTTCCCGGCTGCGAGGATCGCGCGGTGAAGCTGCGGCATGTATTCTTTTTGCGCGGAACGGCGGAATCGACCGCGGTCGCCGCCATCGATCTCGGCTTCGACGGGTTCGACGATCTGCTGCGACCGATGACGTTCGACGGCGTGGTCGCGCCGTCCTGGGGGGCCACCACGGGCGACTGGGTGATGCGCCACCTGCGCCTGGTCGACGCATTCAGGAAGGTGCGCTGCTATCATCTCGTGGCCGGGCCGCCGGACGAAGCGGCCGATTCGATCGAACGCATCGTGTTGGAGGATTGCTGATGCTCTCGGTGAAGCTGCGCGGACAGAACGTCGCGACCTTCCGTTTCATCGCGGTGCGCCTGATGGAGACGCTGGCGGCGTGGGTCCCGACCACGCCCGAGATGGAAGCGAAGCTCTTGTTCGGCGAGCATATCTGGGATTGCGCGCAGCACGCCGACGCCTTCGGCAAGCGGACGCACGAGCTTCGCCTTCCCCTTCAGCACAGCATGAAGCCGCGTGAGGATTATGTCGGATTCCTCGGGCGGCTCGCGTCGCTGGGGCCGACCGTGGAGCGGATCGCGGGATTCTACCGGGTCGCGCTGCCGCGGCTCGGCGCGCGCCTGCGCCTCTATCTCGGCGAGACCGACGCGCTGATGGACGCGCCCACGGTCCGCATCATCGAGCGCATCTTCGCCGACCAGGCACGCATGATCCGGCAGAGCGAAGAGCTGCTCGCCGAATTCCCGGCGCTGCGCCAGACCGACGAGCGCTGGGTCCGCGATTTCGCGGCGGAGGAATCCGCAATCGGCGCCATCCTGGCCGCCGAAGCGCAAGCGGGCGCCCACGCATGAACGACATCGCGATCGACACCATCGAGGTGCGCGGCATAAGGCTGCGCCGCGACCCGGCGCGCGAGCCCTGCTACAAGGTCGTGCGGCTTCTCACCGAGATGCGCAGCGCCGGGATCGAGACGCCGGAAGCGCTGCGCGAGTTCATCCACCGCGACATCAACAACGAGGTGCAGAGCACCGAGATCGCGGCGCAGATGCTGGTCGATTTTCCCGACGCGCCGTGGGAGCTGCGCATGTGCCTCGCGCGCCAGTGCTGGGACGAGACGCGGCACGCGTGGCTCTATGTCCGGCGCTTGAAGGAGCTCGGTGGCTACCGGGGCGAATTTCCCATCACCAATTCCGAGTGGGGCGTGACCTGCCTGTTCAAGTCGCTCCCGGCGCGCCTCGCCATTCAGAACCGTGCCTTCGAGGCCGGATCGCTCGACGTCTTCTACAAGATGGCGAAGGCGTTTCGCGACAAGGGCGACGAGCGCAGCGCCGAGCTCACCGAAGCTGTCCTCAACGACGAGATCCAGCACGTCCGCTTCGCCAATCACTGGATCAAGCAGATGGTCCAGGCGAATCCGCGTGCGCTGCTCGAGATCGCCGCCGCGGTCGACGAGGTCAACCGGATCATGCGCGCGATGACTCCGCAGGAGGGCGAGTACAGTATCGACGGCGTCGCGCTCGCGGCGGTCGGCCGGCCCAACTTCGATATCAACGTGCCGGACCGCGCGCTGGCCGCGTTCAGCGGCGAGGAGCTCGAGGCGATGCTGCGCAAGGAGGAAGAGCGCCGCGTCTGGGAGGCGGAAGAGCGCCGCAAATACCTGGAGCAGACCCGGCTCGAAGCGCAGATGCGGTCACAGGAACTGGCAGGCGCCGGACCTTCGGATCCATGAGCGCAAATCCGGGCGGGCAAGGCGCGGCACCGCCGCTGCCGGAAGGCCCGGCGCGGGACGCACGCTTCCGCGTCGTCGACCATTGGACCGGGATGGCGAATTTTCCGGTCGGCGATCCGCAGCGCCGCTTCGAGTTCTTTCATCGCCAGATGAACGAGGAGGTCGACAGCCTCGAATGCGCGGCGCGTAATCTCGCGGATTTCGCGTCGGCCGAGTGGGACCTGCGGCTGTGCCTGGCGCGGCAATGCGCCGACGAGGCGCGGCATGCGCGAATGTTCCGCCGCTTCTTCGAGCGCGCCGGCGGCCGCGTCGGCCAGTTTCCCGTGATCAGTTTCCAGTACCGCATCGTCACCGCGATCCCGGACCTGCTCGGGCGGCTCGCCGTGCAGAACCGCAGCTTCGAGGCGGGCGGCATCGACGCCATCGCCGCCGAGATCGCGAATTGCCGCGACGACCCGGCGCAATGCGAACTGTTCGAGGCGCAACTGGCCGATGAGATCGCCCATGTCCGCTTCGCCAACGAGCACATCAACAAGGCGATCCGGTCCGATTCGCGCGCGGTGCTCGCGATCGGCCGCGCCCTTGCGCTCGCCTCGGAGGCGTTCGCCGCGCTGATGGGAAATGCGGCGACGGACGGCGCCACCCATGCCGCCGATCGGCAAGGACGGCTCGAAGCCGGATTCCGCGACGACGAGATCGCGCTTGCCGAAGCCGCGGCGCACAAGATCCGCGCCGACGAGGCAGCTCGAAAACGAGCCCGCGATGGCTAGCTCTGCCCGCGGGCCGCTCGTCCCTGAAGCGGGACCCTGGACCGCGCCCTTTCCCGACGCGCGGCGCCTTCTGGCCGCTTCATCGTTCTTCGTCGGGGACGCGGATCGCATCCGCGCGCTGGCGCAGCAGTTCAAGGATCGGCGCCATGTCCTCGAATCCGAGGTCCGCGGCTTCAGCATGCGCGGCGCCTTGCCCAACTGCTGCCGCATCCGCATCGAGTGCCGCCACGGTGACACGGCGGCACCGGGACAGGTGGTCGCGGCGCTGGTCGGGGACAAGATCGTCGTGCATCGCGTCGCCTATATCGGCCGCTTCGCCCGCGCGCGGGGCTTTCTCGTCACGCGCGGCGACAGCACGGCGTTTCCCGACCTGCCGATCGATGTCGCGTCGATCCTGGGCGAAGTCATAGCGGTCGAGACCGCAGCCGGCTGGCGGACGCCGCCGGCCTCGGCCGCTCCCGTCGGCCGGCCGTGGTTGGCGCGCTTGCTGATCGGTGCGATGGCCGGCTGCCTCGAAATCCACCCGCGCTTGGCACGCGGCCTGGGCGGCGCGCTGTGGCGGTGCAAACTCCGCTACAATCGCGGCAAGCGGCTGCTCCAAGGAGCCGCGGACGCGGCGCCGCGATGAACCCGCCACCCGACAGCGAGACGGTCTCGGTGCGCGGCATCAAGCTGCGGCGCGATCCGGCACGCGAGCCCTGCTTCACCGTGACGCACCGCTTCGAGGATTTGCAGGAGCGCAACGACAACTCCCCGATTGCGCTCCGCGAGCGGCTGCACCGGCACATGCATACCGAGATGCAAACGCTGGAGATCGCCGCGCGCACGCTAGCGGATTTTCCCGACGCGCCGTGGGAGCTGAGGCTCCAGATCGCCCGGCAATGCTGGGACGAGGCGCGCCACGTCGCGTTGCTGCACCGCCGGCTGCTTGCGAAGGGCGGGCGCAAGGGCGAATTCCCGGTCATCAATTTCGACTGGGGCGTGTCGATGATGGTGCCGACGCTGCCCGGACGCCTCGCGGTGCAGAACCGGACGCTCGAAGGCGGCGAGATGGACCTGCTGCGCGAACTCATCACGCAGTGGCGGCGCGTCGGCGACGAGGAGACCTCGCAGCTCATGGACGTGATCCTGGCCGACGAAATCCAGCACGTGCGTTATGCCAATCATTGGCTGAAGGCGCTGGGCAAGCAGACTCCGCGGGCGTTTCTGGATGTGATCAAGGCGATGCAATATCTCAGCCAGGTGACGACGGCCGTCGCGCCGAAGCCGGGCGAAAAAAACGCCCTCGATGTCGAGTTCTCGTCGATCGACCACAACGCGGCGCCGCCCAGTGTCGAGGACCGGCGCCTCGCCGAGTTCTCCGACGCGGAGATCGGGGAATTGCTCAAGCAGGCCGGCTATGGCGCCATCGCGCCCAAGCCGGGGACATGAATCCGGCTTGCGTCAGGCTCTCGCGTAGGGGTTTTTTGGCTCGATCCACTGCAGTAGCGCGTCGGTCAGAGGCGACTTTGCCCCGGTCTCGAAATGCCACAATTGGGCCTCCGAGAAGGCGACCATCGTGTTCGCTTCGGCGATGCAGGGACCCTCGGCGGCGAGCAGGACATCCCAGCCGATGACCGGCAGGCCGGGAAGCAGGGCCGAGCCGCCGAGCGCGAGCCGGCACGCCTCGTCCCAGTCTGCGACCGCACGGCCGCGGATCGGCGCATCGTTCCACGGCACCGCGGCAAAACGCTGTTGCGGCCGCTCCAACCACAGCCCGTCGATCAGCTTTCCATTCTGAGGATTGACGGGCGCCCGGAGCAATGCGGTGCCTGACGGCTCGCCACCTTGCTGTCGCATCGGCAGCAAAAGAGTGCCGCTCAGAAGCCGCGCTTCGCCGCCCGGCAAGCGATAGGTCGTGATCCGCAGCCACGGCGGCGCGCGGGGAGAGAGGTCTCGCAGCGAATGGCGGGGCTCGAGAAACGGTTGCACCAGGATCGAGTCCGCCTCGGCCTGGGACGAGAGCCAGCGCGCGAAATCAGGCGCCGGCATCGCGTCGCCGGCGACCAGGAAGGCGCTCGTCGCCCCTCGCTCGACGATTGCGGTGCCGAGCGAATGCGAGCCATGGCGAGGCTTGAGGAACAGTTTTCGCCGTTCGATCCAGGGAGATGTCGAAAAGTCGGGGATCGAACCGGGGGTGATCTCGGCGAGGATGGGCGGAACCGGCATGCCGATCGCGGCTAACGCGCGCGACATCGCGTACTTGTCGCCGGCCAGCGCCTGGTCCTCGGCTCGGCTGACGGACATGAGAAGGAGCGCGCCCTGCCGGCTGTCGAGCGTGTTTGCCAGCATCTCCTTCCGCTGCCAGGCGGAATTCGTTGGTCCCTGCGCGGCGAGGAGCACCAGGGTCTGGCCCGGTGCCTTGCCCCGCGTCCAGCCGAGCCAGACGGCGCGCGCGAGCGATACGGGGTCGAAGCGCACCGGCCCGGTCCAACATGCCGCGAGCGCCTTCACGGGGCAGGCAACGAGCCACGTCAGCCGCACCAGGGGGATCGCCACCGGGCGGCACCATCGCGGCACCCGGCGCCACGCGTACTTGGCGCCCGCGCGCACCAGGCGATGCGAGGAGTCCGGCCCGAGATAGATGACTGACGCGCCATCGACCGGAAGCAAATCCCAGATCTTCGCGATCAAGCGGACAAGCCTGCCGGCGGCCTCAAGCATGCCCGTCTCGACGCACCGCGCCGCCTCTGCGTTTCATCGCGGGTATCGAGGTTCCCGGAGCGGGCAAGGCCATGGCCGCACGCCATCGAACGTTAGGACGTTCCCTCATCGGCGGCAATCCTCTGCGCCAGTCTCGCACGCGGCGACGCGCCCATGCTGCGAAATTGTGCCGCGGCGAATTCTTGATAATGTCCATTCTGCGGACAGCGCGCGGCAAGATTGGCCCGAAGGGACACGACGGCATGGCTTCGTTCGGCATCGGCAAGAGCGTGCGGCGCGTCGAGGACCGCCGCTTCCTTCTCGGCGCGGGGCGATATGTCGAAGACATCGTGCTGCCGCGCGAGGCGCATGGCGCGCTGGTGCCGTCGCCGCATGCGCATGCGCGGATCGCGGCGATCGATACGGCCGAGGCGCGGGATGCGCCGGGCGTTCTGTGCGTCCTCACCGGAGCCGACGCGCTGGCCGACGGGCTTGGTGGCCTTGCGCCCTTCACCCTGCCGGAAGACGCGGGCGGGCCCAAGGCCTATCGCACGCAATGGACGCCGCTCGCCGGCGAGCGCGTCCGCTGCGTCGGCGACCGCGTCGCCTTCGTTGTGGCGGAAACGGCGGCGCAAGCGCGCGAAGCGGCCGATCTCGTGCGCGTCAGCTATGAGCCGCTCGCCTGTGTTTCCGATTGTGCCGACGCTGCGGCGCCCGGTGCGCCGCTGGTGTGGCCGGAATGCCCAGGCAATGTCTGCTTCGCGCTTTCCTCGGGGAGCAAGGACGCGGCCGACGCCGCTTTCGCCAAAGCCGCGCATGTCGTGCGACTGCGGCTCAAGAGCCAGCGGCTGTCGGCCAATCCGATGGAGCCGCGCGGCGCGATCGGCGACTTTCGCGCCGGCGAGGACGCCTACACGCTCTACACCACGTCGCAGAATCCGCATGGCGTGCGCACCATGCTCGCGGCCGCGGTGCTGCACATCGCCGAGACCAGGCTGCGCGTCATTTCGCCCGACGTGGGCGGCGGCTTCGGCATGAAGGCCAACGCCTATCCCGAGGACGCGCTGGTCTTGTGGGCGTCGCGGCGTTGCGGGCGCCCGGTGAAATGGATCGCGAGCCGCACCGAATCGCTCGCCGGCGACAATCACGGCCGCGACTGCGTGTCGGACGCGGCGATGGCGCTCGACGCCGAGGGCAGGATTGTCGGCCTCACGGTCGATTCGGTGCACGCGCTCGGCGCCTATCTGCAATCGGCAGCGGCTTCGCCGGTGCTGACCGCGGTGCGCATGATGCCAAGCGTCTATGCGGTGGGCGCGCTTCATCTCACCTCGAAGGCGGTCTTCACCAACGCCTCGCCGATGGGAGTCTATCGTGGCGCGGGCCGGCCCGAGGCGAACTATGTGGTCGAGCGACTGATCGACCGCGCGGCCGCGGTGATGGGACTGGATCCGGTCGCGTTGCGCCGGCGCAATCTCCTGCCCGCAAGCGCTCTGCCGCACCGTACCGCAACCGGTTCGGTCTATGACAGCGGCGATTTCCCCGGCGTGATGGAGCGGTGTTTGGCGCTCGGCGACTGGCCGGGCTTCGCTGCGCGGCGCGCCGCATCGGAGGCGAAGGGATTGCGGCGCGGCCGCGCGGTCGGTTGCTATATCGAGCGCGGCGGCGTCACCAACGACCGCATGGGCCTGCGCTTCGATCCGGGCGGCACGGTGACGGTCCTCGCCGGAACGCATTCGCACGGGCAGGGCCACGCCACGACCTATGCGCAGATGGTGGCAGAATGGCTCGGCGTGCCGTTCGATTCCATTCGCTTTGCGCAGGGCGACACCGACGCGGTGCCGTTCGGGCGCGGCACCTATGCCGCACGCAGCTCGCTGCTGGGCGGCTGCGCGCTGAAGCTCGCCGCCGACGGCATCATCGACAAGGCGCGAGCGCTTGCGGCGTTCCTGATGGAGGCCGCGCCCGAGGATGTGCAGTTCAGCGACGGCGTCTTCGCCATCGCCGGCACCGACCGCAAGATGTCGATCGTCGAGGTGGCGAAGGCATCGTTCCGGTCGGGAGGCGTGCCGCCGCGGTTCCTCATGCTCGAGGCGAGCGGGACATGGGCGGCCGAGCCGCCGAACTATCCCAACGGCTGCCACGTCGCCGAGGTCGAGGTCGATCCCGGCACGGGCCGCGTCGCGCTGACGCGCTATACCGTGGTCGACGACATCGGCCGCGTCATCAATCCGATGATCTGCGAAGGCCAGGTGCATGGCGCGCTGGCGCAGGTGATCGGCCAGGCGCTGCTGGAGGAGGTGGTTTATGACCGCGCGGGTCAGCTCGTCACCGGCAGCTTCATCGACTATGCGATGCCGCGCGCGGACGACCTGCCGGCGTTCGCGGTCGCCTTCCACGAGGTATTGGCCACGACCAATCCGCTCGGCGTCAAGGGCGTGGGCGAGACGGCGGTGGTCACGGCGCCCGCCACCATCGTCAACGCGATCCTCGATGCGCTGCGGCCGCTGGGCGTCGACGACATCGAGACGCCGGCCAGCCCCGAGCGCGTCTGGCGGGCGCTCCAGGCCGCGCGCCGCCGCTGATGCCCGACGCGCGGCCCTTTCGACAAGGATGACGACGAGATGCGCCGCAGCGGATCCCGTTAGAGCAAAGGAATTCAGCAACGAAATCTGCCGGAAGCGGAAGCTTCATCGCGGAAACCCTCGACCTTGCGGCGAATTTCCGCCAGTTGTATCGATCTATATGGGTGACGACCCTCCGGCGCGCTCATCGATCCCGCGGTCATCCGGGAGGTACTGAATGAGCCAAGTTCATAGCATCGCGATCATCGGCGGCGGGCTGGCCGGATTGGCTGCCGCCAACGCGCTCGCCGCCTTCGGCTTCGAGGTGGAGGTATTCGAGCGGTCGTCGACGCTCGCCGAGATCGGCGCCGGCATCAATATCAGCCCTCAGGCGGTCAAGGCACTTCGGGCGATCGGACTGGGCGACAAGCTCGCCGCCACGGCCAACATTCACCCCGACACTGTCACTTTCGACATGCATACCGGGGAACAGCTCGAACGTCGCGATGCGCAGGCAGCGCTGGCCCGCTACGGCGCCCCTCACCTCACCTTCCATCGCGCCGACCTCATGAACGGGCTTGCGAGCGGCCTCGATCCCGCGCGTCTCCACCTCGATCACCGTCTCTCCGGATTCGAGGAGCGGGCGGAGAGCGTGACGTTGACCTTCGCCAACGGCGCATCCTACGAAGCCGATGTTCTGGTCGCCGCGGACGGCGTCCGCTCGGTCGTCCGCCACGCGCTCTACGGCGACGACAATCCCACCTATACCGGCCAGATGGTGTGGCGCGCGCTGTTGAGGGGCGACGACGTTCCACCCGAGGTGCTGGAGCCTTCGGGCCATATCCAGTGGATCGGACCCGGCCGCCATTTCTTCGCCTACTATCTGCGCGGCCGCGAGGTGGTCAACATCGTGACCCAGGAAGACACAGACAAGTGGGTCGAGGAAGGGTGGTCGATCCCGGGCGATCCTGATGAGATGCGCCTGAGCTTTCCCAACCCTGAGCCGCGGCTCGAACGGCTCTTGAGCGTCGTGACCCGGTGCTCGAAATGGGGTCTCTTCATGCGTCCCCTGACCGAGCGATGGGGACACGGGCGCATCCAGCTCATCGGCGACGCGGCGCATGCGATGCTGCCGAACGCCGGACAGGGCGCCTGCCAGGCGTTCGAGGACGCCTACACGCTGGCGCGATGGTTCGACGCCCAGCGCAGCGATCCGGTCGAAGCCCTTCGCAACTTTCGCCGCATTCGCGTACCGCGCGTGCATGGCATCCAGCTTCGCTCGTTCGTCAATGCCCGGATCAAGCACATGCACGACCGCACGGCGCAGAAGGCGATCCTCGCGCGAGACAACAATGTCGACAGCATGGCGTGGATCGTCGGATACGATCCCGTCGAGGGCTGGAACAAGCCGCCGACCGTTCCCGCAATCGAGTAACCGACAACCTGGAGGATCCGCCATGAGAGGCGATGTGATCGCGCTCGCTCTTGCTGTCGCCCTCGCCGTCAGCGCGACCGGACCGGCGCGCGCCGCCGAGCCCTACGATCTCCATGTCATCCTGCCACTGACCGGCGGCGGGGCGTTCGTCGGCAAGGGCCATCGCGACAGCCTCGATACGCTCGCCGAGGTCGTCAACAAGTCGGGCGGCATCCAGGGACGGCCGGTCCGTTTCGTCTATCACGACGACCAATCGAGTCCGCAGGTGGCGGTTCAACTCGCCAACGACGTGCTGGCCGAGAAGCCGGCGGTGATCCTGGGCTCGGGCCTCGTCGCGATGTGCGCCGCGATCGCGCCGCTGATGAAGAGCGGCCCGGTCGATTACTGCCTGTCGCCCGCTTATCACCCGCCCGCCGGCAGCTTCCTGTTCTCGTCCTCGAGCTCGGCGATCGACCAGTCGGCCGCCGTCATCCGCTATTACCGCATGGAGGGCTGGACCAAGATCGCCACGCTCAACAACACCGACGCCACCGGCCAGGCCAACGACAAGGCGGTCGATGAGGTCGTGGCCCGGCCCGAGAACAAGGACGTGACGCTGGTCGAGCGTGAGCATTTCAATCCGACCGACATCAGCGTCGCGGCGCAGATCGAGCGCATCAAGGCATCGGGCGCACAGGCCATCGTCGCGGGCGTGACGGGGTCCCCGGCCGCGACCGTCTTCAAGGGCATGGTCCAGGCCGGGCTCGACATCGCGGTCGCGCCGACGAGCGGCAACCAGACCTTCCCGCAGATGGAGCAGTGGGTGGATTTCCTGCCCAAGGGGCTGGTGATGGGCTCGGCGCTTTTCCCCGAGCACGACGGCGTACTGACGCTCGATCCACGGGTCGAAGCGGCGCAGCACGACATGTACGCCGCGCTCAAGGCACGCGGGCTCAAGGCCGACAACATGGAGGCCACGTCGTGGGACGCCGGGCTCATCGTGGTCGCGGCGTTGAGGGCCTTGGGACCCGGCGCCAGCGCCGAGCAGGTCCGGCACTATATCGCCGGCCTCACCGATTTCGCCGGCATCGACGGCATCTATGATTTCAAGGCGAACCCGGAGCGCGGGCTCGGCTCCGACAGCGCCATCGTCGTGCGCTACGATGCGAAGTCAAAGTCCTGGGCATGGCTGACGCAGCCGGGAGGCGCGCCGCTCAAATAGTCTGCCGCCGCTCGGCCGCATCCCTCCGGTCCCTTGCGGCGGACGATACGCGCGGCCATGATCCCGCCAACGCGCGCCGGCCTCGACGCGCGCAAGGCCAGGGTGCCGTGGTACGGCGACGGCCCGATGCCGCTCGACCAGCTGTGCAAGGACAGCAAGGACGGTCCCCTCTATCTT
>Ga0209415_10000038_pt1 | contig 163879 bp, 135 predicted proteins | sample PeaSoiSIISIP2007_FD_187696 | JGI IMG/M metagenome (GOLD analysis project Ga0209415, IMG submission 187696) | Peat soil microbial communities from Weissenstadt, Germany - SII-SIP-2007 (SPAdes) (version 2) | ecosystem: Environmental > Terrestrial > Soil > Wetlands > Peat | place: Germany... | reverse complement strand
AGCTCAATGGCAGAGCATCCGGCTGTTAACCGGAGGGTTGTAGGTTCGAGTCCTACCTGAGGAGCCATTCTTTCAATCACTTGCAATGGGCGCCTCCGGAAATTGAGACACGTTGGGCTCCCCGTTTCGACAGAGATCTGTTCATCAACCGCAAGAACAGCACGCTGTGGTGAGTTGCGCGATGTCGCGACGCTGGCCGATATCGCTGCATATAGATCTTCCGATTCACACCGAGGTCATCGCCTGGCCAAAACTAGACTGATTCTGAGCAGAGGGCGAGGGTTGAGAGAAGAAGCCCCACGAGGGCGAGGAGCGCCATCACTGAGCCTAAGCTTTCGAATCAGGCGCAAGGACACGAACTCTCGCTGTCACGGTCCGGTCGCGGCTCTCCAGAGCGCGCCAACCAGCGCCGTAGAGGGCGATGAGCCCGAAACACACCAAGGGAATCACGAACCCCGATCGCATGGAGGAGACGTCGGCAATGTGTCCCATGAGAGGAGGCGCAATCGCCCCGCCCACAATGGACATCACCATCAACGATGAGCCCAGCTTGGTGTGTTCACCCAGGCCGCGAATGCCCAGCGCAAAAATCGTCGGGTACATGATGGACATGAAGAAAAACGTGCCGAATAGCGAATAGAGGCCGATCGTGCCGCCTGCCATCACCAAGCCGCACAACGCCACATTCAGCACGGCATAAGCCGCCAACGCCAAATCTGGCCGAGTGAGACTGACCACGCCACTGCCGCAAAGCCGTCCGACCATGAACAGGCCGAACCCAAACATGCCGAGCCAGGAGGCCGCTTGTTCGGCGGTGACGCCATGGGCGTTTTCCAAAACGTAGTTGATGAAAAAACTGAAAATGCCAGCTTGCGCGGCGACATACAGAAACTGAGCCAGCACACCGAAGGTAAAGTGCAACCTCAACCACAGCGGCCTCTTTCCTTTACCTTCCGCCTCGGCCGTGACCTCCTCCTCAGCGTGCAAGTCTGGAATGCGAGACAGGGCGAAGATTCCAAGCAACACCGCGACCACGATGCCCGTGCCCAAGTAAGGGATGTACAAGCTTCCGTTCGCGTCGACGCCGTTGACCTTGCTAAATACAAAATGACCGCCGACGATGGGACCCAGAATCCAACCTAGGCCATTGAAGGTTTGGGCTATGTTTATGCGCGTGGCGCTGCTTTCACCCGGGCCTAGCACCGTGCTATAGGGGTTGGCAATGGTCTCCAAACAAGCCATGCCGGCACCCACGACGAAGACGCCGGTCAGGAACGCCCAATAAGTTCCGATTCGCGTTGCGGGAACAAACCAGAATGCTCCGCCTGCGATCAAGACCAGGCCGGTGAGGATACCTCCCTTGTAGCCAAACCTTCGCGCCAGCAATCCCGCCGGAATGGCCAGTAGGAAGTACGCCAGGTAATTGGCGGTTTGCACGAAACCGGATTCAAATTTGTTGATGTGCAGCGTGGTTTGAAAATGCTTGTTGAGGATGTCGAGCATCCCATTGCAGAAACCCCACAGCAGGAAGAGCGTGGTCACCAATATAAATGTCACCAGCAGACTCTTCCCATCGGGTGCTTGGAACAGGCCGAGGCGCTTGGCGGAGGGCCTTTCGTTTTGCGCGGGCATTTTCATATTTGTATTTGCTCAGCCGGCAGCGAACGCTTCAGGCGCTTTCCAGGATGACGTTTGCATATTGGATCGTGTCGCCTGTGCGGATCAGGCCGATTGCGCCGGGCACAAGCCGTTTGAATTCAACGTGGGATTGGTGGCGCACATTGATTCCGCGCAAGGCCCGGGCAAAGGTATCGCGGATCTTGCTCGAGTTGTGTTTTAGGAATTCCTGGGCCATCCAGACCTTGCCGATCTGGAAGTTGGGTCGGATCGCCGCCAGCACCTGCAACACCGTCGGCACATCGTCCACCAGCGAGATGTCCACCGTTTCAATCATCGGCCAATAGGGAAACCCGCGATCCGCAATGACCAGTGTATTGGTGTGCCTAACCCGGCTTAACAGTGAATTGATTTGAGGATTAAGGATTCCAGTTTTCAGCATATCACGGGTCCTCTCATTAAAATCCGCGCAGCTCGGTGCTGGTGCGTTGGGGCAGACCGGGCGCTGGAATGCGTTCAAGGACGAGATACTCGATGCCCAGTTTTTGGCAGTACTCGCGCTTGCCGCCCCGGTCGCCGTCTTCGTTCACGGCATAGATGTCCGGCTTCAAACTGCGGATTTCCGGGTCAGCGTCCAGCCAACCGTTCCCGCTTGAAATCAACGCCTGCTTGACGTGTTTGATTGAGCCGATGACGTAACGCCGCTCGGCCTGGGGCAACAACGGATGGCCCTCGCCTTTCAGCAGACGGATGTTGGCATCGTGGCCAACCACAGCATACAGGTCGCCGTATCCGCTGACTTCCTCCAGAAAACGGATGTGGCCGGAGTGGAGCCAGTCATAGCTGCCGGTGACAATGACTTTCTTCTTGCCCGGCATCGACGACGCCGGCAGTGGTTCGGGAAAACCCTTCAATTCATTCTTTTTGAAAACCCGATAAGAGATTTGATGAGCGCGGCAGAAGTTTTCACGCGCCGGATTTGTCCAAGGCTCTACGTCGGCCCAGACCGTCGGCCGCAGGCCAGGGATTTCCGGCAACGAATCGGGTTCGGCGCACTCCGCAAAATGGACGGCGCGGTTGACGTAACGCACCGCCTGCAAGAAATAAAGCCGCTCCGCCAAAGGAAATATCGGAGCGGCGCCGGTAACTTGTTGGAACACATTGTCCGGCCAGACTAACGCGGTCAGCGCGCCAAGCTTGGCAGCCTCTTCCAGAAAACGAAGATCGCCGGACTGGATATTGTCAAATGCGCCGGAAACGACGATTTTGTTTGAATCATTCATTTGTGGCAAATCCGGACATTCACGCGCAACGCACCCGGCACTGGTTCTTCAGAAACCACAATGAGGTAACCCCCGCCGCAGCCGGAATACATGGCGCCGGGGTATTGCCGCTGATACGCCTTGAGCAGCGGCATCAACTCCACACGCAAGAGGGGATGGCGGACGATGTGGGGCAGCAAGGTCTCCCAGCATTTCATATTCAAATTCAATGCCCCGCCCAGTCCCTGGATATCGCGATTGAGGATGGCGTCGTAACAATCGCGGCCGGATTGGCCGAGCCGGGCGACCCATCTTGGCTCCAAGTTCTTGACGCCTAGCGGACTGTAACCATCCGGCCGGGGTTCGACCGGAATCAGGTGCAATACTTTCTCCAGCCACCGCGATACTTTCGGGCTGTTGCACGACTCGATGTGGGACGGGAAAACACCGCCTTCGACCTTGTAATCGTAATCCAGCCGGTTCACGCCCGGATAAACCAGGCCGATCATGTCTTGCGAGCCGCTCGGTTCGACCTTGCCTTTGTTTTCGGCTTCGTAAAGTTCGCGGGCTAAATCCGCCGGCGGGCGGTCCGGCAGCTTGCCCTTCCACAATTTCATCGCCACGGCGCGCGTGCCGCTGGCGATGCCGGAGCGATCCATCGAGCGGAAATTCGGCTCGAGCTGCACCACCACCATCGAACCGGGAGGCCGGGGATTGTGCCGCGAAACGAACGGCTGGTCGATCCATCCGCCCGCGAGTTGCAGGCGGTTCGGAATGGGGCCAAGCAGACGAGCGACGGGGGAGAGTTTTTTTCGCATCAGCCAACACCAACGCGCTGGCCGGCCTTGCGCTTGTTATATTGTTCCGCAATCCACTTGTAGGTGATGGCCAGGCCCTTGTCCAACGGCGTTTTAGGTTCCCAGCCCAGCACCTTTTTGATGAACGTGTTGTCCGAGTTGCGGCCAGCCACGCCGCGGGGCGCGTCCGGGTCGTACTTGCGGTTCATCTTCACGCCAGCGATCTTCTCAATCTTGGTCAGAAGTTCATTTATGGAAACCAGTTCACTGGAACCGAGGTTGATTGGCGTCGCAATCAAGTCGTCGCAATGCATGATCAGGTCGATGCCCTTCACGCAGTCGTCAATGTACATGAAGCTGCGCGTCTGGTGGCCGTCGCCCCAGATGGTGATGTCAGTGCGGCCGCTTTCAGTAGCTTCAATGACCTTGCGACAGAGCGCAGCCGGCGCTTTCTCCCGGCCACCGTCCCATGTCCCGTGCGGGCCATAGACGTTGTGAAAGCGGGCGATGGCGGTCTTCAAGCCGCGTTCCGCCCAGTATTCCTGGCAGAACATTTCACTCATCAATTTCTCCCAGCCGTAGCCACGCTCGGCCATGGCCGGATACGCGTCCGATTCCTTCAACGCCCGGACATTCGGGTCTTGTTGCAAGTCCGTGTTGTAGGCGCAGGCCGAACTAGAAAAGAAGTAGCGGCGCGCCCCGCTGCGGTAGGCGGCCTCGATCATGTGGGTGTTGATGAGCACGGAACGGAGGCATTCGACACGGAACCGCTCGATAAACCCCATGCCGCCCATGTCGGCGGCGAGGTTGTAGACTTCCACCGCGCCTTCGCAGACGCGACGGCAGTTTTCCTCCTGGCTCACGTCGAGACAGAGGTTCTCGACGCCGGGGACATGCAGATACCACTCGTAAAGCGGTTTCTTGTCCACCGCCCGGATGTTGGTGAAACCCTTCTCTTTGAAATAGAGCGCGAGGTTGCCCGCGATGAACCCGCCCGCGCCGGTGATGACGATCAGGTCGCCCTGGTGTTGTGGGGTGTCTTTCTCGACGATTCGTTTGTTTTCCAACATATGTGTTTTCACTTGATGCGCTTGAACCTGACCGCAGACCGCTCGCACCATTGTAAGGTCTGGCTAATGAAGGTTCACACTGACTTCCTTTCCTTCATAAGTAATCTCTTTGTCGGCTGCGTTGGTCACCTCGCCACCAACCCCATGCCCGCTTCTGACCAGAACAATCCGGAAGGCGCGCTTTTCGATCATCCCCGGATAGGAACCTGCGCGCGCGCCGATAGTTAGGACAGCGGCGCTGTCGTTCCAGCGAATAGGAATCACAGCATGCTGCCCCTTTTCGTAGTCATAGCTGTCGCCCGCATCCTCATAGAGATCGAATTGGCTGTCGGCCCCGCGATAGATGCGGAGTTCGATGGGGCCGCCGGGGTCCTGCGCGGCGTATTCGATTTCCGGCCCCATGGGAAGGATGGATCCGGCGCGCACGTAGAGCGGCATGCGATCGAGCGGAGCGGCGGCATCAATATCCTGGCCGCCGGGCACCGACTCGCCAGTCCAGAAGTCATACCACGCGGGCGAAGCGGGCAGATACACGCTGCGACGAGTAGCGTTGGCCTTCAGCACGGGATTGACCAGGATGGCCGGCCCGAACATGAACTGGTCGCCAATGTTCCAGGTTTTCTCGTCGGTGCGCCAATCCATCACGAGTGGACGCTGGAGCGTGTAATCCTCACTAGTGACTTTCCAGGCGAGTGAGTAAATGTATGGCATGAGGCGATAGCGGAGTTTGTCGTATCGGAGGAGCGTGGGCTCAACCTTGTCGTAGGTCCACATTTCATTGTTCGGCCGATGACCGTGGGTGCGGAAAATCGGGCAGAACGTTCCGAACTCGAACCAGCGCGCATAGAGTTCCTGGTAGGCAGGCTGTTCTATAGCACCGGGGAACGCAGGCCAGTAGCCTCCGATATCGGTTGTCCAGTACGGATAGCCGCTGAGCGCGAAATTCAGCCCGGCAGGCACTTGCCGCGAGAGCGCCCAATAATTGGTGAACACATCGCCCGACCACACGGTCGCGCCGACGCGCTGTTGGCCGAAAAATGCCGAGCGGGTGAGCAGAAAGACGCGTTTGCGGTCGGTTTCAGCCTTCCAATGATTCTGCACCCCGAGCGTATGCAGCAGGGGGAATACGTTCGTGTACTCCGCTCCATTGCCCATCGCAAGCTGCTTGTTGCGCAGGATGGCGTCGCCCATGTGCGGCCAATACTCTTCGGGTTCGGCGCTGTCGAGCCAGAAGGCATCCCATCCCTGCGCCAGCAATTTGCCGGGTAGCATCTTCCAATAAATATCGCGCGCCTGCGGGCTGCTGGGATCGTATACGTGCGCTCCGGGAATAAGCAGGTGTTGCGCATCCAGCGTCTTGAACGTTTCGGATGTGGGATCCAACAGTCCCCACACGGAGATCATCGCGTGAACATTTTCATTGTGCAGGGTTTCAAGATCCTTCGGCACGTCGTGGTAGTTGCCATTGAACACGGGATCGCCTTCCGCCTTCCACCAGAACCAGTCCTGCACTATTGTGTCCAGCGGGATGTGCTCCTGGCGATAGCGCCCTGCGATGCTAAGAATCTCGTCGAGTGATACATAGCGGTCTTTGGATTGAAAGAAGCCGTAGGCCCACTTCGGCAACATCGGCGTATGCCCGGTCATCGAGCGGTACTCGTGGATGATCGAGTCCATCTCCGGACCATAAAGAAAGTAGTAGTCAATCGACTTGCCGGCGATCGCGCTGAACGTCAGATTCGATGGGAAGCGATTATCGACGTAGGTCATGGCAGCCGTGTTCCACATCAGCGCGTAGCCGCGGCTTGAGACCAGCAGAGGGATCGCTACATCCGTGTTGTTCTGGGCCAATTCGATGGTTGCGCCGCGGTAGTTGAACATGCCGTTCTGGTGCTGCCCGAGCCCGAAGAGCGCTTCGGTCGGTGCCGGCGAGAACCGGTCGGTGATCCGATACGTGCTCTCGCCGTTCATTTGCACTGGCTCATAGGTGCGGGGCAAGGCGTCACCCTCACGCAACAGAGCATCGCCATTCACCGTGCGAAAGGAAACATTGCCGCGCTCAAGACCGAAGGTCACCTGGAGCTTGTCGGTTTTGAGCGTCGCCGATTTCGCATCTTGCGCGAACTGAAACGGAGCGCCCGCGCAGGATTGACCGGCATCGAGCATCCAGGGCTGGGGCCCAGGCTGCGCTGTCGCGTCCGGCTTGGCCGCTACGTGGATCACCGAACCGTCGCATACCGTGATCTCGACGACTTCGGAGCCAACCGTGGCATGTAGCCCTTGCTCTGTTTGTTGAACCGTGACGGCCGCCAAGCCAGGTTTGTCCTGGCCGGGTATCTGAGCCATGCCGCTGTGCGCGGCCCAGAGCAGGAACAGAATGGAAACGCATGAACGGACAACAGAACGAACGAATCGAATCGTAAATGCGTCGGAAGACCGGAATGTCATGGCATTGCACCTTTTAAACTTGGTTGTACTCGTTTGTAGTCACAATCGCAGTATGCAGGCCATCTTCGGCCGCGGAAATCGTACCAACACTTTCTCCTTAACTGTTTCCAGTTCGATGCCGAGATCAACCGGATAGAGAATCTCGGCTTTCGCGGCCTCAACAGGAAGCTCGACCTTGTCGGCGCCCTCCAATCGCCAAGCGCCCAACACAGTCGAGCCGGGAGCGCGCATACCGAGCGCCACCGGGGCGCTGTGATCCGTCACATCCGGCATACCGAGAGGATAGAAGGGCACAGCCTGAGGGATGTGGTCGCGAATTACCTGCCTGTATGTCCGGATGCCGTTCGTTACCTGGAGCAGCGCGCTGTCGGAAATTGCGTCGAGACGGCCGCTTTGGTGGATGCGGCACATCATGGCTGTAACCATATTGAAGCTGGCCTGATCGGCATCGGCCTTGGCCAATGGATACGACCAGATTGCGAGTTGCTCAGGCAAAACCGCCGCAGACGCGCCGACCAGAATTCCGGGCAGCCTTAGGTAGCTTTCCTGGTCGGTCATGGACTGTATCTGGAGGCGGCTGAGCATGGCGTAGTCCATGCGCCCGCCGCCGCTGCCACAGTTTTCAATCACCAAGTCGGGGTAACGGTTCAGAATGCTTTCCAACCAGTCCAGGTGGGCGCGGTTATGCTCGAGGAGGCCTTGTCCGAAGCTATCTGCGTTGAGTTCGGTTCCTTGCAGCGAATCGACGTTGTAATCCATTTTGATATAGCCGACGCCGTAATCGTTCACCAGCCTTGAGATCACCTGATCCAGGTAAGCCCGCACTTCGGGGTTGCGGAAATCAAGCAGCAGGCGGGAGTTCTTAAAAACCCGTTTGCCGTGGCGCACGAGGAACCAGTTGTCCGGCTTTTGAGCGAGCAACGACATGGCGCCGGCAACCTCAGGCTCGAGCCACAATCCCGGAGTCATTCCAGCCTGCCGAATCTGATCGAGCACGAACTTCAGTCCGCGCGGCCAGCGCGAGGCGGAGGGTTGCCAGGCGCCGATGGTCTGGCTCCAGTCTTCATGCAGCTCCGCGTACCACCCGGCATCGATTACGAAATACTCACAGCCAGCTTTTGTCGCGGCCGCGATCAGCGGCAGTTCCTTGTCTTCTGTCGGGTCGCCCCAGAGGCAGTTCATGTAATCGTTGAAAATAACCGAACATCGCGAATTGTCTTTGCTCGGCTTCAGGCACGCGGCACGCCGATAGAGTGTCAATGCCTCGACAGCATCGCTGAATCCGCCTTGCACGCATCCCACGGCAACCGGGATTGTCTGGTAACTCTCCCCAGGCTTCAGACTCTTCCACGCGGCGGAATGAAGATCGTCGGGTCCTCCGAGGTAGGCATATACATCGTTCGCAAAGATGCCTCGCAGCGCAGAATTGGAAATTTCCCAATACCAGGAGCCGCAGTGCTCAATTTGCCAAAACCAAATCACCCCCAAGCGCGTGTTTTCCACCATGGCCATGGGAAGGTACTTCTCCGTGGACCAGGTTCCCACGCTCGCCGCCGAAGCCTCCGACCAGCTGGTTCGTCCATTCTCAACGAATCCGCATTCAGACGGACGCAGCGAGTGCCATTGAGCTTCCGCCATCCAACTGTTGAATGCCACGTGAATGACGATCTCGTGTTCGTAGTTCTGCGCGTCGGCCAGGGTGTGCAACATTGCTGAACTTAAATATTCGATCCCTACCGGCGCGCCCCCGGCGTTAGTGACTCGCGTCCATCGACGGACGACCGGAACCGCATCGAAAGCGTCGTAGAAGGACTCCACAGTGATTCGCAGTACTGGATCAGCGTGGCTCAGGATCAACCGGCGCCCCTTGCTGGTCGATTCCTCGCGTTTCCCCTGGAAGATGAGCCGAGCTCCCGGCTGACCGGCGTTCTGCTTCATGCCCGGATCCGGCGAGTTCTCCCCGCTGCACTGAATTGCAGTCTCTACCCCGGACGAAAAAATGGGCGCAATCTTCGCCTGTAAAGCACGGGTGGGCATTACGAACTTCTGGCGCAGCTTTTGTTCGGACACCTCGTACGCAAACGTCAGCTCCGGTGTGCTCCACTCGAATGGCTGTTGTTGGGTTGACGCGCTCGGCGGTTCGGTTGCGACGGCGATGCCGGGCAACAGAGCGCTCAATGCTGTGATTCCAGTCGAGCAAATAAATGTTCTGCGATTCATCGTCACCTGCAGCGAAAACCGACTGTGTAGTCGCGGAATTTGGTGCGGCGTCCGGAAATCGACGATGCCGATGCCGATCAGCGGAAGAGTATCGTGTATGTCATTCCGGGTTTCGTGCGGATTAAGCCGTCCTTTCCCGCGGCCACTGCTTTTCCGTTCGAAGCGTGAATCCCGGTAACGGCTTGTCCCTGCGGCGGAATCAGCCGGATTGCACACGCGCTCATCGCGTGGAGTTCCATGTCGATGATTTTTTCCGCCTTCCATTGCATATCGAGAGTTGCACCTCCGCGGACGTGAACTCCCGCGATGGAACCCTCCGACCATTGTTCAGGCAGAGCTGGAAGGAGTTCGATCTCAACGAAATCCAGCATCCAGCGCGACTGGACCAGCGCCTCCAGCATTCCGTTAGCCGCTCCCAGATTGCCGTCGATTTGGAATAAGCCTGGTGGATGCGTATCCATGAGGTTAGGAAATGTGGACTGACGAAACATCACCTGCAGGCTGTCGTAAGCCTGTTTGCCATCGTGCAAATGATCCCAGTAGTTCACAACCCAAGCTCGAGACCATCCCGTCTGTCCGCCTCCGAAGGAGAGCCGCCTTTCCAGGGACACTCGCGCGGCCTTGGCCAAGTCGGGCGTATGCGCAAGAGAAATCTGAGTGCCGGGAAAAAGCGCCCAGAGATGCGAGATGTGCCGGTGCCCTGGTTCCGGCTCGTCGTAGTCCCGCTGCCATTCCTGCAGTTGGCCCAGCTTGCCGATCGCAAACGCAGGCAGCTTACCGCGCGCATCCTCAACTTGTTTCAGGAAAGCCTCGTCTTCCCCCAGGATTCTCCCCGCATCCAGCGTGCGCGTGAACAGCTCCCGCAGGATCTCGATATCCATGGTGGGAGCCATGGTCAGCGAATGCGCGGTGCCATCCGCTAGACGATATCGGTTTTCTGGCGAGATCGACGGCCCTGTGACCAAATGTCCAGCGCCGTCGTCAACCAGATAATCGAGAAAGAACTGAGAAGCATCGTGGAGAATCGGCCAGGCGCGATCTCTAAGAAAGCTCTTATCCAGGGTGAATGCGTAGTGATCCCACGCATCCAGCGACAGCCACGCGCCACCCATCGGCCAGATACCCCATTGATACCCATCAATCGGTTCGGCGTCGCCCCACAAGTCCGTGTTGTGATGAATCACAAAACCGCGCGCGCCGTAGTATTCGTGCGCAACCCGCATTCCGGTGCCGCTCGCAGGGGTGCGGACCATGTCGATGAGGTTGATCAGGGGCAACACGGTTTCCCCCAGCCCCGCGGGTTCGGCGAGCCAGTAGTTCATCTCGGCATTGATATTAATGGTCCACTTCGATCCCCACGGATTAGTGATGCCCGCGGCCCAGATCCCTTGCAGATTCGCCGGCAGACCGTCGGGACGCGAGGAGCTGATAAGCAGGTAGCGAGCAAACTGAAAATAGAGTTCCTGCAAGCCAAGATCCTCGGCCCCGGCACTGACGCGCTTTACGCGCTCATCGGTGGGCAGGTCTTCATTCGGGCCGGCGTTTGCGCCGGGCGCTGCTTGAAGATGGAGAGCCATGCTCCGGTACATGGGCTGATAGACGGCTTCTTGCCGGGCGAGAATCTCGTCAACGTTGCGCGTCCGCGCCTGGGCCAGCGCGCGCTCGCATTGTGCCTCGGGATCGCCGCCCGCGAAGGGCCCGCCTTTAAAATCGGTGGCTGCCGCAATCAGGATGGTTACAGAATCTGCATCGGTAACTGCCAGCTCTGATCCGTCCGCCTGAACGCTGCCGCCAGACGGCAAAACCAGCGCTTCCCCGGCAAAGCCGATTTCGTCCTTATGCTCATGTCCCTCGCGCAGCACGAGGGTGTCCTGCCCGCGGGGATGAACGCTGAAATCCGCGGGACGGTCCATGCTCATCCGGTAACTGGTCGCGCCCTTCGTGTCGGCGCTGAGCCGCACCACAATCACCTCATCGGGTAGCGAGGCGAACACCTCGCGTGTATAGTGCACACCGTTCATTTTGTAGGTCACGCGGACGACGCCGGTTGCAAGGTCAAGCTGGCGGCGATAATCGCTGATGGCCGCTTGGTTGGCGGAGCGCAAGTAGAGATCGCCTAGCGTGCTGTAGCTGGGCATGCCAGGCGGGATGCCAATCATGCTGTCCTGTGCGAGCTTTTCCGCAGCAGAAATCTTGGCGCCATCCAGACCTTGCGACTCCAGCAGAAGCCGGCGAATCTCAGGCACGGCTTCGTGCGCCCGCGGATTCAGGCGGTTCGCACGGCTGCCCTGCCACAACGAGGATTCGTTCAACTGCAAATGTTCATCCGCGCCGGAAGTTTGGGAACCATCCATCAAGGGATCATTCTGATGGGAGAATTGCAGGTCTCCATTGTTTTGGCCGGAGTTCGCCCCGCCAAAAACCATCGCTCCCAGACGGCCATTGCCGACGGGAAGAGCCTGATCCCAGATAGGAGCGGGAGACCGGTACCAGAGCGCCTGAACTGCGCTTTGCGAAGCCGTCTGCCCCCGCAGATCGGAATGCGCGAGGAGGACTACGATGCCGACAAGCGCGATCAATTTGGTGATTCGGATCATCGACATGGATGCGACAAGAAGGCTGAGTTCGAATCTCTTTCAACAACCCGCAAAGTGACGCACCGAATGCGCCTGTTACTCGGACAGCATCTTCGTACCCTTCACATGGAACGTCCCCGTCACCGTCGGCGCCCCCGTGCTCGGCTGACCTCCGCCGATAGAAACGGAATAGATTCCTTTCGCAATGATTGGCTCGCCCGCTTCGCTCACCATGCTCAGGTCACGATGCTTGAGTTCGAAGCGAACCTTCTGCGATTCACCGGGTTTCAAGTGCACGCGCTTGAAGCCGCGCAGAGCTCGCAGTGGCGCTCCCGGCACATTCGGGAAACTCAGGTAAAGCTCGGCGATTTCATCCCCCTCGCGCACCCCGGTATTTGTGACCGTAACCTCCGCCATAAGTGGGTCACCCGCATTGATCGCGTGTTTCGGCAGCGCCAAATCGCTATAGGAAAACGTCGTGTAGCTCAAGCCATAGCCAAACGGATAAAGCGGTTTGCCGCTGAAGTAGCGATAGGTGCGATTCTGCATGGAATAATCTTCAAATGCCGGCAGTTGCTCGATTCCGGTGTAGAACGTCACCGGCAACCGCCCCGCGGGATTGTTTTTTCCCGAGAGAGTCTGCGCAACTGCTGTTCCGCCCTCTTCGCCGGCGTACCATGAATCGATAATTGCGTTCACATGCGCACTGGCCCAGTTCACCGCAAGCGCGCTTCCATTGGCGAGCACGAGGATCACCGGCTTGCCGGTCGCAGTCACAGCTTCGAGCAAGTCCTCTTCCGGTTTTGGCAGATCGAGGCTGGTGCGGTCGCCGCCCTTGAATCCCTCCTCGTTGACCGGCATCTGCTCTCCCTCGAGATCGCCGGTAATGCCCAGGACCGCGATGACAACATCCGCGTCCCTGGCTGCGGCAATCGTCTCGGGGCTCGGCTTGGGATCGTACTTTGCCCAGAACAACTGAGCCTCGACCGGGCCGGCTTTCGTCAACTGATAGCGGACGCTGATGGGCACCTTCTGACCTTGCTCAAGGCGAACACGTCCGGCTTTTGCCTGCGAGATTTGGCTGTCCAGGTATTGCATGGCAACAGGTTTGCCATCGACCATGACGAACGCAGAATTGCCCTTGCCGCGCACGCCAACGCTGTACTCGCCGCTCTCATTCGCGGTGAGGAAACCACTCCACTCGACCGAAAGCGGATATTTGCCCGCAGCCTCGGCTGGAAAGTCCTCCGCCTTCAAATCGACGCCGCTCAGCGTGCGGGTCGCCAGTAGTATTCCGTTGCCTGGAAACCCACCCCCGGTAGAGAACTTAGCGGTAAGTCCGGGCTGGCCGTCGGACGTCGTCAGCGCGGAAGCCGGAATCAGGTCTCCGTCAGTGCGCAGAAACTGTGTTCCCGGCACAAACGTGATCTGGCCTTCAGGAAACTCCGCCTTCAATCCGTCCAGCACCGATACCGTGTGCGTAGGAGTGCCGTTGTAGTTGCCCAGCAAATATTTTGTCTGGTCTGCCAATGGCCCGACCACGGCGATCTTGATTGCGCCCGGTTTCAGCGGCAGGGCGCCGTCATTCTTGAGAAGCACCATCGACTCATTTGCCAGCGAGAGAGCGAGGGCGCGATGCTCGGGGCTGGCGAGCTCTTTTTCATCGATCTTAGAATACGGATCCATCTCGGGCGGATCGAACATGCCCAGCTTCATGCGGGCGGTAAACAGCCGAATCAGCGCCGTATCGATCTCGCTTTCCTTCAGAATGCCTTGTTTATAAGCATCGAGGTACGGCCTGTAATCGTGATCGTCGCTGACCTTCGCGAAATCGATGCACTCGTTGTCCAAGCCGCGCTGAATCGCCAAAGCCGAAGCCTCGGGCTGAGTCTTGGTGAAATGATGATCGCGGAAGATGTTGACGACTGCATCGCAATCCGAAACCACGTAGCCCTGGAAATTCCACTTGCCCCGCAACTGGTCCTGCAGCAGGAACTCATTGACGCAGGCAGGCTGCCCGTTAATGCTGTTATAGGCGCACATGACCGAGCCGGCCTTGCCCTCGGTCACGGCTGCACGGAACGCCGGCAGGTAGGTGTCCAGTTCGTCATGCTTGCTGACCGTCATGTCCGCCCTATGCCGTGTTGGCTCGGGTCCGCTGTGCACGGCGTAATGTTTCGGCGTGGAGATGACGCGATAGTATTTTGGATCGTCTCCCTGCATTCCGGTGACGAATGCAACCGCCATGCGCGCGGTCAGAAACGGATCTTCGCCGTAGGTCTCCTGTCCTCGCCCCCAACGAGGATCACGGAATATGTTGATGTTCGGCGCCCAGAAGTCAAGACCTTCGAAAACGTCGCTATGCCCATCGCGCACTGCCTGGACGTGCTTGATTCTTCCCTCGATCCCGATCGCGATGGCCATGCGGTGTATGGTGTCGGGATCGAAGGTTGCGGCCAGCCCGATCGGCTCCGGAAACTCGGTGACGCCGGGCCGTTGTACGCCATGCAACGCCTCGCTCCACCAGTCATAAGCGGGGACGTTCAGCCGCGGCACCGCGCGCGACTGATTCACAAGCTGCGTGACTTTCTCTTCCACGGTCATGCGGTGAACTAGATCTGCAGCCCGTTGTTCCGCAGGCAGCGCGGGGTTCAAATAGGCAGGGTGCTCGATGCTCTGCGACGACAACCTGCCTACACACAAGAAAACAAATATCGCAATGGAGACTCGGAAGCTGGCTGTTCGCACATCTCTCCTCATTCAAGACCGCAGTGGTTTATTACAAGCTAAGTCGAAGACTCCGCTCTGTTGAGAAGTTGCTCTTGCATCTGCAAAGACTCACGCTGGCGCTTCTCGTACAAGGCATGCTTGAGGTACGCCTCTCCTAACGAATTGTCAGTCTGTCGAAGCCTGCATGCATCGGCAGGCTCATCGGTGCCGACACCGATCCACAATAAGGTGCACTCGCTTTGCGCAGCTCGCGGGTCGGCGAGCGCCGAGGCTGTCTTGGTAAAAGTCCCGGCATTCCACGCTCCAGAAATCGTTTTCTTGCCGGAACACAACTCGACCTCGGGGTAAATGGCGCTGGATTCTTCGAGGCAAACGCATCGTACGCTTGAGAGACCTAGAATGAAAAGTCGCATTTATGATGGTAATTGATCGAGTTTTTCGATATACAATCCCCCCTCTCCGCGACCAACGAGGATCAGTGTGATAGGTTCTTGGGAACAAGAGTTTGGGACTCGTTTGTGCGCCGAATGTGCTCCGACTCTGACATTTCGCTCCAGCTAAGCGTGGCGGCAACAGCACCCACGCGGGTACAAAGGTGACGGCTAATTGGAAGCGGCCAAGCTCTACGAAAATCCGCATCGCCGGTTCAATCCACTCACGCACGAATGGGTGCTGGTTTCGCCACAGCGCATGCGGCGCCCTTGGCGCGGGCAGGTCGAAGCGACTGCTTCTCAGCCAGTTCTGACGTACGATCCCACTTGCTATCTTTGCCCCGGTAACGAACGGTCAGGCGGAGCGCGCAATCCTAAATACCAGAACACGTTTGTCTTCACCAACGACTTCGCCGCGCTAAACCCTGACGTTCAGCCGGCGCGACTGGACGAATCTGGTCGTGGCTTGCTGCTTTCGGAGTCGGAAGCGGGCACTTGCAAAGTGGTGTGTTTTTCGCCCCGCCACGATCTAACTCTGGCGCGCATGACGGTCCCGGAAATCACCAGCCTAGTAGATGTGTGGACCGAACAGTACTCCGAGATCGGTTCTTTGCCTTACGTCAACTACGTGCAGATCTTTGAGAATCGCGGAGAGATCATGGGATGCAGCAATCCCCATCCGCATGGCCAAATATGGGCTAACCAAACCATCCCAAACGAACCAGGCAAGGAGCAGGAATCGCAAAAGACCTACATGGAGAGCCACCGCGCGTGCCTACTATGTGACTACTTGCAGTTGGAGACAAAGACCGCGACGCGAATAGTCGTCGAGAACGCCCATTTCGCGGTCCTGGTCCCATTTTGGGCGGTGTGGCCTTTTGAAGTTTTGCTGCTCTCCAAGCAGCACATCGGCCACCTGGGATCTCTTAACTCCGTCATGCGGGTGGGCCTCGCCGACATCTTCAAACAGATCACCGGGCGTTACGATTCTCTGTTCCAGATCTCGTTCCCCTATTCGATGGGCTTCCATCAGTCGCCAACTGACGGAGAAGCACACCCGGAATGGCACCTTCACGCACATTTTTATCCGCCGTTGTTGCGTTCAGCCACCATCCGCAAGTTTATGGTCGGTTACGAGATGTTGGCCAGCCCACAGCGGGACATCACGCCAGAAGCGGCCGCTGCAACTCTCAGGGATCTGACGTCTCACACCGGGCAAGTGTGAGGACGTATGGGATCGCAGATCGACCAAAGTTGGATGCAGCCGCCGGTTTTGATGTGTAACCTGGCCAGGGCCTGACCTATATTGCTTCGCCCGGCTCTACCCTCGCGCCATCCGCCGCCGAAAAAATGTAAACCGACGGCTTAATACCCGCCGCCCGTTGGTAACGATCCGCGATTTGATCGGCAAAAGCTTCTGCCTCCGTCGCCTCCACCAAATTTATCGTGGATCCCCCAAATCCGCCTCCGGTCATCCGGCCGCCGAAGTAGCCCGGCAGGCCTTCTGCGGCCTCGACCATAAGGTCCAGTTCACGGCAACTGACTTCGTACAGGTCGCGAAGGCTGCGGTGGGATTCTCGCATCAGATCTCCAAAACTGTGCAAGTCACCGGCGCGCAGGCGGCGGGCGCCATCGCGCACGCGTTCATTTTCTTCCACCACATGACGGCATCGCCGAAAGATTGTCTCGGGAAGATCCTTCGAGTGCTGAACCAGTTGATCGATCGCAACATCGCGCAGAGCGCGGATATCGGGATACCACTTCGCCAGGATTCTCACGCCTTTCTCGCACTCTTCGCGGCGCCGGTTGTATTCGCCGCCGGCGTGCTGGTGCTTGACCATGGTGTTGCAAACCACCATGCGCACGCTATCCGGAATCGGAATCAGTTCGTACCCGAGCGAACGGCAATCCAGCAAGAGCGCGTGTCCCGCTTTGCCAAAGCAAGAGACAAACTGGTCCATGATGCCGACGCGGGCACCGATAAAGGTATTTTCGCTGTGCTGGCACAGCCTTGCCACGTCGACCAACGGGATGTCCGCGCCGTTGAGGCTGATGAGCGCGAGCGCGCTGGCGACTTCAAGAGCGGCCGAGGAACTTAGCCCGCCCCCGATCGGGATTTCGCCATGCACCAGCAGATTTGCGCCCTGCAAACTGTGCCCAGCCTGCCGTAGGGCCACCGCAACGCCGAGAACGTAGTCACACCAATCTCCGGTGCTGCGCTGGGGCAAATCATCCAACTGAAACGCGAAATGCCCTGGGAATTGCTCGGAGTGCATCAACAGCCGGCGATCGGGCCGGGGGCTTATGGCAACCCGGGCGCAAAGGCCGATCGCACAGGGCATGACAAAACCGTCGTTGTAGTCGGTATGCTCTCCGATTAAATTGACACGCCCGGGGGCGCTGAAAATAGCCGGCCGGGTTTCGAATAACCCCGTAAATTGCCGCGTCAACTCTGCAGAGTTCATACTTAGGCCGCCGCATGATCCGCGACATTGGTGCTACGAAGAAAGAGAACGCGAACGAAAGCGCTCGAACAAAAACCATAAGCTGCAACTCACGGCGCGTCAACCGTTCCTGGTTCGGGTGGCGATTAACAGGTTAAGATTCGGGAGACAGCAATGCAGATCGCCCGGGAGGACTTTGCAGTCTCCGCGCTCGTGGCCGCAGCTTTGCCAAACGGGAGAATCCTTGCGCCGCCTGCGTCATCTATTAGTCACTGCCTTTGATCCGGTTCGAAATTGGGGGAAAACCATGTCTTCTTGGCCCACGCCCAGCGCACTCGATTCTCGCACTCAAGCTTTTCCGGTTTTGACTGCTGCGCAGATCGCCCGTCTGCGGCACGGCGGCAAGCTGCGCAAGGTTGAGCCGGGAGACATCTTGTTCCAGCCCGACGATACCGAGATCCCGTTTTTCGTCCTGCTTTCCGGCAGCATGGAGATTGTGCAGCCGGACCTTAATGGCGAGCGCCCGGTTGCGGCGCACGGACCGGGCGAGTTCACCGGCGAGATTGCGATGATCTCCGGGCAGCGTTGCCTCGTGCGCGGGCGGGTGAATGCGGCCGGCGAGTTTCTCGAGATCAGCGCGGATGGCCTGCGCTCGCTGGTCGCCACCGACGCCGAGTTGAGCGAGATCTTCATGCGGGCATTCATCCTGCGCCGGCTTGCGCTTATCAGCGGTGGTCTGGGCAACGTTATTCTGATGGGTTCGCGACACTCTGCCAACACTCTGCGGCTACGCGAGTTTTTGAGCCGGAACGCACACCCTTACAGCTACATTGATCTCGACACGGACAAGATGTCACAAGAACTGCTCGACCGTTTTCACGTGCGCCTGGCCGAAATTCCCGTGGTTATCTGCAACGGCGAGCGAGTGCTGCGCAACCCCTCGCCCCAGGAATTGGCCGATTGCCTCGGCCTCAACGTCAGCATAGACATGGCTCAGGTGCGTGACTTGATCATCGTGGGCGCGGGACCGTCCGGCTTGGCAGCGGCGGTCTACGCGGCTTCCGAGGGATTGGACGCTCTGCTGATCGAGAGCGAAGCTCCCGGCGGGCAGGCGGGATCGAGTTCCAAGATAGAAAACTATCTGGGTTTTCCCACGGGAGTCTCTGGGCAGGAACTGGCGTCGCGCGCCATCGCGCAGGCGCAAAAATTCGGCGCAAAAATGATGGTGGCTCACAAAGTGACGGAGTTGAAATGCAATCGCAGTCCCTATCAGGTCGTTCTCGATAGCGGCCAGGTTCTGGCGGCGCGGGCCATCGTCATCTCGACGGGAGCGCAATACAACAAACCGCCTCTCGCCAACCTAAAGAGGTTCGAAGGCCAGGGAATTTACTACGGCGCGACTTACATCGAATCGCAACTCTGCGAGGACGAGGAAGTGATCGTGGTGGGTGGCGGAAATTCCGCCGGGCAAGCCGCGGTTTACCTTTCCCAAACCGCGCGCAAGGTGCACATACTGGTGCGTTCGAGAGGCCTCTCGGAAACGATGTCCCGTTACTTGATTCAACGCATCGCTGAAAATCCTGGAATCGTCCTGCACTATAAGACGGAGATTGTCGGATTGGAGGGCGGCTCACAACTGGAGCGCGTTGCCTGGGTTGACAAAACCACCGGTGAAACTTCCACCCACGATATTCGCCATGTGTTCATTATGGCGGGCGCATCTCCCCGAACCGAGTGGCTGCGCGGCTGCGTTGCCATGGACGACAAAGGTTTCATCCTGACCGGGCGAGACTTGGATGCCTCCAACGGCTTGGTTCCACCGTCTGTCTGGCCGCTCACTCGCTCTCCGCAGATGCTGGAGACCAGTCTTCCGGGAGTGTTCGCGGTCGGTGACGTTCGCTCCGGCAATGTGAAGCGCGTGGCTTCCGCCGTGGGAGAAGGCGCGATTGCGATTCATCTGGTGCACCGGGCTTTGGCGGAGTTTTAGCGGCGAGTTGGATCGATAAGCCCGTTCGCTAAGGTTGTGACAAGGAACTCTCCGCCGGCGCAACGTCGACCGACACTTTCAGACGCTGACGATGACCTCCAACCAGAATGCCCTTCACCGGGCCAAGGTCGTCATAGTCACGCGCCCAGGCAACCGTAATGTGGGAATCGGACGGCATGCGGCCGTTGGTGGGATCGAAATCAATCCATCCGAAGTCCGGTTCGAAGACGCTCACCCAGGCGTGCGAAGCGTCAGCGCCCGTCAAGCGGGGTTGGCCGGGCGGGGGCGTGGTGGCAATATAGCCGCTGACGTAGCGGGCCGCCAGGCCGAGCGAGCGCAGGCACGCGATCTGCAAGTGCGCGAAATCCTGGCAAACCCCGCGCCGTGTACGCAGCACATCGAGCACCGGAGTCCCCACCTTGGTGGACCCTGGCAGGAATTCGAAATCGTGGTAGATCCGTTCCGTCAGATGGAGAACACATTGCAGGAATGGCTGGCCCTGGGGAAACGAGGGTCGCGCATATTCGGCTAATTCCTGGCTTCGACGCACGTATGGGGAATCAAAACTGAATTGCCGCGCGGAAAGCGTGCGCGCGTCCTGCGCAGTGAGCAGAGTCTGGCGAACCTGCTCCCAAGACGGGCCCTGCGCAACAGCGGGCTGGAGAACTAAATCGACCTTCACCTCGCTGCGCGCGGTGATGGTGAGCTGGGTGTGAGGTTCCTGCAGACCGAGCCACACCGTATGGTTGCCGAAATAGTCGAGGCGCTCGCTGCTCACCGCCGGCGTGGGCGAAACCGACAACTCGTGCAGCAGGCAGCTCTGCATGCCGTGGTCGCGCGGCCGCAGCCGCACCAGATTATGGGAGAGGGTGACCGGATCCTTGTAGTCGTAGCGAGTGGTGTGGGTGACGTGGTATCTCACAACTACTCCTCGGCGACTTCGCCCAGTCTTCTGGAGACGTCGGTGGGTGAGAAATATAGGTTGGTAATGGCTTCAGAAAGATGCACGGTCTCCTCCAGGGTGTTAGACAGTAAATCGTCTAGACCGTCGCGCCGGTGATCCTCAGCGCCGGCGCACAACTCCACGAGATCGGCGAGTTGAATCGCTGTCCGCAATTTCAACACCAACCGTTGATCCTGATTGCGGCCGGGGTCGGCGGTGTCGCGCGGTAAGGTCGCAAGATGTTGGTCCGCAACCCCCAGCTGAAACGCGACCGCGCGAGGATTGCTTTCGTCGGCCAGCAGAAGATCGACAACCGCGTGCGTCTCTAAATGCGTGAAGTATCTGCGGCGGTAGGTGAGCTTGCTGTCGGCAATTTCCAGAACAGCTTCCAGCAGGACCGGGTCCGCGCCCGGTTCGATCAGAGTGTCGCGCAACAATTGGGCAATAAAAGCGACCCGCTCAATGCGGCGGCCCAGGTCTAGGAATCTCCAGGCCTGGCCGCGAGTCATGGAATCGGCAGCCAAGCCCACGAAGCCGGCGAAATTCGCGATCAAGCCGTCGAGCAACTCAGCCAAGCGCGCCGTGGGTTCGTTGGGATCGATCTGGAAATCGGAAACCGAATTGTGAATCTCGCGCAGAATTTTCCAGGCATCGGCGGAAGCGCGGTTGCGCAAAATTCTCGCCAGACCGTGGAGACAAGCGATGGTGCCGCGCAGGCCGCCGGCCTGAAAGTCGCCGAGCACTCTCTCCACGAACTCGCGGCTCAAGCTCACGCCGTCCCACGGCAAAGGCCCTTGCGGCCATGCGGCGGTCAAAACCTGAATCGCGTGATTGTTGTCGGGTCCGCTCTGGTCGATGGTTCGATTGAGCGTTCCCCGGGCCAGGCGAACCTGGGCCTCGGCGCGTTCGACAAAACGTCCCAGCCAGAACAGATCGTCGGCAATGCGGCTGGGAAGGTCGCCGCTCCCCCGGCTTAGCGCAACCGGCTGGCCGGGCGCGGGAAGCAGGGTCACGGGGCTGACCGGCCCATCGGACAAAATCCAAGTGTCCTTGCTGCCTCCGCCGCGCTGCAACGAAACCACCAAGGACTCGTCCGACTGCGTGATCCGGGTCAACGCGCCCGACATGAGAGTGTACGAGTCCTCATGCGCCGCCAGAAATGCACGCACCACGAAGTGCCGCGGCTGCAGTTGTCCGTCGATCAGCGCCGGCGTGGTGCAGGACATCACCTGTTCCTGCGCGATGTATTGAGCGGGCCAGGATTTGATCTTCGCCGCCAACTCCGTGAGTTGCTCGCGGGTCAGGTTCTGCCCGAACACGGGATCTTCCCCACGAGTGGGATAGGCGGACTTAATCACCATCCGCGGAAGCCTTTCCACGACATAGTTCAACTCCGCTTCCTGGCCGCACCACCACGTAGGCACCGACGGCAGCTTCAGTTCTTCCCCGAGCAAGCGACGGCACAATGCGGGTAAGAACGGCAGAAACCCGGGAGTCTGCAGCACCCCGCTGCCCAGCGCGTTAGCGACGGCGACGTTGCCTTCGCGGACGGCTTGCAGCAATCCCGGCACGCCGAGGTACGAATCCGCAAACAATTCCAGGGGATCGCAGTAGTTGTCATCCACGCGCCGGAGGATTACGTCCACGCGCTTCAAGCCGCCCAAGGTTTTCAAATACACGTTCGCATCGCGAACGGTCAGGTCGTTGCCCTGCACCAGCGAGTAACCCAAGTAGCGGGCCAGGTAGGAATGCTCAAAATAGGTTTCGTTATAGGGACCGGGCGTCAGCAGCACGATGCGCGGGGCATCGTGACTGCTGGGAGCCAGCGCGGCCAAAGATGCTCGCAACGCTCCAAAATACGGCGCCAGGCGCTCAACATTGCACTGGCGGAAAACGCTGGGCAGAGAGCGTGACAGCACAATGCGGTTCTCCAGGGTGTAGCCCGCGCCGGAAGGGGACTGCGTACGGTCCCCCAAAACCTGATAGTGGCCCTCGGGAGTGCGCAAAAGATCCGCCGCATACAGATGTAACCAGCGGTCTTTGGGCAGCTTGGTGTCATGGCAGGCGCGGAGAAAACCCGGGTTTGCCCAAACCAGTTCCGGCGGAAGCAAGCCTTCGAAAATGGTTTCGGCGGGGCCGTACAAGTCCGCCATTAGCCGGTCCAGCAAGCGCGCCCGTTGCTGCAATCCTTCCGCGACCGCGTTCCACTCCGCCGCAGTGATCAGCAAAGGAATCAGGTCGAGATTCCACGGCCGGTCCAGGCCGTTTGGGTCGCCGTAGACATTATGGGTAACGCCGTTTTCGTGGATGAGCCGCCGCGCGTGGTCCCACCGCCGCCGCAGTTCTTCTGGGCCGAGTTCATTGAGCGAAGAAACGAACCCGCGCCAGTGCGGGCGCAACTGCCCACCTGGACCGGCCATCTCATCCGGCCGGGCGGAATCCACCGTGTAGTTTTCGGTTAAGCCCTGCGGTTTGTTTCCATCCGCAATATCCGGGGGGTTGGGTGCCTGCATTTTGCGATCCGACTGCTTACCGTTGTCTTAGGTCCAGAGTCAGGGGGAATTCTTTGCTAATGCGTTCCTCGTCCACCGCCATCGGTCCGGGTGAATGCCCGAACTTAAAGAACCTTGAAATCCGCCGGCTCTCCGCTTCGTATGCGTTCACCGGGAACCGCTCGTAACTTAATCCGCCCGGGTGGGCCACGTGATAGGTGCATCCACCGATCGATCTTCCCGACCAGGTGTCCACGAGATCGAAAACCAACGGCGCATGCGACCCAATGGTCGGATGCAAGCAGTTCGGCGGCTGCCAAGCGCGATACCGTACGCCCGCGACAAACTGCCCGTTCGGCCCCGTGGGATGCAGCGGCACGCGCCGGCCGTTACACGTAACTACATGCCTGGAATCTACCATTCCATTCACCAAAACCTGCAGTCTTTCCACCGAAGAATCGACGTAGCGCACGGTTCCGCTCGCGCCAGCCTCTTCTCCCAAAACATGCCAGGGTTCGATCGCCTGCCGTAACTCAAGCTCTATCCCGCGATGCTCAATAGTGCCGAAGTGCGGGAAGCGGAATTCAAAATGAGGCGCGAACCATTCGACCTTGAACGGATAGCCGGCCTCATTCAGGTCATCGACAATATCTTCCATGTCCTGCGCGACAAAGTGCGGCAGCATGAAGCGGTCGTGGATTTCGGTGCGCCATCGCACCAGCTTCTCGCGATACGGCCGTCTCCAAAACTTAGCAATCAAGGATTCCAGCAACAAGTGCTGGGTAAGGCTCATGCGGGCGTGAGGCGGCATTTCGAAAGCCCGCATCTCCAGCAGTCCCAGCCGGCCCGAAGCGGAGTCGGGCGCGTAGAGCTTGTCGATGCAGAACTCGGCGCGATGGGTGTTGCCCGTGGCGTCGACCAGCAAGTTGCGGAAGATCCGATCCACCAGCCACGGCGGAGCGTTGTCCTCCGGGACTTCTTTGAAAGCCAGTTCCAGCTCATAAACTTGATCGTTGCGGGCTTCGTCCATACGCGGGGCCTGGCTGGTGGGACCGACAAAGAGCCCGCTGAATAAATAAGAGAGCGCCGGGTGGTTGTGCCAATACCCAACTAGGCTGCTGAGCAGAGCGGGCTTGCGCAGCAGCGGCGAATCGGACGGAGACGGACCGCCGACGACGATGTGGTTGCCCCCGCCAGTGCCCGTGTGGCGCCCGTCGAGCATGAATTTTTCCGTTCCCAGCCGCGTCTGGCGGGCTTCTTCGTAAAGCGCGGTGGTATTATTGACCAACTCGTCCCAGCACGCCGCCGGACTGGTATTGACTTCGATGACGCCTGGATCCGGCGTAACTTTTAACGCCTTGATGCGAGGATCGAAAGGCGGCGTGTAGCCCTCAATCAGAACCGGTAGCCCAAGGCTCGCCGCCGTGTCTTCAACCGACGCGACCAGTTCAAGATAGTCCTCGACATGACGTTGCGGCGGCATGAACACGCGCAAGACTCCGTTGCGCACTTCGGTGCATAAAGCCGTGCGAATGAGCCACGAAGCGGATTCACCTTTCTCCGGCGGCAGGTCACGAGGACGGCTTCGCTCTGACGGGCGCGGTCCGACAATTTCCGGGCCCAGCTGCTGCTCCATGAATCCTTGCGGATCGCGGGGCGGAGGTGCGCCGGCAACGCGAGGCTGCCGCGACATTGCCTCCCGCTCGGGCAATGGCGGACGATCCTCCATCGGGTCGCGTTCGTAGAGGTGCGGATATTCGGACTTGCTGACCCACGGGATCGAATCCAGCGGCAGCCGAAAGCCCATGGCCGAATCGCCGGGAATTAAATACATGCGTTCTGGGCGAAAAAACCACTTGCCGCTGGCCCAGGCGCTGGTTCCATCCTCGTAGTAGTCGCGCCGCAGCGGAAGCGCGTAGCCGACGACTTTTTGCAGTCCCTCTTCGAAAATGCGCGCCAGGCGCGCGCGGTCTTCCGCGTTGTCGAGTTTATTGTCGAAGGGATCGACGTTGACCGGCAGCCGCCGCTCTTTCCAAAGGTGATACCAAACGTCTTCATAGCCGGGGAGCGCATAGGCGGGATCCAAGTCCAAGCGCTCCGCCAATTCCAGCATAAATCTTCTAGCGTCGTCTTCGTCTACGCTGGCGGGCGCGTTCTCGTCCGCGGTGAGCGCGGGATCGCGCCACACCGGCTCGCCGTCCTTGCGCCAATACAATCCCAGCGACCACCGCGGCAGCGACTCGCCGGGGTACCATTTCCCTTGCCCATGATGCAGGAATCCACCCGGCGCGAATCGCGAACGCAGCCGGCGTATGAGCGCATCGGCGCGCCGATATTTCATCGGTCCCAATGCCGAGGTGTTCCATTCCTCGCCATCCATGTCGTCGATGGAAACGAACGTCGGCTCACCGCCCAAGGTCAGCCGAACATCCTGCTTCTTCATCTCCATATCGACTTTATGGCCAAGTGCCTCAATCTCCGCCCATTGCTCATCGGTATACGGCTTGGTCACGCGCGGATCCTCGTGAATGCGCGTCACCGACATGGAGAATTCAAATTCGTCGTCCACTTCGCCCTCGGCGCCGTCTTCGGCCTCCACGATGGATTCGTCATCCGCGGAGAAAGACCCGCTGATGGCCGCGGCCGTGACAGGTTCTGCGGAGCACGCCAGCGGTATGTGACCCTCGTCCGCCATCAATCCAGAGGTCGCGTCGAGCCCAACCCATCCCGCGCCGGGCAGATAGACCTCTGTCCAGGCATGCAGATCGGTGAAATCTTTTTCCGGACCGCTGGGCCCATCCAGCGATTTGACGTCGGGAGCGAGCTGAATCAGATAGCCGGAAACGAACCGCGCCGCCAGGCCGAAATGCCGGAGCAATTGCACTTGCAGCCACGCACTATCGCGGCATGAGCCGCTCTGCAATCTCAGCGTTTTCTCGGGACTCTGAACTCCCGGTTCCATCCGGATCAGGTACTTGATGCGCCTCTGAATGGCCTGGTTCACCTCGACCAGATAATCGACGGTGCGGATTTTTTCGTGGCGGAATTCCTGTATCATGTCACGCAACTTAGGCCCAGCCGCGCGCTTCTTGAGATACGGCCCCAGTTCCTTGGTCAGAATCGGATCGTACTTGAAGGGATATTCTTCCGCATATTTTTCCAGGAAGAAGTCAAAAGGATTGGTAACGGTGAGTTCCGCCACCAGATCGACTTCCACGCAAAATTCCGTGGTTTTCCTGGGAAAGACCAGCCGCGCGAGCCGGTTGCTATACGGGTCCTGCTGCCAATTGATGAAATGTTCAGCCGGCGTGATCTTCAGCGAGTAGCTGGGGACAGGTGTGCGGCAATGTGGCGCTGGGCGCAGGCGGACGACATGCGGCGAAAGCCAGACCGGCTTGGCATAGCGGTAACGGGTTTTGTGGTTGAGCGCGACTCGTATCGCCATAGCGCGTAAAACCGCCGGATTTGGACCTTCGACAGGGAAGCATCCCGCTCACTCCGTGGTGTGAAATTATACAGAAAATGCGGCCGTCCGCCCGCGCTTTCGGCGGCAGGAGCCCTAATTCCCCGGCATTTCCGCGTGTTTAGTTCCAGAGCTTTGCCACAGGGAGACGAAGTATCACCAAAGTCGAGATGTGCCGGTCCCATTCTTACGGTTGGCCTAGGAATCCGCTGTGCGGATTGATACGATAAACCGACCAAACTCCGGTGCCCATCTCACAGCGCACGCAAGTCGGAATCGTAGGCGCGGGACCCGCGGGCCTCGTGCTTTCTCACCTCCTTCATCTTCAAGGGATCGAATCCGTCGTGCTGGAGAATCGCAGCCGGCAATATTCCGAGGACCGGGTGCGCGCCGGCGTGTTGGAACAGGGCACGGTTGATCTGCTCGCGGAAATGGGTGTGGGCGAGCGTATGAAGCGCGAAGGCCTGGTCCACTACGGAATCGAGTTGCGCTTTGGCGGCTGCGGCCATCGCATCGATTTCCAGGAGCTCACCGGCGGGAAGGGAATTACCATCTATGCACAGCGCGAAGTGGTGAGAGATCTCAACAATGCCCGCATCGCCGCCGACGGACAAGTGCTCTTCGAAGTGGAAGACGTCAGCGTCCGCGATTTGGATAGTTCTCAGCCGAGAATCGATTACCGGAAAGACGGCGACGACTACGAACTGGCATGCGATTTCATCGCCGGCTGCGATGGTTTTCATGGAATTTGCCGGCCCAGCATTCCGGCGGGCGCGCTCACCGAATATGAGCGGGAGTACCGCTTTGGCTGGCTTGGCATTCTGGCCGAAGCGCCGCCGTCCTCGGACGAACTGATCTACACCTACCACGATCGCGGCTTTGCCTTGCTCAGCATGCGAACGCCGCAGATCAGCCGGTTGTACTTGCAGTGCGACCCGGACGAAGACATCCGTCTTTGGAGCGACGAGAAAATATGGCAGGAGCTTCAGATCCGTTTGGCTTCAGATGGTTGGAAGTTGGTTGAAGGACCGATTGCACAAAAAGGCGTGACTGGCATGCGCAGCTTCGTGGTTGAGCCGATGCAATACGGCAGGCTATTTTTGGCTGGAGACTCGGCCCACATCGTGCCGCCGACCGGCGCCAAGGGTTTGAATCTGGCGGTCGCGGATGTGCGAATCCTGGCGCGCGGGCTGGATCAGTTCTACGCCACCGGCCGCCGCGATCTCCTTAACCGTTATTCCGAGATCTGCCTGCGGCGGGTTTGGAAGGTGCAGCGCTTCTCCTGGTGGATGACTTCCATACTTCACCGCTTTCCGGATGAAAATCCCTTCGATCGGCGACGCCAACTCGCTGAGCTGGACTACGTCACCAGTTCGCGGGCTGCCGCAACGACCTTGGCGGAGAATTATGTTGGGCTTCCGCTGGAATGAGGCGCGCTTAGGGTTTGGTCCGGCCAGGCGGGGGCTTCTGTGGCGCTTGCGGAAGAGGCGCAGCCGCCGGCTTTTCCGGCGAAGCTTTGTCCGGCGCACTCTCCACCGGCGCGCTTGCGGGCGGTTTTTCTCCCGCAGCCTCGGCGGGCTTTTCCAGATACTGCACAATCACCGAAATGCGCCGGTTTGATGGGTCGAGCGGCGCCTCGGGCTTGCGCAGCCTTTGATCGGCGTAGCCTCGCACCTGGGTTACCTGTGCCGCTCCCAGACCTTTTTGCTGCATCAGCCGGCGAGCGGCATTGGCGCGGTCAGCGGAGAGTTCCCAATTCCCGTAATCCCCAGTTCCCGCGTACGGTTTGGAATCCGTATGCCCTTCGATGGAGATCTTGTTTGGAAGTTTTCCGAGCTGTTGCGCTAGAAGAACCAGCAACTCCTTGCCTTGAGCGTTCGGCTTGGAGTTGCCACTGTCAAAGAATGTACCCGAGGCCGTTTCCAGCAGTTCGATGCGAAGACCCTCCGGGGTAATCGTCATTTCAATCTGATTTTTCAGTTTCCCAAAGTCAGGCATTCCCTGGAGGGACTTCAGCAGTTCCTCCTTTAATTTCCCCATGTCATCCTTGGCCGCGACCACGGTTTCCCCGGAGCCATCCAGCAGCGTGCCTTTTTTTCCTCCCGTTCCAGCGGGATCCTTGAAATAGCCCGCGATCGCCTCCCGCACCGGCTTGTTGGTGTTGAGCAGCCAGAGCACAATGAAGAGCGCCATCATGGCGGTAACGAAATCGGCGTATGCGACTTTCCATGCGCCCCCGTGATGGCCGCCGTGGGCGACCTTTTTCTTGATAATGATGATGGGGCGCTGGTTGTCCATGAAATCGCCGTTTCCGGTGAAGGATTAAGCTGGAGCCGCTGGGGCCGGCGCCTCGGCGGGCGGCGTTGCCTCGACTGCAGGTTCGTCGGCGCGCCCGCGGCAAATTTTTTCCACTTCCAAAAAAGCTGGCCGGATGTGTCCCGGGATCGCTCTGCGGGCGACCTCCACTGCCATGATCGGAGCTGTGCCCTTCAGGAACGAGATCATCAACACCCGCAGAACATGGAGGTAAGCCTGTTCGTCGTCGGCCAGCTTGGCCATGTTGGAAGCAATCGGTCCCACCAAGCCGTAGCACAGCAGGATTCCCAGAAACGTTCCCACCAGCGCGGCGGCCACTTTTTTCCCAATTTCCTCCGGCGGGCCGCCCAGCGCTCCCATGGTGATGACCACGCCCAGCACGGCCGCGACAATGCCCAAGCCGGGCAACGAGTCCGCCATGGTGCTCAGCGAGGCGATGGGAATACTGGCCTGATGGTGGTGGACTTCCATGTCGAGTTCGAGGAGTTGGTCGAGATCGAACGCCTCGGCTCCGCTAATGGCCATGCGCATGGTGTCGCAAAAAAAGTCGCGCACGTGGTGGTCCTGTAGAAAAGCGGGGTTCTTGGAGAGGATCTCGCTCTTCGAGGGATCTTCTACGTCATTTTCCAGCGCCATCAAGCCTTCGCGCCGCGCCTTGTTGAGCAAGTCGTACATGGTCTTCAGGGAGTCCAGGTAGCGCTGCTTGGTGTATTTCGACCCGCCAAATACTCCGCCGATGCTGCCTGCAATCTGTTTGAGAATGTGCAGAGGATTGGCGATGAGCACGGTTCCAACGGCGGCTCCTCCGATAATGATCAGTTCCGCGGGCTGCATTAGGACCCGAATGTTGCCGTGCTCCATCAGATAGCCGGCGACCACGGCTCCGAAGACAACCACGATTCCAATAACGGCAAACATAACGGATCAGCGCTGCGAAGTTTCCGGGCTTGCTCCCGAGGCCGCGGCGGCAGCCGCCGCGCCCAGCGGGAGGCCGGCTTCGAGCGACCGGTAGACCCGCTCCAGCAGCGTGTCTACGGTGTCTCCCGCCTGCACCATCGTGCGGCCCACGGCGACTTTGACGGTTAACATGTCGTCCCACCATTGGATGCCGGAGCTGCTCGCCATCTTCTGCAGACTCTGTCCCAGTCTTTCCAGTTCGGCGTCGTTGCAGTGGGTCACAATCGCGAGAAATTGATTTTCCCCCCAGCGCCCGAGCACGCCGTCCGGACGCAAAGTATGCTTCATGGTTTGTGCCACCACGTGCAGCATGACGTCCACCGACTCGCGCCCGTGGGTCGCTTTCAACTCCGCCAGTTGTTCGACCTCGATGCACAGAATGCCGAAGGGAAGATGGTATTCGTCGAAGAAGGCAAGGTTTTCCCGCAAGTGAGATTGGGTGAAGGCGTGATTCGGTGTCCCGGTCAGCACATCCAGGCAGCCGTGCGCCGCCAGATTGTTCTGGTGAAAGTCCATCTCCGAGGTCCAGCGGCTTTCCTCGAAACTCACTGCCGTGCACACGATCGATCCGTGGCGATTGCGAATGGGAAACGCCCGCAAGCGCACCGGAACCCGCTGCCCTGCCTTGTGGCGAAGAAAGACTTGCGCTTCGCTGGGTTTGCCTTCGTGGATGACTCGCGTAAGCGGGCAGGCCGCGCCGCACAGCGCGCAGCCCAGGTCTTCGCATCCCACCAAAATATTTTCCCGGCTAAGATGCCCCACCACCTCGTGGCGGTGGTATCCGGTGATGCTTTCCGCGGCTCCATTCCAAAAGCGTATCTTGCGTTCGCGGTCCACCAAGTACACTCCGGTCAAGAGACTGTCTAAAATAGTGCGGAAGATCTCGAGTTCCTCAAGTTCGGGCATGTTGGGGCACCGAATCGACGCTTTCTAGCCCACGATTTGTCATCGGCAGAAGCCGGCGAGGCCTTCAGTGCCTGGGACAAACCAATGCTCTCGCCGCGTGGCGGCGCGCCCCGACTGGAGCCGCGAATGGTGGCGGCCCATTCGGCCAACCGCTGGCCGGCGTGCGGTCCTTTCGCGGGAAAACCCGCTATGCAGAAGAATTCGTGCCCGGCCATCCCGGCGCCAGCGTGGTGCGAATGGCGCTCAGCAGTTTCCCGTTGTCCACCGGTTTCTGAAAAAACGCGGACGCTCCCGCCTTCAGCGTTTTCTCCCGGTTGGATTGCGGATCCCGGGCCGTTAAGACGATGACAGGAATGCAGGAAAGGTTGGCGCTCTGTTGCAGCCGTTCCAGCACCACAAAACCGTCCCCCGCCGGCAAGCCTAGATCAAGAATGATCAGGTCGGGCCGTTCCTTGTAGGCGAGGGCCACGGCGGAAAAGCCATCCGTGGCGTAGGAGGTTTCATAGTGGTTGGCACGCAAGCGCAGGTTCAGTCCCCGCCGCAAATCGGGGTCATCGTCCACGATCAGGATTCTTGGTTTGGTCATGTTGAGTGCTCTCCTTTTGAAAACATTTTTTTCTCGTTTCATTTCAGGCAGACTCAAGCTCTCCGCATATTGCCTGCCCGGGCTACTTCCGTAATGCGATCCGCAATTTCCTCCACCATGGCGGTAACCGGTTTGCCATCCTGCGGCGCGGGAAGCGATAAAGCCTCCGCCGAAACCGTAAAGCTGGTACTGGCTTTTAGTTCCACGCAGTTCTCCAATTGCTCGCGGATGCGCTTGCTGAGCACCTCAGCGCCCGCCGCGTCGGTCGATGCCACGATTAGGAAGAGCTGGTTCGGACCCGCGGCTCGCATATCCGGCAGAAGCAGGTCTTTGGCGGGAAGGATGCAGGCTTGCAACAATTCCCGGCAGCGCTGGCCCGCTTCCCCCGCGCTCGCCGCTTCCAGTGCCCCTTTGGGGATGAGTGCCACCTTGACCAAGGCCAGCGCATCCCGCAGCCGTCCCTGCTCGGTAATAACCGGCGCCAGCAGTTTGCCCAACGAGAACAGGGGCAAGGTCAGAGTGAAAGTGCTGCCCTGGCCGGGCTGGCTCTCTGCCCAAATTTGTCCTCCATGCAGCCGGACGATTTCGCGCGCGATATACAGGCCCAGCCCCAGTCCCTTGCGGCTGTTCTCGATGACCTGCGCGTCCTGATAGAGGCGCTCGAAGATCAACGCTTTCGATTCCGGCGGAATCCCGCGCCCGGTGTCGGTCACCGCGACGTAAGCGAAGTTCGGCTCCGTCTCGGCCCGATGGGCTCTCACCACCACCGAACCTTCCGCGGGGGTGAATTTGATCGCGTTGTCCAGGAGGTTGAGCAACACCTGAAGAATGCGTTCAGGGTCGGCGATAACCGCGGGACTTTGCCCGTCTAACGCCACTTGGAGGTCGATCTTCTTGGCCTGGGCTGCGGCTCGCATCATGCCGGCAGCCTGCTCGATCAGGTTGCCCAGCGCCACGCAACGCGGCTTAATCTGCAGCTTGCCCGATTCCGCCCGCGTCGCTTCCAGCAAATCGCCAATCATGGTGCGCAACTGATTTACGCTGCGCAGCACCGTTTCCAGGTGCTCGCGCTGCTCCGGCGGCACCGGTCCCGCCAGTTCGTCGAGCAGGATGGTGACGAATTGATGAATGCAACTCAGCGGCGTGCGCAGCTCATGCGAGACGTGCGAAAGGAACTGATCTTTGAACTGCAACTGCTGCTTGCGGCTGATGTCGAGCGAAGTCAGCAGTGCCTGCCGTTCGATGGCGTAGCGCATGGCGCGTGCTAACTGCTTGCTGTCAAAGGCGCCCTTCACCAGAAAGTCCTGCGCCCCCTGATGGACGGCGTTGACCGCCAACTGTTCGTCGTCGCGGCCGGAGAGCACCACGACCGGCACCCCCGCGGCTTTCTGCAGCACCTTGCGGAACGTCTCCGCACCCTTGCTGTCGGGCAGGTTCAAGTCCAGCAGCACCAGCGCCGGAGGCTCTTCCGTTAAAGACGCCAGCCCACTGGACAGCCGGTCCGCACAAGAGACGTGCAGGTCGGAATTAGCCTCCACCAGGCGTAACCGCACCAGATCAGCATCGCCTTGGTTGTCTTCAATCAGCAGCACATGCGGCGGTTGATTGCTCATGACTCCTCCTTGCGCGGCAGGCGCGCGCGGCCCAGCCAGAATTCACCGATCGACTGAATCGCCGAAACAAAATCGTGCAGGTTTCCGGGCTTGGCCACGTAGCTGTTGGCGCCCAGGTCGTAGCTGCCACGGACATCGCTCCCCGCCTGCGAGCTGCTGAAAACTACGATGGGAGTGCTGTGCAGCACCGGATCTGCCTTGACTTCCGCTAAGACGGCGCGGCCGTCCTTGCGCGGCATATTCAGGTCCAGGATCACCAGATCGGGACACATTTCCCGCGCGTACTTTCCTTCGCGATGCAGGAAGGCCATGGCCTGTTCCCCATCGCCCACCGAGCACACCTGGCTGGGCCACTGACATCGCGCCAGGGCATCGGTGGCCAAATCGGTATCGGCGGCGTTGTCGTCAACCAGCAAGACTTGCGGCGTGGTATTCATCTCCTTTGACTTCCTCCCGGGCTCGTTCCTGTTGCGGCTCCGTGGCCGCCAACCATGTGAACTTGAAAGTTGCGCCTGCCCCTGGTTGCGATTCCACCCAAATCTTCCCGCCCTGCTGTTCCACGATCTTTTTGCAGATGGCCAGCCCGATTCCATTCCCGGGATACTCTTCCCGGGTGTGCAGCCGGCTGAACACGGTGAAAATTTCGGCGCCGTGCTCAGGCGCGATCCCGATGCCGTTGTCCGCCACCGAAAACTCCCATTCGTCGCCTCGTCTTTCCGCTTCGATTCGAATCTCTGGAGCGGCCGTGCCGCGGAATTTGATCGCATTCCCGATCAAATTCTGGAATAACTGCCGCAACTGGACGACGTTAGCCATAACCGTAGGCAGGCTCTCGTGCTTGACTTTCGCTCCACTCGCCTCCAACGCCGCCCCCAGACTCTTGAGCGCGCCGTCGATCACCTGGCTGCAATCCGCACTCTGGCGCTCCGTGCCCAGCCGCCCCACGCGGGAGAATGCCAGCAAGTCCTGGATCAGCGCTTGCATGCGCAGCGCCCCGTCCATCGCGTACTGGATATATTTATCGGCTTGTTCATCCAGCTTGCCGCGATAGCGCTCGGAAAGCAGCTGGGTATAGGACGCGACCATGCGCAGCGGTTCCTGCAGATCATGCGAAGCCACATAGGCAAATTGTTCCAACTCCGCGTTAGACTTCGCCAATTCCTGCAGTCGCTTGGCCAGCTCGGCTTGCGCCTGGCTGCGTTCTTGCCGCAGGCGCTTCTCTTGCAATGCCCGGCGCACGGCCGCGGGCAGCCGGGCCAGCGAATCTTTAAGAACGTAGTCCGTGGCCCCTTGCTTGATGCACTCCACCGCGGTCGCATCACCCAGCGCTCCCGACACCAGAATCATCGGAATATCCAGGCCTTCATTCCGCAATATTTCCAGCGCTTCCATCCCCCGCCACCGTCCCAGGTTGTAGTCGGCCAACACCACGTCCGGGGGCTTGCTCCGGACCCCTTGCCGGAACTCCTCCGGAGTCTGCACCACTTCGGCGCAGACCTCGAACCCGCCACGCCGCAGCGTGTGCAGCGTCAGTTCGCTGTCGGCGGAGTTGTCCTCCACGATCAACACCTCCAGCTTCGTCATTTCCAGGCCGGACCCTTCGATCGCCGTGGCTATTGCAGCGCTGCTCATGGTTCCTTCTTTTCCGTGTGTGGCCGGCCGTTTTGCACCGGCGGCTGGTTGATGAGCAGCCAGTACATGCCCAGGGTTTTCACCGTTTCCCGGAATTGCGTGAAGTCCACCGGCTTCTGGATAAAGCTGTTCGCGCCTAGGTGGTAGCCATTCACCAGGTCGCGTTCCTCCCTCGACGAAGTCATGATCACTACGGGAATAAGCTTGGTTCGCGCATCACCCTTGATCTGCCGCAGCACCTCCATGCCATCCACCTTGGGCAACTTCAAGTCCAAGAGAACCAGACGGGGCAGCGGCTTGCCGGCACGCTCCGTGAAGGGCCCGCGGCAGAACAAGAAGTCGAGCGCTTCTTCGCCGTCCCGGGCGATGGCAATCTTATTGGCCAGGTTTTCGCGCCGCAACGCGTGCAGCGTGAGGTCCACGTCGTCCGGACTGTCGTCCACCAGGAGAATCTCAGCTTCATCAAGGCTCATGCTTGCGCTCCCCTCGCCAGAGCGGAGGATGGAAGAGCCGCCGTCTCACGAACTCCGTTGCCCAGTGTGAAATAGAAAGTTGCCCCTTGTTCCGGCGCCGCCTCCGCCCAAACCCTTCCGCCGTGCTTGTACACAATGCGTTGCACCGTGGCCAGGCCCACGCCGGTGCCTTCAAAATCCTCGGTGCTATGCAGGCGTTGGAACACGCCGAACAGCTTGTCGACATACTTCATGCTGAAGCCGACGCCGTTGTCGCGCACGAAGATCACCGGTTGGCCCTTCTCTTGCCGATAGTCGATCTCGATGACCGCGTGCGCGCGCGGGCGGGTGAACTTGAGCGCGTTAGCCAGGAGATTTTGAAAGACCTGCTTGGTCAGAATGGGATCGCACTCTACCGCCGGCAGATCGGCAATCCGCCACTCCACTTGTCGTCCTTCGCTTTCCGGCTCCAGCATCGCCATCACCTCGGCGACGATGGCATTCAGTCCCGTGGCTTTTCGCGACACCTCATAGCGGCTTACCCGTGCCAGATTCAACAGCTCATCCACCAGTTGCCCCATGTGGCGCGTGCCTTGTGCAATTCGCTGCAGGTAGTGCTGCGCCTTGGACGGAAGCTGGGTGCCGAACTCTTCCATCAACAGATTGGAGAATCCCCCGATGTGCCGCAATGGAGCTCGCAGATCGTGCGATACGGAGTAGGTGAAAGCCTCCAATTCCTTGTTGGCGGCTTCCAGTTGCTCCGTCCGCTCCAGGACCCGCAGTTCCAATTCTTCGTTCAGCTTGCGGATTTCCCGCTCCGCCATTTTGCTTTTGGTAATGTCGCGAAAGGCCACCACCCCGCCCCGCACCACGCCGTCCTTGCCTTTCAGTGGGCTGGCGTTGGCCTCGATCCAAACTCCTTCAGCGAGTTCGGGATTGCGCACAAACATCTCCAAAGTGCTCGATTCCCCGCGAATCGCGCGCACTAGGGGGAGTTCGTCAGGCGGGAAAGGTGTCACCGTGTCGGGAAGGAAGAGGCCATAGTGCTCAGGCCAGTCCTGGATAGGAAGAGGCGACGCGCCCAAGCCGAGGATCTTTTCCGCCGCCGGATTCCAGATCACGAACTTTCCCTGCTCGTCCGCCGCCACCATACCCTCCGCCATGCTGTCCAATACCGATTGCAGCATGAGCGTCTGCGCTTCCAGCTCTCGCCGCGACCGGGTCAGTTCCTCCGCTTGCCGGACGAGCTGGTCCCTCGCCTGCTTGCGTTCCGTGATGTCGCGCGCGATGGTGGAGGCGCCCACGACTTTTCCGCTGGGATCCCGTATCGGCGAGACGATCAGGGACACGGGAACCAGCGTTCCATCTTTCCGCCGGCGTATGGTGTCGTCGAGCTGTGTTACCTTTCCCTCCGCGACCTGCAGAAGAAATTCCAGCTGTTCCATTTGCAATTCTGGTGGAATCACCAAGTTGATGTGTTTCCCCAGCATTTCATTTTCGCGGTAGCCATACAGCAGCTCCGCTCCTTTATTCCAGCTGGTGACGATGCCGTTCAGGTCTTTGCTGAGGATGGCGCTCTCGGTGGATTCGACAATTGCCGCGAGGTGCATCCGGCTGGCTTCGGCCCGCTGCCGTTCGCTGACGTCGCGGATGATGACGGTGAAGATTTTGTTCACGCCCGTCACCACCTGAGAAATGGAGGCTTCAATCTGAAATTCTTGCCCATTCGCGCGTACCGCCCATAGCAAACCGTTGTCTAGGCCCATAGCCCGATTGGTGACCCCGGTTTCGCCGAAGCGGCTAACGTGCTCCGCATGCCGCTCCCGGAATCTTTGCGGGATAAAACGCTCGATGGACTGGCCGACGGCCTGCTTGGCCGGGCAGCCGAACATCTTCTCGGCCGCGGTGTTGAACAATACAATCCGTTGCTGGTGGTCAAGGGCGATGATGGCATCCATCGCCGAGGCGATAATGCCGCTCAGCCGAGCCTGGCTGGCGAGCAGAGCGTCCTCCATGCGGGTGCGCTCGGTGATGTCGTGCAACACCTTGGAAAAACCCCGCAGGCCGCCGTTCTTGCCGAAAATGGGAGTCACCACGGCCTGCGCCCAGAAGGTCGAGCCGTCTTTGCGCACACGCAGTCCCCGGGCCTCCGAGCGCCCGGTAAGAACCGCCTCCCGCAGCGCCCGTTGCGGCATCTCCGCCGCGTTCCCATCCGCAGTGTAGAAAAGGGAAATAGGTTTTCCCAGAACCTCCTCCGCCGTGTATCCCTTAATGCGTTCCGCCCCGGCATTCCAACTGGCCACGCGGCCTTGGGGATCGAGCATGTAGACGGCGTAGTCTTTCACGTTGTCCAGCAGCAGGCGCAGCATCTGTTCCGTTGTGCGCAATGCCTTGTCGGTATCCTCCAACTGCGTCGTGCGCTCAGTGACCCTGGTTTCGAGCTGTTGCTTCAGATGGAGGAGTCCCTCCTCGGCCAGACGCCGCTCGACGATTTGTCCCGCAAGTTCCAGATTGAGTTTTTGCAGCTGAACCGGGCTCGGCAGCGCGATGGCTTTCGGCACCAGCGGCACCAGCATCACCGCGGTTGCCACCGAGATGCTGGCCGTGATTGCCTTGACAATTCCCGAGAGCAGGTACGAGCCGTGCCACACCGTCCACACCTCCATCAGGTGCGTGGTTCCGCAACCCAGCACGAAGGCCCCAAACATCCCGAAGATCCAATGGAAGGGAAGGTCCCGCCGCTTCCGCACAAAATAAACCAGCGCAATCGGAATGCAGTAGTATGACAGCGTGATCAGCCCGTCCGAGATCACATGCAGCCAAACCATCCACGGGTTCCACAGGTAGCAATACCCGTGCGGCATGAAATCCGGGGAAAGCATTTGTCTCAGTAAGCCCAAGATTCCTATCTCCTGCAATCAGCACGCGCTGTAGAGACGTAGCGAGCTACATCTCCACGATTCGGCATGGCGAGGACCGGCGTGGATCGGAGCATCATGCCGCGTAACTTGCTGCTAGCAAGTCGGTTGAAGGAGAGAACCGGTCGGAGACGGAGTCCTGCGATTTCCGCATCCGTATGCAAGCATCGGCGGAACCGTCACCGCCTTTAGCTCGCGTAGGCTGTGGAAACCTTCCTAAAGACAGGAGTTAGCGGAAAACGGACAACCCACGGGTAGTACCAACAACTGGGCGGGTACTCCCGAATTTGCTATCGCCCAAGCCTTCAATCTGTTACGATACGAGTGCGTTTGATTTGGATCGGTTGTGAGCAGCATCTTGGCATACCAGCTAGTACCTGCCCTTAGTACCTCCGACTCCCTTCCAGCGTAATTAACCAAAAAAGGATACAAGCAACAAATGGCAGAACAAGGAACAGTAAAGTGGTTTAACGACGCCAAAGGCTACGGCTTCATCAGCCGGCAGAGCGGCGAAGATGTGTTCGTACATTTCTCGGCTATCCAGGCGGGCGGATTCCGCAGCCTGCAGGAAGGCCAAAGCGTGGAATTCGAGGTCACCAAGGGCCCCAAAGGCTGGCAGGCTGAAAACGTCCGGCCGCTGTAAGGCGACGGCAGTTTCTGCCGCGTGTTTTCCGGCACATTTCTGAACCAAACCTGGTGAAAGACAGTGCCTCAAGGCCCGCGCCTGACTTGTTCATCGTGCAGAACGGTGCGCACGGCAGGCGTGGGACCATCCCCCCAAAGGTTCGCCAGTACAAAACGCACGGAACCCGAAAGGAACCACCCGATGCAGGACGAATCTAAGGGCGCTTTCGCCGTCATACGCTTCAACTTCCTCACCTACGCGGCCGGCGGTGTCATGGCTATCGTGAAGGGCCGCGTCCACGCTCTCGCGACCATCACTCAGTTTGAGTCCGCCCAAAGCCCTGAAGACCGGCAGGCCGGGTGGCGCTATTTCCTGGAGAAGACTGACCTCAAGCCTGGCATGGACCCCGCGCAAGCCACCAGCATGCGCCAGATGCGCCTCGACGTTCGCGAGTCTCAGGCCCAATAACTTAACCAGAGTTGCCTCGGCTCCCGGATATGGCGAACCCCGGCGAATTCCGCGATTTGTGGAAAGAAAATCACAGCTGTGGAAAAACTGGCGGAGGGGATAGCACCTTCGTGGTTCGAACTGGCACATCCGTGCCATTCCCATCCGCCTCCGGGGGACGTATGCTCCTTATCGAGCAGTTCTGGGGGAGGGCTGCCCGGGCGTCCAATGACTCGCGAGAGTCGGACGCTCGTTTTATTTTGTGTGCATTCCTCCTAACCCGATGCCGCAACGTAGAAACCTAGCTAGCCTGCGCGGAACGCCGCAAATTCACCGCCTGTACTTGCCCATCCATTCCGCCTTGCCCAGAACGTGATCCTGCATGGCCTTTTCAACCTCCCGCTTACTCGCTCCTGACTTGAGCCCAAGTTTGCGATCCAGCGCATAGAGCCTGAAAAAGTAACGATGAGCGTTGCCCGGCGGCGGGCAAGGGCCCCCGTAGCCGATCTTGCCGAAGTCGTTGCGTCCCTGGCGGCTGCCGTCGGGTAGTTCGTCATCCTTGCTCACGCCCTCTGCAAGTGCGTCGGCTGCGGAAGGCAAATCGTAGATGAGCCAGTGAGTCCAGGTGCCAACTGGCGCATCCGGATCGTCGGCGATGAGCGCGAAGCTTCGCGTGCCTGCCGGCTGCTGGCTCCAGGAAAACTCCGGCGAAACATCGCCGCCGTCGCAGGAGAATTTCTTCGGAATCTCACCGCCGTTGGGGAAACTGCTGCTGGAGAACGGGAAGGTCATCGCGTTTGCTCCCAGCGAGAAGACGGAGCGGGATGTTTCTCTTAACAGGCCTGCCGCCAGCGCGGCCAAAGCGAAGCCCAGAACCAGCGCCAAGACTCGCTTTGGGTTCACTGTTCGCTCCCTCTGGAGGGAAATGATCAGTAAGTGGAAATGGTAAAGTTTACGGTAATGCGCGCTTCGGTTTCCACCGATTGGCCCGACTGGTAGTAAGGCCGGAAGCGCCACTGCTTCACTGCGTCCATGGCGGCGGTGGAGAGAATCGCCGGCCCGCTCAGCACACGCAGATCCTGAATCCCGCCTTCGCGTCCGATGAGAGCTTGCAGCACCACCGATCCTTGCACCTTCATCTGCTTGGCCAGCATGGGATAGTTGGGCTCAACCGGGCGTTCCACGATCTGTGCGGTATCGGCGGAAAGGCGCACACGCTCGCCGGCGTTGGTCGCTCCATTGGCGCCGTCGCTCGCCACAGGCGGGTTGGCGGATGCCGCGGCCGCCGGCTCCGAAGGCAGCGGCGCGGAACCAGATTGCATATCCACCTTCATTGCGGGATTGATGGGCTGAATCATGCGGTGCTGGTCGCCGGCCACGACTTCGATTTCGAGCGGTGGAAGCGCAGTGCGGGTTGCGCTCACCACGGGAGTGGGCGTGGCAACCGACGTCACGGGCGCCGCGGAGGCCACATGCCCGGGATGCGACTCGCCGCGAGATTTTGAACGGGTCGAGCGCGAAGCGGCCGTGCCGCTTGGCGTCATGGTCTGCGTGGCAGATGTTTGGCTGGAACCGGTCTGATCCGATGGAGTCTCGTTCGTGGCCGCGTCGTCGGGCGCCACTTCGGCGTCAGGCGCGGACCCTAGCCAGAACTGCCGGTCTTTCACCACCACCACCAGGAGAGCGGTCAACAGCAGGCCCAGCGCAAGATACATCTGGCGGCGCTGTTTCTGTTGATATCCCGCCTCCGGCGGGACGCCTCGGCCTTCGACGCGAGTTTTTCCCTCAAGCATCGGCATGATGCGGCCCCTCCCCGATGGCCCTACATCCGCTAGCTTAGTATGCCTCGAAAAGGCTCGCGAAGCCACAAGAACTGTGAATTTCGTATACCACTTTCTGGCTATGTCTTTGGTGTCGCCCATGGAGGTGACTTTAGTCACTTTGACGTGAACTGCGAAAAGACTTCGCAGCGGTGGGAAGCAGATTGCCGACAGGGCCTTCGACAAGGTGACGTCAGGTTGTCATTTCGAGCGCAATAGACATTTCTCCACAATCGGATCAATCCAGGTAACTTTCATCGTTCCCGCACATCACATTCATCGGCGGCGAGGAGCATAATGTTCGAATCATTGCTCCCGGGGGACCCGAATGGAGTCGCGCATTACCGATCGCCGATTCGCGCGTGTGAGCCGGCGGGAATTGCTGAAACTGACGCCGGTGCTGGCGCTGGGGGCGTTTGCGATTCCCAAAGTGCAAGACCATCTGCTGGCCGCCGGCTTGGGATTCAGCGATTGGGCGTCGGGTGTTCTGTTCCGCAAACATCATCTGGCGCCCACGTTCGCTGACGCCGACCTGGCTCCGTTTGAAAAGTTTCCCATCAACGACTACGACGTGGACGACCCCGGAGTCGATCTTGAAAAGTGGACGCTGAGCGTAGGCGGATCGGTCGCCCAGCCCGGCCAATATTCCCTGGCGCAAGTTCAGGCCCTGCCGAAATTCCGCCATAACACGCGGCATGTTTGCGTAGAAGGCTGGGACGTAGTCGGGCGCTTTGGCGGCGCGCGCCTTTCTGATTTCCTGCGCGCCATCGGCGCCGACCTGAGTGCGCGCTTCGTCGCCGTGGAATGCGCGGATGACTACTACGAGTCGCTCGACATGGCCACGGCGCTGCATCCGCAGACCTTGCTGTGTTACGAAATGTACGATCGGCCGCTCACCCGCGAGCACGGCGCACCGTTGCGCCTGAACGTGCCCACCAAGATCGGCTACAAGCAGGCCAAGTATCTAACGAGTTTGAAAGTGACAAATGTGTTGCAGAAAGTGGGCTATTGGGAAGATCAAGGCTATTCGAGCTTTTATGGGTTGTAGGGTTGTTGGTGGAGACTTAAGGTGCAGATGCGTAAAATAGCTGGAAGCTAATTATTGGCTGGGAGCCTCTTTTCTGGGTCGCGGACAGGTCAGGTCAGGGATCCCCGAACTGCCAAACGTCGATCCTGGGGCATTGTGGCAGCGGGAAATGGCATCGTAGCGCCAGGTTCGGCCGGCGGGATTTGTTGTGGTTTTGGGCATAATCGGAGGCTAAGTCCATGAGTTTAGGTGCAACTGCCTGAAGGGAAAGGATCACGCCCCCGCCGCAGAGGCTTAGCTACGTCTCTGCCGACCGTGCTTGGCAAATGGCAGCGAGGAACAAGAAATCGTGCGCGAAGCGGTAATTGAAATCGAAGCCAAGACCGGCGAGCTGGAACCGGCCGTTTACGAACATCCCTGGCCGGTGCGTTTTTCTCACTGGCTGAATGCAGTGTCGTTATTCGTGATGGTGGGCAGCGGGCTGCAAATCTTTCGCGCCTTTCCCAGCTTCGGCAGCAAGATTCCGCAGAAGAATCTGCTGAATTGGCCAAAATCTTTTGCGCTGGGCGGTTGGCTAGGCGGCGGATTGCAATGGCATCTCAGCTTCATGTGGCTCTACATCGCAACCGGCCTGTTTTATATCGCCTACGAGATTTTTAGCGGAAACTACCGGCAGGTGCTCTTCCTGCCAAAAGACATCCGCGGAGTCTGGCCGATGGCGCGCCATTATTTGTTCTTTGGCCCTAAGCCGCTCCTCGCCGAGCCGTACAATCCGCTGCAAAAGCTGGCGTACACGTCCGCCATTGGGCTGGGTGTGCTGTCCGTGCTCACCGGATTCGCGGTTTGGAAGCCGGTGCAGTTTTCTTGGCTGGCGTGGGTGATGGGCGGATTTCATCTGGCCCGGGTTTGGCATTTCGCCGTCATGTGGGCGATCTTGTTCTTTCTGTTCGGGCACCTAGTCATGGTTGTGCTGCATGGCTGGAATAATTTTGTGTCGATGTTGACGGGATGGAAAAAGAATCCCGACTACGCACCCCACTAGCTGCCGTTGCGGCCGCTCGAGAGAAATTGCAATGGCAATGCTAATGATGGTGGAAGGAACGAGTTCGGTGAATGAGCCGGTTGGCCCGCTGGAGGCGCGGCAGCGGGAACTGATTCGGCGCGTGCAGAACGGCGAGCCGGAGAAGTTCTACGAACTGATCCGGCCTTTCGAGCGCAGAGTTTACGCGGCGGCGTTCTCGATTCTCCGCAACCCGTCGGACGCGGAAGATGCAGCGCAGGAAGCCATCCTGAAGGCGTTCGCAAATTTGCGCCAGTTTCGCGGCGAAGCGCGCTTTAGCACCTGGCTGATTCAGATCGCGGTGAACGAAGCTCGCATGCGGCGCAGAAAGGACCACGCGGATGTGATGGAACCTATCGGCGAACGCGAAGACGCGGAAGGCGTTTACACGCCGCGGGACTTCGCCGATTGGCAGGAAGTTCCTTCCGAGGCGCTGGAAAGAAAAGAAGTGCGCGAGCTGCTGCTGGAGGCGCTGGCTTCGCTGGGCAGCAAGTATCGGGAGGTGTTTGTGCTGCGGGATGTGCAACATCTGAGCATTGAGGAAACGTCGGAGATGCTGGGAATTTCGGCCGCCTCGGTGAAAACCCGACTGTTGCGCGCCCGCTTGATGCTGCGCGATCTGCTGGCTCCGAAGTTGAGCGGCGGATGGTTCAGCCGTTTAGGTTTTCAGAAGGGAAGCAAGCCATGGTAGTGACATGCGAGCAGGTTTGGCAGGAGGTTTCGAATTATCTGGAGGGCGGTGTCGAGCCCGAACTCCGGATTGCAATGGAAGGTCACATTCGGCAATGCAAACGCTGCGCCAGCGTACTCGAAGGCATGCGGAACGTTGTTGAGTTGTATGGCGATGACCAGCTGGTGCGGGCTCCGCTGGGTTTCAGTTGGCGCTTGCGCTGGAAACTGGCGCAAGCTATGCCCAGCCGAAGAGGCACGGCCTTCGGCTGGCTGGTGGCGGTGGCCGCGCTCGGGCTGATCGTCGGAAGCCTCACCGTCGCCAACTCCTCGGCGCGCAGTCAGCCGGCGTCGCTCTCCGAGCACGCGCAGCCCGGGCAACGAGTTCCGGGAGATCTGGTCGTGCTGGTTGCGGCGCACAGCAAGATTTTCCACGTGGCAGGCTGCGCCTTCATTCACGATAAAGCGGGCGGCATCCAATCGATGAGGGCTGGGCAGGCGATCCAGGCGGGCTATGTGCCTTGCGTGCGTTGTCTGGGGCAGTATTTGTCGAATGTGGCGGGCATGGTGATTAAGAAACACGCATGGGTGCTGGCGTAGATACGTACCGCATCAGATCACGGTTCAAGAACAAGAAGTCACTCGAGCCTTATGCTAACGTCGAACCAATACCGCTTAGCAGGCTAGTTGGTCACGTCTGAGTTTCAGCCCCTGCAGATTGCCCAGGATGGTCACCGCAATCGACTCGGTCTGGAAAAACTCTTCGGCTAGTTCTTTCAGATCTTGCGCGGTGACGGCCTCGATCCTCTCCATCAGTTCGTCCATCCCGTAAAAGCGGTCGAAATACATCGCCTGGCGCGCCAGGTTCGACATGCGCGCGGTTGAGGATTCGAGCGACAGCATCAAGCTGCCTTTCAGCTGGTCTTTCGAGCGGCGCAGTTCGTCTCCCGGCACCATCTCTAGTTTCAGCTTGCGGAATTCCGAAACCACGCTCTGCACAACCTTTTCCGCCGACTCGCGCGAAGTGCCGGCGTACACGGAAAGGCAACCGGTATCGCGATAGGGGTTGAGATCGCTGTAGATGGAATAGGCGAGGCCCTGGCGCTCGCGGATGTTTTGAAACAGGCGCGAACTCATGCCGCCGCCGAGCAGCGTATTCAAAATGTAGGAAGCGTGCCTCTTCTCGTGGGCGATGGGATGCGAGGGGACGCCCACGCAAATCTGCACCTGCTCCAGAGACTTCTTGTTGCGTAGAACGATGCGCGGCACGACTTTCGGCTGCGTGCCGTGGAAGCCGTTTTTCGCGGCCTTCATTTTGCCAAAATGTTTATTGGTGAGCTCGGCGAATTGCGCGTGCTTCAAGTTCCCAGCCGCGCACACAATCAAGTTGCCGGGAATGAAGCGCTGCCCATAAAAACGCAGAACCGGGTCGCGCTCGAACTTCTTTACCGTGTCTTTGGTACCCAGAATTGGCTTGCCCAGAGGATGGTCCTTCCAGAAATTCTGGGTGAAGATTTCGTGGACGAGGTAATCCGGGCTGTCCTCATCCATCTTGATTTCTTCCAGGATCACGCCGCGTTCGCGAGAAATGTCGGCAACATCGAAAGTCGGATGAAGCGCCAGGTCGCCGAGAATGTCCATGGCGATGGGTAGATGTTCGTCGAGCACCTTCATGTTGAAGCAGACACATTCCTTGGCGGTAAACGCATCCATGTTGCCGCCGATGGAATCGACCTGGCGGGCGATGTCTTCGGCCGAGCGATGGTTGGTTCCTTTAAAGACCATGTGCTCAATGAAATGCGAAATGCCGTTCCACCGCGCATCTTCATCGCGTGAGCCGGTCTTGATCCATACTCCGACGGAGACGGAGCGAATGTGCTGCATCTCCTCGGTGAGGATGGTCAGCCCGTTGGGCAAGACTTCGCGTTGGATGTTGCCGGGATCGCCAAGCATCGGGCTTTTATTGTTACATACACGGAGATAGGCTGCTAACTCAGGAGGTTTCCCTCGTAGAATCAGTCACTTAGATGAGTGTGCGATGAGCAGAGTTTTCAACCGCCGAGAACGCCGAGAAAGGCCGCCGAGCTCGCGGAGAGAACGGACAGGGCACCCTGCGGCGTAAAATCAGGAAATGAACGATGCTAAATCAAACTCACTCATGGGGCTCGATCTGCAGGAGCTCGCTGGCGTAGTCGAGGAGTTTGGCCAACCTGCTTACCGGGCGAAGCAGTTGTTCGATGCGCTTTATCGCCAGCGGGTGGAATCCGCGGCGACGATTTCCACGCTGCCTTTGCCCTTTCGGCAAAGCTTGGAGCACAGCGAAATCTCCATCGGCCTGCCGCGTGTCGAAAAGAGATTTGTTTCGGTGGACGGGACGATCCGGTATTTGATCGCGTTTGCCGACGGGCAGAGCGTGGAAACGGTTTGGATGCCGGAGGGTGACGGCGGCGAAGCGGGCGATGACGGCCCGCCAGCCCAGCCGTCGATGGGACGCAGCTTTGACCGCGCTACGATATGCGTTTCCAGCCAGGTGGGTTGCGCGGTGGATTGCCAATTCTGCCTTACTGCACTGCTCGGAGTGAAACGCAACCTGACGGCCGGCGAGATTGTTGGCCAGGTTTGCGCGGTGCTTAACGATCAAAAAGTTTCTCCGCCGGAAGACCGGGTGAACCTGGTTTTCATGGGCATGGGCGAACCGTTTCTCAATTACGACAACTTCATGAAGGCGGTGCGCCTGCTGGTGGAGGGCGCCGGAATCCCTGTTTCGCGGATGACGGTGTCGACGGCGGGCATTGTGCCGCGCATTTACGATTTTGGCGCGGAGCCGGTGCGGCCGCGGCTGGCGATCTCGCTGAACGCGCCGAACGACGCGTTGCGTACGCAGATTATGCCGCTCAATCGCAAATGGAATCTGGAGAAGCTAATGGCGGCGGCGCGCGATTTCCCTCTGCGTAACCGGGAAAAACTCACCTTTGAGTATGTTCTTCTCGAAGGGGTGAACGATTCGGAGCGGAACGCGCGGGAATTGGTGGAACTGGTTCGTGGCCTCGATGCCCGCATCAACCTGATTGCTTTCAATCCCGGGCCGGGAGTGGAATTTCGAACGCCAGCGCAAGAGCGGGTGGAGAGATTCCAGAATATTCTGAGGACGGCGCAAGTGCTGGCTTTCGTGCGCCGTCCGCGCGGGCGCGACATTTTCGCCGCTTGCGGGCAATTGAAGCGAACAGTGGAGATGGCGCCGATGTCGTGACAAACCTGAGCGAGTTGTCATTCCGAACGGAGTGAGGAATCTGCCGCTTGTGGCCACGAGCAAAAAGCGGATTCCTCGCGCCAAAAACCGGCGCTCGGAATGACGAAGGGTTCGTGTGACCAAACGCGCTAATACCCGCCTTCCAGGTTTCGCTTGCTCTTCTCTTTCAATGTAACTAGTATGCGTGGCATTCTCCCGTTGTACGGTTGCCTCCATTGTCATTCCCATTGCTAAGAGAACGATTCTTTTGGAGGCTGCGCGCCCCCGCCAGCCCGGGCGAAACCCGGCGCATTGAGCGCTGGCTCGCCACCTCGCGGGTTCTGCTGGCGTGGTCGGCGATGGTCGCCATCCTGATCAATCCCACCGAAGTGCGCCCCTCAGTTTGGGTTTCCGGCTTATTGGCTTTCTATGTTGCGCAGAGTTTTCTCATCATCGTCCTGCTGCGGCGGCGGCAAGAATCGACGGAATCGTTTCGCATACTGGTGCACGGCGCGGATATTGTCTGGCCGGCGCTGATCTCGGTGTTTGTCTCGGGCGTGGGGAACCCTTTCTTCCTGTTCTTTATCTTTGTTCTGGCGGCCGCGGCTTACCGCTGGGGGCTGCGGGAGACGGTGGGCACGGCGTTAGTCGCGCTGGCTTTGCTATGGTTTGAAGCCCTGATCTTTCAATTGGGCTTTCTAACCTGGCTGGATGGTGTGGTATCGCGGCATCACCTCTCTCCCTTGAACGCGAGTCCTTTGAATTTTGATCCCAAGGCTCTGTTCATGCGTTCCATCTATCTGCTGGTGCTGAGCCTGCTGTTGGGCTATCTGGCGGAACAGGAAAAGCAGCTGCGCGCGGAAAAAGCGGTGATCGCGCATGCCCTGGGCTTGGTGCGGGTGGAAGCGGGCATGAACGGAACGCTGCAGGAAATCCTCGGTGATTTGTTATCGAGTTACGGCGCGAAGCAAGCGTTGATCGCCTCTCTCGAAGCCAACAGCCATCATATCTTCGTGGGTGAGATTCGTTCTCTGAATGGGACACCGACCAATTTCCATTGGCTGGAACCTTCGCCCTCCGACCGTGAAACCTATCTCTATGAGTCCCCGGAACAGGCCAGTCATGCGCACCGCGGCAAGCATGGCTTCGACAAACTGGTGGCTCTGGACCGGGACGGAGCCAGAGTGAAACATGTTTCTCCGGAATTTCTGAAAGGCCTCGCCCGGCGGCACGAATTCAGCGACCTGGCAACGGTGTCGTTCGTCTTCGGACGTGAATGGTCGGGGCGCATTTTCCTTCTGAACCCGGCTTTGACCGGCGATACCGAGGAAGAATTGCGTTTCCTGCAGGAATATGTGCGTCAGATCGGACCGGCGGTTTACAACGTTTATCTGTTGCGGCGGTTGCGGCGACGGGCGGGGGCTCTGGAGCGGGCGCGCTTTGCGCGTGAGCTGCACGACGGCGCGGTGCAGTCGCTCATCGCGGTCGAAATGCAGGTCGATGTTTTGCGCCGCTTGTCCGCCACCGACCCGGCCCAAACTTCGCAAGAGTTGGGGCGCATTCAGGGTTTGTTGCGCGAGGAAGTGCTCAAATTGCGGGAACTGATGCAACAGATGAAGTCGTTCGACGTGGACTCCCGCAGGATTTTGGGCCTACTCGGCGACACGGTGGAAAGATTTCAGCGCGAAACCGGCATTGCCGCCCGCTTCGTTTGCGATCTGGAGGAAGTCGACATGCCGCAGGACGTGTGCCGCGAACTAGCTCGGATCGTGCAAGAAGGTCTGGTGAACGTGCGCAAGCACAGCGGCGCGCGCAAGGTGCTGGTCCGGCTGGGCGCGGATGAAGGCGTGTGGAGAATGCTGATCGAGGACGATGGCTCCGGTTTTCCGTTCTCCGGACGATTCACTCAGGCGGAACTGGAGAGCATGGGAAAAGGACCGGTTGTCATTAAGGAACGTGTCCGTTTGATTGCGGGCGAACTCACGATAGAATCAAATCCCGGGCAAGGTTCACGGCTGGAAATTAGCGTTCCCCAAAAACGAGAAGCGGTTTATGGAGAATAACAAGAAGACACTGCAAGTTCGCATTCTGATCGCCGACGACCACCCCATTTTTCGCGATGGCTTGCGGCGGCTGCTGGAAGCCGAACCCAAGTTCGCGGTCATCGGAGAAGCTTGTGACGGGGCGGAAGCGGTCAAGCTGGCGCGGCAGCTCAAGCCCGACATTCTGTTGCTCGATCTCGCCATGCCGCGTCATCCCGGCCTGGAAGCCCTGCGCGAAATGAACTCGACCGCGGGACAGAATTCCGTTCGCATCATCTTGCTTACCGCGGCGGCGGAGAAGAATCAGATTGTCGAGGCGCTGCAACTGGGCGCCCGCGGCGTGGTTTTGAAGGATTCCGCCACGCAGCTGCTGTTGAAGAGTATCGATACGGTGATGGCCGGCGAATATTGGGTGGGCCGGGAGAGTGTCTCAAATCTAGTGCAGTATCTGCGAACCTTGATTCAGTCGTCGGGGGAGGAGGCCCGGCAAAAGAAGTTCGGACTGACGCCGCGGGAACTGGAAATCGTTTCGGCGGTGGTGGCAGGCTACGCCAACAAGGAAATCGCCGAGTATTTCAAGATCAGCGAGGACACGGTCAAGCACCACCTGAGTAACATTTTCGACAAGCTTGGGGTTTCCACCCGCCTGGAGCTGGCTCTGTTTGCAGTGAATCAGTCCTTGCCCTTGAAGACCATTGTCTAGAGGCAGCATGGTACTTTCGTGCTGGGGGGTAACACCGTTGGGCCATTGGACATTCGATAGTGGTGGAATTATGATGAATGTGTATATTCAATACTTTGGAGCAAGTTGACGGCAGTTTTCCGCAAGGGGCTGGACGTCGCGCCAAGATTCTGTGAGCCGCGCGAATGCGCAAGGAGGGGCAACCCGTGAAAGAGTTTTTGCAACAGCTATGGTCCGATGAACGAGGGCAAGATATTGCCGAGTACGCCGTGATGTTGGCGGTGATTTTGGTGATTGTTGTTGGCACGATCCGTTTGATTGGTTCGAACGCCAACAACGTGTTCTCGCAGGTAGCCAGCTCGATTCCGCAGTAACGCCGGAGACTGGTTTCCCCACCAGCCCCCGGAGGTTCTCTCTAGCGTAGATGGTGATGTGCCCTGCTCGAAAGAAGTACTGCCTCCCGTCTCCTGTTCCTTCTTCGTTTAGGTCACGGACTTCAAACGTCGACGCGAGTCGTCTAACCCCGGCATTCACTTGACGGGGGCGGTTTCGGCCACTTTGTCAGTGCCTCCGCTCGACACTCGCGTCAAATAAGGAAAGAAAGGCGTGATCTCGAAAGGCATCTTCTCTCGGAAGGTGGTCAGGGCCACCGGCTTGGTTTTTACCAACTCCACCCGGCTGCTCCACGGATCCAGCTTGATGCGGGCTCCCAAAGGTAAAGCGGCAACCTGGTCGGTCTTGCGGGTTTCCAAGGGTGGAGCGGTGGTGACCAAGGTCGACATGCGGATGGAATCCCCGTTGGCCAGGGCCGTGCCCAGATGGGCGCGGATCAGACTTCTGAGAATGGTTGCGTTCTGCTGCAGGTTCCGCAAGAACAGACCCGCGCTACCCAGCTTGTCTTTGTAAGGCGAGTTGGCGAGCAGCTCCAGAGCCTTCTTGTCGGCGGCTTCTTCCTCCGCCGGATCGTGTTTGAAATCGAGTCGCTCAAAGGTCTGCTGGTCAGGGAAGAACAGACGGTCGTTGAATGCCAGCTTGGTGTCCAAGCGATGGCCCAGGGCGATATGGGCCAGTTCATGGGCCAGAACCATGGCCAAGGACGGCTCATCCGGCAGCACGTCCAGCAAGCCGCGGCTGAGCACGATCGTATGTCCGATGGTGAAAGACTCGAGCGGTGTGGTCAGCAGGACGCGGGTACGGACTTCCGGCTGAATGTTGAGGTTGTTGGTGAAGATCAGGTTGTTGACCACGGTTTGCATGACCTGGTCGACTTCGCCGGTCGGCGCCACTAGGCCGGCGCGCTGCAGCCGTTCGATGGCATTGTCCTCCGCCTCGCGCTCCCACATGCGTTCACTCTGCACCGGGGTCGCATCCTCCGTCGCATCGCTCTGATCGCGCACGGATTGGGGAGAATCCACCATGATTTCCGTAAACGACTCGTTGCGGCTCATGTTCTGCAAATCGTAGCCCCACAGTCGGGTCTGCGCCTTGAAGTGGAGAGTACCGCGATCCTTGGCATGATCCCCGGACTCTTCGCTATAGACATAGGCCGGCAACCACAGACCGGGGCGCATGTTTAAACGCCAGCTGTCGAAATGCAGGTACTGCCGTTCCCGGGAGTGAGCGTGGTAGGTGCCGTTGAAGCGGACGATGTTGTAGTCCTGATCCTCGACCCAGATCCTGCCCACGAAGCGCCCGTCTCCCGCGTCTTTCTTGGGTTGGACATCGATGACCACGCAGCGGATCTCCCCCAGGAACTCGCGGTGCACGTAGGTAAAGTCGTAGTACTTGCGCTGAAAGTCCTGATCGAGGAGGACCATCTGGGCAAATCCGCCGGGCAGGAATCTCATGGAATAAAGTTCGCTGAATTTGGGAACAACATTGATCTTGGACAAAATGCTGTGCTGGTCCAGGGAGAAGCGCTGTTCGGTGCCGACGCCCAAGTCGAGGCGGCCGAGAAAATACTGGTCGCTCACCGGAACCGGGCCGGTCTCGTCGTCGTTCTTGAGGCTTTGGATGTAGGTCTCGACCAGGGGATGGAGCCCACGGATTTGTTCATTGAAGAAATGCTCGCGCTCCACGACTCGGCCGATGAGTTCGTCGAACGATCCCGCCGCCGGTGTTGCCGAAGGTTGATTGGCAGTGTCCTGGGAAGCTCCGCCGGCGCCGCCGGCATCCTGGCTTAGTCCCCAAGTGGAAACAAGAATGAAGGCAAAAAGAGGTAAAACGGCGGTTCTTAGACTGCGCATGAAAAAAGCCCCTTCCTCAAGAAGTGATCAAGTCGGGGTTTCAGGCCAGTTGAAACACGATATGTAAAACGGCGGTGGAATCCGCGGGCTGGCCATCCCGCAAGGCCGGTTTAAAGCGGATCTGTTCCGCGGCCTGTACGGCCGCTTCATCCAAACCATGGCCCAGCCCCCGGATCACCCGCTGCACGCGGAGCTTCCCGGACGCTTCAAAAACCACCTCCAACAACACCTCGCCTTCGATGTGCAGCTTCCTGGCTTCCTCGGTATAGACCGGAGTCGGTTTAAAAGTGATATCGGCGGGTACCACCTGAGGCTTGACTTCCGGCTTGGGCGTAAGCGGAGCGGTAGCGGCGGGAGGTTCGGCATCTCCAAAACCGGCCTGACGCACCGTGCCGCGGGAGGTATTGACGGTGCCGCTGCCGTCGCCAATCGCGGTCCCGCTGCCAAAACCGGCACTGGCCACAACTCCACGCGATCCTTTTGCTCCTCCCGTGCCGTTGCCATAGCCCGGGCCCGAGGGCAGATCAAACGAGCCCAACTGAGCGATGTTTACCGGCTTGCCGTTGTTCGGGCGCGCGGGTACGCCGTTGGGGTCGCCAAAGCCGCCGGTCTGCGTCTTGCGCGGAACCTGCGCCATGGTGGGAGCGGCCGAACTGCCGGTGGAGAAATTGTCGGTCTTCACCAGTTTTCGTGGAATGACTGGCAACGTAGGCAGTGGGGTGAGTTGGGCCGCAAGATCGATCTTGGGTGCCGTGGGAGTCGCGGGCATTGGCGCCTGGTGTTTCATTTCCGGCGGAGGAAGACGAAGCGCCTCAACGGGCGCAGGCTCCGGAGGTGGGGTAAAAGCGGGCTTGAACACACGCACCGGCGCCGGCTCATGATTGACCGGCACCGGCGTTGGCACCAGCGCAATCGTTTGGTAGTCGTGTTTGGGCGGAATGATTACTTCCGGATGCAGCACGCCGACCCAGGCCAGAGCCACCACCACCGCCGCTTCTGTTCCCAGGCTGAGCACGAATTGCATAAACGGCGGCCGCTTCTGGGGTAACAAGGAATCGGAGAACAACACGTCTGGGAGCTGTGGCATGACCGGCTTATTCCTTTCGCCAAGAAATCATCGATCGCGACGAAGGGCCCACGGGCCGGACTCTGGTTATACCAGGCGGCCAGGCGGCATACTTCTGGTCCATTTGGAGTGCACGAATGAGGCCACTTCCATAGGGCCAACGGAAGCAAGCACTTCCGCAGACACACTCGGCCTGAGTTTGCACCATGTTACCAGAATGGAACCCCAGGTAGGCAAGAAAGTTGCAATTTTGAACCCAGAGGTTTCCCACGGTGGTGGTTCTGCGTTCAGACCACTTGGACTGCAAACTGCCGAGCCGTAACGTGCGAGCTAGCAGGGCACAATCTTCGGGCTCTTGATTCCGCGGGTAGCATTCCGGGTATCGACCACCAGTTGTGATTCTTCCACGATCGCGCTGTAATCGTAGTCGGAGTGGTCGGTCACGATCAGCACGCAGTCATACTGGCCGAGATTCTTCAGGGGGGCGCATTTCATTTGCAAGTTGTATTTCCGGCCCTTGCCGATCGCCGGGAAATAGGGGTCGTGGTAGCTGACTTCCGCGCCCGACTGCCGCAACAATTCAATGATGGTCAAGGCCGGTGATTCGCGCAAGTCGTCAATGTCCTTCTTATAGGCGACGCCGAGAACCAGAATGCGGGAGCCATTCAAAGCTTTCTTTTGCTGGTTGAGAGCCTTGGCTACCGAATCGAGCACGTGATAAGGCATGGCGCTGTTGATTTCTCCCGCCAGCTCGATAAAGCGGGTGTGAAAATCCCACTCCTTCGCCTTCCACGAAAGGTAGAACGGGTCTACCGGAATGCAATGGCCGCCCAAGCCAGGTCCGGGATAAAAAGGATGAAATCCAAAAGGCTTGGTGGAGGCGGCGGCGATGATTTCCCAGATATCCAGCCCCATGCGCAGCGAGAGCAGCTTCAATTCATTGACCAGGGCGATGTTCACGCAGCGGTAGATGTTCTCGAGCAGCTTGGTCATTTCGGCTGCCGCCGGGGAAGAGACCGGCACCACGCGATGGAAAATCGCGCCATATAATGCCGCGGCCAGATCGGAAGCCAGCGGATCCAGCCCACCCACCACCTTGGGAATGTCGTGCCGCGCCACCGTCTGATTGCCAGGGTCTTCGCGCTCCGGAGAGAACGCTACATAAAAAACCTGATCGTTGCTGTTGCCAGCGCCGGGGCGCGAGGCCTTCAACCCATAGCGGTTTCCCTGCTCCAGAATCGGAACCAGCACTTCTTCGGTGGTACCCGGGTAGGTTGTGCTTTCTAGAACCACCAGTTGTCCGGCGCGCAAATGCGGCGCCATGGCTTTGGCTGTGCCGGTGATGTAGCTGAGATCGGGTTCGTGATAGTCATTCAACGGGGTAGGAACGCAAATGATAATCGCGTCCATGTCCGTGATCCGCGAATAGTCCGAGGTGGCATCGAAGCCGGATCGCCGTGCCTCTTGAATCTCGGCGGCGGGAATGCGGTAGATGTAACTACCGCCCTGCTGCAGGATCGAAATCTTGTTCTCGTCGACGTCAAACCCGGTCACCGGGAACTTCTTCGCGGTGTAGAGCAAAGCCAGAGGCAGGCCGACATAGCCCATTCCAATCACGGCCGCTCGCGCCTGACGGAGTTCGATTCTGCTTTTCAGTTCCGCGAAGGGGGAGCTCACTGCCGATGGACTGCTCATGGAAGATTCTCACTCCAAACCCTTAGTATGCCACATTCCTGTGGAGATCCTGTGACGGCCGGGCCGCTGGTCGGGGTCTCGGCTGGCGAAGAAGCAAGGTCTTAGCCGTCGGAGGCCGCAGCGAACCTCCGCAGAGTACGCGGAGAGCAGCAAGGCTTCGATTACTTCAGTCACTTGGGGGCGGCCGAGCCTGAGGTGGACAATACCCCCTCGTAATGGTTGTGGACTGGGGAAGGTGTTGGTCACTTTCGCGCCACCCGAGCCAAGAAAAGTAATTGACGCCTAAGGTGATGCGGGCTAGGATAAGTGCAACCAACTCTTGATCAATTGTTAGGAGAAAGATCGGCATGATGAAAGACAGAACCATGCTGCGGCACATTCTGTGTTGGATGATGCTGGCTGTTTTCCCGCTATCGCTGATGGCGGCGGACTCTTCCGGCGCCGCGATGCTGTACGCCAAGGGCACAGCGTGGCTCAATGGCGGTACGGTTCCTGGTTCTTCCGCCATCTTTCCCGGCGACATGGTGCAGACGAAACCGGACTCAGTGGCCAACATCAATGCCTCCGGTTCCAATGTCATGATTCTGCCCGATTCCCTTGTGAAATTTGAAGGTGTGGCGGTGGCGGTAAACCACGGAGGGGTCAGCATCAGCACCGCGAAAAGTCTGCAAACTCATGCTGAGAACATCACGGTGACTCCGGCGTCCAACGCGTGGACGGAATTTGATGTAAACGATCAAGACGGAAAAGTTCAGATCATGGCCCGCAAAGGCGACTTGAACATTAGCGACGGCACGGAAACTACTACGTTGGCGCAGGGACAGCAGACCGTTCGCGACGATACCCCGACTCAAAAGAGGCGCAAAGGGGGTGGCGCTGCTCCGGCCGCCGGCGGAGGGGCGTTGGATTCTCCCTGGGTATGGGGAACTGCTTTGATTGGACTCGCCGGCTTCGAGACGTGGGTGCTACTCCGGACCTCCAATCCAACCAGCCCGTCAGTGCCATAAGTAGTTGGCGATCGCGGAATTTCATTCCTGGTGAAGTGTGCGAGTGTTTCCCGCCTGTTTTCAGAATTGTTCTGGCGCGGATTTCGTCTTCTGCCCATTGCCTTCCATGTGCGTGCAATTTCCGCTTCTGTGCTGGCAACGCCAATGCGGCTAGGCGACATAACCGCGAGTGGTGAACTGCCGAGCCGCCTCGTGCTGGCATTTGCCGCCATCTTCCTTGTACTGCTGCCAGGGTGTGGCGGCGGAGCGCCCCCGCCTCCGCCGGTGATCAGTGTTTTCGTAACGCCGCCCGTGGCCACGGTGAAAGTCAATGCGCAACTCCCTTTTCAAGCCTCGGTTCAAGGTACCGCGAATAGTGCCGTGACCTGGCAAGTCAACAGCATCCCGGGAGGCAATGCGGTATTTGGCACCATCGACCTCACCGGACTATACACCGCGCCCGCCGTGCCGCCCTCGCCGCCGAGCATTACCGTTACGGCGACCGCGATGGCCGACGCAACCAAATCTGGTTCCGCGAGCGTGACAGTCACGATTGGCGTCACGGTGCTGCCAACCACGGTTTCCCTGAATCTCAACACGGCACAGTGCCCGGTGAGCCAGCAGTTCGCTGCGACGGTTGCGGGAAGCAACAACTCCAATGTGGCCTGGAGCGTGAATGGTCTGCCGGCGGGTGATCCGAACACGACCTTTGGAACCATAGCGACGACAGGCGCGGCGACGGCGCTCTACACTCCTCCCGCCGCGATTCCCACGCCGCCGCAGTTTAACGTTACGGCCACCGCGCAAGCGGATGCCACGCAATCCGCCAGCGCCACCGTCACGGTGTCGGCCGGAGGCCCGTCGGTGGATCAGGCGCCGCAAATCCCGCCGATTGAGCTGGGAACTTCGGGGGGCAATGCCAACGATCAGTCCGCCGGCGCCTGCTGCTCAGGCACGCTGGGCGCGCTCGTGACGCGGAATGGGGCGGAATTCATCCTCAGTAACAACCACGTTCTGGCGCGAACCGACCAGGCGCTGCCGGGAGAACACATTGTCCAGCCGGGCTTGGTGGACACGCAATGCGCCCCCGGAGCCACGGTGGCCACGTTTAGCCAGGCGGTGAAGCTGCAAAATGGAAACGGTACTGCGGCCGCCGATGCGGCGTTAGCGGCCGTCACCCCGGGGCAGGTGGACCCTAGCGGCGCCATCCTGCAATTGGGTCCCATCAGTTGTGGGCTGGCTCAACCGGCGCCGCCGGCCAACACCATCGTTGCGCCGGCCATCGGCATGGCGGTTGCGAAAAGCGGCAGATCGACGGGGCTGACCTGTGGCACCATCAGCGCTGTCGCGGTGGATGACGTACCGGTGAGTTACCCGACTTCGTGCGGTTCCAACGCGAGTTTCGTGGTTACTTTCAACAACCAAGTGGTCATCGAGACTGCGAGTTTCAGCGGCCCGGGCGATTCAGGATCGTTGATCGTTACCGCGGACACTGCCGAGGCTACAGCCCTGCTTTACGGGGGCGACCTGAGCGCGGGCATCACATTGGCCAATCCCATTCAGGACGTGCTTGCCGCTTTGCCCGATCCTTCCAACCAGGCGTTGCCGGCCATGGTGGGAGGGAGCACGCACCCGGTGGCGGCGTGCGGCGGAAGCGGGAATCCGCAATCGCGGCGGAATTCCGTGGCGGCGATTGCCCGGCCCTTGGATGTGAATCTGGCCCACGCCAAGGCCGTCAAGAGGGGCTATTTGGCCGCGTTGACAGCTGATCCGGCGGTGCTAGGCGTGGGCGTGGGCGCGGGCGCGAATCCCGGCGAAGCGGCCATCGTGGTTTTCGTGGAGCGAGGCAAACCGCACCAGCACGTTCCGGACATGCTCGACGGCGTGCAGGTCAAGACAAAAGCGATTGGACCGCTGCGGGCGTTTGACGGCCCCGGTTGTGCGGCAAGAGAAAGAGAAAGTGTGCGGCCCGGTGCGATTTCTCTACGCTGAGAGTTCCCCGACGTTCTCCGGCCGCGAGCGGCGAAATCTCACCCGGCCGAAGCTGCCCAACCGCGGCTCCATGGCGGCCACCACGCAGAGCACATAAAACAGCGCCGCGTTGGCCGGAATCTGCAGATTGAAATCGGTGAGGCTGTGAACCAGAATCCCCGTGATCCCCAGCATTGCGGCCACCGCCACCGCACCGTTGGGATCTTTTGTCCAGTTATCCAGTTTTTTCCGCGCGTGATAGTACGTGGCCGCGAGGAACCAGAGCATGGTGGCAAAGCCGAGGGCGCCCATTTCGACGAGTAGTTGCAAATAGTCGTTGTGCGCCTGGTTTACGAAGAAATCGGTATAGAAACTGCGGTACCGCGGATAGACGATGGGAAACACTCCCAAACCCCAGCCCAGCGCGGGTTTGCGGGCGAACATTTTCAAGGCATCACGATCGACGCTCAGCCGCAGTCCGCCCGCCAACTCGGAGCGGCTTTCGCTATGAATGCTGGTCACGCGGTTGGTGAGATCGCCGCCTCCCAGCCAGAGGAGCAACCCGGCCACCAGCGCCAGGAAAGCTCCAAGCGCCAGGACGAGGGTGCGGCCCTTGCGTCCTTTGGCCAGAATCACCGACAGAACCACCATCTCGACGGCAAAGGCCACCATGCCGCCGCGCGAGCCGGAGAGAAAAATCGTGCTTGCCATCAGCGCCGCAGCCACGCCGGCCAGCGCTTTGCGGAATCCTGAAACCGCATGCAGCAGTGCAATCACCAGCGGAATCGGCACCAGCATTTCCATCAAACCGGCATAGTGGTTATGGTTCACGTAGGGCCCGTAGATCCATCCGCCTTCGCGCGGAGTCCGTAGCCAATACAACTTGCCGTTGGGAGCAAGGCCTTGAAACAACGCAAACGTGGCCAGCGCGAAACCATAGACAGAGACCAACTGCGCCAAAGCTTTGACTTGCGACGTTCTGCGCAGGCACTGGACCACCAGGAAACACAACAGGCCATAGGCGCAGTAGAGGCGCGCTTCCGAAAGGCTTTGGTAGCGGTAGGAGGTGTGGCCGGTGGCCAACTGAATGCCGATTAAGACGGCGAAACACAGCATGGGTAAGAAGAGCGGGCTGGTCCGGATCCGCAGCTCGCCCGAAGCGGCTTGCCACCAAGCCCATAGGAGGAGGAGCAGAGCGGCTCCCGCTTCCAGAACAAAAATCGACCAAGGTTCCACGGCGCCAAAAGCCAGGGGCCCGAACAGCAGGAGTCCGACTGTGCCGTAGAGCACAATCCGTCCAAGAATCGAGGTAGACTGCGGGTCAATGACCTCGGCGCGGGTTGCGACAAGTTGCGGAGCTTTCACGCCTTCATCCTTGGGTTGACGTTGCCGCCAAGCGGACGCCATCGATCCAGAGCTTGCCTTTGATGGGACTGCCAAGCGGGACTCGTTGGATGTGCAAGATCAGCAGCTTGGTCTCGGGTTGGGTGGTGAAATCTCCGCTGGTCCGTTTCCAGAAATCCGCGTCCCTGAGATAGTCGCTCGAGTAATAGGTGGTTCCAGTGTAAAAGTCCTGGATGACAAACTGGGGGCCACCCGCGCCCTGCATGTCTTCGGCTTTGAAGTACGCGGAGAACTCGTAGCTGGTGTTGGGCTGCACGGGGATCAATTGCAGTATGCCAGCATCGTTCATGCCGCGGCTATCGAAAACCAGCGAGAGAGAACGATTCCCACTGTGCGTCTGGCTTGGGTCCACGGTCAGTGAAACGTCCGGCGACCGCTGATAGAACCAATCGAAGCCTCCATTCAGGACGTCGAGGCTGAAATCGCCGTTCACCACCAGGTTCGCGGAATTCGGCTGGTACGCCGAAAGCCCGGACAGGCTGCCCGATTGTTGCCAGACCAACCGCGCCTGATCCACCTGCTGCTGCGCGATCAGGTAGCGGATGTATTCGAAAAGATAACGCTTCTCCACCGGCTGCTGCAGTTGGTAAAGCTGGGCCCAAACTTTCGCGGCGGCCGCGGTTTCTTTTTTGGACGTCAGGAACTCCAGGAAGATCGAGTCGACGCTGGCCATGGGCGGGACCACGTCCCGCAGCAACGCGTCGACGTTGGGTTCGATGCGCCAGCAAAGCTCCAGCGCGGACGCGGGCAGGTAGGGATCGTTCTGCAGAACCACCCGGAATTGCTTCAGCGCCTTATCGGTTTCGCCCTCAACGACATATAGATTGGCCGCTTCCCAGGCGATTTCAGGAGTGGTGGGGTCGGCGAGAATGGCGTGTTCCAGAGCGTCTCTCTGCCCTGCCGGGTTGCCCAGCAGCTGATAGACGGCTGCCAGATCGAGCCAATAGCGTGACTGATTCGGATTCAGCCTCACCGCCGCCCGATAGGAATCGACCGCTGCCTCCGGGGAGCGCTGCACCAGCCAGAAGTATCGTCCCAGCGCGTAGTCATAATCCGCGTCGTCCGGCTGCAGCCGAGCGGCCTTCTGCAAGCTAGCCAGATCCGGCTTCTCCGAAAAGTGTGCCGCTAAGTATTCCTTGGCAGTGAAAAAAGTGTAGGCGCCGGTCACGAGCAGCGCCGCGGCCAACAAGCACATCTTTCTGATTGGGCTATGAAGCGATATTCGCATACGGCCGCTTGGGACGGGGCTATCGTCTAAACGCCGCCCAGGTCACGCACTGGTGGAGGTGGCCTTGGGTGCGGGCTCCTCAGTCTTTACCAACTCTTCGCCGGACGGTTCGTCCGCCTGGTAGTAACGATTGCCGTATTTGCCCCGGTATTCGTAATAGTAGTAATAATCGGGAGAATTGAGGTCGGCGGCGTTCAAAAGCACGCCCGACACCCGGGCATTGACCCGCATCAGAATGTCGCGCGCGTGACGCAGAGCCTGTTTGGTGGTTTGCCCGGAACGGATCACCAAGACCACAGTATCCGCGCGCGTGGACATAATCACCGCGTCGGTCACCGACAGGGTGGGAGGCGTATCGATCACGATGTGATCGTATTGCTGGCGCAACTCGGCAAGGACGTCGCCCATGTTCGCGGAGGCCAGGAGCTCGGCGGGGTTGGGGGGCGGGGTTCCGGCCGGCAGCACAAACAGGGTGGGCAGCACGCTGGAGCGAACCGTGGCCTGCTGCAGGGTGGCGCTGCCGGTCAGCACATTGCTCAGACCGGTGCGCGGCCCCATCCCAAGCGCTTTGTGAATGCTGGGGCGGCGCAAGTCGGCATCAATCAGCAGCACCCGGCTGCCTTTCTGCGCTAATACGATGCTGCAGTTGAGGCTGGTCGTGGTCTTGCCTTCTTGCGGCAAGGCGCTGGTGATGAGAATCACCTTAGGCGGCGCTCCCAAGGAGGTCAACAGCAGCGAGGTACGCAAGGCCCGGTAGGATTCCGCCATCTGCGACTGTGGGCGCGACTGGGTGATCAACTCCACCGCTTCTCGCGACGAAGTCACCGAGAGCTGCCGCTTCGGGCCGGCGTCGCTGTTGACTCTTGAACCCAGAGGAATCACCCCAAGAGACGGCAGCGCGGAAATCAGTTGTGCCTGCTCCGGGGTGCGCACGGTGTTGTCCAGCGCGTCCAGAAAAAAAGCCAGCCCGATTCCAGCGGTTAATCCCAAGGCCAGCGCAAATGCGAGATTGCGGGGGACGTTCGGCTCCGCAGGCGAAGTGGGCACTCGCGCCACATCGACGGTGCGAAAGTTATTCGACCGCAACCCGGCGGTGACCCCGGCTTCTTTCAGCTTTTCCAAGAGGCCGTCGTACAGCGTGCGGTTGGTCTCGACCTCGCGCTTTAGCTGAGTGTATTCAATCGCGCTTTGGTTCAGTTGGTTGGCCTCTTCCTTCTGTTTATCCATGGCGGCGCTCAGCAGGTTCTCGCGCTGCAGTGACGCCATGTACTCGGCACGGACCCGGCCCAGCGCTTTCTTCAGTTCCACCTGAATCTGGGCGTCCACTTCTTTCGCCTGGCCGTTGAGCTGGGCAATCTTGGGATAAGCGGGCCCGAACTGGGTGCTCAGTTGAGCGATCTGAATCTTCAAATCGGCATCCTGCTCGCGCAACTTCTCCAGCAGAAAAGAATCGCCCGCGGTGCTGCCTTTGTCGATGTCCGCGCTGCTCGCCGCGGCGGCTACGGTGTCCAAATCTTCTGACTGCACCAGATGGTACAGCGACTCTTTCTGCATCCGGTCCGATTCCGCCAAAGTGAGTTCGCGGTTGAGCTCGTCCAGCTTGCTGGTGATGATATTCTGTTTCTCATCGATGCCCAGAATTTCGTGTTCCTTCTGATATTCGACCAGCTTTTCCTGGGAAGTTTCGACCTTCATCTGCAAGTCCACCAGCTGTTTGGAAAGCCAATCGGAAGCTTGCATGGTGGATTCAAAACGGGTCTTGAAGTTCTGCTCCACGTACGTACTCATCAACGTGTTGACCACGCGGGCAGCCAGCGCCGGGTCCGGACTGCGATAGTGGATCTCGATAATCCGCGTTTCGGGGACAGCGGAAACATTGAGTCTGCCTCGGAAGCTGTTCAGCAAGTCCGAGGTCACCGCGGAATCGGGTTGCATACTGTCCGGGGACAAGCCCAGAGAGGCATTCGAGGCACTCTCCGAACCATGGTCGAGGTTCAATTGCTTGATGACTTGCAGGGCCAGCAAATCGCTACGAAGGATTCTAACCTCGGTCTCAATATCGGTGGAGTCGTAGTCGCTCATGCCTCCGGCAGAATCCTTGAAAGGGAGCATCATGGGATCCGGCTTGTTGATGGCGATGCTCCCCACGGCATCGTAGATGCGCGTGGCCCGGACGGTCGCGATGGCCACCACGCCGAAGACGGCCATCGCGCAGGCCAAGATCACCCACCGGCGTTTGACCAAGATGCGGAAATACTCCCGCAATATGGACTCTTGCGCGGGCAGAGCGGAATAGATATTCGCTCCCAGTTGCCGCTGGAAATCTGCCGGGAAGGCCGGCTGAGTCTCGCTCAAGCTTTGGCTATTTGTCGGAATCAGTGGTCCCGAACCCATGCACACTCCTAGAAAAGAAACCGGCGAGCCAAAACCAGCCACGGACTCATGGACCGGAGGCTATGGCCTTTCCGCAAACGTTGTTTTTTCGATAACCGGATGTCTGTTAGCGTCATTTTAGCATTGCGGTACAGCACGAGCGGGCATAATTTCTGGGATTACGAAATACGTAAGCGGCGGGAGCACAGCCGCGAACGGGGGTAAGTGCATCTTCGCTATACTACGTGGTCGGCGGCGTGCGGCGGGCACGTATAATTCGGGTTTCCACAGGACAGGGGTCGCTGCGATGAATTGGTCGGAACAAGTGGTGCTGGTTACGGGCGGAACCGGCTCTTTCGGCAAGAAGTTCCTGGAGTTCATGCTGCGGCACTGCCATCCCCAGAAGCTTATCGTTTTCAGCCGCGACGAACTGAAGCAGCACGATATGCAGGTTTCGGGGTTCGATCATCCCAGCCTGCGCTATTTCATCGGGGACGTTCGCGATGAGCAGCGCCTGGAGCGCGCTTTTTCCGGGGTTACTGTCGTGGTTCATGCCGCCGCCCTCAAACAGGTGCCGGCCTGCGAATACAACCCGTTCGAAGCCATCCAGACCAACATCATGGGCGGGCGCAACGTGATCGACGCCGCCATCAACAAGGGAGTTCGCCGGGTTTTGGCCTTGAGCACCGACAAGGCCGTGAACCCCATTAATTTGTACGGCGCGACCAAACTTTGCGCGGAAAAAATGTTTGTCCAGGCCAATGCCTACGCCGGCACGCAAGAGACGCGTTTCAGCTGCGCCCGCTATGGCAATGTCGTGGGCAGCCGGGGCAGCGTGATCCCGGTGTTTATGGAACAGCGCAAGCGGGGCAAGGTAACCCTGACCGATCCGCGCATGACCCGCTTTTGGATCACCCTGGAGCAAGGCGTGCGTTTCGTCATCCGCTGTATCGAGCAAATGCACGGTGGAGAGATTTTCGTGCCCAAGATTCCCAGCATGAAGCTGACCGAACTGCGCGAGACCATTGCTCCCGGGTGCGAAGTGGACTACGTCGGCATACGCCCGGGGGAAAAATTGCACGAGGTTCTGGTCTCCGAAGACGAGGCCCGCAACACCGTGGAGTTGGAAGATATGTACGTGATCCAGCCGGCGCATCCCTGGTGGCGCAAGGAAAACTGGAATGGCGCGCGGGCGCTGCCCGAGGGATTTCACTACACCAGCGATTCCAACTCGCGCTGGCTTAGCAATGAAGAACTGCAGGAACTGATCGCGCAGGGTGCATGAGCTCAACGACTTCTCCGTCGCCTGACGGCGAAATAAGGACATGGCATGAGTGGCATTCCGACCAGTCAGGAGGTGTTAGCCATCTACGGCGGCTCCCCGGTGCGCAAGACACTTCTGCCTTACGGACGGCAATCGATTGACGAAAACGACATTCAGGCAGTCGTGGATGTTTTGCGCTCAGACTGGCTGACGACCGGCCCGAAGGTGGGAGAATTCGAGGAAGCGTTCGCGGCCTGGGTGGGAGCGAAGCACGCGGTGAGCTTCAGTTCGGGAACCGCCGCGCTGCATGCGGCGGCTTTTGGCGCGGGATTGAAAGAGGGCGACGAAGTCATCACTTCGCCCATGACTTTTGCCGCCACCGCGAACTGCGTGCTCTATCAGAGTGCGACCCCGGTCTTCGCGGACGTGTCGCCGGATACCTTGAACCTCGATCCCGAGGAAGCCGCGGTGCGGGTTACGCCGCGCACCAAAGCCATTCTTCCGGTGGACTATGCGGGGCATCCAGCGGATTTGGATGCTATTTCGGAAATCGCCGACCGCCACGGACTGGTGGTGATCGAGGACGCTTGCCATGCGCTGGGCGCGGAATACCGTGGCCGGCGGGTGGGGGGCATCGCCCACATGACCGTGTTCAGCTTTCATCCGGTGAAGCACCTCGCCACCGGCGAAGGTGGCATGGTGGCCACCGACAATCCCGAGTTCGCGCAAACCTTGCGCCGCTTCCGCAATCATGGAATCAGCAGCGACGCCCGCCAGCGCCAAAGCGCAGGGCAGTGGCATTACGAAATGGTGCTGCTGGGCTTCAACTATCGGCTGACCGACATGGCCTGCGCCCTCGGGATCTCGCAGCTCCGGAGGCTAGAGCAGAATCTGGCGCGGCGCCGAAAAATCGCCGCTCGCTATGATTCCGCTTTCAGCCCAATGTCCGGGGTGATTCCGCCTTGTATTCGCGGCGATGCGAATCCAGCCTGGCATCTGTATCCGATTCGCCTCGACCTGGCGAAATTGTCGGCGGGCCGCGCCGATGTTTTTCGGGCGTTGCGCGCGGAAAACATTGGCGTGAACGTACACTACATTCCAGTCCACTATCATCCCTACTACCGCGAGCGCTTTGGATACCGAGGCGGCGAATTTCCCATCGCGGAGGACGCGTACGAGCGGCTCATCAGCCTGCCCATGTTCCCGGCGATGACCGACGAGGACGTCGAAGACGTGATCGCCGCCGTGGGTAAGGTCATCGGACATTTCGGGAAATAAGATCGCCCTTGCCAGATCTCTCCCCATTCTCGGTTCTGGTCGCCGGATCCGGCTCCATCGGCCGGCGCCATATGAAGAACCTGCATCAGCTCGGCATTCGAAAGCTGGCTGCCTGCGATCCTGAACGGGAACGGTTGGCGCCGATGGTAAGCGAGCTAGGCGTCGAACCATTCTCCGATTTCTCCAGCGCTCTGGCTGCCCGCAAGCCCGACGCCGTTTTTGTTTGTGTGCCCCCGGTTTACCACATTGGCTTGGCTCTGGAAGCGGTCAAAAGCGGTGCTCATGTTTTTATCGAAAAGCCCCTCTCGCACCAGCTGGATGGGATCGAGGAACTCGCCCGCGAGGTCGAACGCCGCCAGCGCATTGTGCAGGTCGGATACAACCTGCGCTTTCATCCCGGCCTGCGCAAGCTGAAAGAGTTGATTGACGCGGGAACGCTGGGCCGCGTGATGTGGGCGCAGGTGGAAACCGGGCAGTACTTGCCCGATTGGCGGCCTTGGCAAGATTATCGTCAAAGCTATACGGCACGGCGCGATCTCGGTGGCGGCATCCTGCTGGATGGTTCCCACGAACTGGACTCCATTACCTGGCTGCTCGGCAAGCCGACGGAAGTCATGTGCATGGCGGGCAAGCTGAGCGCTCTGGAAGTTGACGTGGAGGATAGCGCTAGCCTTCTGGTTCGCTTTGCCAATGGCGCGCAGGCTGACATCCATCTCGATTTTGTGCAGCGGGCTTATTCGCGCTCTTGCAAACTGGTGGGAGAGCGGGGCACGGCACTTTGGGATTTTACTTCTCGTGAAGTGAAGCTCTTTACTGCCGAGAGCAAAAGCTGGCGGAGTTTTCCGCACAGCTTCGAGCCCAACGACATGTACATCGCCGAAGTGGAGAGCTTCTTTGACTGCATGGCTACGGGCGGGAGCCCGATGGTTGATTTGGCTCAGGCCACGGATGTGCTGAAACTGGCTCTAGCGGCGAAGTCTTCCGCGGAGCGGCATCGTGCGGAATCGCTCACGTGAAGTATTAGCCTAGTGGGACGCGATCAATGATTGTGGCGATCGTCCAAGCGCGAATGTCCTCGACCCGGCTGCCGGGCAAAGTCCTGGCGGACGTGGCGGGACATCCCATGCTGTGGCATGTGGTGCGCCGGCTGCGGCGCGCGCGGCAGCTGAATCGCATTGTGATCGCCACCTCCGAGAATCCCTCCGACGACGCCATTGTCCGATTCTGCGAGCAGGAGGGCATTGACTGTTTTCGCGGCAGTGAAACAGATGTGCTGGACCGCTATTACCGGGCCGCGCGCGCATTTGCCGCAGACACGGTTGTGCGCATTACTTCCGATTGCCCGCTGATCGATCCGGCCGTGGTCGACAAAGTCGTTCAGCGTTTTCTGGACGGGGATGTCGACTACGTTTCCAACTCCTTGCGCTACACTTATCCCGACGGGCTCGATACGGAAGTATTTTCTTTCGCCGCGCTCGAACAGGCTTGCCGTGAGGCGACGAGGGAGTCGGAGCGCGAGCACGTCACCCCATATTTGCGCGGCAAAAGATTTCGGGTTGCGAACGTGGACAACGACCCGCCGGCACCGCGCAATCTGCGCTGGACGGTGGATGAGCCGGCCGATCTGGAATTTGTCCGCCGCGTATTTGCCGAATTTGCGGGCAATGAGTGTTTTGGCATGAAGGAGGTACTGGATTTCTTGGATCAAAATGCTGCGGTACAAGATTTGAACGCCGCCGTCGTTACCAATGAAGGATATTGCCGAAGCCTCTATCGGGAAGCGGTTGCGGGGGCTGCGCCGAAGCGGACGCTGGAAAAATCCCTGAGCTGGTTTTGCCGCTCGCAAAAAGTTATTCCCGGGGGCGCGCAAACTTTCAGCAAGGGCTACAACCAATATGTGCAGGGCGTGGCGCCGCTGTTTTTGCAGCGTGGCCAGGGATGCCGGGTCTGGGATGTCGATGGCAACGAGTACATCGATTTCGTGCAAGGGCTTTTGCCCAACATTCTCGGCTACGCCAATGAAGAAGTGAATGCGGCGGTGGCGCGGCAGTTATCTCAGGGCCATAGCTTTTCGCTGCCGCATCCTCTCGAAGTGGAGTTGGCGGAGCGCCTGACCCGGCTGATCCCGTGTGCCGAGATGGTCCGCTTCGGCAAGAATGGTTCGGACGCGACGGCTGGCTCGGTGCGTGCGGCGCGCGCCTTTACCGGACGCGAACGCGTTGCCTGTTGCGGCTACCACGGCTGGCAAGATTGGTACATCGGCAGCACCACGCGAAATGCCGGCGTTCCCGGCGCCGTTCGCGCCCTCACGCATGCGTTCCCATACAACGATTTGCCTGCTCTGGAAAAACTGCTTGCGGAACATCGCGGCGAATTTGCCGCGGTGATCATGGAACCGGTCAACTTCGTGGAACCCGCCGCCGGCTATCTGCAGGGAGTGAAAGAACTGGCCCATCGTCATGGCGCGTTGCTGATTTTCGACGAAATCTGCAGCGGATTTCATTTCGGCTTGGGCGGCGCGCAGAAGCGCTACGATGTGATTCCGGATCTGGCGTGTTTTGGCAAGGCCATGGGCAACGGATTTCCGATCTCCTGCGTCGTCGGTCGCGCCGATGTCATGAAGATTTTCGCGGAGATCTTTTTCAGTTTCACCTTCGGCGGGGAAGTGGCGTCGATTGCGGCCGCGCTCAAGGTTCTCGACATCCTCGAGCACACCGACGCCCTAATGAGCATCGAAACCAATGGCCGCGTGCTGCAGGACGGATTCAATGCGCTGGCCAAACTGGCCGCCCTGGCGGATCGTCTCAGCTGCGTTGGGCATCCCTCGTGGTCGCTGGTGAGATTTCGCGACGCCGATGGCAAAGACAGTCTGTTACTGCGCAGTCTGTTCTCGCAGGAACTGGTCAAGCGCGGCATCCTGGCGCTGGTCACGCACAACATGACCGCGGCCCACGATCACACCGCCGTACAGCAGACGCTGGAAGCCTACGCCGCGACGATGAAGACCGTGGCGGGATGGCTGCAAGACCCGCATCCCGAGCGCTTCCTGGAAGGGGAAATGATTCAGTCGGTTTTTCGGGTGCGCTGAGCGGGAACGGCGAAACGGGGCCTCCAGGGATTGAACATGATGGCAGCTGACACGACGACACTCGATTGGTATGAGCGTTCCTATAAGGCGGAGGGGATCAACGCCCAACGCCGCTATCCGAACGAAGAACTCATTCGATTCCTGGCCCGGAACTTCTTCAAGCTCAGCCGCGAGGAACGCGCCCGAATTTCCATCTTAGACGCGGGGTGCGGTTCCTGCAGCAATCTTTGGGCGATTGCCCACGAGGGTTTCGAGGCTCACGGAGTAGACCTCTCCCCGGAAGCGCTGCGCCTGGGGCAACAGGTTCTGGCCGAATGGGAAGTGACCGCTCGACTCAAAGTTGGCAACCTGCTGCAACTGCCTTACGAAGATGGAAGCTTCCACGGGGTGGTGGATGTTTTTTCCAGCAATGTTCTCAATCTCGGAGAATTCGACCGCTATCTGGCTGAGGTTGCCCGGGTTCTGAAACCGGGCGGCAAGTTTTTCCTCTTTACCCCTTCCACTGAGAGCGATGCTTTTAGAAATCATGCCCCCGCCACGAAGATTGATGAGTTCACGCTGAACGGAATCTACCGCAAGGATTCTCCATTCTTCGGGAACGCTTATGCATTTCGCTTTTCGGATGTTGCAGCGCTCCAGGCTGTTCTCCGTAATCACGGGCTGGAGCCGGAGAACGTGGAGCTCGTCACGCGCACCTACAATCGGATGGCAGAAAGTTTTCAGTTCATTAGCTTGGAAGCGCGCCGATCCTAGCGGTTAAGCAACGATCGTCGCGGCATACTTTTCCGCCCGTTCCCTCAACGTCGCAAGGCAGTAGGAGCGGTCATAAAACTTCTCTCCACGCCATAACGGCGTGGCCACGCCGCCAAATCCGCGTTTAAACAGTGCGATGCTCAATTCTCGCTCCGACACCATAGCATGCGGCTGGTTGGCATAGACCTGAATGCCAACCTCGTAACGCCTCACACCCTGTTGCTTCAGCCACTGGATGGTTCTCCACTGCAGAAGATGACCGACGGAGGCACCGCCGTGGTCCAAGTCCCTGCACCCGGAGCTGTAATATGCTCCGTCCTTGTAGAGGCTCACCAGGATGAACCCAACTGCTTTCCCCTGCAGGCTGGCCGAGCATAAGATCGCTGAGCCGGCGCGAATCCACCCGTACATCATTTGAAAGGTTTCTATGGGACGGGTGACGCGCCCCGCCGCTCTGCGATGCATCTCGCGATACTGATCGAACTGTTCCTGGGTAGCAGTGGCTGCATCCAACACTGTGGTCTCGAGCGACTTGCTGGCGCGGTTAACGTGCAGGCGATGCTCGCTGCGCATGCCGTGCCGCAGGGCCTCCTCATCCTGAGACAAGTCGATGACCTGGGTGGCCAGGGAAATGTCGCTGAATCCCAGGCGGAGTAGCGGGTTCGCCGCTTGAAAGGGGGAGTTCCAGAACGACGGCGCCAAAGGCGACATGCGAAACGAGGCCCGAGCGATGTTTATCCTGCCCGCTAGTTCGTCGACGTGAGCGAAAACTCGTTGCAGCACTTCCTTCCTGGCTTTTTCTGGCAGAGCGCCAGCCAGCGCGGGAGCTGGTTCCGCGTCCCCTCCGTAAGAGAACTCGCGGATGGATTCCGTTCCATGAGCGTGGGTTTCGACGATCAGAGGGCAGACGGCGACTACCGAGCCTTCGTGCAGGCAAAGAAAAGATTCCGAGCGCGGCTGCAAATCGGGGCGGTAACGTAATGTGTATTCCAGCCATTGCGAAGTGTGCCAGAACCAGGCGTCGGGGCTGGCGAGGCAGAACTCATCCCACTCGGCGTAACGATCCGGAGTGAGCGGAACGATGGACAGCCTTTCGGAAGCAGTCTCCGCAGTGTGCAAACCGTGTTGCATTTCCTGCAGTATAGACTGGAAGGCAAGTTGCCCAGCAAGTCGGACCAAGAAGCCGGGTCGCGACGGCTGGTAGAATCAGGCTTCGTTGGTTGAGTGGTAGGAGCCGGTACTCTGCCAACCGGGTCAGACGGATATCAAGAACTTGCCGCACAATCCAGGCACCCTCATTCTGCGCAGCGATGCCAGCACTACGATGGGAACCGGCCACGTCATGCGCTGCTTTGCTCTCGCCCAGGCATGGCAAGATGCAGGTGGCCGCGCGGTTTTCGCCATGGCGGAGGGGCCGCCCGGGTTACGCCGCCGTTTGCTCGCGGAGAATATGGAAGCGGTGCTGCTGGAAACATTGGCCGGCAGCGAAGATGACGCTAGGCGCGTGGCAGAACTGGCGTTACACTACGCCGCTACTTGGGTGGTGGTAGATGGCTATCAGTTCGGAGCCGGCTACCAGCGCCAGTTGAAAGCGGCCGATCTCAAGCTGCTTTTTTTTGACGACCACGGCCACGCCGGGCACTATTCCGCCGATGTTGTGCTGAACCAGAATGCGCACGCGCAGGAGAGTTTCTATGAGGACCGGGAAGCTTACACGCGGCTGCTGCTCGGGCCGCGCTACGCCGTTCTGCGGCGCGAGTTCGCGCGCTGGCGCGAGTGGAAGCGCGAAATTGCGCCGCTTGGCCGCAAAGTGCTGGTCACTATGGGCGGCAGCGATTCGCACGACGTGACCTCAGTCACCCTGCGCGGCCTGCAGTGCGCCGGATTGGATGGCATGGAAGTTGCTATTGTGGTGGGCGGAAGCAATCCTCACCTCAAGTCAATCAATCGGCTCGCCGCGAGATGCAGCGGTGCCTGCAGAATTCTGAAAGACACGTCAAATATGGCTGAACTGATGGCTTGGGCGGATGTCGCATTCTCCGCGGCTGGCTCCACGGCGTGGGAGCTGGCCTACATGGGGCTACCCAGCGTTCTGCTGGTAGTGGCGCAACACCAACTTCCGGTTGCAGCAGCAATGGCCGCCAACACCGTGGGAGTGGATCTGGGATGGTTTTCAGGGTTGCAAGAACAGGAAATAGCCAAGGCGGCTGGCGACCTTCTTCGGGATAGCGCGCGGCGCAAACAGATGGCCGAGGGTGGAAGGCGGCTGGTGGATGGCCAAGGCGCGCAACGAGTCACGAGAATCTTATACGAGGACGGCAGCGTCGCGCCGGCCGCCCAAGCGTAACTGGAAGCGAGTGGAACCCTTGCAACATTTAATTGTCACGGGCGCTTCTGGGTTTCTAGGGACCGAACTGGTGTCTCGCGCGCGGAACCGATATCCGGCGCTGCCCATCACAGCCTTCGCATCTCCGCGAAAAGGTGGAATCGATTTGAGCCATCCCGGAAACAGTCGGCAAATCCGCGCAGCGTTGCAGAGCGGTAGTCCTGGAGATGCCGTCCTGATCCACGCCGCGGCGGTGGTGAGGCCCGATGCCCCGAGTGGTCCTTCTGCGAATCTGGCCCTCACCCAAGCGGTGGCGGAAGCGGCGCAGTCCCTGGGCGTCGGGTTTTGCGTTCTGGTCAGTTCCGTGAGCGTTTATGCGCCTTCTTCAATCACCGCGTTATCATCTCGTACCGAACCAGCCGGGGAGTATGGCGCCAGCAAACTTGCCGCGGAAAAGATTTGGGAAACGACATTACCCCTAAGGCGGCGGGCGATCGTGCGCATGGCTGGAATCTGGGGATGGCAACAAGTCCCCACGCTTTTTTGGAACCAGATTCTGCTGGCTGCCGGGAGGGGGTCTCCGCCCGAGCGAATTCCTGTCGTGCACCGCAAGAACAGTCTGCGCAATTACATCTCCGCCTCCGAAGCCAGCGACTGCTTGCTGGGAATCGCCGCAGGCAGAGCCGCGGGAACGTTTTTGGCAGCCGGGCGGGATGTCGTAAGCATGGAATCGTTTGTGCGCTCGGTTCAGTCGCTCCGAGGCTCGCGGCTAACGGTGGATTGGCGCGATGATGAGGGATGCGATCAAACCTTTTACCAGACGAGTGCGGAATTGATGCCTTGGCTCACTCCGTTTGAAAAGACACTGGGGTTGGTGTGGGAGGATAAACCGGGGTGGCTTCTGGCATGAAGATCGGGCTGATCTCGGATGTTCATGGTAATCACAGCGCGCTCAAGGCGGCACTGGACGCGCTGCGAAACAACGTCGAATCCGTACTCTTCATGGGCGACCTCGTTGGCTATTATTCTTTCGTGAATGAATGTGTTGCTCAATGGGAAGCCAGCCAGATGCTCGGCGTGCTGGGGAATCACGATCAGATTCTATTGAGTTGCCTAGCGCAAGGAATGCCCCCTAGCAGGGCCTACTGCGAAAAATATGGTTCGGCCCTGACCCGTACGTCGAATGGGCTCTCCCGGGCCGCGCGTTCTCTGGTTGAATCATGGCCACAGCATCGCAGCTTGGTAAGGGAGGGTGTTTCCATCGCTATGTTTCACGGAAGCCCCTGGGACCCTCTGGAGGGCAGAGTGTACCCCGATTTTAAAGACTGGCCTCAATTCAAGTGCTGCCCAGAGGAGGTGATTTTGCTGGGACAGACGCACTATCCGTTGGTTAAGGAGTGGGATGGGAAGATCATTATCAACCCAGGATCGGTGGGGCAGCCGAGGAGTTGCTCGGGGGCAGCCGAATACGCCATCCTGGAGCTCCCGCAGCGGAGGGTCAAACTCGAACGCGTACAATATGACGCAAGCGAAGTCATTGAGGACGCGCGCAATCACGATCCCCAACTCGACTACCTGGTGAAGGTCTTGACACGATGAGCCGCTCGAGCCTCCGAGTTCTGGTAACCGCGGTCGGCGGCGATCTTGGCCAGGCCTTAGTGAAGGCCTTGCGGATCGGGCTGATTAACTTCGAGATCATCGGGTGCGACGTGGATCCGTCTGGGGTTGGCGGCGCTTTCGTCTCCGTCGTCGAAGCCGTGCCCCCGGCCCGCGCTACCGAGGGCTACGTATCTGCGATTGACAAGTTGTGCCGCCGCTACCAGATCGATGCGCTGATTCCCGCCAGCGAGGCCGAGATTTCAGTGTTGTCGCGAATTGGCCCCCGCCTGGCTTGCTCAGCGGCGATTGTGTGCCAGCCATGGGAGTGGATTCAGGTATTCGGGGACAAACTGCGCTGCATGCAAGCCTTGAGCCCGCATCTGCAACTGGTTCCATTTGCGGACAGCGCCGACAGCGAGGCGGTTAGGCGGTTGGTCGAGAAAGCGGGATTCCCGTTGATCATTAAAGCGCGGCGCTCCAGCGGTTCTCAGCAGGTTCTCCTGGTGCGTAACTCGACGGAATTGGCGAGATCAATCGCGGAGGGGGCGGAAAGCGTCGTGCAACAGTTTATTGACGACAGCGAAGGTGAATTTTCAGTGGGATTGTTTGCCTCGGGGGATTGCACCGAGCTCCTCGCCTTTCGACGGGAGCTGCGAGGAGCAAGTTGCTCGTGGTTCGCGGAAACATCGCCGGACGCCGCGGTAGCCCAGTATGCGCGGGAATTTGCCAGCGCCAGCCGCTTGCGGGGCAGCGCAAATATTCAGGTGCGTAAGAGCGCGGGTCATGTATACCTGCTGGAAGTCAATGCGCGTTTCTCCAGCCTCGTGGCGGCGCGCTCGCTCTGTGGTTTCCGTGACGCCGAATGGTCGGTGCAAATGGCACTGGGACATTCGCCTTCGAATCCGCCGAGTAGTTACGGTAAGTTAAGATTTCAGCGATTCTTTCACGAGGTGGTCGACACCGGTTCCGGATATGTGGCAATCGCCCAGTGGGCACCGCGGCAGAAAGACTCGGCCTCAATAGATCGTGGCGGCGGGGCCTCAAGCCCGGAATGTGAAAAGGCGGACAGCGTCCCAAGACGTTGAATTTGGTGTAGCCACTGAAGTCGCCCACACCACCTGGACGAGCGGAATTAGCGCGCAAATTTGGAATGCCGCAAGACTTACAAACTTCGCAAGCAAGCTATTTCGTGCTGGGCAGAGAGCCGTGGAATCGCCGCGCGTTCGATGAGCAGCTGAGTCATCTTCCCGGCCGATGGGTCTACATTGGCGGGCCGGAGGAATTCTCTCCCGCCGTGGTGCGCGAGCAGTCACCGCGGTATCTTTTTTTTCTCCACTGGTCCTGGAAGGTGCCCGCGGAAATCATCGAGAATTACGAATGTGTTTGCTTCCATATGACCGATGTCCCGTACGGGCGCGGGGGGAGCCCGCTACAGAATCTGATCGTGCGTGGACATCGCGAGACCAAACTCACAGCCTTGAGAATGACCGGTGAATTCGATGCTGGTCCCGTGTATTTGAAGGAGCCGCTTTCTTTGGAAGGGAACGCGGAAGATATCTATTTGCGTGCTACGGAATTGTCTGCCAGTATGATTCAACGCATCATTCGCGATGAATTGCATCCTGTCCCGCAACAAGGAGAAGTGGTGAATTTCAAGCGCCGCAAGCCGGAAGAGAGCCGGATCTCGAAGCCTGCGTCGTTGCGGGATCTATACGATTTTATTCGCATGCTCGACGCGGATGGTTATCCGCACGCGTTTCTGGAATACGCTGGTTTTCGCCTTGAGTTCACTCGCGCCGGCCTGTACGACGGGCGTGTCCTGGCAGACGTCAAGATCACCGCTGTTCCTCCCGCCCACGATTCGAAGGGAGGACGGTAATGAGAATCCTGGTGGTAGCGGCGCACCCCGACGACGAAGTGCTGGGTTGCGGCGCAACGGTCGCCCGGCTCGCGGGCGATGGCCACGAGACGCACATCGCGATCATGGGTGAAGGGGTTACGTCCCGGCACTCGCAACCGGAACAAGCTGCGCCGGAACAGCGACATCGTCTATACGAGCAGGCTCGGGCCGCGGCACGCATCATAGGGGCGAAAGAGGTTGTCCTCTACAAGCTTCCTGACAATCGCCTTGACACATTGCCGCTCCTGGACCTGGTCAAGCTGGTGGAAGAACTCGTCGAGAAGCTAAAGCCCGAAGTGATTTATACCCACCATCCCGGCGACCTGAACGTCGATCACGGTTTGCTGCACCGGGCCGTTCTGACCGCGACGCGTCCCATGGCTGGGCAGCCGGTGCGCGACATTTACGCCTTCGAGGTGCCCTCGTCCACCGAGTGGGCTTTTCAACGGCTGGAGCCGTGCTTTCGTCCGAACGTTTTCGTGGATGTGAGCGGCACTTTGGAAACCAAAATTGCGGCGATGTCCTGCTATGAAGGGGAGAGCCGGCAATTTCCGCACCCCCGCTCTCCGGAGGCGTTGCGCGCTATTGCCTCACGCTGGGGCAGTGTAATGGGGTGCCGGGCAGCGGAGGCTTTTGAGCTGGTGCGATCGATACGAGTCGGCACGGATCACACATGACGGCGCAGATTGCAATTGGCAACCGGCGCATCGGCGAGGGGCAGCCAGTCTATGTGATCGCGGAACTCTCCGCCAATCACGGCCAGGATTACGATCAGGCGGTCCGCATTATTCACGCGGCCAAGAAAGCGGGCGCCGACGCCGTCAAACTGCAGACCTACACTCCCGACACGATTACGATTCGCAGCAACCGCGAATACTTTCGAATTGGCGGGGGATCGCTTTGGGATGGCCGCATGCTTTACGAACTTTACGGCGAAGCCTACACCCCCTGGGAATGGCAGCCCAAACTCAAGCAAGTCGCGGAAAGCCTGGGGCTGGATCTCTTCTCTTCGCCGTTTGATTCCACGGCGGTGGATTTTCTGGAGAAGATGAATGTTCCCGCCTACAAGATCGCGTCCCCGGAGCTGGTGGATATTCCTTTGATTCAGAAAGTGGCGGCCACCGGCAAACCGCTGATCCTCTCGACCGGCATGGCAACCGTGGAGGAAATTGACGAGGCGTTGCGAGCGGCCCGGGAAGCTGGCGCTACGCAAATCGCGTTACTCAAATGCACCAGCGCCTATCCCGCGTCACCGCAGGAAATGAACCTGCGCACCATTCCGGAGATGGAGAGACGGTTCCGGGTTCCCGTGGGCTTGTCGGATCACACCATGGGCAGCGCGGTGCCGGTCGCGGCGGTCGCGATGGGCGCCTGCATAGTAGAGAAGCACATCACTCTCTCCCGTTCGCTCAAGGGTCCGGACAGCGCCTTCTCGCTGGAGCCGAATGAGTTTCAAACCATGGTGGAGGCGGTGCGCACCACCGAAAAAGCGCTGGGTGAAGTTTACTTCGGGGCCAGCGCGCGCGAGCAGAGCACGCGGGTCTTGCGCCGTTCGCTTTTCGTAGTCGAGGCGGTGAGGCGGGGAGAACCTTTTTCGCTGGGTAACGTCCGCTCGATTCGCCCTGGTCATGGTTTACATACGCGGCATTTGCCGCAGATTCTCGGCCAGCGTGCCGCGCGCGACATCGAGCCGGGCACGCCGCTGAGTTGGGATCTCATCGTCAAGCCATGAGCGCGCAGAATGCCGCGACATCCAGAGCCAATGGAATGAAAGTTTTGTTGCTGCATCCTGCCGACAACTTCCCGTTGCCGGGATCCACACGGAAATGGGACCTGGTGGTTGATTTTGGCCGGGCGCCGCTCTCCACCTACCAGCGTTGGAGCCAGGAGGCGGGCTGCAAAGCCATCGGCCTGCACGAGTTTGCCGAAGAAATCGCTGACCTTCATCGCGTCGGAGAATTTCTCCAATCCGCCCGAGGCCAGATCGTGGATCGGGATGGGATCGATTGGTGGGACACGCTCTCCACCATGATTTGGCACAATCTGTTGCGCCTGTTTCTCGTGCAAAGGCTGGCAAGAGAGTTGACTCCAGCTTGCGAGCTGTACATGAGTCGTCCGATTGCCGAGGCGAAGGTTCTGCAAGCGATTCTCGGCGTGCAAGCGATCAGTCTGGAAGGCCGTTATCGCGCGGCATTTCGCAGGGTTTGGCGCCCTTTCGCGGCCATCGCACGACTCGACAACGCTCAGTTGCTGCAGATTCTCTGGGACAAGTTTGATTCCGAACACGTGGTCAGGAACCGGCTCACGCGCCGAAAACCTGGCTTGGGACAGCCGATGGTGCTACTGCCCTCAGCGTACATCAACGTTTCGCGAACCGCAGTCTCGTATGCAAAATTGCTGCCCGACAGCCAATTTCTTTTGGTGTGTACGCGAAATGTTGCCAAGCTCAAGGTATTGCCATCCAATGTGCGCATGGTTTCGCTGGACGGATACTTCGGTCCTCCAGACCGAAACGAGATCGCTTCGCTCCTGAAAAGTTGGTCCCGTTTGAAGGAGCGGCTGAATTCGCACGAGGAATTCGCCGCGGCGAACGCCAGTGGTCTGCTGGATGGGTTCCCGGGACATCTTCGTTGGGGAATCACCGTGCGCGATGCCTGGAAGCGGCTGCTGGACTCGCAAAACATTGTCGGGTGTCTTAGCGCCGATGATGGCAATCCCTACACGCTGATTCCCTTAATCCTCGCCCGGAAGCGTGGGCTGCCGACGCTGGCTTGCCATCACGGCGCGCTCGACTTCAGCATTCCTATGAAAACTCTGCACTCGGACTTCTATTTAGCCAAGACCGAAATGGAGCGAGACTTCCTGCTGAATGTTTGCCGTGTTTCGCCAGATGTCGTGGTTGACGGAGCTTTCGCCTCTAGTCAAGCTTCACCGCAACCGGTCGACGAGGGCTTGCGCAGGCACTGGCTTGTATTCTTCACGGAGGCCTACGTAGCCCCCTGGCGCGCCGAAGAGATTTACCGTGAACTCATGCCGGCACTGGCGTCGCTCGCTAACCGCTGCGGCCTCAGGCTGGTTTTTAAGCTACATCCCTTTGAGAGTGCGAGGGATTTCCGGCGACTGTTGCGACGGCACTTTTCGCCTAAGCTTGAAAGTCAAATCGGTATGATTGCCGGTCCGTCTTCCGCCGAACTGTGGAGGAACATCCGTTTTGCCGTAACCATACAGTCGACCATTGCCTTGGAGTGCCGCGAACGGGGAATCCCGGTGTTTCTGTGCGCCTGGCTGCGAGATCCCTATGGAGGCTACCTCAAACAGTTCGCGCGCTTTGGCGTAGGCCATGAGTTGTCGTCCCCAGAACACATCGCGGACATTCCGCGCCTCCTCGAAAGCAAAGATGTAGCATCCTTCGTGGAAGGCCACCCGTGGCAAACCATGGAGCCGGCAAAGCTCCGCAGCCTGTTGTGCGGAGTCGGCTCATCGAATAAGCTGCAACCAAAGCTTGAGCATTCAGGAGATTAGGTTGGACTCCGTACCGGCCCAGAAGACCGTTCCCGTTCAACTTGGTCCGCCAGCGCCGGCTGCAGGCACCCAACAATTCCGCCAGCAGATGGGCCAGATTTCGCGCCAGTCGTCAGTTTATTTCGCGGGAGCAATCTTCACCACCGCGACCGGCTACTTGTTCAAGGTTTATCTGGCCAGAGTTTTGGGCGCCGAAGCGCTAGGAACTTATGCGCTGGGTATGACCATTGTGGGCTTCCTCAGCCTGTTCAATGCGCTGGGCCTTCCGCAGTCCGCCGTGCGTTTCGTAGCTTCGTACTCGGCGGCCGAGAAAATGGATTTGTTGCGGGGATTCATAGCCCGCGGGACCGTGCTCCTGCTGGCTTCCAATCTCCTGTTGGGAGCGGCGCTCCTTTGGCTCGGGCAATGGATTGCAGTTTACTTCTACCACACCCCCGCCCTGCGGTCGTATCTGGGACTTTTCGCGGTCATCATGCTGCTTGGCGCACTGACTTCTTTCCTGGGCCAGGTGCTGGCCGGTTACAAGGATGTTGCCCGCCGGACGGTGATTACGGACTTTATCGGAACGCCAGTGGTGATGCTTGGAACGCTGGGCCTGGTCGCGGGAGGGCTGGGATTGTGGGGCTATATTTTTGCCCAGGTGCTCGGCGCACTTGTCGTGCTGGCCCTGTTGCTGGGGATGGTGTGGAAGCTCACGCCAAAAGCGGCGCGGTCGTTCTCCGCCGGATTTCCGCGGCTGGAAAAGGAAGTAATCTCGTTTTCCGCCGTGGTGTTTGGGGTGAACTTCTTGGGATTTTTGAGTTCGCAGGCAGACAAAATCCTGATCGGCTTCTATCTCAATGCCCGCGAAGTTGGCATTTATGCTATCGCCTCGGCTCTGGTAATGTTCGTGCCCACCATCTTGCAATCGGTAAACCAGATATTCTCGCCGATGATCGCCGACTTGCATGTTCGTGGGGACTACGAACTGTTGGGGCGGATTTTCCAAACTCTCACCAAATGGATCCTGGGGCTAACCGTTCCGCTGGCGATCACGATTATTGTTTTTGCGCGGCCTGTCATGCACATTTTCGGCCGCGACTTCGAGGCGGGCTGGCCCATCCTGGTGATTGGGACCGTGGGACAACTGGTAAACTGCGGAGTCGGCTCGGTGGGATTTCTCTTGCTGATGTCAGGCAACGAAAAGCGCCTCATCCGGATTCAGGCGTATGCGGCGTTATTGATGGTTGTCCTGAATCTTCTATTGATTCCGCGCTGGGGGATTGCCGGCGCGGCGGTCGCGGCGGCGCTGACCACCGTGGTCACCAATGCCTGGTGTCTCAAGGACGTGCACACTGCGCTGGGTTTGTTCCCTTACACGCGCAGCTATTTCCGTCTCGTTCCTCCGATTGCAGGAGCTTTGCTGGTGTCACTGTTGTTGCGCGCCTGGTTGCCGAATGTGAGCCATCCATACTGGCTGCTGCTGGGCGCCGGGTTGGTGCTGGCATACGTGGCCTTTATCGGCATCGCGTTGGCCGTCGGTCTTGACGCGGACGATCGACTAATTGCCGAAGCGGCCGGGGGCAGAATTCGAGCGTTGTTCTAAAGGGCGGAGGTGCTGGATGGCTGACGAAATGCGCGAGATCAAGATTTCGTCCGCGCTCTGCGAAGTGGTTGAGCAGAAGTTCGCGGCCCGGTTCGGAGGTTTGGAGCAATTCCTAAGTTTCGTGCTTCAGGCACTCGTTCGCGAGGATGCCGCCCAAATGGACCAGGATGAACAACGCATCATAGAAAAAAGACTCAAGGATTTGGGATATGTCTGAGGCCTAGACCTGGCCGCGGCTCTTTCTATCGGCATGCCACAAACGGAAACGCTGGAGGATGTTCGCAGGCAGGGTCGAGAACGGCTTTATCCGTCTCTTGCCAACCCGAACTGGCTGGTCTTGCGCAAACGGCGGCAGATATTTTCGCGCTGGCTGCGGGACGTGCGCGGAAACGATCTTTGCGTCCTTGATGTGGGCGGCCGAATTCAGCCTTACCGCCCTTTGCTTAGCGGCAGGGAAGCGCGTTATTTGGCGATCGATCTTCGTGCCACGCCATTGGTCGACGTGGTAGCCAATGCGGTGCAGTTGCCGCTCGCCGGCGAACAATTTGACCTGGTTTTTTGCACTCAGATGCTGGAGTATGCGCCCCATCCCGGCCAAGTCATTTCAGAGATTTGGCGGGTGTTGAAACCCGGCGCAATCCTGTTGCTGAGTGTGCCCAGTCTTGCCATGCAGGATTCCGATCAGGACCGCTGGCGCTTTTGGCCGCCCGGTATCCGCGAGTTGCTGGCTTCTTTTTCGCGGGTCGAAGTGGTGCCTGAAGGCGGAAGCGTTGCCGGTTTTTTTCGCAGCGTGAATAGTGGGTTGCACTTGCTTTCCAGATATCGGTTGGCTCGAGCACTTGTCGACTACACCATCGTCCCACTGCTGAACCTCACGGGCCTTGGGTTGGAAGCATTGGTGCGCGGCCGGAACGACGCGTTTACGGTCAATTACAGCGTTCTGGCGCGTAAGTGAGGAAAGAAAGTCGCTAGCGTCCCGAGGACCCTCCCATAAGGTCGGTTTTCTTTACTTTCAATTTTGATGACTGTAGTCTTGGACCATCCGTGTGCTCAATCTGATTCGAAAATCTTGGGGCCGTGTCCGGTCTTCGCAGGTTCGGGGTCTTCTCTCCAACCGCCCGCTGGTAGTGCTGCAGAGCGACGATTGGGGGCGAGTGGGCGTGCGCGATCAGGAGGGCTACGAGATACTGCGGGCCAGCGGCATCAGCCTGGGCGAGCAGCCTTATGACTTCTACACTCTGGAAACAGCCGAAGACGTCATCGCTCTCCGCGATTTGCTGAAACGCCACCGCGATTCAACCGGACGGCCGGCTTGCCTGGTAATGAACTTCGTGACCGCAAACCTGAATTTCGGAGAGATGGATGTCGCGAGCAAGGCCGCTGGGGAGAACGGTAGCCCGATCAGCCTGCGGCCACTGACTGCCGGACTGCCGGGGAAGTGGAGCCGGCCGGGGCTGTTTGAAGCCTACCGGCAAGGTATGACGGACGGCGTTTTTCACCCCGCACTTCATGGCTTGACCCACTTCTGCTGGCAAGCGGTGGACGCGGAACTTGCGAACCGTGGGCCGAGAGCCCTGCTGCTCAGGACTTTTTGGAAAGCGGAGACACCGTATATTCATTGGCGCATGCCTTGGGTGGGCTTCGAATATGCCGCTCCGGGTCTTCGCCGGGAAAGGTTTCTGGCGGCTGAGACGCAGGCCGCTCTCATCCAGAGAGCCGCGGAGACTTTTGCCCAACTGTTCTTCCGGGCGCCGATTTCGGCTTGCGCTCCCGGTTACCGCGCGAATGAGGACACCCGCGCCTCCTGGTTCCGTTGCGGCGTCCGCGTGGTGCAGAATGGCCCCGATCAGGCCATGCCTCCGCATATGGATGAAAGTGGCATGTTGAGCGTGTATCGAACGGTTGAATTCGAACCGTCTCAGCGGGAGTTGCCGGTCGAGGAGTACCTGCGCTTCGCGGAAGACAGTTTTGCGCGCGGCTGGCCCGTGGTGATTTCGGTACACGCCATAAATTTCCATTCCACGCTGAAAGACTTCCGCGGGCCCACGCTGCGAACCTTGGATCTCTTGCTATCGGCTCTGGAAGCCAGGCATTCCGATCTGCTATACGTGCACGACGGGGATCTGTACGAGATCATGACCCAAGGCCGATTCACGGGGGAGCGTGGCCCGGTTTCGGTGACGATTACGCAGTCGGACCGGCTCGGGTCGCGTTTCGCGGGAGCGCGCTAGATGGCGGCCCCGCAGTCGCTGGTCCTCATTACGGTGGACTGCCTGCGCGCGGACCACGTCGGTTTTCTTGGCTATCGCCGCCCCACAACACCGTTTCTCGATTCGCTGTCTGCGGAGAGCTTGGTGTTTCGCAACGCAATCGCGGCTGGCGCGCCAACCTACTATTCCTTTCCTAGCATCATGGCTTCGCGCCATGCCCTCGCGCTGGGGCGTGATGTAATCGGTTTAGCGCCCGAAGAGCCGACCATCGCAACCGCCCTCCAAGAGTCTGGGTACGCCACGGCGGCGTTCGTTGCCGCGAACCCTTACTTATCTCCGCGTTTCGGATACGACTCCGGCTTCGACACTTTTCGCGATTTCATGAGTTCGGAAGTCGATTTGGATGCTGGGGGCGATAGCCCGAATGACCAGACGGGAAGCCGCCGCCCGCAAAGTGGCATCAATCGGAGCCTGGCCGCGCTCTGCCATCGGCTCGGGCCCTTGGGTTCAATCTACGATGAACTTTATTTCCAGTATTGCCAGAGAGTCGGCGCCGATACCGCACCCTCGCTCGACGCTCTGCGCCGTTTCCCCTCTGCCGACGTGATCGTGGACCAGGCCCGTGAATGGCTCGCGAGTATCACAGGCCGGCCATTTTTTTTGTGGCTGCATTTCATGGATCCTCACGCTCCCTACTATCCGCCGGAGAAAGCTCATGATCTGCTTGGCCAACCCATTTTGGGCGCGCGCCGTGCGCGGTATCTGAATTCTTATTGGAATCGCGGAGGGCTGACCGCGAGCCGTTTCCAGACCCACCGCGACGAAATGCTTGCGCTCTACGACGCCGGGATTCGCTGGGTAGACGAGCATGTGGCTCGTCTGGCGGCCACGCTTGGTGAATCCGGCCTATGGGACAAAAGCCTGCTCGCCGTTACCGCCGACCATGGCGAGGAATTTCTCGACCACGGCGGCCGCTACCACTCTCCGCCAAGTGTGCAGGAGGAGATTGTGCACGTGCCTCTGATGTTGCGGGTGCCGCGGTTGGACCATCGCGCATCGGTGCAAAGTCCATTCAGCCTTCTGGATTTGGCTCCAACCCTTCTCGACGCGTTGGAAGCGCAGGTTCCTGGCAGCTTTAGCGGACATAGCCGATGGGCCCAATTGCGTGCCGGCGGATCTTGGGAGGATCCTGCCGTCTCCGAATGCGTCGTCGATTGCCGCAATCCTTTCCATTTGGAGAACCGTCTTGGCAGACGGTCTCTCGCCATCCACGAATCTCACTATAAGCTGGAGTTCGATTTCGGCTCGTCGATCGAATCCTTGTTCGATTTGGAGTTGGACCCCGGCGCTCTTCGGCCCCTGCCGCGGGCTGCCGAAATGCCGGTGCGCCGGCGTTTGCTCGAGCAGGCCCGCCGACACTTGGTGGAATCTCTGCAGTCACGAGACGCCGATGCCCGCTTGGCGGCGCGCCTGCGCGATTTTCGGCTAGAATTGCCAACGTCAACCCTCGGCATTTCCACGTAATATGGCTTCGCTACCGACCCCGGAGCACCGCCCCGCACCACACCTACGCAGCGAACCGATTCACGTGCTGGTGGATAGCCTCGCCGATCGCGCTCTTACCAACGCCCAGATGATCAATGCCCGGGAGATCATCCGGCGCTTGAACCCCGAGCGATTTCACGTCAGCGTTTTTCACATGGATGAACCCGATCCCCGCATCGTAGAGCGTCCCAACACCAGGCTGATTCATCTCCCGCCGCATCTGAAGGCGATCAAGATATTCAAGGAGTTTGTTGCCGGACGGCACCATGTTCTGTTCTATCTGAAGGCTGCTCCGGCGAGTAAATGGTATCTGCGCTTGCGGGCGCGGTGGAAAGACAATCGGCCAGTCATCGGAACAGTCGAGGCCCAGTGCGACTACTACAATGAGCCAACGGTTCGGGCCGAGTATATGCGGCTGTGGCAACAAACGATCCTGCGCAGTGATTATCTGTTTAGCAACTCCAATTCGGTGAGAAAAAGTTTACAGGCGGTATTCGGCCGCGCCAGCGAGATCGTGCCCACCGGCGTTGACACGCACTTTTTTACTCCCGCGTGGGAACGCCCGGCGAATGCGCGTCTTCGTGTCCTCTTCGTGGGATCCCTGCGAATCTTCAAGGGACCGCAAGTGCTTTTGCAGGCGGCGCCGCGTTATCGGCATGCCGATTTCATTATCGTCGGGGCCGGGCCCCTGGCCCTTGAACTCGATGCGCGCAGCGAGCAGGAGCGGCTCGCCAATGTTCACTTCACCGGCAACCTAGACCGCGAGCGCCTGCGGCAGGAATTTCAACGCGCCGATGTATTCTTTTTCCCTTCCTACTGGGAGGGCTCCCCAAGAGTCATTCTTGAGGCCGCAGCCTGCGGCTTGCCCGTCGTCGCGCGTAGGGACTACGAGCCGGAAACCGTCATCGACGGTGAAACCGGCTATCTCAGCTCCTCCGACGATGAAGGCATCGAGCGTTTGGGCGAATTGCTGCGCCGGCCAGATCTTCGACGAAGTTTTGGGCAAGCGGCGCGGAAGATCGCGGAGCGGTTCGATTGGGACGCCATCGTCCGCCGCTGGGAGGAAATTTTCCTTCAAGTGGCGTCGCAAAGAGCGAGCGGTCGCCGATCATGATGACCGCCCAACCTTCCACGCCGGCCGAACTCCTTGCCCAGTCCGGCAAAGTGCGCCATGTGCTGACCCTTACCCCGTTCTACCCCGTGGCAGGGGACGACGCGCGCGGCTGCTTCGTCGCCGAACCTCTGCCCTGGCTGGAGCCATTGGGGGTAACGAACTCGGTGATCGCGGTTCAGCCTTTCTACCAGGGTTCGGTGCAACCCGCCCCGGCTGCGGTTTCGGCGAACTGGAGCCGCTTCTTCTCGCCACCCGGAAATTTCGGTCTGCCGGTCGCCGGAGCCTTTCTGTTCGCCAGCATTCTGCCCAACGTTCGCCGTCTCCATCGCGGGAACGCCCTGCACGTTATTCACGCTCACTCGGCCCTGCCTTGCGGACATGCCACCATGCTGCTGGGCCGGGAATTGCAGATTCCGTTTGTAGTTACGGTGCACGGCCTGGACGCGTTCTTTACCAATCAGGTGCGCGGATATGCGGGGAAATGGGCTGAGCGCGTTGCCCGAATGGTTTATCGGTCGGCTGCCCGCGTTATTTGTGTCAGTGAGAAAGTTCGGGATGAAGTCCTCAAAGGCATGCCCTCGCTGGCCAACACCGTGGTGGTGCATAACGGTGTGGATACTGGACTTTTTGCGCCCGCGAAGGAGGTTCGCATCGCTGGGCCCATTCTCAGTGTCGGCAATCTCATCCCCATCAAAGGACACGAGTTGCTCCTGCGCGCATTTGCCGCCATTCATGAGCAGTTCCCGGAGATCTCGCTGGAGATCGTCGGCGATGGGCCAGAGCTTTCTCGTCTGCGGGAGCTTGCCGCTAGTTTGGCGGTTGCCGGCAAGATCCGTTTCCTGGGCCGCCAGACACGTAGCCAGGTGGCGGAAGCGATGCGGCGCTGCACCTTATTTGCCTTGCCCAGCCGATATGAGGCGCTAGGCTGCGTTTACTTGGAGGCCATGGCCGCGGAGAAACCCGTGATAGGTTGCCGGGGGCAGGGTATTGAGGAGGTCGTTCAAAACGGCTGGAACGGTTCCCTGATGTTTCCGGAGGATATGGCCGCGCTCCGCGACGCTCTGGTGGAGTTGCTGCAAGACCCGCGCCTCCGGCAGCGCATCGGTATGGCCGCGCGGGCGACGATTTTGGAGAATTTCACACTGGCGCATCAGGCAGCGCGCCTGGCCCACGTCTACCGGGAGTGCCACGCATGAGCCGGCGCCTCGTCCTTCTTACCGAGATCATCGCGCCCTATCGCATTCCCGTCTTCAATGCGCTGGCACGGCAGCCCGGAATTGATCTTCACGTGATATTCCTGGCGGAAACCGATCCCACGCTGCGGGATTGGCTGGTGTACAAGGAGGAAATCCGTTTTTCCTATGAAGTTCTTCCATCCTGGCGGCGAAGATTGGGCGGCCGCAGCCTGCTGCTGAATCGGGGAGTCGACGCAGCCGTGCAACGCGCTTCCCCGGACTTGATCCTGTGCGGCGGATACAATTACTTGGCTTCCTGGCAGTGCCGCTGGTGGGCCGGCCGCCATCACGTACCCTTCCTGCTATGGGTGGAAAGCACACTTAAGGATCAGCGCCGGCGCCGGGTCTTGGTAGAATCTCTAAAAGCAAGATTCATGCATAGCTGCCGTGCTTTCGTGGTTCCGGGAAAGTCATCGTTCGACTACGTGCGAAGTTTCGGCGTGGCGGCGGAAGACATCCATACCGCTCCCAACGCCGTCGACACGGAGTTCTTTGCCGGCCGCGCGGATCAAATGGGGAGCCAGGCGGAGGTTCATCGCCAGAGGCTCGGTTTGCCTTCGCGGTATTTTCTTTTTGTGGGCCGGCTGGTGAAAGAAAAGGGAGTCTTTGACCTTATGGAAGCTTACGGTGCGCTGACGCCAGCGGTGAGATCGGAGATCGGATTGGTCCTGGTGGGCGAGGGAACCGCCCGGCCGGAACTCGAGCGGCGCGCCGCTACCCTATCTCCGGGCTCGGTTCAGTTGGCGGGTTTCGCGCAGCGCGAGCAGTTGGCTAAATATTACGCGTTGGCGGAAACGTTGGTTTTTCCCACCCACAGTGACCCCTGGGGACTCGTGGTCAATGAAGCGATGGCATGCGGGCTCCCCATTATCAGCAGCGACTCGGCCGGATGTGCGGCGGACTTGGTCGAGGATGGCTGGAACGGCCGCGTGGTTCCAGCCGGCGACATCGGCCGGCTCGCGTCCGCTCTGAACGAACTAGCCTGCCAATCCGAACTGCGGTCTGTGATGGGACAGCGCAGCCGGGCGCGTGTTCAACATTATTCGCCGGAGGCATGTGCCGCCGGTATTGCCAGAGCGGCGCTTTCTTGCGGGGTCCGAAACCATGTCTGACTTCTGGACGAGAACCGCCTTGCCTCTGACGCTTGCCCTCTTCTGCCTCTATGCGCTTTACGATGTGATCTCCAGCCCTGGTTCTCTCAGCGGCTGGGGTTACCTGGCGGCGGCCATCTTTCTCGAGATGCTGGTAGTTGTGGTTTGGGACTATCGGCGAAGGTTCTTTCCGTTTCTTATTGCCGTTTTCTTGCTTGCTGGGATGGATTTGCCGTTGGGGGGCGTAGCCACTACGGCGCGATGGGTTGTCCTGGCCATTGGCGCTATGGTGGGAATTGTGATTTATTTGCGGGATCGCGGTCACTTTTTCGAAACCTTTCATTTGGTCGCATTTTTTTGTGTTATCGCAGCCCTGGTCTCGGCCATGGTGTCGTCACTTCCGCGGGTGGCACTGCTAAAGGCAGGCAGCCTTTTGCTGGTTTTTCTCTACGGGGCCTGCGGAGCCCGACTTGCTGTGCATGGGCGAGAAGCGCAATTCTTTTCAGGACTCTTGCTGGGCTGCGAATTCATGGCCTACTTCGGCGCCGTCTGCTATTTCATCCTTCACCGATCAGTATTCGGCAACACCAACTCGCTGGGCGCAATCATGGGCATCGTCGTTTTGCCCGTCCTGCTGTGGGGTGTGTTGATAAGTGAGGCGGTGCCGGCGTCGGTCAAGCGGCGCAGAACCTTTGCCTTGGTGCTCAGCATTCTGTTGCTGCTCACCAGCTACGCCCGGGCCTCGATCGTTGGAGCCATGGTTGCCTCGTTGCTGCTCTGCATTGGCGTGCGCCGTTATCGGCTGCTCGTCAAGGGAGTGGGCATCGCTTTGGTGGGTGCCATGCTGGTTGCCGCCCTCGTACCGGTCAAGAATGAGGAGTCCAAATCCTTTATCGCCGCCTTCCTGTACAAAGGGCACGAAGACGTCGGGATCATGGGGTCGCGGAAGTCGCCATGGGAAAAGACGGTCGCGGTGATTCAGCGCCACCCATGGTTTGGAGCGGGGTTCGGCACCAGCGCCACTTCTGTTGACCCGAACAAGGTGGGAACCTTCGCCACCACCGCAGCGTCGTCTCGAGAGCATGGCAACAGCTACCTGGCAATCTTGGATTGGGTTGGCATAGTAGGGGTGATCCCTTTTGCCGCCCTCATCGGCATGACTGCTTTCAATGTGGGACGTGTACTCGTATGGATACGCCGCACTGGTAGTCCGTTTTCTCCCGCCGTCCCCCTTGCTGCGGTACTGGTTGCGGGCCTGATTCACGCAACGTTTGAAGACTGGCTCTTTGCGGTGGGCTATTACATATGCGTTTTCTTCTGGCCGATGGCCTTTATGCTTGCCGATGTGCTTCGCTCGCAAGCGGCCAAACCGGTGCCCTCGCGTTATCCCGAGTCCCGCTACCCTTCACGTCCTTGGGCCGGCAGCTATGGGGTTGCCACGCCCGGAGCATGATGCACTTGTTCCTCAACGGTCTCGCGGCCAGCGCCGGCGGCGGACTCACCTACTTGCGCAACGTGGTTTCCCAGCTCTCGGAGCGGCGCGATGTAAAGGCAACCTTGGCGGTTCCTCCGCTTCTGCGCAGGGAGCTGGGCGATCGACCGAACACTTCCTTTGTAGAAATGGAAGTCCCACCCCGTGCGGTCCGGCGTTTTTGGAGGGAGCAGACCATGCTTCCACAACTCATACGCCGCAGCGGTGCGGACGTACTGATTTCCGCCGGGAACATCGCGTTGCGGAAGTCCCCTGTTCCCCAAATTCTCTTGTCGCGGAACTCGCTCTACACTTCCCGCGACTTCTTCTCCGACCTTCGCCGGCGCGGGGAATATGCACTCTGGCTGGATGCGTCCCTGAAAGCCATCCTCGCCAAGCGGTCCCTTTACTGGGCCGATCGGACGGTGGCGCCCAGTCAGGCCTTTGCCGACGAGTTGCATCGCTGGACGGGGAGGGACGTAGTGGTGATCCATCACGGCTTCGATCGCGACGCTTTTGTTCGTGACCCCACGCCCTTGCCTGCCGATATTCAGCAGCAACTCGATGCTGCCAAGGGCTGCCTTCGCCTGCTCTTTGTCAGTCATTACAACTACTATCGTAACTTCGAGACTCTGTTTAGAGCCCTCCCGATCATCCAGAGTGGACTGCGCAACCGTGAAGTCAAGTTGCTGCTAACTTGTAAGCTTCGTTCCGGTGAGAATCCGGGTTCTTATCGCACCGAGAGCGCATCCGCGATGATCCAACGACTCGGGGTTGCCCGCAATATCGTCGAGCTCGGCGCTGTGCCGTACAACATGCTGCATCTTGTTTACGGCGCCTCCGATATCTACGTGACTCCCGCCTATGCCGAGACTTTCGCACACCCATTGGTCGAGGCAATGTCCAGCGGCCTGCCGATTGTAGCTGCCGATCTCGCTGTGCACCGCGAGATCTGCCGTGACGCCGCGGTTTATTTTCCTCGCTTCTCGCATGAGCAACTGGGTGAGCAAATCTTGCGAGTGGCGTCATCCAAAAACCTGGCGCAAGAAATGTCCAGCCAAGGCCGGACGCGTTCGCGCGAGTTTTCCTGGAGCCGTCATGTCGACCAGATTATTTCGCTGGCGGCCGAACTGCTCGGTTCCAGGATCGAGGTATCTAGCGGAGCATGAGCTTCAGGGGCGCCGGGTTGCGGTGACGTAGAGGCTGTCGGCGGCATAGAGAAGGAGAGGAAAATATCTACTGAGCTGGCGTAATGCCTCGGAGGTCCGGACGATCGCGCGATAGCGGCGAGGCAGGAAGCGAAGATCGCCAATTTGCGGGTTCAGAGAAAAATAGCCATCCACTGAAACCCTGGCGGGCCCGATGGCCTCGCCGAATACGGAGGTGAGTTCGCCGGGTGTCCAGTAGCGTACTTCAAAATCACGCGTTTCCCGGAAGCCCCGTCGCGCTTGATGATAAAGGCAACGCAGACCCCACACATTCGGCATCTGTATTTCACACTGCGCGCCGACCCGTAAGACCCGGGAAATCTCGCGCAGCGTCGCGCGGGCATTTTCCTTGGAGAGATGCTGCAGGACGCTGTAGGAGAAGACTTGGTCCACAACGCCGTCCGCGAACGGCAGATAGCGGCCATCGGCGACCAAATACTGCGCGTCAATGTTAAGCTGCCGCGCCACTCGCCGAGCGGCGCGGATGCCCTTCAACGAAGGGTCAATCCCCACCGGACGATAACCCATGCGGGCAGCCGCAATGCACCATCGGCCCCAGTTGCAACCGACGTCCAGGAAAACCTTGTTGTTTCCCGCGGGCAGCCGGAGGCGAGGGATGGGGTAGTCCGCAAGTTTTCCCACCAAATGTCGGTACAAGGAACCGTTGGTCGCGCCGATCGAGTGCTTAACGAAGGGATCAATCTCGCCAGCGGCCACTTCAATCTGGGGGAGTTCTGCCGTGTCGCCTCCACCCGCCAATGCTACGGATCGGCTGCCCTCAATATGTGTCTGCTCGACCTCAGACAATAAAAGTATCGGAATGCCTTCCACCACACGATAGCGATGGTTTTGCGCACAGAATAGCCAGCTCGGCTCCTCTCGGAGGGGTAGTCTGTCGCGGGGACAAACGAGAATCTCCGCCATTCCTGGGTCCAGACTGACATCCATCGGAGTTGGAGCGCTCCGCATCTCTTATCCCCGTGTCGAAGTTACAGCGCTCTCGCAGTCGTTGTTATCGACAGGACGTCGACGCATTGGTTGACGCGTCCACGCTCGAATGATTTCGCGGCTGCGAAGTGGAATTCTACGAACCGATACATCCTATTCTATAATCAGGTCATTCCTGTCCAGGAGCGAATTTGCTTCATCAGCGTTACAAAGATATTGCGTTTCTGGCTATTTCCAAGGCAACCTTACCCAACTATTGGGTGCGCCGGGGCTTTTACGCGCTGCGTCCAACCAATGGGTGCCCCCTCCATTTACACCTTGGCTGCGGAACGAAGTATCTGCCGGGGTTTGTAAACATTGATGCCAATCCACGGCAAAGGCTTGATCTCTGGCTGGACGTGCGATGCGGGCTTCCCTTTGCGACCGCTTCGGTTGAATCCGCCTATTCGACGCACATGATCGAGCATTTCTATCCGGATGAACTGGAAAAACTCCTGCGCGAGTGCGTGCGCGTACTGAAGCCGGGCGGAGGAATGCGGTTGGTCGTTCCCAATCTGCAAAGCGCCATCGCGGCTTATCAGCAGAAACGCAACGACTGGTTCTACGATTCCTTCCCTCGTCATTTTGATTCCGTGGGTGGCCGCTTTTCCAATTTTGTTTTCTGCGATGGACAACATCGCACCGCCTTCGACTTCAGCTATTTAGAAGAAGAGCTGCGCAAGGCAGGGTTTCGGGAGGTGGAAGAATCGATGGAAGGCAAAAGCCGGATTTACGGTGAACGCGTTCCGTCGTTCGAAGCCGCCGACGCAACCGGCCTGGCGCACTCCCTCTATGTGGAAGCCTTCCGCTAATGTGCGGCATCGTCGGCATCCTCGCGCGTAATGCCAGCGTCGATCCGGAAATCCTGGAACGCGCCACGCGTTCACTCGCCCATCGCGGTCCGGACGATTCCGGCACCGTCATTCTTCGGGAGACGGCGCCGGAGCCGCTGGAAATTGGGTTAGGCAGCCGCCGTCTCGCCATCCTCGATCTTTCTCCGCTCGGCCACCAGCCCATGAAGGATGAGGAGACCGGAAACTGGATCTCCTTCAATGGAGAGATCTACAACTTTCAGGAAATTCGCGAACGGCTGTCGCGGGAAGGTGTAAGTTTCAACGGCCACTCCGACACCGAGGTTCTGCTCAAGGCCTATGGCCGTTGGGGTGAACGCTGCATCGCCGAGTTGCGTGGGATGTTTGCTTTCGCCATTTGGGACGCACAGCGGCATCGGCTTATCGTCGCGCGCGATCCCATGGGCATCAAGCCGCTCTACTATTTTTCTTCGAATCGGCATTTCTTGTGGGCCTCCGAGCTGCGCACTCTGCTAGGCACGGGCTTGGTGCCACGGCGCCTGGATCGCGCGGGCCTCTTAAACTATTTGGCTTTCGGTTCTCTCTACGACCCGGTCACTCTGATCGATGGTGTCTCCGTGCTGCGCCCGGGGCACTACCTCGTTTGGGAGAAAGGCGCTCTCCGTGACGTCACGTATTGGGATCTAGTATCCACCTCTGAGGCAGCGGGCAGGGCACCCGACGGCGAACGGGAACATCTTGAAGACGAAGTGTTCGCCCTGCTCGATGAATCCGTGCGCATGCAGATGGTCAGCGATGTTCCGGTCGGCGTGTTCCTTTCCGGCGGGATTGACTCCAGCAGCTTGGTTGGAATCTTGAGCCGAAGCGGATTCCAAGCCGGATCCCCAAGCGGATCAAAGATCAGCACCTTTTCCGTCGTTTTTCGCGAGGCCGACTACAGCGAAGCCGAATATTCCCGCGCGGTGGCCCAACAGTTCGGTACCAATCACCACGAGTTACTGGTTTCTCAGCAGGATGCGCTGGGCGCAATTCCCGGCGCGCTCCAGGCGATGGACCAGCCCACGATCGACGGGCTGAACACTTATCTGATTTCGCAACGGACTCGCGCCGCCGGGATAAAAGTTGCGCTCTCCGGTCTGGGCGGCGACGAACTGTTTGCCGGCTATTCCAACTTTCGCACCGTTCCCCGCATGGAACGCTTCGCCCGGCTCTGGGGTCATGTGCCCTCGGCGGCCCGGGTTTCGCTGGCGGGCGCCTTTGCGCTGCTTGTCTCTGACTCCGACCAGAACCGCAAGCTGGCCGATCTCGCGCGCGCCAACGGCAATTTGCTGCATCCGTATTTCCTGGCCCGCATGTTGTTCACCCCGGAGCAGCGCAAAGCATTGTTTGCCGCTCCCTATGCGGAGTCGGTCCAGCGGGCGCAGGCTTCGCTGGTGGAGAACCTCGGTTGTACTCGCACGCTCGACCCCATCAACCGTGTTTCGTATTTGGAATCGCGCTGCTATATGCTCAATACCCTGCTGCGGGATGCCGATGTGATGAGCATGGCGCACGGGTTGGAAGTGCGGGTTCCGCTGATCGATCATCGCTTGGCCGAAAAGCTGATGACTCTGCCTGGCGATTGGAAAATGAGCAACCGGACTCCCAAGCCGTTGCTGGTTGGCGCCCTGCGCGGGACATTGCCCGAGCAGATCGTGCATCGACGCAAACGCGGGTTCACCCTCCCCTTCGAACATTGGTTGCGGGATGAGTTGCGCGCGGATGTGGACCGAACGCTGGGAGGAATGAAAGATACCCCGTTGGCCGCAGTGCTCGAAGCCAAAGAAGTGAACGCAGTTTGGGAAAGCTTCCAGCACGGCCGGACATCTTGGTCGCGCCTTTGGTCGCTCTTTGTGCTGGCCCGCTGGTGCGAACTGCACGCCGTGACCGCTGATTGAGCAAACGGCCACGAATTGGTTGACCGGAGTGCGCGGCAGGCTCCCGCTGCTGGAGGCAGACGCTTTAAAGTTCGAGCGTGCCCTGAAGGTACAAGCGTGCCCGGCCGGCGATCTTCACGCGATCGCCACCGATTGTGCAGCGCATGGTTCCACCGCGGACACTGAGTTGTCGCGCACGCAACGTGCCCTTACCCAGCCGCCCCGCCCAATAGGGAACCAGTGTGCAGTGTATTGAGCCGGTTGCGGGGTCCTCATCAATGCCGACCGACGGTGCAAACAATCGGCACACGTAATCCACGTCACCCTCGCCAGGAGCAGTAACAATCGTTCCGCCAATTCCGATGTCCACTTTGGCAAGAGCGGCAAAATCGGGCGAAAGCGCTCGCACTTCCTCAGCCTGATCCACTACCACGAGGTAGTCGCGCGATTTCATGACTAGCGCCGTTTTCAAACCTAGAGCTGGTAAGAGCTCGGCTGGCGTCTCACAGGGTTGGGGTGGCCCGGCGGGAAAGTTCATTTCAAAGCTGTCTTCGTCCGTGTCCATAGCGACGGTTAGCAGGCCGCTGCGGGTGTGGAAGCGAACCGGCCACACGTTGTGCTTGCGCAGCGCGAGCACATAGGCGGATGCCAAGGTCGCGTGCCCGCATAGATCGTCCTCAATTTTGGGTGCAAACCAGCGCAAGTCGAAATCACCATCCGCGCGAGGCACAACGAAAGCGGTCTCGCTATGCCGGTTCTCCGCCGCAATTTTCTGCATGATGCCGTCCGCGAGAAAAGCGGAAAGGATGCAGACCCCCGCCGGGTTCCCTGCAAAGAGTTCACCTGTGAATGCATCAACGTGGTAATACGGAATTGCCATGTCCTGCTCCTAAGCTAAGTGGATCCCTCTAAGAGATGGGCCACCAGGATTATTCGACAGTTGGTAGGAGGCTGCGGAAAGCGCTTTCCACGCGTAGCCGGCACCGGCAACGGTGAACCGCTGTGCACCCAAGATCAAGTACAACAAGGACTCTTTCCGCAGCCGCTTAGAGCGGCATCCACCACCCGCGGTACTCCGGGTACGATGTGCCGCGCCTATTTCAGCGCTTCCACGTAAAGGCTCTCTTGCTTTCGCACCGCGAGTTCAATGTCTGCAATGTGGGGTATACGGCTCTCCATAAAGTGGCTCACCTCCGCTTGAGCGAAGCCCGCTTGCCGCAGAAGATGCACCAGCGAGCGTTCGTCGAACATCTGGGAGTGATTGGCGCCGGGATGAATCACGTCGTGAATGGTGTGGCCCAGCGAGAGCCGGCTCAAGAAGCGGTGAGAGGCAAGCGGCTCCGCGTCGATTAGATATTCGCGTACGACCAGCCCCAGGTCGGGCACGACGATTCGTATTACACCCCCCGACTGCAGCACTCGGAAGCATTCCTTGGCCACGAGAACGGAGTCGTCCCAGGTGAAATGCTCGAAAGTGTGCGACGAATAAATGTAACGAACACTTCCATCGGCAAACGGCAACCCTTTTCGCACGTTGTGCCGGTGAACATCCTTGGGCCAAGCGGGAGTGCGAAATAATCGGCGTCCCAGTGGAAGGCGCGACAATAAGATGGTGGGCGAATTGTCGATGTTGTACCAACCCGGTGCGCCGGACAAGCCTGAGCCGATGTTTACTTTTGTCTCCATATTTCTTGATGACTAGCGCAACCGTCCGCGGGGCTCATTTCGAAGTCGAGCGCGCGCAGGTGGAGGGCCGAAGTCCTCGCACACGCTCACGCTGTTCGCGGCGAATCGTTCATCGGCTTCCGCGCGGAGATCAATAGAAACAGGCCCCACTTCTTCCCCAGCTTGCGTACGATGCCACGCGGATACAATTTCCAACCCAAACGGTACGGCAGAGATTGGAAGCGGGCCGAAGGCTGGTTGAGCAGCAAATCGCCCGGACTGAAAACCTGTCGCAGCGTGACTTGTTCAAATTCGGCCATCATGTCGCGCAATTCGCTTTGCGTGTAGGTCTTGGTACCTGGGCTTTCGAGGTGGTCGTATACGGCGCGCCGCAGCGTCTTTCCAGCGAAGAGCCCGTAGCGCAGCCACAGCATCATCCCCGTCAACGACGGATGGTGGTACACCATGATTCTGGCCTGACCGGCGGGTTTGAGCACGCGCCATGCTTCCCGCAAGCACTGGGCGGTGTCCGGGCTGTGATGCATCACGCCGTAGGAATACACCACATCAAATGCATTTGCGGGGAATGGCAAATTTTCCGCGTCACCGGGCTGCAGGTCGGGTTTGTATCCGGCAAGTTCGCAGCGCTTCCGCGCCCGCTCGAGGGAGGCCGGAGAGAGATCGACCCCGGTTGCCTGCGCGCCGGCTTTCAGCCATTCCAGGTAGTCCGCGCCCATGCCCACGCCGACTTCCAGCACTCGCAATCCGCGGGATTGCGCGAAGTTCGCGAACTCGGGAATGTGCGGCTCCAGCGCGTAGCGCGCGCGCGCATGCGCGTCGAAATCCTCCGCGCCCTCCAGATATCGCGACCCGCACGGATCGGCGTTCCAGAATTCGCGGACTTGGTCTTTAAGGTCTTGCTCTTTCAGATCAGCAATGGGTTGCGGACTCGCCATGGGAAAAACGTGTTTGAGCCGAATGGTAACACAGTGCGCGCGGCGTTCCCGCAGATGCACCGCTGGGCGCTACCGTTCTTGACCGCGTCTACCGCCTTCTCTATGCTAGCCATGAATCCGAACAACCTCGCTTTCGATGGATCCCGACAGCCCAGCCGCCGTTCCTATTTCCTCTCGTGATCTAACGGACTCCGCAAGCGCCCAGCCCCCGCCTGATGCCGGCAGCTTCGGCATAAAAGAACGCGTCCGCCTCATGCGAGATGGTGTGGTCAACTATTCGGGATTTGTGACCAACGGTTTGGCGGGGATTATTCTGGTTCCTGTCATGCTGCGCTGCCTCGGCGCAGAGTCCTACGGCCTGTGGCTTGCCGCCCTCGCGACCTATGGGATGCTCAGCGGTTTTGATTTCGGCCTGCATTGGAGCATTACTCGGGAGGTTTCCGCGTCCCCAAACAAATTGAGCGAGGAGACAGTTGGCTTTGTCAACGCCGCAGGAAACATCTATCTACTGCTAGGGATTATCGGCGCGGCGTTGATTGCGGCTTTGGGACTCCCCATCAGCGGCGGGCTCCATCTGTCGGCGCACAATCGGAGCATCGGGCCGCAGGTTTTTTTTCTGATGGCGGCAATCTTTGCGGCCGACCGGCTGGTGCTATTTACCAGCGCCGCGTTCTCTGGACTGCGCCGCTTCGGCACCATGAACGCGATCTCCGCCGGCGCTGCGGTGGTGCGGCTGATCGGCTCTCTCACCCTGCTTTGGATGGGGCGTTCCATTCTCGCCATCGCATTTCTGAATGTCGCCGTCTCTGTTCTGTGGGCCGCGGTCGCTCTGGGATTCGTCCGCGCCATCGAGCCGCGGCTACGATTTCAACCCGGCCGTTTTCGCTGGCGGCTGGTGCGTCCGCATCTGAGTTTCGGCTTACTCAGCTTTCTAACCGCAGTGGCCGCCAAGCTTATTTGGGACATGGCGCCCTTGGTGATCGGCTTTTTCAAAGGCTCTGCGATGATCGTTCCTTACAGCGTCGGGCGCAGATTCCCGATTGCACTGAACCATCTTAGTTCTCGCGCCGGCGATACATTTTTCCCCGCTGCCAGCGAGCGCATGGCAGCCAACGACTGGGCTGGCACGCGGGGTGTTCTCCAGCTGGGAACTCGCTGGATCTTCGTTATGGCGTTGCCCTTCTGCCTGGTCTTTGGGATTATTGCGCCGAACCTGCTGCACGCCTGGTTGGGCGCGGCCATGCCTGATGCGGCTTTGGTCATGCGCTGGACCTGCGGCGCTGTTCTGGCACAGGCGATCGGTATGGGTCCGATGCAAGTCCTCTGGGGACGCGGCGCGGTGCGCGCCGTGCTGCTGACACTCGGCGTTCTTGCCATGCCCAGTCTCGTGCTCACCGTGGGATTTGTCCGTGCCTACGGTGCAGTGGGTGCCGCAATGGCCCTGAGCGTTTCGCTCCTGATTGCCGCCTGTGTGTTTTTGTTCCTGGGGGCCCGCTCCTGCCAGCTGCCGGTTGTCGATTTTTTCCGCGACACCTTCAAAGGCCTGCTGGTCCCGAGCGCTGCCTGTGCGTCGCTCACCTACGCCGCCGTCAAATTCGTAAACCCGCAACACTGGACAGGAGTGATTGCATGCTGCCTAGTAGGAGGCTTAACCTATGCGGCTGTTCTCTACTTCTCTGGCGCCCGCGAAGAAGAAAGACAATTCGTCCGTCAACTGCTACAGCTCAGGCTCACACCTCTCGACTAGCGAGTTTGGATCGGACGGCGCCCAGCCTAGCCGAGTTCGTCGTAAATCTCCGCAATCTGCGCCGCCATCCGCTCTTCTGAAAAATGGGTGCGAGCATACACGTGGCCCTGGCTTCCCATGCGCCACCGTTCCTCGGGATGCAACAACAAGCGGCGCAGCTGCCCGGCCAGCTCTTGTGGATCTCCCGGCGGCACCAGCCAGCCGGTCTCACCGTCCTGCACGATTTCCGGCAATCCTCCGACGTTGCTTGCAACCACCGGCAGGCCCGCGGCCATGGCTTCGATGGCAGCCACGCCAAAGGCCTCCTCCCGAGAAGGAATCACGAAAATATCCCACTTGGCCAGGGTCGCTGGGAACTCCGCGGTCCACCCGAGAAATCCGACGCAGTCGCGAAGCTCCAATTGATCTACCAGTTCGAGGATGTTCTCGCGCTGTGGCCCATCGCCGGCTATTTCCAGGCTCGCCCTGGGAAACTCGGCGTGCAAAAGGCCAAACGCGCGGACCAATGTCGGGACATCCTTCATCGGCACAAAGCGGCACCCTGTGCCAATGATGGTGGGGCGCGCTTCGCAGACCGATGGCATCTCACGTAAGTGAGCGGGAAGGGCTACGCCCGCGTAGATCACGCGTGGTGTCATTCCCCTAACGTATCGTGCGACAGCCCGCGAACAGGCGATTACGACGTCTGCATTCCGGATAGGGGTGAGCGCCGGATCAAGCCCTTGAGCTTCAATGACGCGCCCCCATAGATGGAGAACAATCTTCGCACCGGTGGCTAGCCTGGCGAGGCGGGTGATCAGCGGCCCTCCCGCATGTTGGTGGATGATAGAAAATCTCTGGCTACGAAATTCCCGCCATAAACGCCACGCGCCGGAAAAGCTACGACCTGGCGGTAGATTAAGCGCCGAAACCTCGGCGCCTGCATCCCGCAACATGGCTACTAGCGGGCCTGGCTTGCCGAGGAAGCAAGCATGAACCACGTAGCCTCTCGGCGCGAGGCCGCGCGCCAGGCCGGCTACGATTCGCGCGATTCCGGTACCCTCGGACTGCGCGGTGCCGAGAATGTGCAACACCGAACGAGGCATCAAGACTCAAGCGGGAAGGTTTCATCGTGCAGGGCGACAGTTGGCACCGAAGCCCTCTCAAAGTTGTTGGCTGGCACGCGCCTCGGTGCGTATGGAATCTTCCGAGCCATTCGGGAGCGCAGGTAAATCCCCAGGCCGGAGAACATAGCGAGCAGGGTAAGCGAACGCGGCGCGATGCGGCCGCTGGCTCTCCCCGCACGAGTGGTCCAAGGCCGCGCGATGCCGCGCACGCGGTCGAAAATATATTGTCGCAATGCTTTTCGGCAGGAAGGATGCTCTACTGCCAAGCGCGTAATGTAAGCGGTCGTGATTGCAACCAGGTCGAGATGGCGCCGGCGCGCCTGTTCGGCATTGCTTGGATCGGGATGCCGCACGACCGCGAGAGGATTGTAAACCACGCGATAGCCGCGTTCGATGAGGGTGAAGAACGCATAGTGTTCCTCGCCCCCGCTAAGAACAGTTCCTCGGCCGAGGTTTTCGTCGAAACCGGGCCAAACCTCAAAAGCGCTCCGGCGGAAGGCCATGTTTGATCCGTCGCCGATTTCGCCAAAGTTCGCGATCTCAAACCAGCCGGGAGTAGCCAGATCCACAACTCGCCTTTGCCGCCGGGTGGTTTCGCCGGCGGCGACCACCTCGGGTTTATGCGCGGCGTCTCCGCGCGGGCGGATTGGCCGGATGGCGCCGGTGGCCACGGCCACCAAAGGATCTTCGAACTCCCGCGCTAGCGCCGAAAGCCAATTGGGCTCTGCCACCGCGTCGTCGTCAATGTAAGCGACGATTTCAGTTTCGCAGGCACGGGCTCCCCGGTTGCGCGCCCGGCTCAACCCGCCCACCGGCTCGGTCAGATAGCGCACACCCCAGCGCAACGCCACATTCTGGGCCCGTTCATTCCGAGGAGCATTGTCCACCACCACCACATCGTAAGCGGGATACTCCAGGCGGGCCAAAGCCGCCAAACACTGGCCGAGTTGCTGCGGGCGGTCGCGCGTGCACACCACCACCGAGATGGTTGGCGAAGTGCCATTCCTAGCGGCCACGGTGCACCGTTCCCGCGCGCATCTTGCGTCTGAGCCCCAGCATCATAACGTGTGAAAAAACAGTCTAGCACGAGGGTTCCGGCTGGCCTTTGTGAATCTGGGGAAACTCCGTTTAGCGGAATTCTTTATCCCCCAGAACTCGGGTGGATACCAACCCAGTACCGGCGCGGCTCAAATCTAGAGATGCCGCCAGCTTCAAGGTAATATGGTGGTGACCCTGTTCACATCCGAAATGGAGAAGCTAGAAGAAGTCACGCAATTACGTGCGGCGCGGCCCGGGCTGCTTCCGGTGAGCGTGATTGTTCCGGTGCGGAACGAAGCGCACAACCTGCCGCGCTGCCTGGAATCTCTGCGCCAGGTGGGCGAGGTCTACGTGGTCGATTCGCAAAGCACCGATGACACGGTAGAGATAGCTCGTTCCCACGGCGCGAACGTCGTGCAATTTCATTACGCGGGCGGCTGGCCAAAAAAGCGCCAGTGGGCCATGGACACGCTTCCCCTAGCCTATGATTGGGTTCTTCTGGTGGATGCCGACGAAGCGCTCACGCCGGCGCTGGGGGAAGAGATTGGGCAGGCTATACTGGACCCCAGCTTCGACGGCTACCAGATTTGCTTGCAATCGTATTTTCTGGGACGTGTGTTACGCCACAGCGGCGCGAGCTTCTATAAGTTGTCGCTGTTTCGCCGCGGCAAGGGCCGTTTTGAGTGCCGTCTGAAAAACCAAGATGCTTCCATGGCTGACATGGAAGTTCACGAGCACGTTGTGGTCAGTGGCCAGACCGCGAAGCTGACGCATCCACTCATTCATCGCAACGTCGAATCGCTTTCCCGCTACATCCACAAGCACGATGAGTATTCCAATTGGGATGCGCGCGTGTGGCTGCAAGGAGATGAAGGTGCGCGCGAGTTGCCGCCTGCGCTGTTTGGAAATCAAGCGCAGCGCCGGCGCTGGCTGCGAAGGAAGCTCTTCGCCATTCCCGGCTCGCCGGTTCTGTTTTTTCTGTACAAGTACATTTTTTGTCTGGGATTCTTGGACGGCGTGCCGGGGCTGATTTATTGTGGCTTCCAGGGCGTCCAGTTTTTCCATATCAAAGCCAAGATCTATGAGCTGCGTATCGCGCAGGGCGTAAGCGCGAAGGACTGAGATTCTTTCCATGTGCGGCATAAGCGGCTTGGTCAACTGCGGAGATAAGGAAACCCTGGCTCGCATGACGTCCGTCCAGGCCCATCGAGGGCCTGACGATTTCGGCTTGTGGGAGCAGCGGTTTCCTGACGGCTCTTATGTCGGGCTGGGCAGCCGGCGCCTGGCCATCATCGATCTTTCGGCCAGCGGTCACATGCCGATGTGCAACGAAGACCGCAGCGTCTGGATTACCTACAACGGAGAGATTTACAACTTCGCCGAGTTGCGCCGCGAGTTGCAGAGCAAAGGCCATCGCTTCGCTTCCGATGCCGACACGGAAGTGATCGTTCATCTCTACGAAGAGGAAGGTCCAGATTGCGTCAAGCGCTTGAACGGCATGTTCGCGTTTGCCATTTGCGATTTCCGGGCGGGCAAGCCATTGCTCTTTGTTGCGCGCGACCATTTTGGCGTGAAACCCTTCTACTATTGGCAGCAAGGACGTCGCCTCGCATTTGCGTCCGAGATCAAAGCGCTGCTGGAGGTTCCCGGCATCGACGCCGAGCTGGATCCGGAATCCCTGCATCAATATCTAACTTTTCTATGGGTTCCCGATCCCCAGACGATGTTTCGCGGCGTCTTCAAGCTGCCTGCGGGACACTACGCTATATTCCGCGACGGCGACTTCAAGATTTCAAAGTACTGGGACCTGACTTTTCCCGTCGCAAATGCCGCATACCCTCGCTCGGAAAACGATTTGGCTGAGGAAATTCGAGAACGCTTTCGCCGCTCCGTGGAAGCGCAGATGGTCAGCGATGTTCCCATCGGCGCATTTCTCAGCGCGGGACTCGATTCGTCAAGCATTGCCGCCGTCATGTCGCGCGCCACTCGGCAGCCGGTTCGGACCTACACCATCACATTCCCGCCGAAGTACCGCATCGGTGAGACCACGCTCGACGATCCCGAGGTTGCGTCAAGGCTTGCCCACCGCTTGGGCTGCGAAAACCACCGCATCGTTGTCGAACCCGATGTCGCCGATCTTCTGCCCCGCCTGACTTGGCACATGGACGAGCCCACCGCGGACCCGGCCATCATTGCGGCGTATCTCGTCTGCCGCGAGGCACGAAAGCAAGCCACGGTTCTGCTTTCCGGCGTGGGAGGCGACGAACTCTTTGCCGGATACCGCAAGCATTCCGCACATTCCTGGGCGCAGGCCTACCAGCGCATTCCATCGCCCGCGCGCAGCTTGATCGAAGGTTCCATCGCGCATTTGCCGGGGCTGCGCGGCACGCCGCTGAAAGGACGATTGCGCCTGGCCAAGAAGATGGCGCGCAGCGCCTCGCTTCCGGCGCCGGAACGCTTCGTCATGAATTGCACCTATCTCGACCTGCAACAAAAAGCGGCAATCTATGCGCCGAGCTTGTGGGACGAGGTTGGCTCGCACGATCCCTCGCTGCGCCATCGCGCCAGCTTTGACCAGGTGTGCCACGCCGATTTCCTAAATCAAATGCTGTACCTCGACACCAAGATCTTCATGGTCAGTCTGAATCTGACCTACAACGACAAGATGAGCATGGCCTCTTCGGTTGAAGTGCGCGTGCCGTTCCTCGATCGTGAACTCGCGGAATTCGTGGCCTGGAATGTGCCGCCGAATCTGAAGCTCAAAGGCTACTTCCACCCGACGACGAAATACATCTTCCGCAAAGCCATGCAAGACGTCTTGCCCCGCGAAGTGTTGCGGCAGCCGAAAGCCGGCTTCGCCGCGCCGGTCGACTACTGGTTGGCGAACGACTTGAAGGAAATGGTGGATGACCTGCTCAGCGAGCGGCGGATTCGTGAGCGCGGATTGTTCCGGCCCGACGCCGTGCGCGCACTGATTGACCAGCAGCGCAGCGGCGCCCAGGACTGGTCCATGCAAATCTGGCAATTCCTCACGCTGGAGCTGTGGATGCAAACGTTTCTCGACGGTGGCGCGAAGAATCTGGCCGCGGAAGCGATTCACGCCCAGCAGGTGGCGACCGCATGAAGCAGGTCTTGCAAGATCCTCGCACCGGCGACATCGGAGTCACCGAGGTTCCCGCTCCGCAACTGCTTCCCGGATGCGTCCTGGTGCGCATCGCGGCTTCTCTGGTTTCAGCCGGAACCGAGCGCGCTTCCTCCGAGTTTGCCAGCAAGAATCTTCTGCAGAAAGCCAAGGCTCGGCCTGATCTGGTGCGCGAAGTCATCGGCAAAGTTCAGCGTGATGGACTTTTTTCTGCGGTCGCCGCCGTTCGCAGCCGTCTCGATCAACCAGCCGCCCTCGGCTACAGCAGCTCTGGAACGGTGGTTGGTGTTGCGGACGGCATCGCCGACATGAATGTTGGCGATCGTGTCGCCTGCGCCGGCGCGGGTTACGCCGTCCACGCGGAATTTGCCTGCATACCCCGGCTGCTGGCGGCAAGAATCCCCTCGGAATGCGGTGTGAGTTTTGAAGACGCAGCATTCACTACGGTAGGAGCAGTTGCGCTCCACGGCGTACGCACCGCGGAAGCAAGGTTGGGTGACGTGGTAGCTGTGATCGGCTTGGGCCTGCTCGGGCAATTGACGGTACAAATCCTGAAAGCCGCCGGTTGCCGCGTACTGGGCATGGATATTGTTGCCCAGCGCGCCGAACTGGCGTGTCGCATGGGCGCTGACGCAGTCAGCGCCTCCGAATCGCATTTCCGCGACTTGTGCATGCAGCAAACGGCCGGGCGCGGCGCGGATGCAGTTCTGATTACCGCCGAGACTCCGAGCAGTGGCCCCGTCAATCTGGCCGGCGAAATCGTGCGTGATCGTGGCATCGTGGTTGCCGTGGGCACTGTTGGCATGGAGATTCAACGCAAGCTCTACTACGGCAAGGAACTCGATTTTCGCGTCGCGCGTTCCTACGGTCCCGGCCGCTACGATGCGGCTTATGAGCAGAAAGGCCGCGACTATCCCATTGGCTACGTGCGCTGGACCGAAACTCGCAACATGGAGGCTTTCCTCCAGCTTTTGGCATCGGGCAAGCTCGATCTCAAGCCGCTGATCACGCATCGTTTTGCGATCGAGCGCGCTACGGCTGCTTACGATCTGATTACAGGAAAATCCGGGGAACCATCGCTCGGCGTGCTGATTACCTATCCCGGCGAGCCAGCGGAAACTCACGCCCTCGAGCTGAAAGGGAAGGGAACCGCGCCGCCTGCAGCCACAACGTCGAAGTCGCCAGCCATCGGCTTCCTGGGCGCCGGAGTCTTCGCCACCGGCATGCTGTTGCCGGTCGTGAAGAAAATCGGCGGAGCCGATCTGGTGGGCATCTGCGCCGCCAACGGGAGCCATGCTCGCCACGCCGCGGAAAAGTTCGGCTTTCGTTACTGCACCACCGAAGATGCGAAAGTCATTCAGGATACCGCCGTGAACACAGTCGTGGTCGCGACTCGTCATCATCTTCATGGCGCGCAAGTGCTCGCGGCGCTGCACGCCGGCAAGCACGTCTTTTGCGAGAAGCCTCTGTGCTTGCGCGAAGAAGAATTAGCTGAAATCGTGAGCGTTTACTCGGCAAATGTCGACCGGAACCCCCTCCTGATGGTTGGATTCAATCGGCGTTTTGCCCCCATGGCAATCAAGATCAAGGCGTTCTTACAGGAGATCGACGAACCACTGGCAATGAACTATCGCATTAACGCGGGCTATCTTCCGCCCGATCATTGGGTCAACGATCCAGAACAAGGCGGCGGCCGCATTCGCGGCGAGGTTTGCCATTTCGTCGATTTTCTCTCATTCCTGGCGGGCGCTCCGCCCATCGAGGTGCAGACACGCGCTCTCGGCAACCCCGGCCATTACTCCGATGACAATGTCGTCGTCGCGCTGCGATTTGCCAACGGCTCGCAGGGCACGATCAGCTATTTTGCGAATGGCGACAAGTCTTACTCCAAGGAACGCCTGGAGGTTTTCGGTGGCGGCGCCGTGGCCACGCTGGAGGATTTCCGCCGCCTGGAATTCGTGCGCCATGGCCGGAGGCAAATATTCCGCGCACGCTTGCGCCAAGACAAAGGCCATCGCGGCGAGTGGGAAGCATTTGCTGCAGCCATCCGGTCTGGGGCCGGAGCCCCGATTCCCTTTAGCGAGATTGTGGCCACGAGCCTGGCAACGCTTCGTGCCGTGGGTTCGCGCTTGTCCGGACAATCCGTGGCTGTTGATGCGGCCGCTTTCATCCGCGCAAATTCGCGCTCGCCTCGCACCGCCTTATGAAACATTCAGAAAGAGGGGATAGCTGCTGTCCATGCTGATACTGGGCCTCAACATGTTTCACGCCGACGCTTCGGCAGCCATTGTGCAAGACGGCGAAGTGGTTTTCGCGATTGCCGAAGAACGCCTCAACAGAATTAAGCATTACGCCGGTTTCCCGGCACTCGCGGTGCAAGCCTGCCTTGATGCCGTAGGCGCAAAAATCTCCGACGTTGACCACGTCGCCGTGGGGCAGGACAGCGATGCGAACCTCGCGAAGAAAGTGCAGTACGCGCTCGCCAATCCGGCGAAAATTCTGAATTTTATTCGCCTGCGCCAGCGCAAGGAAGGGATGCGCGACGTGCGTTCACTGCTGGCCAAGTCGCTGGCCGCAGATTCCAAAGCGCTGCGTTTTCAGGAGCACCACCTCGAACACCACATCGCGCACATTGCCAGCGCCTACTACTGCTCGCCTTGGGAGAAGGCCGCCGGTTTCAGCTACGACGGTTCCGGCGATTTTGTTTCCACCATGCTGGCTCGCTGCGAGGGCAACGAAATCGAAGTCCTCGAACGTGTCTTCCTCCCGCACTCCCTGGGCAGCTTCTACACCATGATCTGCGAGTTCATCGGCTACAAGAAATACGGCGACGAGGGCAAGGTCATGGGCCTCGCGCCCTACGGGAGAGACACTTACTGCGAGCAGGTTGGTAAAGCCGTCGCTTTGAAAAACGGCGGTTTCGAACTCGACCTCAGCTACTTCATGCCGCTCGGCAGCAACCAAGGAATGCAGATTATGGACGATGGCACAGTCTGCCTCGCTCAGCATTTTTCCGGCCGGATGAAGGAACTTTTCGGCGAACCGACCGAGCCCTACAGCAAAATTCCTCAGCGCGACATGGATTTGGCCTACGCCATGCAACGCCGCTTTGAGGAAGTTTTCTTTCATCTCTTGAACGATCTTCACAAGCGCGTGCCCTTGGAGGATCTAGCCATGGCGGGAGGATGCGCACTGAACAGCGTGGCCAACGGCAAGCTCTTCCGCGAGACTTCGTTCCGCCGCACCTGGATTCAGCCTGCAGCCGGCGATGAGGGGTTGGCTATTGGCGCCGCCCTGCACACCTATCACTCCGTGCTCAAGCAGCCGCGGCGTTACGTGATGAAGAATTCTTATCTTGGCCCAGAGTTTTCCGACGCGCGCATCGAAGCTGATTTGAAAAAAGCGAATTTGCGCTATGCCAAGCTCGAACGAGAGCCGCTGCTCGAGGCGGTGGCTGGACAGGTCGCCTCCGGAAATGTCGTGGGCTGGTTTCAAGGACGTGTCGAGTGGGGCCCTCGCGCCTTGGGCAATCGTTCCATCGTGGCCCATCCCGGCCTTCCTGATATGAAGGACGTCCTCAACGCCCGCATCAAACATCGCGAATGGTTTCGTCCTTTTGCGCCGTCGATTCTGGAAGATCGCCAGAGCGAATACTTCGAGCACGACCACCCTTCGCCCTTCATGTTGCATGTGTACAAGATCCGCCCGGAGAAACGCGAGCAGCTGTGCGCGGTCAATCATGTGGACGATACCGGCCGTTTGCAGACGGTGACTCGCGAAGAAAACCCGCTCTACTACGATCTGATTCAGGCATTCGAGCGCAAGACCGGGATTCCCGTGATTCTCAATACCAGTTTCAACGAGAACGAGCCTATCGTCTGCATTCCGCAGGAAGCCATCGACTGCTTCCAACGCACGCGCATGGATGTTCTCGCAATCGGCACATATCTAGTTCTCAAGACTGAAAACTGATCGGGGAGAGTGGTGGCCGCTCAACAAACTTCCGCGCTTCCGCCGGATCCGAGGGGTGAATGGAATCTCGTTCCGGTGAGCGTGTTTCCTCGCCTGCGCGCTCTGGCTTGGAGTGGCGACGTCCTCTACGCATCTCGCGGGTATTCGCTGCTCCGGGCAAAGATGATGGGGACGCGGCAGGCTGAGTGGGAGCATGTGGCGCGGCACGTTCCGGCACCGTGGCGGAATTTCAGTTCCTCGTGGCGGCTCTCCTTCCGCCTTTTCCGCGACGGTTTTCACGCGCTAGCAGCGCTTTCCTCCGGCCACCTAGTGGCCGCCGTGCCTGGCGCCATTGTCACTCTGGCTCCAGGTGAAACCGAATTTCGCGCCTCCCACAAAGTGCTGCGTGGCACTCGCCCTTTGCACATCGCGGTTTCCCCAAACGATCAGGTTTTGTGGGGCGAGTACTTCGACAATCCGCAGCGAGAGGAAGTTCACATCTACGCTTCTATCGACCGGGGCGCCACCTGGGACGTGGCCTGCACTTTTCCCAAAGGGTCCATCCGCCACGTTCACAACATCGTTTACGACCCGTGGGAGAATTGTTTTTGGGTGCTGACTGGGGACAACGGTGCGGAATGCCGTATCCTGCGCGCAGACTGCGACTTCAGCCGGGTGGACGCAGTCTTATCCGGAAATCAGCAAGCGCGCGCGGTCGCTTGTGTCCCCATGGCTGATGGCCTGTACTTTTCTTCGGACACGCCGTTTGAGACCAATCATGTCTACCGTCTGGATCGCGGCGGCAAACTGTCTAAACTCACTAGCGTGAGCAGTTCTTCCATTTATGGCTGTCGAGTGGGCGATAAGCTCTTTTTCTCGACCATGGTCGAACCAAGCGAAGCTAATCCTGAACGCAACGTGTGGATTTATGGAAGTCCTGACGGCAATCGCTGGGAGCGTCTGCTGAGTTGGGGGAAAGATGGTTGGCCGATGGGCTTATTTCAGTATGGCAATGCCTTTTTGCCAGATGGACAAAACACCTCTGGCCTGTTGGCGGTTAGCACTGTTGCAACCGAATCGAACGATCTTCAAACCAGCCTCTGGCGCATGGGGCCTTAGCCAGGGTGGTGGGTCAGTTTCACCGCTGGACAGAAAGAACTAATGAACCACTGATGACACCCTTCGACTTCGCTCAGCGCAGGCTCCGCATCGCGAAGGTTTTGGTTTCCCGGTTTTCCTCAGTGTGACTCTGTGCCCTCAGTGGTTGTGACTCGGGAAATCGACCTACTAACCTGACCAAGGCGTTGCTTTGGCCGTTCGGGCCTCATGCTATATAGTTCGAGAGCCTTCACTCCCATGTCACTTACGGATCGCCTGCATTACTACCGGCGCATTTTCAATGCGTACCTGGTGCCTGGGCAAAAAAGCCATCTCACTTTCTGGCACGAAACGCCGCAGGCGAACCTCGACGCGCCGGCCGGCGAACTTGGCGAGTATTACATGCTCTTCTCGGAAAAGGCGGACTATCGCGGCCACTACGATGCCGCTGGCATTCCCATGCTGGACTACCACGGCCGCATCGGCCTGCAATACAACCCGATTGCGATCGCGCAGTGGGGACTCGGCAACTTCAATCTCTATTGCCACTCGCGAGATATCAGCAGAAAAGAAAAATTCTTGGCCGCCGCCGATTGGCTTTGCTCGACGCTCGAGCCGAACCGATTCGGTGTTTCCGTCTGGAACCACCATTTCGACTGGGAGTACCGCACTCCGCTCAAGGCGCCGTGGTACTCCGGCCTGGCGCAGGGGCAAGGAATTTCTTTGCTGGTGCGCGCTCACCAGGAAACTAAGATTCAATCCTATCTCGACGCCGCCAGGCGGGCGTTTGAAGCCTTTCTGAAATCGATAGACGAGGGCGGCGTGGTTTTCGCCGATGAACGCGGTGACCTGTGGTTTGAGGAGTACCTGGTTTCGCCGCCGACTCACATTCTGAACGGTTTCATCTGGGCTGCTTGGGGAGTGTACGACTATTCGCTTGTCGTCAGAGACAGCCCCGCGTCGGATCTGTTTGCTCGAGCCGTCCGCACTCTGCGGAACAATCTTGACCGCTATGATCTGGGTTTCTGGTCGTTGTACGAGCAGTCGGGCACACGCCTTCCCATGGTCGCGAGCCGGTTCTATCATCAGCTGCACATTGTTCAATTGCGGATGATGCGCCTTCTCACCGGAGACGAAAGTTTCGCTCATTACGCCGATCGTTGGCAGGCATATGCCGAAAGCCGAATCAAGCGCGCCCGGGCCCTGTGCTACAAAAGCGCATTCAAGCTTTGCTACTATTAGGAACTCTAGCGACTGCCGTCCAGGGTGACGACCGGTTCCACGTCAGCCACCGGCCGGATGAAAACAAAATCGATTAGCGTGTCGGTAGCGCGAAAGGTCGAATTGTTGCCGATCGCAAGAACGTTTGGATGCAATGTGGTTCCCTGCGCGAACGGCTGCGCTGGCAGCTCAGCGGTTACTTGCCCGAAGAGGTTCAGGACTTGGGGTTCCTGCGTGGCTTGGGTTTCATCCACAATGGTGCGAACGCGATATTCCTGGCCATAGGCGAAAGAGTTTAGCAGCGGCACGAACTGCCCGCCGGCGATGAAACCGGAAATGGAAGTCGGATCGGCGGCGTGCGTAGAGGGCAATTCCCAGCGCACCAGATCCGCGGGTCCGTCGTCGCTTGCGCTACTCAGGCCCACCGAAAACTGACTTCCCGCCGGGGTGGGCTGGGAACGAAAACGAAAATCGAGCGAATAACGCCTCAAACCAAAATGCAAAGCGCGAGTCGCCTGGCTTGCCGCCAGCTCCGTAACTAAGTGTAACGCGCCACTCTCACGGGCTCGGGGAAAATCGACGCGTAGGATGAGGGATTTGATGTCGGGCTTACGCAAGTTGTGGGAGTCGGCGTAGTACACAACGAATATTCTTCCGTCGGCCATGCGCAAAGGCCAGCAGTAAGCGCCGTCGATGGTTTGCCCGGTGTAGGTATCGAGCACCGTGCCGTAGCGGAAAGTTCTGCCTTGGTCATAGGAAACGTAGGCCACCAATTGTCGCGGGAATCCGATGTCCTGGGGTGCGCCGGGAATACCGAGAGCCTGTCTTCCAAGCAAGATCAACGCCCCATGCGCGCGAATCAACTGAGGATCTTGAATCGTTCCCAGGTGAACCGTGTATGAGATCAGCTTTCCCCAGCTCGCGCCCATGTCGTCGGAGCGGCGGCCGAAGGTGTCGATATTGTCGTCGGCGCGGGCAATGGCCAACAGGTCGTCCGGCCCGGTGCGAATGATGTTGGTCTCATTCAGCCCCGGCTCCCCCGCTTGACTGAGGTCGGAGCGTTTCGTCCAGGTCTCTCCGTCGTCGGTCGAGAACCAGAATGTGGGATTGTCGAGCGCTGGATCGGCTGTGGATGGCCCATAGCCCACGCCGTACATGGTGTGGTCGGCAGTCGCAAAAAGCGCCGAAAACGCGGCGGTATTGTTGACCGGATGGTCGAAAAACGCGAAAGGCCCCCAGGTCAGTCCATTGTCCGTTGAGCGACTAAAGGCCGCGCCGGCATTTCCGTTTGGGTCCAACTTGACGAACGAAATAAAAAGCTCGTCATCGGGGGTTCTCGCCAATCCAGGATCGGGTTTGGAGGTGTCGAAATAGACGGCCTCCGGGCTCCAGGTTTGCCCCTGGTCCTCACTGCGCCGCAGGACCACCATGTGGCTGTTGACGTGACCGCTGCCCTTTAAATAGGAAAGCACCCAGTCGCCATTGGCAGCCCGCACCACGCTGGGAGTGCTGTTGTAAGTCCCATCGCTCTCGATTACCTGGCGGTCCTCTGCACGCAACGGCCCCTGGATGATGTCATCGGTCAGGCTTAGAGACGGTTCGCCGCGCCAGTTTCTCAAGTCGTGCACGTCGCTGAAAAACGGGAAGACCTCGTAGCCGCTCCCGGGCTGCACTGAGCAGCGGGGAATCCTTCCTGAGGTGATCCAGATGTGAACTGTCTGCAGCGCGGGCAACGACGCAAGCTTTACCCATAGGAGGCCCTTGCCGGCCTTCGGGTCGTAAGACTCTAACCAGTATGGCAACGGCCGGCGAGTCCGCGGGTCCCAGGCGCCAAACTCACTACCTTCCTTCTCCCACGGCCTGAAAGTGAAGCTGGTTTGGTCAAAAGCAACCGCGACCGGATAGTCGCGCAGAGCCGTCGATCCGGGGTTTTCGATTGCCACCGCGAGCATTTCAGGGGCTCGTTGCGGATTGCACTGCGAGGCTGAGAGAAAGATTGCGGTGGAGAACCAGAACATCACGCCGATCGCAGCGCTGGATATGGCGAGGCCCATCGATTTCCGCCGGCGAGAAATAGGAACACAGGAACAACTTTCCATGGCTGAACTCTCCCACTAGTAGCGCTCGCAAATGCCGGCGCGAGACCGGGAATTCCCCGATGGGAGGCCGGTCAGGAGCGATTCTACGACGATCGCGCCTCAGGCTCTTGCCCGAAGGTATGCAGTGCGCAAAGCCGGTACCCTTCTGGGCAACTCCTGCCTGCTCGGACTTTATGCCGAGCGGGCAGCGTGCACCTTCGCCCTGTGCTACAAAGGTAAACTCAGGTTCGGTTGCGACTAAACACTCGTGAAGATCCTCTACGTCTCACAATACTTTCCACCAGAAATGGGCGCACCCGGTGCTCGTGTCGCGGAATTGTCACGTCATTGGGTGCAAGCGGGACACCAGGTGACCGTTCTCACCGGGTTTCCCAACCATCCCACCGGAGTGGTTCCCCCAGAATATCGTGGCAAGCTGCGCCGGCTGGTGATGCGGGAGAATTCCAAGGGTGTAAATGTTGTCCGCAGCTGGCTGCTGCCGTTTCCGAACCGCAAGGCGTACGAGCGCATGTTGAACTACAGTTCTTTCTGCCTGTCCGCGGCTGGCACCGGGCTTTTTCTGTCCCGTCCCGACGTGGTAATTGCCACTTCGCCGCAACTATTGGTGGGGCTCTCCGGCTGGTGGTTGGCGCGTGCCAAGCGCGCTCCGTTTGTTTTCGAGGTGCGGGATCTTTGGCCCGAATCTCTCGTTGCCGTGGGCATGGGAGGGCCGAATTCGTTTCTGCACCATGGCCTGGGAAAGATTGCGGGGTTTCTGTATCGCCGTTGTGAACGGGTGGTCGTTGTCACGGCCGCGTTCAAGGATCATCTGATCACCAATTGGCAGATGCCGCCGGACAAGATTTCCATCGTCGAAAATGGAGTGGAAACGGATTTATTTAGCCCTGGGTGCGCGGACCAAGTCTTACGTAAGGAACTTGGCGCCGAGGGGAAGTTTGTTGTTTGCTACATCGGCACTATGGGGATGGCGCACGGTTTGGAGACTATGGTGGAAGCCGCCGCCGAGCTACGGGATTCCGCCCCTCACGTTCTCTTCCTGCTGGTGGGGGAAGGTGCGGAGAAGGAGCGCATCATCGCGCTGGCGCGCACTCGCGGTTTGACCAATCTGCGGTTTGTGGACCAGCAGCCGCGCGAAAAGATACCGGCCTACATCCGCAGTTCCGACGCTTGTGTGGTGCTGCTCAAGAAGACGGAACTCTTCAAGACTGTTATTCCCACCAAGATGCTGGAGTTTATGTCGTGCGCCCGTCCGGTGATTCTTGGTGTAGACGGCCAGGCAAGAAAGATCCTTGAGGAAGCTCAGGCAGGACTTTTCATTGAACCGGAAAACACCGCTGCGCTGGTTCAGGCCATCACGCGGCTTGCGGGCGACCCCAGCTTGCGTGAAAGTTTCGGGGGCAATGGGCTACGCCACATCTTGCAGCACTTCTCTCGCCAGCAGACCGCCGACGACTACATCGCGGTGCTCCAGAGCATGGTGGGAGAGCAACGCCCGCGGCGCAGTACGGTGGCTTGAACTCAGCTCACTTCGCTATTTAACCGCTACCAGGCTCAACGATGCGGCCTGCATCGCGATTCCCACATTGTCCTGCAGGGCAAGTTTAATAGAACTGCTGGGCACAAAGAGGATGTCGTCCGCATTCAACGGCACGTCGGCAAGCTTGGCTTCAAGGATCTTCTTCAAGGCAATATGCTTTTCGGTGATTCCGTCCGGGCCCTTGTGGATAATCCTGGTGCCGTTCAGTCTAGACGTCCGGGTTGTGCCGCCGGCCAGCGCGATCGCCTGGAGGACAGTCAAGCTCCCGCGGTCGATCAGCAATCCGCTGGGCCTGGCGACGTCGCCTACCACATAGATAATGTCGGCTCGGCGCACTACGACGGTATCACCGGGTAACATCTCTACATTGGATTGTGGAATGTCCTCAAGATTCTTGGCCAGCGCCACGGTTAGCGGCTTGTCCGGCTGGTTGCGGTGAGTGATGGTGGCGGAGTTTCCTGCCCTATCGGTCACACCTCCCGCCGCCGAAATGAGGTCGAAAAGCCGCACTTGGCCCATTACCGGATAAATGCCGGGTTTCGCGATTTCGCCCAGCAAACTGGCGCCTTGGGAGGCGTATTCATCCACGAATATGGTGACGTGCGGACCCTTGACGAAGCCGCCATCGGCCAATCTTTTCTCGATCAATTGCTGGGCCTCGTCGATGGAAAGCCCCGCAACGTGGACATAGTCAATGAGTGGAAGATAAATATCGCCACTGCTGCCGACTCGAGCCTTGCTGGTGAGTTCAGGAACGTTGTAGACGTTCACCTCCAGCAAATCCCCGGGGCCCAGCCGAAGAACGGTGCTTCCCTCCGTGCTGGCGCTGTCCTTCTGGTCTGCGCTGGGTTGTGCGTCCGCGGTCGGCGCGGGCTTGTCGGCCGGTTCTGTCGCCTTGGTTCCGTTCTGGGAACCGGAAGTGGGCTGATTCTGCCCCGCCACCGCCAGCGCGCATGCCAGGATCGCGGAAGTTAATACGAAGCCCCGCAGCCGAGACGAATTCCATCGCAGTCGCCGCATTCCAGACCTCTTCTTATGACGTTGAGAACAAAAGTGTAACACACGATTTGAAGCACGGAACAAGTGTTAAGAGTTGGACAAATCAGGGCAAGTGCAGGCTTATTGGTTTTCCACAGCTGTGCCCAACTGGATGATTGCCACGCGATTTCCCGAACTGGTATAGTGCGTCTACGTTCCCAAAATTGAATAGGATCTCGAAGATTTTCAGGGGTAGGTTTTGCGTCTGCTCGCACAGGGGGGCTAGTTGACAGTTCTCTACCTGGGAATTTTTGCGGCGTCGCTGCTGTTGTCGTTCGCTCTCACGAAGTACGTACGCGACGTAGCCGGCGCTCGTGGTTGGGTGGCCGCCCCGGCATTAGATCGACACTTGCACGTTCGCCCGTTGCCGCGGCTAGGCGGCGTCGCCATCTTTATTTCCTTCCTGCTCAGTTTGACCCTAGCTCTGCTGCTGAGCCGTTTGCGCCCCAGCCTCGGTTTGGGGTTTCCAGCCTTCCGGAGCTTGTGGAGTATCCTGCTGCCCGGACTGGTTGTTTTCCTGCTCGGGGTGCGCGACGACATCCGCCCGGTCAGCCCCTATGTGAAGTTCGCGGTCCAAGGCATCGCTGGGGCCATGCTTTTTGCCTTCGGTCTGCGCATTCTTGATTTGCCGGTGCTCTTCGGCCACCACCATTTCTCCTGGTTTCTTGGCCTGCCTCTAACCATTTTGTGGGTGCTGGCCATCACCAATGCTTTCAACTTGATCGATGGGCTTGACGGGCTCGCCGCCGGTTCGGCACTGTTTTCGACTTTGGTGGTCTTCGTAATTTCCATGTTCAGCCGGTCGCCGTTAATTTCCTTAATGGCTTTGGCCTTAGCGGGCTCGATTCTGGGTTTTCTGCGCTTCAATTTCAATCCGGCCACAATTTTTCTCGGGGACTGCGGCAGTTTGTTCATCGGTTTCATGCTCAGCGCGCTGGCGCTGCGAGGAGCCCAGAAAGCGCCCACTATCGTCGCGGTGGCGATCCCGGTGGTGTCTTTTGGCTTGCCAATCCTTGAAACGGGGCTTTCGATCTTGCGCCGCTTCATTGGCGGGCGACCGGTATTTACGGCTGATCGCGAGCATATCCATCACCGCCTGTTGGCGATTGGCCTTTCGCACCGCCAGGTCGTGGTCGTGCTCTACGCGGTTTCCGCGGTTTTTGCTCTGCTAAGCCTGTTCCTTCTGTGGCCGACCGGCAGCACCCTTGGCCTGGTCCTGGCAGTGCTGGGCACGGGAATCTGGCTGGGGGTCCAGCGCCTGGGTTACCTGGAGTTCGGCGAACTTCGCCGCGTGGCCCAGCGCACCATAGAGCAGCGGCAAATTTTCGTGAACAACCTCGCTTTTCGCAGGGCCACGGAAGAACTGAAAGTGACCAGCGACTACGAGCAGGTTTGCCGCGTTCTGGTGGCCGCGTTCAGCAACAACGACTTCGACGCTTTCGAACTCCGGTGGCACGAATTGCCCCGGGAAGCGCCCGCCATCCGCAGCCTTCGAGGTGTTCCCGGCAGCGATGGTCAGCCGCGACTGCTGTGGAGCCGGGCCGGCAGCTTCTTTCCGTTCGAGGCGGGAGCGGCCTGGAGTCTCACCTTGGATCTGGTGGCCAGCGGCACCCACCGATGCGGTTCCATGACGGTGCATCGCCTGTATACCGGCCGTGATCTGCAACTCGACATCAATCTTCTTACCTCCGCGTTTCCTCCCGCATTGGCGGAAGCGCTGCATCGGACCCTCAGCTATCCCTTGGCCAACGTCGCTGTGGCGAAAAATTCCGGGGCCATGGCAGCGCAGGTGGGATAAATCCCGCGATTTGATCTGTCCGGTACAATCCAAGGTCCGGTGAGAACCCGGTCGCATGCACATTCTTCACGTCGTAGGCGCGCGTCCCAATTTCATGAAAGCCGCTCCCGTGTTTGCCGCGCTGGCACAGTGCGGCGGCGTGCGCCAAACCCTTGTCCACACCGGGCAGCACTATGACGCCAGTATGTCCGACATATTCTTCCAGCAACTGGAAATGCCCGCGCCCGACCTGAACCTGGGAGTCGGTTCGGGCAGCCATGCCCGCCAGACGGCGGAAATCATCACTCGTTTTGAGGAGGTAGTGAGCAGCCAGCAGCCCGATCGTGTTCTCGTCTACGGGGATGTGAACTCCACCATGGCGGCGGCGGTGGTTTGCGCCAAACTGCTGGTCCCGGTTGGCCACGTGGAAGCCGGATTGCGTTCCGGAGATCGCACCATGCCGGAAGAGATCAACCGCCTGATCACCGATCAGCTTTCGGACTTGCTGTTCACGCCTTCCCCGGATGGCGACGAGAACCTGCTTCGCGAAGGCATCGACCGGAGCCGGATCCATTGTGTGGGCAACGTCATGATCGATAGCCTGGTCCGGCTTTTGCCGCGCGCCGCAGCCTATCGCCTCGCCGACCTACCGCGTCCTTATGCGCTGGTGACGCTTCACCGGCCGTCCAACGTGGATGATCTTCCTTGGCTGCGGTCGTTGTTGACCGCGCTGAGCGAACTGAGCCGGGATTTGGTGGTGGTGTTTCCGGTGCATCCGCGCACGCGGCAGCGCATTGCCAGTCTGCAGCTGGGTGCGCTTTCCAACGACCGCTTCCGTCTTCTCGATCCGCAGTCCTATTTGGAGTTTCTGGCTCTGCAACAGGACGCAACGGTGGTGATCACCGATTCCGGGGGAATGCAGGAAGAGACCAGCTACCTGGGAGTTCCTTGTCTGACCATGCGCGAGAACACGGAACGCCCCATCACGGTTTCGTTAGGAACCAATCAGTTGATCGGGCGCGATGTCACCCGCATGCAAAGCGAAGTGCGCCGCATACTGGCCGGGGAAAGAAAGCAGGCCTCTGCCATTCCTCTATGGGACGGTCATGCCGCCGAACGAATTGCCGCAGTCGCCGGGAGTTCCTAGCTTGCTTTTTTCGGCGAATCTGGAGGATCGAAGCTCGGTACAGATAGCACAAAACTAATTGCTTAAAGTATGATAGTATTTGACATTTAGATGATAATAACATACATTCCTTTTGATGATTCACCATGCGGAGAAGCTCTCGCAGCAAGAAAAGGAAGTGATCGCCAGAATTGAGGAAGCTCGAAAGGCCTTGAAGTACAACCTGGCCAGCCCGAGAAGATGGACGGGGCTGCTTCGCCGAAACACCTTGGCTCGGGCAGTTCGTGGATCGAACAGCATTGAGGGCTACAACGTTACGGCAGAGGATGCTATTGCCGCAGTGGAGGGCGAGGAACCGCTCGCTGCCGATCCCGAGGCGTGGCAAGCGGTCACGGGCTATCGCTCTGCCATGACCTTCGTTCTACAGCTCACAAAAGACAAGAATTTTGTTTATAGCGAAGGATTCCTTCGCGGTCTTCATTTCATGATGGTGCAACACGATCTAAAGAAAAATCCGGGCAACTGGCGGCCCGGAACTGTATACGTTCGCGATGAATCGCGTGGCGAGGTAGTCTACGAAGGCCCGGATGCGGAGATGGTCCCCGGATTGATCGACGAGCTAGTCGAGTACCTGAACGACAACGAGGATTGTCCTCACGCATTTGTGAAAGGCGCTATGGCGCATTTGAATTTGGTGATGATCCATCCCTTTTCCGACGGAAATGGCCGCATGGCGCGTTGCCTACAAACGCTTGTGCTGGGGAGAGAGGGAATTCTTGAACCGGAATTCTCCTCGATTGAGGAATACCTGGGGCGCAACACTCAGGACTACTACGACGTGCTGGCTCAAACGGGCGAGGGATCGTGGCATCCCGGGAACAGCACTCGTTTGTGGATTCGCTTCAACTTGACCGCCCATTTCCGCCAAGCGACTACGCTGCTAATGAGAACCAAAGTCATGGACGTGCTGTGGCAGGAATTGGATCTCATTATTTCGCGCCGCGGACTGCCAGAACGTCTTGTTTATGCCATCGCCGACGGGGCCATTGGCTATCGTGTTCGCAATTCCAGTTACCGGAATCTGGCTGAGGTAAACGACATAACGGCGAGCCGAGATTTGAAATCTGCTGTCGATGCTGGCCTGTTGATACCAAGCGGGGAACGCAGAGGGCGAGTGTACGTCGGCTCGCCAGAACTACGGGCATTGGTGGACAAACTACGCTTAGAGCATATTAAATCGGTAGCGGATCCATTTGTGGCGACAACACCTGAATTGCCGTTCAACAGTTAATCCTTTGTCGCCCCTCCCTCGATTCGGGCAGCGGCCTTGTGCTCTTCTTGCCATACGCGCAGTTTCCCACGGGGCGGACTTCGGCGTATCCCGCTGGATTTCAACTGTACCGCTGCCGAAACCCGGACCCTGCCGACTTTGCGAGCACCCTTCGAGTAAACTTGTCTATACATGCCTATTGCTATCTCCCGGCTTCGTCGCTGGTTCGCGGCAGCCGCGGTGGCTGCGGTCTTGTTGGTTGCCGGAGCGTATTACTACGCCCAACGCCGGGTGCAAAATGTGCTGAAGCAGGTGCCGGAGAAAATCGGCGTGGGAATCCAGCAGACTGCCGACGGATTCACCATCTCGGGCTCCGACGGTGCGCGCACGCTCTTCAAGATCCAGGCCAGCAAAGTCTTCAAGTTCCAAGTCGACGGGCGCGCGGAACTGCATAACGTCGCCATCACTCTCTATGGACGCGACTCCACCCGCTTCGACCAAATCTACGGCTCGGATTTTGAATATGACCAGAGGTCGGGAGACGTAGTCGCCAAAGGCGAAGTGCAGATCGACTTGGAGGCCAATCCCGCTGGTTTGGCCAGCCCCGACCAGGCGACTCCCGTGGAGCTGAAGAATCCTATCCACCTGAAGACCAGCGGCTTGACTTTTAACCAGAAGACCGACAACGCGGTTACGAAACAGAGAGTCGACTTTCGCATTGCACAAGCCAGCGGATCAGCGGTGGGTGTTGTTTTTGACGGCAAGAATGGCGTGCTTACACTGCAGTCGCAAGTCAGCCTCACCTTAACCGGACCGACGCCCGCAACCGTCACAGCGGCTCACGGAATGATCCTGAAAGACCCGCGCCTGGTGTTGCTCGAACAGGCCAATCTGCAAAGCGGAGCGCGCCGGGCCCAGGCCGACAAGGCTACCCTTTTCCTCAGCCCCGACAATAACCTGGAGCGCATCCTGGCCAGCGGCAATGTGCAAGTGGAGTCGGAAGGCGACCGACCGGTTCAAGTTCACTCCACTCAATTGGAGATTGCCTTCAGCAACCCCAGCGGCACTGTGCGAAACGCGGTTTTTTGGGGAGACGTCCAGATGGATGCGGCGGGACAACAGCCGATGCAGGCCAGCGCACAGCGTGCTGTCCTTAACTTTGCGGGAAATAATGTGCTGGCCAAAGTGCATGCAGAAGAAGATGTCAAAATGCTGCAGCGGCAGAAGCCATCTCCCTCTTCCGGTGGCGCTCAGGATGTTGAACTTAAGGCTGCGGCCGTCGACTTTTTCCTCAAAAGCGGTCACCACCTCGATCACACGGAGACTTCTGGAGAAGCGCAAATTGCCATACGGCCGGTAGCCCCGGCCACGGGACAAACCCTTATCACCGCGGGAAAATTCGAGGGCTATTTCGATACCTTGGGCCAACTCATGTCAATCCACGGTGCGCCGGAGGCTCGTATCGTCTCTAGCAATCCCGGCCAGCCCGACCGGGTCAGTACCAGTCAAAGTCTCGAGGCCACCTTCCGTGCGGGGAGGGGAATTGAGTCGGTGGTTCAGCAGGGAAGTCTGGCGTACAGCGATGGCGACCGCAAAGCCTGGGCGGAGCGTGCTCGCTACACTCCGGCCGATCAAATGCTGGTGCTGATTGGTTCGCCGCGCGTGGTACAGGGCTCAATGACCACGACGTCGCGCTCCATGCGCTTCAACCGCGCCACCGGCGACGCGTTCTGCGAAGGCGACGTGAAGAGCACTTACAGCGATCTGAAAGCCCAGCCCGAAGGCGCGTTGCTCGCTTCTTCCAGCCCCATTCATGTGACGGCCGCGGCGATGACCGCGCATCGCGACTCGGCGGTCGCTCTCTATAGCGGCAATGCTCGGCTTTGGCAAGACGCCAACGCAGTCTCGGCACCGGCCATTGAGTTTGATCGCGACCACCGCTCCATGGTGGCAGCGGCGTCGCCGGACTTGAGTGCCGGAAACGGTTCGAGCGGCGGGTCATCCGCCCAGCCTGTCTCCACCGTCCTGTTTGAAACCGACAAGAATGGGAAGACCACTCCCGTGGCCGTCAATGCCAACCGCCTGACTTATGCGGACGATCAGCGCAAAGCTCATTTCGAGGGTAACGTGATCGCCAAGGCGGCGGATTTCACGGTTGTAGCCGGACAGATGGATGTCTTCTTGGAAGCTCGCGGCCAAACCCCTCAGTTCAGCGGTTCTCTTACGCCTGCGCAGCCTGCCGAAAGCGGGGCCAAGCTTGAGCGAATCGTGGCTCGAGAGCAAGTGATCGTAACCCAGGCGACACGCAGAGCCACCGGCGACCAACTCGTGTACACGGCAAAAGACGACAAATTCGTCATGACCGGGGGCCCGCCTAGCATTTTTGATGCCGAACAGGGCAAGATTACGGGCGATTCGTTGACTTTGTTTAGGACCGATGATAGGGTGCTCGTGGAAGGCACCAAAACCTCCCCCAGCGTTACACAGACGCGAGTGGCACGATAAATGCGTACTCTGGCCACCGACGAAGTCGGCAAATCCTACCGCGGTCGGCGAGTGGTCAACGGTGTCAGTCTTCGGGTAGAGCAGGGCGAAGTGGTTGGTTTGCTTGGGCCAAACGGCGCCGGCAAGACGACCACATTTTACGCGATAGTCGGTTTGCTCCCGCCCGATACCGGCCGGGTGCTGATCGATGATGACGACATCACTGACGTGCCGATGTATTTGCGGGCACGCCAGTACGGCATCAGTTATCTCCCGCAGGAAGCGTCCGTATTCCGCAAGCTTACGGTGGAGGAGAACATCCTGGCGGTGCTGGAGGCGCAGCCGATTGCCTGGCACCAGCGCCGGGAGAAAATGGAAGCGCTGATCGACCAGCTAGGTTTGGAGCATATTCGGCAGAATCGCGGATATGCCCTATCCGGCGGCGAACGGCGTAGGGTGGAAATCGCCCGCGCCTTGGCCATCAATCCCACCTTCATCCTGCTGGATGAGCCTTTTTCCGGGATTGATCCCATCGCGGTGCTCGATTTGCAGAAGATTATCGGCGATCTGAAGGCGAGCGGGATCGGGGTACTGATCACCGATCACAGCGTACGGGAAACACTTTCGGTTACGGACCGGGCCTACATCATCGATGAGGGTCGAATTTTCCGCTCCGGATTGCCGGAACAATTAGCCAGCGATCCCGAAGTCCGGCGGGTGTATTTGGGCGAGAGTTTCTCGCTGGTGTAAGCATCCTTTTAGCGACCGGCTGTAGAGACGTAGCTAGCCACGTCTCTACGGGGTGCGGAGGGCAAGCGGTAAACAGCTTATGGTTCTACTCCAGCCCAGGCTCCATCTGAAGGTTTCGCAGAGACAGATCCTGACCCCGGGATTGGTCCAGATGGTCAGCGTCCTGGCGCTCAATAAGCTTGAGCTCCGCGACATGATTACCGCCGAAATGGTGGAGAATCCGGTATTAGAAGAACTGGACGACGCGGTTCCTCTGCTCGATGACGTTGGCCGCCGCGAAGAAGACCGGGATCGACCTACCGTCGAGGAAAGCCCCGCCCCGGTTGAGGAAAAAAAGGATCCCTTTGAAGAAATCGACTTCGGCTCGTTCTTTCAGGACTACCTCGATCCCGGCTACCGCAGCTCCCGCGAGATGGAGGACATCGAACGCCCGTCGTTCGAGAATTTCCTTTCCAAGCCCAGCAATCTGACGGACCATCTTACCTGGCAGTTGGGATCGGTGCCCATCAGCCGCGAAGTGCGCGAAGCCGCCGAAGTTATCATTGGCAACCTGAACGAAGATGGCTATTTGATCGCCAGCGACGAGGAGTTGCTGGGCATTGCCCCGCCCTCTCCGCCCGAGGTGGATGCCACCGTTGGCGACGCCGTAGTGAAGGACGCCGCGGCTCTCGGCTTGGGTGAGATCGAGGAGCCGGATCGCGAGCTGCCTCCCGGCGACCCTTCCTTTTCCATAACCGGAGAGGCCTCTCAAGACGATCTATCTCCCGGTGAGCCCGTAGCGGCAGCCGCGGAATGGAGCGATTCCGGTTCCGCCACGGACGGCGGTGTTGCGGTTGCACCCGCACTTGAAGCCGCTCCCGCCGCAGCACCTAAGAATTCCTTGCAGCCCCCGCCCACATTCCAGCCCGGCTACACCCGCCAAGATCTTCACGAAGCGCTCGAGGTTGTGCGCCAGCTCGATCCTCCCGGCGTGGCGTGCCGCGATTTGCGCGAGTGCTTGCTCTATCAACTCCGTCATCAGCAGCAGTTAGCCACGCAAAAGAATGGCGCCGGCGATGGCGCCAGCGGGGTGATTGCGGACGCGATTGCCATCGTCGATCAGCACCTGCGCGCGCTGCAGAACAAGCAACACCGGGAGATTGCCCGCGCCATCGGGCGCCCCATCGAAGCCATCCAGCCGGCGCTGGACTACATCCGCACTCTCGATCCGCGCCCGGGCATGCGCTACAACAATGTCCAGCCGCGCCTCATTGAACCGGATGTCGCCTTCGTGAAGCACGGCGACGAATGGCTGGTGATGATGAACGACGACGGCGTCCCGCAACTGCGCCTCAACCCCGCCTACAAGCGCTTACTCAGCCGCGACACCGAAGACAAAGACACCCGCAACTACGTGAAAGAGCGCTACAAGAGCGCCATCCAGCTCATCAAGAACATCGAGCAGCGCAAACAGACCATCACCAAGGTCTGCTACTCCATCGTCGCCCGCCAGCAGGATTTTCTGGAAAAAGGCATCGACCAGCTCAAGCCCATGATGATCAAAGAGGTCGCCGAAGAAATCGGAGTGCATCCTTCCACCGTCAGCCGGGCGGTGGCCAGCAAATATGCCCACACTCCACAAGGCGTATTTGAACTGCGCTATTTCTTCAGCGAGAGCGTCAATGGTCCGGAGGGTGGCGGCACTTCGCTGCTGATCCTCAAGCGGCGGGTGAAAAAGCTCATTGAGGAAGAAGACCCAGCCCGGCCGCTGACCGATGAACAGATCACCCGCATCTTGCAATCGCAAGGCATCCAAGTAACGCGCCGCACCGTCGCCAAGTATCGGGAAGACATGCGCATCCCCAGTACCCACCAACGCCGAGTAAAGAAATAGCCCGTTCCCCAAAGAGATTCGTTATGTTTAGTGTCAGGCTGAGCAAACCGTAGGCCAACTCAGGAGGAGCGCTTGTGAACGTGGAATATACCGGCAGACAGTGCGAAATCACTCCAGCCATTCGCAAGGAAGTGGAAACCGGCCTGGCCAAGATCCGCAAGATCCTGGGCGACAGATTTGAAACCAAGGTCGTGCTGGCGGTGGAAAAACGCCGCCACAAAGCCGAAATCACTATTAGCCCGCGTAATGGGCCGTTGGTGGGGCTCTCCCAAGCTCACGATATGAGTTCCGCGATCGGCGAGGCGCTTGAACATCTTGAGAAGCAGGCGGTGAAATACAAGACCCGCTGGCGCAGCAAGAAGCGCCACGCGCGCAAGGTTCACGAAAAGAAGGAGAAGTGGAACGGCAAGTCCACACCGGAAGGGTTGCAGGTCGCCGTAGGCATCGCCGAGACCAGTTCAGTCCGGATGGTCGTGCACCGCTTCCCGGCAGTGGCCAAGTCCACGGAAGTTCACCTGGTGCGGTCGGACGAAGCCGTCGCCCTACGGCCCATGACCCTGGAGGAAGCCATCAAGGAAGCCCACTTCCGTGATCGCGACGTCTTTGTTTTTCGCGATCCCAAAGGCAAGGTGATGGTGCTGCACCGTACCCGCGATGGCAAGATGGAGCTGATCGAAGCACCATAAAAAATGGGGACGTAGCGAGCTGCGTCCCCACAAGTGGTCAGATCGATGGCCTATTCGACTGGCGACTGCCAGCCTTTGTCGGTTCTCACCAGTGCCATTACGGCCTTGGTTGGTGCCGCGTTGTAGAAATCCGCGCCATATTTATTGATAAGAGTGGCGCGATCCCAGGTGTTGAAGCTTTGCATCGTGGCGCCCGCCACATCAAAACTCTCGCCTATGGCATTCGGCTTCCAGCGCCAACGGTACTCCAGGGTGGCCTGTCGATTGCCCGTCATCGATACCTTGGAGACTTCGACCAGCCTTCGCTCCGCCAGTGGAACCACATACGCTTCGGTTCCGTCCTTCTCTTTCGACGTCTTAACTCCAGGAATCTGGTTCAGAAGTTCTTCGCCTTTGGGCGTGAGTGTGACCAGTACCGGACTGTCGTAGGCCTTGCCCTTACGAGCCTCTTTTAAAATGCCGGCCTTTTCCAGCAGACGATAATGCGGATCGGTCGGCTTATCGGCTACGCTGGATACCAGCAGGCCGACATGAAACATGACGGTAGCCGGGCCTCGCGCCTGCAGCGCGCTGCTGGCAATGTCCGCCCCTTCCGCGGCGGTGAGGACGTTGTGGCTTTCCCGCAACTGATACCCGGCCACGCCGGCCACCGCAAGGATGAGCGCCACCACTACCACCAAAGGCACGACCCCGCTGCGCCTTTTTTCTAACTCAATTTCTTGTTCGAACATGACCGCACCTCCGTAGGGAACCGGACGCCGACCTTCTTTCTACTAAAGAGATTGTCGTCGGAGGGGAATGAGGCTGGCTGTGATCCGGCTCACATAGTGGTGTGCTCCAAGTCCCGGCCCGCGGGCGGGATTTTCATGCGCTGGACGAGGATTTACACTCCGCCGCGCTGGGCATGCCGCGCGGCTTTGGAAACTTGCTTATCGCAACTTCACAAACAGCAAAACGAAGATCGCCCACACTCCCACCGTCTCCGGAAACTGTGCCAATTGGGCATCGCGCAGTGGCCCTCCCTTGGGCAGGGCATAGGTCAGCAGCAACATCGCGACTGCGGTGAGCACGCCGAGAATCAGCTTGGCTTTCCAATTCATGATGGTGTCCTTCCTCGCCCAGCTCGCTATGTTTTCCGCGGGCTGGCCTAAGTCAGCGCAAGAGTATACTCCCGCCGCGATTCGACGTACCAAGAATCGTCTCCGTTCCGTGCAGCGCCCAGTCGCCGCTTCGTACCAGGCCCAGGCCGGATTGGTTCTTCGAGGAAAGGCGGTTGCAGAGATTGTGCACGGAATGTTCCAGGTGGCGCACGGCGCCGGCTCAAGGCTGCGCTAGGCGTCCCGGTGCACCGTTTCCATGGAGAACGCCGGCAGGCAGACGGCGATATATTCAGCTCCGCCATCGGCCGGAGTGGAATACTTCACCCACTCTCCGGCGTGGGCAATGACAGCTTGGCCGGCGGTGACATCCATTTCTCCACCCTCATAGCAAAGCCTCAGCGTGCCCTTCAGAACCAGAGTGAATTCTTCGAACTCGGGGGCCTGCCCCGGCTCCTCCCAGCCCTGGGGACTACGCATGTAGGCCACGCTCAGCGATGAAGTTTTGCTGTTGACGCGTCCGATGTATTCATCGATTAGCTTGGGTTTCGTGCCCGCGGCCTGAATGCGAGTGGGTTGCGCTACCAGAGTCGGCATGAGTTCTCCCTTTGGTTATCCACGATGACCCTCACTCTAGCAAAATCGCCAGGGGAGGGTGAAATGAGACAAACGCCTTGTCTTGCTGGTCAACCGCTCACGGATGACTGGCTGCCTGGGTCCGTATGCGACCGCTGTCCGGAAAGGCGCCGCGCTCGCTGTGAGGTGTTACAATTCGCGGCTCGTGAGAATGGAATCGTTATGGCGTCGACCTTGCCGGATCCGACCCTAAGAAACGAACCCGGGAGCCGGCGGCTGGAACCTGCAGCGAGATTGATGTCGCTCGATGTGTTTCGCGGCGCGACCATGGCGGCGATGATTCTGGTGAACAATCCTGGGGATGGGCCCGCCGCCTACGGCGTCTTGCAGCATTCACAATGGAACGGATGGACGCCAACCGACCTGGTCTTTCCTTTTTTCCTTTTTATTGTCGGGGTGGCAATCGCTTTTTCGTTGCGCTCGCGGATGCAACGAGGCGATTCACGGCGGCGGCTCATGGCCCATGTGGTTTGGCGCAGCCTGGTCTTGCTCGCGCTGGGCATGATCTTGAATGGTTTTCCCACTCACTACCATCTCGCATCCTTCCGCTTTTTTGGCGTGCTGCAGAGAATCGCGCTTTGCTATTTGATTACGGCGAGCTTGGCGCTGTGGACGGGGTGGCGCGGGCAACTGGCGGTGCTCGTGGTTTGCCTGTTGGGCTATTGGATCCTCATGCGCTATGTTCCGGTGCCGGGATACGGCGTTCCCACGCGTGACGTCCCTCTTCTCGATCCTGACCGTAACCTGGCCGCATGGCTGGACCGCAAACTTCTGTTCGGACATTTGTATGAAATTACCCGCGATCCCGAGGGTCTGCTGAGCACCATTCCGGCAGTGGCAAGCTGCCTGATCGGGCTGCTGACCGGCGATTGGCTTGGCTCAGGCCGTGGCGCACGAGCTAAGGCATGGGGGATGGCTGGAGCTGGAGTTCTGTGCGCCGCCGCCGGCGAGATTGCCAACGTTTGGTTCCCCATTAACAAAAAACTGTGGACGAGTTCCTACGTGCTGTTCAGTGCCGGACTGGCGTTGATTTGCCTGGCGCTGTGCTATTGGGTTTTGGATATTAAAAATTGGCGCGGACGTTGGACCAAGGCGTTTCTCGTCTTTGGCAAGAATGCGATCGCCGCCTACGTTCTGTCGGAGATGGTGGCATCCTGGATCGATACCATGCAGATTCGCAGCGCGGATGACGGCTTGATGACCTGGCATGAGGTCTTGCACGAGCGCCTATTCGCTCCGCTGGCCGGTCCGGCGAATGCCTCGTTGCTGTATTCGCTGGCCTACGTGGGAGTTTTCTGGCTGGCGATGTGGATTTTGTATCGCAAGAGGGTTTTCCTGAAGATCTGAAACGCGCCACCTCCATGCAACCGGCCAGCGTTACCGATTCCAACTTTTCCACAGTCCGCGCCCGGCGTCACCCTCCTGAAAACCCGCCTTCCGCGGCGATTGGTAGCAGTATTCACCAGACCTTAACTTGTCATTCATGGCTCCGTAACAAGCGTCCACTAGCGTTCGTGGGTTCGAGTCGGCGCCACGTGCGCTCTTCTGGAGAAAACAAAAGTGACTTACATGAAAAAAGCTTCAATTCTGTGTTTGTTAGCTACCGCATTGGTCGGCACGATGTTTGCTGGCGAAGGACCAGTTCCGAAGGGCGTTCCGCATCTGGACCACGTGTTCTTTATCATGATGGAGAACCACGGCTACGGCCAGATTATCAACGACCCGAACGAGCCCTTCGTCAACCAGTACGCCAGGTCGGCTAATTTGGCGACGAACTACTTTGCTGTTGCCCATCCCAGCTTAACCAACTACCTGGAAGTGACCGGCGGGTCGAATTTCGGCGTGCTCAACGACAACTCGCCGGACTGGCACGACGCCAACTGCACCACCAACCTGGCTTCTGCTATCACATCGTTTGACAATGGGAAAGCGCCCAACATTTGCCCGATCTACGGAAGCGGAACAGATGCCGCGACACCGGCTCAGGATTTCACGAACGAGACCTCTGGGCCACCCCCGGAGAACAATATTGACGGGATCCAGTCCATCCCGGCGGCCACCAACATCCTCGGCAAGACGATTGCCGATCAACTTGCCGAGCGCGGACTGAGTTGGAAGAGTTACCAGGAGAGCCTGCCCCTGATCGGCGCCGACGGAGTGAACAATAGCGACGGCGCCTTTACCGATGCCACGGACTTCACCAAGATCATGCCGATACTGACGCCGGCGCTCTCGCAGAGCGACCTGGTTGATCTCTATGCGGTCAAGCACAACCCGTTCGTTTACTTCCGCAGCGTGCAGGAAGGCAGCAATCCGCGCAGCAGCTTGAAGAATGTGGCCGCGTTTGAGGGAGCGGGCGGGGTCTATGCCGATCTCAGTTCGGGGCATGTGCCGACGTTTTCGTTCATCGTACCCAATCAATGCAACGACCAGCACGGACGCGGCAATGCCGGCGCGTTCTGCAATTTCGATCCCACTGACAACGGCACGCAGGCCGGTCTAAACCCGGCGCTGATTTATCTCGGCGACGTGACCGTGCAGCGGCTGGTAACAGCCATTCACAATTCGCCGGCGTGGCGGGAGGGCCACAACGCCATCGTCCTTACGTGGGACGAAAACGACTACAGCCTGGCGCCGAACATCAACCAAGTTGTGCTGGTTGTGGACACCAACTACGGAGTCCATGGACTGTCGAGCGGACAGCGCTACACTTCCTTCTCCCTGCTTAAGTCGCTGGAGTCGGGTTTTGGACTGCCTTGCTTGAACCATGCTTGCGATCAGGGCGTTAAAGTGATAGGCGATCTTTTTGCCGCTAGTGACCGCGAGCCCGACCCCGACTTCGACTTTGGATGGTAGAAGTCCGTAGACATCGTTCTCAGGTTCAGCGAGGAGGCATTTGAGGGCCGCCGTAAGGCGGCCCTTTTTTTCAGCGGGCGACATAGGACAGGGACAACGCTTCATCGCGTGCGGGAAAGCGGATTGGGAGCTCCGATCTGAATCAGCAGTCCGAGGACGTCGCCCGAAGCCCATACTTCCGCGGCTTTGCCGTCCTTGAAATGCAGCACGACTTGGCCGGGAGACATGACCATCTTCATGGTCGGGGAAAATCCCAGATACTCGGCGCGGTGCGTGCCATAAAAGGTGTAGCGATGGGCAAGTTTCTCGCCCTCCGCGATCACCTCGTCGGTTACGATGCGGGCGTCCGGGAAGGCATCGAGCATCTGGCGATAGAAATTCCGCAGTCCGGTGACTCCCGGGCCAATGCTGCGGGAAAATCCGTGGTGCAGCACCGAGGCCTGGAACAGTTGCAAATAGCCTTCAAGGTCCTTGGCGTTAAAACGCTTGATCGCCTGATTCAGTGCTTCCTTGTTTGCGTTTTCGGGCATGGCACTATTTTATCCGAGCGCCAAGAGATGGCGGTAGCCGGCGTTGTTCTCCACGAATCTTTGTGGAGTCAGTTCCCCGGGAGATTCGGGCGACGGAAGAAGCAGGCGCTACCTACGGCAGTACGATCGTGTTGCGGGCGGCAGGGATGCGATGTAGCATTCCAACGCAAAAGCAAGCTGACGATCCGTTTTTAACTGGGTGCGGGCAAGAGGTCATAGTCCGGCAACCCAACAGGGCTTGGAGGAAATACGGCATGTTCTCCAGTTTCAGAAGACGTTTTCTCAAGCAGGTCTCCGCGCTGGGGATGGCGGGCGCCAGCAGCACGGTTTTTGGCCGTTACTTGTCGGCGCAAACTTCGTCCCAGAACCCGAGCGACGCCGCGCTGGTGTACGTCGATGCGCGACGCACGATTGGAGCGCTCGACCGGAACCTGTTCGGATCGTTTCTAGAAAATCTGGGGCGGGCCATTTACGAAGGGATCTACGATCCTGAGTCCAAACTGTCGGACGCCAACGGATTTCGCAAAGATGTGATGGACCAGATCCGCAAGCTGGGCGTGCCGATTATCCGCTATCCCGGCGGCAACTATGTTTCCGGTTACAACTGGCTGGACGGAGTGGGGCCGAAGCCGGACCGGCCCAAGGTCTTGGACAAGGCGTGGAATACGGTCCAGTCAAATCAGGTCGGCACCAACGAGTACATGATGTGGTGCAAAGCGGTCGGAACCGAGCCGCTGATGGGGTTGAACCTGGGCACCGGAACTCCGGAGCAGGCGGCCGCGCTGGTGGAATATTGCAACGTGGATCAGGGAACGGAGTGGAGCGATTTGCGGCGCAAGCACGGCTATCCCGATCCCTGGGGCGTGAAACATTGGTGTTTAGGCAACGAGATGGATGGGCCGTGGCAGATCGGGCATATGTCGGCGGCTGAGTATGGCGAGAAGGCGGAGGACGCGGCGCGGCAGATGCGCATGGTGGATCCCTCGCTGCAGTTAATTGCTTGCGGATCGAGTGGCCCCGGGATGCCGACCTATTTGGAATGGGATCGCCAGGTGTTGGAGGAGTGCTATCAGTATGTCGATGGGCTGTCACTACATCGCTATGTGGGCAACACCCAGGATGAGACTGGGGGCGACAGTTCCAGATACATGGCGGTGAACTTGTCGCTGGACAAGCAGATCGAGGAGACGCTGGCGGTGTGCGACATGGTGCAGGGCCGGCATCGTTCGCCCAAGCGGCTATGGCTTTCTTTTGACGAGTGGAATGTTTGGTACCGGCAGCGAGGCGGGGACGCGGTGAATGGCCATCACAAAGAAGCCCCGCACTTGCTGGAGGAGATTTACAACCTGGAAGATGCGCTGGTCGTGGGCGGGATGGTGAATACGCTGCTGCGGCATGCGGATCGAGTGAAGATTGCCTGCCTGGCGCAATTGGTGAATGTGATCGCACCCATCATGACCAATCACGATGGACTGTTTTTGCAGAGCATCTACTACCCGTATAGCTGGGGTTTGGCCTATGCCAGCGGCACGGTGCTGAATGTGCTGACCGAATCGCCGCAATATGAAGTTAAGGGCATGGGGCAGGTTCCTTATCTGGATGTGGTGGGAACCCGCGCGGAGGATGGGAAAGTCACGCTGTTTATTCTGAACCGCGATCTGGCCAAGGCGCACAGTGTCGAGGTGAATTGGGAGGGCGTGGCGCCGGGCGCGGTGCTGGCTTCGTGGACGATGACAGGGGACGATCTGAAGGCGGTGAATAGTTTTGAGGCGCCGCGGAAGGTGGTTCCGCAGCCGCTGGACAAGCCGGCCAGCAGCGGAGGGAAGACGAAATTCGAGGTGCCCGCGCGGTCTTATAGCGTAGTGCAGTGGGCGGGCTAGGAGTTCACTGGCTTGAATTGGGCCACGCGGATTTTGCGTGGCGCGGAACTCTCTTCGGACTTGGCGTGGAAGGTCAATCGGCGTGACAGGAGCTTTCTGTGTTCCATTTTCCTCGCACTGTGTTGCGGGCCGTATGCCTCGGGCTCTTGCTGACACCAGGCGCTCTGGGCAAAGCCGGGCTTAAGCCGCTCCAGATCTATTCCATCGACGTCGAGGGCGGCCAGGCGACGCTGATCGTCGCTCCCTCCGGGCAGTCGCTGCTCGTCGATGCGGGCTGGCCGGGGTTCGACGGTCGAGACGCTGGGCGCATTGTGGCGGCGGCCAAGCTGGCGCATATCAAGCAAATCGATTACTTGGTGATCACGCACTATCATCGCGACCACGTCGGCGGCGTTCCGCAACTGGTGGAGCGCATGAAAATCGGGACGTTCGTCGATCATGGGCCGAACCAGGAGGACTCCGACGTGACGCGCCAGGATTATGCCGCCTATCTCAAAGCGGTTGGGCGTTCGCCGCGCGTGTCGCTCAGGCCGGGCGAAGGGCTTCCCGTCAAGGGCCTCACCGTGCAGGTGCTGACCGCTGCGGGTGAGCATATCAGCGGTCCGCTGCCGGGAGCGGGCGAGGCCAATCCGAATTGTGGTTCGGAGCCGCCGCCCGCCGACGACGCGACCGAGAACCCGCGCTCGTTGGGAATGTTGATTAGCTTTGGCAAGTTCACCTTCCTCGATCTGGGCGATCTGACCAAGCAGAAAGAAATGGAACTAATGTGCCCCAACAATTTGGTGGGCACGGTGGACGTGTTTCTGGTTTCGCATCATGGTTCCGATCAGTCTGATTCCAGGGCGCTGGTCTGGGCGCTGCATCCGAGCGTGGCCATCATGAACAATGGCGCACACAAAGGCGGCAGCCCGCAGGCCTGGCAGACGGTGCGCGATTCTCCGGGGTTGGAGGACTTATGGCAGCTCCACTATGCGGTCGCGGGCGGGGAACAGCACAATGTGGCGGAGAAGTTCATTGCCAATCCCCAGCAGGACGAAAAGGACGACGCGGGAAACTATATCAAGGTCGTGGCCGACCCGGACGGGACCTTTACGGTGATCAACTCAAGAAATGATTTTCAGAAGACCTACGCGAAATGATTGTGGCCGTGATGGGGATCGTGGGAGCGAAGAAGACGTCCGCGGGCACCCTGCTTGCCCAGGGGGCAATCCCGAAGCGATTGTTGCGGAAATCCGCTGACCACTGGGATTGGGGTAGAATCGTCCGGCCGTTCCCACCCCATGGACACCACAATCGACGAAAACATCGGAACCCAGGTCATCTCCAAGCTCACCCGGCGGATGGTGCCGTTTCTCTTTGTTCTCTACATTGTCGCCTACCTTGACCGGATCAACGTGGGCTTCGCCGCACTGCAAATGCAGCAACAGCTCAAGTTCAACGACGCCACCTATGGCCTGGGCGCGGGAATGTTTTTTGCGGGATACCTGGTTTTCCAAGTGCCGAGCAATCTGGTCATGCAGCGGGTGGGAGCGCGGCGCTGGATTGCGCTGATCATGGTTTCCTGGGGGATCGTCTCGTCGTCGTTTATTTTCGTAACCACTCCGCGAAGCTTCTATTTTCTGCGCTTCTTGCTGGGCGTGGCAGAGGCGGGTTTTTTCCCGGGCGTCATCATCTACTTGAAGAATTGGTTTCCGGCAGCGGCCCAGGCGCGGACCGTCGCGCGCTTCATGACGGCGGGGGCGCTGTCGGGTGTGGTCGGCGGACTCGTATCGCCGGCCCTGCTGGGCATTCACGCACTTAAATTGGCGGGCTGGCAGTGGTTATTCCTGGGTGAGGGGCTGCCTTCGGTGGTGTTTGGCGGGATGGTGGCCGTCTATCTGACGGATCATCCTAAAGACGCGCACTGGCTGGGAGAGGAACACAGGAACTGGCTGGTGGAAACGCTGCGGGGGGAAAAAGAGTCGCATCCAGCGGCTGATCGTGGCGGCGTTTGGGCCGCGTTTGCCGAGGGCAAGGTTTGGTATTACCTGGTTCTGCTCATCGCGGCCTATTTTGGGGCAAATACATTTGGCTACACCATCAGCTTTTTTCTCCCCAAGGTCATTAAGGGTCTGTCGGTGCGCAGCACTTTTATCATTGGATTGCTCTCGGCCATTCCGTACGTGGCGGCAGCGGTTTTTATGACCATTGCCGGTGAGCATTCCGACCGGACGCGAGAGCGCCATCTGCACGTGGCGGCGCCCGCGTTCGCCGGAGCACTGGCCATGGGGGTGGCGGCGTATTCGACATCGCTGACCGCGATTATGGTGTGCCTGACGGTGGCGCTGATGGGGGTTTGGTCGATCTACGGTCCGTTCTGGGCGATCCCTTCGAACCTGCTCACGGGGACAGCGGCGGCCGTGGGGATTGCGCTCATTAACTCGCTGGGAAACCTGGGTGGGCTGTTTGGCCCATGGGCCATCGGGAAGCTGAATGATCGGACGCACGCAAACAAGGATAGCTTTTTGCTGCTTTGTGGAGCGTTGGCGCTCACCGGGTTGGCGGCGCTTTTGTTGCGGGTATCTAGGAATCCAAGCCCGCGCCGACGGCAAGCTTAAGCTTTTGCTGAACTTACACAAACAAATGAGCTTATGAACCAGAGATTTTTGAGGGAGGCGCACGGACCTGACCGCAGCTTTCCCCATTCCATGGAACCTTGGCCTCCCGGTCCCCACCATGACCTAAGCAGGTAGCCGGCAGTGACTGAATAGACCCAGCCACTTCCCGGGTACTGCTTTCCCTTCGCCCTTTTGACTCTATTGATTACAATAGGAACCTTCGCCCTCCCTTTGGGAGGATCGCCTAGCCCCGGCGTCGCGGGGATAACGAAGTGGAACAGTCAAATCACAATACCGGGCCCGCCTCCTGGGTGTACTGGCGGGTGGAAGGCAGCCTGTTGGAATTGACTACAGTGCGGCCCGTTGCCTTTTTCACCTGGAATGCGCAGACCTTCACCGAGCGCTGGCTGCGGCGGGGCTTAGTGTTGCTGATGGCGGCGCTGCGTCCGTTCCTGTATGCCGCGAACCGGAAGTTTGCAACGCGCGTGGTGCACACGGTGCTGCGGGGGATCAGCCGCGACCGATTAGATTTGCTGGGCGAGGAGTACTTCAAATACGAATTGGAGCCTTACCTCAAGGCCGCCGGAGTGCGCAAGCTGAAGGAGTTGGTGAATTCCGGCGCGCACGTGGTGCTGGTGAGTCAGGGGCTGGAACAGGTGATGCGGCCGATGGCGCGGCATTTGGGAGTGAGCTGGGTGATCGCGAACCGGCTGGAGTTCCGCGATGGCATAGCGACCGGGAGGCTGCTCGATCCTGTAATTCGCCCGCGAGGAGTTTTTGCCCGCATCGCGAAACGCAAGGCCGACGGTCGGCGGGAAGCGGCGCGTCTGGCGCTCGATCTTGGCTTGCGCAGCGCGGGAGCGCTGCATGCCGCGGTAGTTTCCTCGGCTCGGCAGATGCCGGTGCGGGAACGTCCGATTGTGCATTTTAATGAGCATCGGCCGGTCGGAGCGCTTTCCGTCCGCCAGGAATTGAGCGGCAAGAACATTTTGCTCATTGGAGTGACTGGGTTTATCGGGAAGGTTTGGCTGGCCAACGCCCTGATGGATTTACCGGAAATTGGGCGAATCTATCTGTTGATCCGTCGGCAGAAATCGAATCCGGCGCAGGCGCGATTTGAGAGATTGGTGGGGGAATCGCCGGTATTCGATTCGCTGTATGAACGCCACGGGGCCGATTTCCTGCGGTTTCTTGGTAAACGGGTGGAAGTGGTCGAGGGTGATGTCGGCAAGGAAGGCCTGGGGCTGACCGCGGAGGTTTCAGAGGCGCTGGGGAAGAATCTGGACCTGGTGATTAACAGCTCCGGATTGACCGATTTTAATCCTGACCTGCGCGACGCATTGACGACCAATGTGGACGCGGCCCTGCACATTCTGGATTTTGTCCGCAGGTCGGATCACGCGGGGTTGCTGCATCTTTCCACCTGCTATGTGGCGGGCGCGCGCGATGGCCGAGTAGGAGAGCGGCTGCGTCCCAACTACACGCCTGCCGGCGAGAAGGACTTTGATGCGGAGCGGGAATGGCGCGCGCTCCATGAATTCGTGAAAAGCGCCGAACAAAAAGCGGAAAGCGCGGAAGTTACCCAGGAACTGCGGCAGCAGGCGCTCGCGAAAGAACACGCGGCCAAACATCTGCAAGGAGCGGCGCTGGAGAATCAGATCCGCAAGAACCGGGTGCGCTGGCTGCGAAATTACTTGACCGAAGCGGGAACCAAACGCGCGCAGGAACTGGGCTGGCCAAATACTTACACGCTGACCAAAAGCTTGGCGGAGTCGCTGATTCACAAATATGGCGCGGGGCTGCCAGTGGCGGTGGTGCGTCCGGCGATTGTGGAGACGTCGATCGAGAAGCCGTTTGTCGGCTGGAATGAGGGCATCAATACCTCGGCCTCGTTGTCCTATCTTCTGGGAACCTATTTTCGGCAGCTGCCGTCGAATGAACGTAAACGCCTGGATATTTTGCCGGTGGACTCGGTGTGCTGCGGCATGACGTTGGTCGCGGCTGCGATTGTCGCGCGGCGGAATGAGGCGGTGTACCAACTGGCGACATCGGTGACCAATCCCTGCGACATGCGCCGGTCGATTGAACTGACTTCGCTGGCGCACCGCAAGCATTACCGGGCGCAGGAAGGGCTGGAGTCGTGGCTGCGGCTGCGTTTCGACGCGATTGCGGTCTCTAAGGATCGCTACCGCAGAATGTCGGCGCCGGCGCAGATTGCCATCATCAAGTCCATCCAACGGATTATGTCGCCCCTGCCGCTGCGCAAGCCGCCGTTATTGCGCGCGGAGCGCAGCCTGGAGAGAGTCGAGAAGCTGATTCAACTCTTTGAGCCCTTCATTCTCCTGAATGAGCACGATTTCGTGGCCGACAATGTGGAGAAGCTTTCCCATGCGCTCGTGCCTGAGGAGAAGAACACTTTTGGCTATGCTACGCGGGGGATTGACTGGTGGGAGTACTGGATCAACATTCACATTCCCGCGTTGCGCCGGTGGACGTATCCTCTGATTGAAGGGCGTCCCCTGGAACCGCGCCCAGTGCGCAGTTTCGAGCTTCCCTCGGCGGGAGAACGTGGCGAAACCGTGAACACAGGAACAGACGGAGCAACGTGGCGATATTCCTGACCGGTTCGACCGGATACATCGGCGCGCACATTGCCGCCAATTTGCTGGATGGCCATGAAGCGGGACTGAACCTGCTGGTCCGCGCGCGCGATCCGCGCCAGGCGGAAGAGCGCCTTTGGCGGGCCCTGCAGTTGCATATGGGTTTTCCCCGCTTCTATGAACATCTGCAAACGCGAATCCGGATTTTTCGCGGAGATTTGACGGCGCCGCAGTTTGGACTGGGTCGCGACGACTACGACCGGTTGGTCCACCACACGGATTCGGTGATTCATTGCGCGGCATCGCTGAACCGGAAATCCGAAAAAAGCTGCCTGAATGTGAATCTACGCGGCACGCTGGAAGTAATCCAGCTGGCCCGCAACGCCGACTACTATCACGGACTGCGGCGCTTCAGCCACGTCAGCACGGTGGCAGTGGCGGGCCAGCGCAAGAATGAAGTGGTGACGGAAGACAAGTCCATCGATTGGGACCGCTCGGACTACGATCCTTATGCCCGGACGAAGAAATTCTGCGAACACATGATCCGGCAGCTCCTGCCGGAAGTACAGAAGACGATTTTTCGCCCCAGCATCGTGCTGGGAGACAGCCGCTACGGCCAGACTACGCAATTCGATATGGTGAAGGCGTTTATCTTTCTCGCCGGGCTGCCCGTGTTGCCATTTCGCCCCAACGACAAGATCGACATTGTGAATGTGGATTTTGTGGCGGATGCGGTTGCAACTCTGCATATGAAACTCCAACCGCAGCACGACACCTATCATCTCTCGTCGGGAACGGCGTCGCAGACTTTCCGTGAGCTGACCACCGCGCTGGCTGCCGCTCGCAAGCAGCGCGGTCCTCTCTTTGTCCCGTTTCTGGAACGTCCGTTCTCGGGCGGGGTGAACAGCCTGGCAAACCGGCGAAATTCCATTGGCCGCGGCGCTGCGCTCATGAAGGTATTCATGCCGTACCTGGTCTGGAATACGGTTTTCGATAACAGCCGCGTAACGTCCGAGCTGGGTCGCGCCCCGGTTCCATTTTCGCGCTACAGTTATCCGCTCCTGAAATTCAGCCGGGAGACGAATTGCACATATAAGTATCAGGATTGGCCGGTGCCGGCGGGAGGGTCTGCCGCATGATGGACTTTGTGCTGGAAGCGTGGGTCGCCGGCAACATCGAGCGCGCCAAGGCGGGATGGATGCTGGGCAAGGGAAAGCCCTGGCAGCCCGGAGAAAAACTGAGACTTCTATTTGCCGGGTACAACGGAACCCGCAATACCGGCTCCGATGTACGCCCGGAAGAGACCCTGCGACAGCTGCGGCACATTCTGGGGCCTGACAAGGTTGCTTTCACCATCATGTCTCAGGATTTTACTTTGACAAAGGGATACTTCGACGGCGCGACTCAGGTGCGTTTGCCGGATATTTTTCCGCCGTTTCTGTCCCGGGAGGTTCCGCTGCATCATGGGGTGGTGGTGCACGAAGGCTCCGCTTTCAAAAGCAAGTTCGCCAATGCCTTGACCACGATGATGATCGGTTCGCTGGGTATTGCCTCGGCGCAGAACAAACTTTCCGTCGGTTATGGGTCGGAAGCCGGGCACATGGACCCGCTCGTAGCCAGGATGTGCGCCAAGTACTGCAAGGACTCACTCATCATCACGCGCAGCGAAGAGTCACGCACCATCCTGCGGGACCTGGGCGTACCGACGGAACTTGGCACAGATACGGCGTGGACCTTTGAGCCGCTGCCCACCGAGTATGGGCGCAAGGTTCTGCGGGACGTGGGCTGGGATGGCAAACTGCCCGTGCTGGTGGTCTGTCCCATCAACCCCTTCTGGTGGCCAGTCAAGCCTTCGCTGCTGAAGTATGCGGCTCGGGTCACCACCGGGGCATATAAGGACAGCCATTTCCGCACAGTTTACTTTCACAAATCAGGCCGCACCGTCGATCAGGCTTTCGAACGCTATCTGACTGCGATCGCCAACGCCGTGAACGCCTACCGCCAAGAACGAAGCGTGTTCGTTGTCATGGTGGCCACCGAGCAACTGGATGCGCGCGCTTGCCGCCGCATTTCGGAAAAGCTGGGCCAAGTGCCGGTGCTTACCTCCGAAGATCACGATATGTATCAACTGGTGAGCATTTTACGGGCCTGCCATATGATGGTTTCGTCCCGCTTCCACGGGATTGTGACTTCTATGCCGGGGCTGGTGCCCTCCGCCGGCATTACCATGGATGAGCGCATACGAAACTTGATGCGGGAACGCGGCCACCAGAATCTGCTGATGAATGTGGACGACCCTGACTTGGAGCCGAAGTTACTGATTGCCCTGGAGACTCTGGCGCGGGAAGGTGAATCCATTGCCGACGGTATTGGCCGGACGGTGGCGCGCAATTTGAAAGCGATGGCACGCATGGGAGTGTACTTCGAGGAAGAAGTGCAGCGCCGCTATCCAGACTTCCCCACCCGCGAGGGTGAGTGGGGCTGGGAAGACTACCTGCCGCCCCTGAGCCCGGGATTGCGCAACCTGATTGAGGCCCACAGCGCGGTGGGCGTTTCCTAGATTCTTGATGAACTTTCTGGAAAACATTTTCGTGCAACTGGAAGCCGCGGATGAGGCTCCTATTTTGGAGCGTCACGGGGAGCATGGAACCGCTCAAGTGAGCGGCAGCGAGTTGTTGCGGATGGTCGGCCGGGCACGCTCTTTTCTGGCTAGCAAGGGCCTAGGAAAAGGCGAGCGCTGCGTCCTCTTGGCCCCCAACAGCATCCGCTGGGTGGCGATGGATTTGGCCATCATGGCGGAGGGGCTGATCGCTGTGCCGCTCTACGCCCGGCAATCCCCGGCGGAGCTCGCGGCCATGATGAAAGATTGCTCGCCGGCGCTGATTTGCTGCAATGATACCGCGCAGCGCACGTTCATGCTGGAGCATTGGCCGGAAGCGCCTCCGCAATACTTGTTTGATGACATCTTTCTCACCCGCTGGGCTGCCGCCCGGACCCCGCGGCTCGAGGACTCGGACCCTGTCACGCTCATCTACACGTCGGGGACGTCCGGGGAACCGAAAGGCGTCATTCTCACTGCCGGCAACGTCGGACACATGCTCGGTTGCACTTCCAGCCGGCTCGATGCCTTGATGAAAAACAAGTCCGGGCAAGAGCGAGTCTTTCACTATCTGCCCCTTTGTTTTGCGGCTTCCTGGATCACCATGCTCACCTGTTTGCTGCGCCGCAGCCGGGTGATGCTGAACGCGGACTTGAACCGGTTGGCGCATGAAATGAAATCCTCTTCTCCGGACTATTTTCTCAATGTGCCCGCCCTGCTCGAACGGATGCGCAAAGGAGTGGACGAACAGCTTCGGCAAAAGGACGGCCCTGTGCTCGCTCTCCACAGTCGCGCCAAGGACGGGTGGACGCGGCGACAGGCAGGGCGGGGAAACTTTGCGGACGCGGTCTGGTTGGGTCTTGCCAACCGCCTGGTCTTTCCGTCCATTCGCAAGAAGATTCTGGGGAAGAAACTGAAGGCGCTGATCTGCGGCTCGGCGCCACTGAATGTGGAAACGCAGCTCTACTTCAAAATGCTCGGCATTCCGGTCATGCAAGGCTACGGGCTGACGGAAACGACCGGAATCTGTACCTTGGATGACCCACAGCATGTCGTGCCGGGCCGCGTGGGGCCGGCGATCAACGGCATCGAAATGAAGTTGGGCGAGGATGAGGAAATCCTGGTGCGCGGGCCGAATGTTTTTGCGGGATACTGGAATCGGCCGGAAGAAACAGCCAGGGTACTGCGAGACGAATGGTTTCATACCGGCGATCAAGGGGAAGTGGACGCAGGCGGGAACTGGCGTATCATCGGGCGGATCAAGAATCTGATCGTTCTGGGCTCCGGTCACAATATTGCCCCGGAGCCCATTGAAGACGAAGTGCTGCATCATTTGCCAAAGGCGGAACAGGTGGTGCTGGTGGGGAATGGGCGCGGTTATCTTTCGGCAATTGTCACCGGCGAGGTGCGCAGCGCCGCGGTGCAAGCGGCGCTGGACGCGGTGAATCCGGGGTTGCCGCACTACAAGCAGATTCGCGCATTTTTCATCCGCCGGGAACCATTTACCATCGAAAACGGGTTGCTGACTGCCAACGGAAAATTGAAACGCGACGCCATTGCTACGCGCATGAAGACCGCGATTGAAGAGATGTACGGCGTGGAGCAGGCGTCATGAGCGGCTTCCAGGGGCAATCTCTCTCGTGGGAGACCAAGGCGGGCGTGATCGAGCTGGCGCTGCATCGCGAGCCTGGGAACGAAATCGGTTCGCTTACGCTGGAAGAACTGGAGAAGTTCGTCGTCGCCCTGGAGGATCTGCGCTATGAAGCGCATGCTTTGATTCTCTACAGCACGCTGGCAGCGGGCTTTTGCGCCGGCGCCGATCTCCGGGAGTTGTATATCCGCTCTGAGAGGATGGAAAAGGCCGCGGCTGTGCAAGGGGTGCGCGACTTTCTGGAACGCATTCACGCCGTAATGAATACGATTGACGCGGCGCCGCTGACCACGATTGCGGCAGTCCACGGCGTCACTTTTGGCGGCGGGTTTGAGCTGGCGCTGACCTGCGATCTGATCGTTGCCGATAAGATGGCGAGATTTTGTTTTCCCGAACTGCGGTTGGGACTGATTCCCGGATTTGGCGGGATTCCCCGCCTGAAGCGGGATTTGGGTAACGCCGTGGTGCGCGATCTGCTGCTGACCGGGCGCAGCTTTAACGCGGCCAAAGCGCAACAGATTGGTCTGGTGAGCCAAGTAGTCGCCGAAGGGCAGGCCCTGCAAGTTGCTCGAGCGACGGCGGCGCAACTCGGGAAGTTCGACCGGCGCACCGCTATTGCGGCTAAGCAGTTCATCAAACCAATCCCACACGACGAGTTGGCGCGAGAGATCGATATTTTTTGCGAGCTATTCGCGCAGCCCGCGGTGGAAGCCGGGTTGAAGAAGTTTGTGGAAAGTACGGAAGCGCAGCCATACTTGCCGTAGCAGATGAAAGGTGCAGACTATTTCGCGGAGCTTTACGTTGCTGGCGTACTCGCGCGCAAGGGCTGGAACGTCTACTTTCCCCACAGGGATGAGGGATTTGATTTCATAATTTCCAAACAAGTGGGCAATGAGATCATCCTCAGACCGGTGCAGGTAAAAGGCAAGTATCCCCAGTCTAACAAGACAGACAAAGCGGGTTACGGATACATTGGCGAGTTGACTCAACTGCATGATGAGATGGTACTGGCCATTCCCTACTTTTCGGTCAATTCTGCGGAGGAGCCGCCAGACCTCATCGCGTATCTGCCGAGGCCTCAGATTAAAGCCCACTCGCGCGGATTTCGCTGCCTGCCAGCAGTCTTTAAGAATGGCCGAGCCGAGCCTCGGCGAGACTACTCTCGGTTCTTCGATGCTAGCGGGGTCCACTTGCTAGAGTCGAAGAATTGGAAAGACACTCCGGTTTCGACCGGCTCGTAAATCTGGAAATGATGAAAACCATGCGAACCCCCGATCAAACGCTGGATGAAATCCTCGATCTGGCCGCGGCCCATTTCAAAGTGCCGCGGGCAAGACTCGCTCCGGACGACGATTTTTTCAAGACGCTGAAAATCGACAGTTTGCAGACGCTCGACTTGCTGACCCGGTTGGAACATCATTTTAACGTCGAGTTGCCGGACTACGAGTTGCAAGGCGTCTCGGATTTCCGGACGCTGGCGGGGCGAATTCAGGCGAGGTTGTAAAAGCAGGACGTCCGGGATAGCTGGCTTTTGTTGATTGCCAAGGGACACAGGCATGAATCGCTCCCCGAAGGTTCGAGCTTCCATCTAGAATCTACGATCGGCAGTTTTTCTTCATGTTGAATCTCGATCAATACAGCTGCCTGGGTGCGGCGCTACGGGATGCGCTGGACCGCTGGCCGGGTGAAATCTGCCTGATTGAGGCGGACCGCGAGAAGGAAAAAACGCGGCTCACCTACTCCGACTTCAAGGAGATGGCGCTGCCGCTGGCGCGCTCGCTGGAAGACGCTGGATTCCGGCCCGGAACCCGGGCCGCCATGGTCATGAGCAATCAGTCGAAGTGGCTGATCTCCGCTTATGCCGTGTTCTACTGTGGCGGCGTACTGGTTCCCCTGGATTTTAAGCTGACCGGAGACGAGCACTTGCGGCTGTTGGCGCACGCGCAGGCAAAATTCCTCATCGTCGAATATTACCTGTGGCGGGCCATCATGCAGTCGCCGGAGTTCAGGAATCACAAGCTGCAAACCGTGCTGGTCACCGAAGCTCCGCCGGGCGCTGAGTTGGCGGGTGCGTATCGCTGGGAAGATTTTCGCCGCAAGGGCGATCCCACGTTTGTGCTGCGGCAGCGCCAGGATGCCGCTTGCATCGTCTACTCCTCGGGAACGGGCGGGCGGCCAAAGGGATGCGTGCTCACCCATGACAATTATCTGGAGCAGTGCAAAGCCCTGACCGCATGGTATCCCTTCGCACCGGGGGTCCGCTACTTAAGCATTTTGCCCACGAACCACGCGATCGATTTCATGGTGGGGTTTATTGGCCCATTCGTGTGCGGCGCTTGCGTGGTGCATCTTCGAACGTTGCGGCCCGAGTTCGTACGCGACGCTTTCGTACGCTACAAGATTACCTACATGAGTCTGGTTCCCATGGTGCTCAAGAATCTGGAGCGGGGATTGAAAGCCAAATTCGAGCAATTGCCCGCAACGAAGCGTTTTTTGCTTGATCGCGTCATTGGCGTCAACCGGGCTCTCACCCGCAGCGCGCCCAACGTTAAATTAAGCCGCAAGCTGCTGGGAGAAGTGCATAGAGCGTTTGGTGGAGAACTGCGCGCGCTGTTTACCGGCGGCGCATTCATGGAAGCTTCGACACTGCAATTCTTCTACGATCTTGGAATTCCGGTGGCGAACGGCTATGGCCTGACCGAAGCCTGCACCGTGCTTACGGTGAACGATCTGCGGCCGTTCCGCGCGGACACCGTGGGGAAACCGCTGCCCGACGTCGAGCTGCGAATTCTGAATCCGGACGCCGAGGGAATTGGCGAGGTGGCGGCGCATAGTAAAGCCGTCATGTCGCACTACCTCGACGATCCCGAACTGACCGCCGAGACCATCGTGGACGGCTGGCTGCTCACCGGCGATCTAGGCCGCTTTGACGGCGATGGGCACCTGCAACTATTTGGCCGCAAGACCAACATGATCGTGACCGAAGGCGGGAAAAATATTTACCCCGAGGACATTGAGCATGGCTTCGAGAATCTGCCGGTCAAGGAATATTGTATCTTCGCGGCGAACTATTTGTGGCCGGAGAAAAGTCTGGGGCAGGAGGCCTTAGTTCTGGTTCTGCGCCTGGAACCTAACCAGGAGTTGACCGAGGAGCTAAAAGACGCGACCAACGCCTGCAACCGCAGCCTTCCGGATTTCAAGCGAGTGAGCGGATATTTGCTTTGGAACGAGGATTTTCCCCGCACCGCATCCATGAAAATCAAACGCACAACGCTGGCGGAGCAAATTCGCAAGACCACCATCCGCGCTGCCGTGGTTGCGCTGTGAAAGGCGCCTACCTTGCCGTGGTGAATCCGGCGGCTGGCGGTGGGCGCTGCCGTAAGCTGGTGATGCCCGCCTTGGAGCGGCTGCGCGCGGGAGGAATAGACCTCGAAGTCGCCGAGACCACAGCTCCGGGCGAGGCCACCGAACTCGCGCAGACCGCTTACGTGCGCGGCTACCGGCGGTTCATCGCGGTGGGGGGTGATGGCACCTCTTTCGAGATTGTGAATGGGCTTTTTCCTCAGGCCGAGGGCGGCGAGCCACCAACGTTGGCATTTCTTCCTTTGGGTACCGGCAATTCGTTTCTCCGGGAGTTCACTGATCGTGGCGTGGAGTATGCCATGGAAGCGCTGCTGGCGGGGCGTACGCTACCCTGCGACGTATTACGGCTGAAGCACCAGGACGGCGTCATCCACTACATCAACTTACTGAGTATGGGGTTTGCGGCCGATGTGGCGACTCTGCGGGCGCGGCGTTTCAGCCGCTGGGGCGAAATCGGCTATCAGTCGTCCATCTTCATCACCCTGGCGTGGTTTCGGCGGCGCGCGTTTCCGTTGCAAGTAGACGGAGAGAGTCCCATCGACCGGCGCCGTTGTTTGTTTCTGACATTCAACAACAGCAAATTCACTGGCGGCACCATGATGATTGCGCCCAAGGCGGAAATCAACGACGGGCTGATCGAATACGTGCGCTGGGGGCCGATCGGGCGAGTGGGGCTGGTGCGCAATTTGCCGACGTTGTACGACGGAACCCACATCAACCATCCGCTGGCGGAGCGACGCGCGGCCAAGCGGATTGATTTCCATCTCGACAGGCCGGTCGATGTTATGGTGGACGGCGAAGTGTTCACCCTGCGCTGCCAGACGCTGGACGTTCTGCCGTCGGCTCTGAACGTGGTGGCGTGAGAAACGGTGGCGTCGCAAGCCAATGTCTGAAGAAAAGCGACAGGAGGAGCCCGCCACGGGCCCGTTGAAAAACGAAGCACTGCGCAGTGTGATTATTCTCGTGCTGATCGTCGCCGCGTTCGCCCTGGCATACTATCTTGGACGGCGCCATCGCGCCCACAGGCTGGACGCCTTCGCCAAATGTCTGGCCGGCAAGCAGACGAGAATGTACGGAGCTTTCTGGTGCCCCCATTGCGCCGATCAGAAGGAGTTGTTCGAGTCCTCGTTCCAGTATGTGCCCTACGTCGAGTGTGGCACCAAAGGCTCGCGGGCGGAGAACGAAACCTGTTTGCAAGCCGGGATTAAGAAGTTCCCCACTTGGGAGTTCGCCGGCGGCGAGCGGCACGAGGGCGTCATGCCAGTGCAAGCTCTCAGCGAAAAGACGGGTTGCAACCTGCCATGACGAAAACCGCGCGGCTGATTCTGCTAGCCATTGCAGTCTTGTCTGGCGTGGGGACCGCGTTGTCCTCGGTTTCGCTGCATCAACACTACGCCAAAGATCAATCCACGTACTGCGACTTCGGAGAGAGTTTCAACTGCGACATCGTGAACCGAAGCACTTACTCTGCGGTGCTGGGGGTTCCGGTGGCGCTGATCGGCGTCCTGGGATATCTCGCGCTGCTGGCGTTAGCGACGGTATATCGCACCAAAGCGGAAACTCCCGCGATGCTTTTGATAGGGTCTCTGGGAGGGCTGGGCTTCGCGCTGTATCTTACCTACATCGAGAAGTTTGTGCTGGCGACGTGGTGTATTTTGTGTTTGTCGTCACTGACGGTGATTCTTGCGATTACATTGCTGTGTGGCGTGCTGGTGCTGGAACGACGGGCGGACTGAATCACTCGGCTGGTGGGATTTCAGATGGTGCGCTCTCCCGGGCCTCGACATCTTCGGCTTCCCAGGCGTGGCCGCATGACTTGCACTTCCATCCTTTCGCATGGAGAGGAACAGGCACGCCGAGCCACGCGCTGGTGTAGGCGACCGGTTCGTTCAGCTCCTCAAAGCTGGTGTCCATAGATTGGCATTTTGGGCACCGCGGTTGCGGGTAGCTGCCGATTCCCTCCACGTCGAAATTCTCGGGAATCGGCTGCTCCAATACCTCAATCGCGGCTGCGGCGTCCTCCTGATTCACTTGCAGTTTGATTCCTCCAACTGCGTTCGAATAGAACCAATCCATACGCACGATGTTGTCGTCGGCAAGAAAGCACTCAATGCCCGCCGACTCGAGCAATCCCTTGGCGAGGACGGCCTCGGGCAGGTCCCTGAACTCGCGAACCGTGACCAACTCCCGCAACTCAATCTCGTCTGTGCCAGCTGGAGGAGCTGTGATGGGTATGTCGAGGCGCCGGTGGCTGATTTCTTGCTTCAGCGCCTGGAGCGCTTCACCGGTGAGAGAAGGCGCGTCGTCCGCGACCTTGCGCAATTCTCCTGCGGTCATTTGGGAATAAAGAGTCTCGAGCCGGCGTCTCTCCTGCTCCGGGTCCGTGCGTGCCATAGCGCAAAAATCATACGTCAGGGGCCGCCCGTATCCAAGCGGCACGCTAACGCAGCGGTCCGAATACGCCGACGCCGGTGGTGGCGCCCACATAGACCTTTCCGTTGACGATCATGGGCGTAATGAATTTGTTGCCGGCGCCGAACTGGTCGCGCCCGTGCGCTGCTTGGTTGCTATTGTAGAGCTCGTGCGACAGATTCGTCGCGTCGAAGGCATGTAGAACGGCGGGATTGGTGTTTTCCGTCGCCCAGACAATTCCATTGCTGGTTCCATTGGCGGAGACGCTCGGAGTCGCACCCGGATAAGTGAAACTTGCGGCTGTCTCGGAGGTTGGCATTGTCCCCAGCCGTCCGTAATTGAGGGCAAACGCTTTGATATTGTCGCCCTCGGCGCCGTAATAGACGGTGCCATTAAAGTAGGCTGGCATGGAAAACACTGCGCTGGAAAGCGCCCCGGGCACGACTTGGTAAACATTGATGTTCGAGGTGGGATTGAATTTCCCCAGGTTGTCGCGGTCCACCACGTAGATTTTCGCATCCTTACCCGCGCCGACGGCCAAGTGCCGGGTCTTACCTGAGGCGTCCGTAAGGTCAGGCAGCACCAGCACTCCGCCCGAGCCAAGATCCTGATCAATCGAGTTTTCCAAGCTGGAATTGAACATCTCAAAATAATCCGAAACCACGAGTCGCTTATTTGCTGCTGAGAGCTTAAGAAAGGCATTGCCAAAATCGCCTTGGCTAGGAAAGCCACTGGAATTAAGCGTCGTATCAAAAGTGCCATTGGCCTCGAGAAGATAAACGCTTCCATTCGCGTCTGCCGCGGGGCCGGCGCCGCTCATCCAGAATGCCCCCTCGTTGCCGTTGGGGGTGGTGTTCAGAACGCTGACCTGGGCCAGAGTATTTTGGTCGAACGAGATGATCCAGCCGGTGTAAGGGCGAACGTCGCAGTGCGACGCCCAACTCGTGTATAGCACACCATTCAGTAGTAGTAAGGCAGCGCGTTCTTCGTATTGCTTAGGATCGAAAAATACGATTCCGTTCGAACTGTTGTCCCCGGTTCCCGGATAGGAAGCTTGAATCTCCTTTGGGCCCCCAAACTCCTCCGCTCCGGTCGTGACATCGAGCGCATGCAGCCGCTGGTGATAGGTCCCCGAGCCGTCCTTCGACATGGCGACCACATAAATCGTGCCCTGTGGGCCGGCGCCGCGGTCGATGACCGGGGTCGCGGTGACGCCAATCTCCGGGACGACTTGGTCGCATCCTCGACTGTCGCTGGCAGTCTCGCCGGGCTTCAGCGTAGTCACTTGCCAAAGTGGCAAGCCCGTGTCTGCATCGAAAGCATAAACGCTGCCATGCTCGGTCGCCACATACAGAACGTTATGCCTACCTTGACTGATGGCCAACTTCCCGAGATAGAGCGGCTCGGCGTCCACTTTGCCGTCCACCGGGATCTCAAACAATTTGCCGAAACTGGAGGAATTCACGTTGCCGGGCGTCAATACAGTTTCGTGGAGATTCTGCCCGGTGCGTGCAACGTCGTTGTGATAGGTGAGCACGTCGGCGGCGGACCAAGTAGGCGGGATTGAAGGCTGAATCGTGGCCCGGTTAGCTTCCGTTGCAGGCGCGGTGCGCTTGCAGGCGGCCAAAGTCAAGCAACACAGAAGCGCAACAAGAACCAGAAGAGCGCGCCCGTAAAGAAAGCGCGACGGGATAGAGAGAACATCGCCGGGAGAAACTTCGAGCATCCTCCTAGGGTAACAGTCCAAACACGCCAACGCCGGTGGTGGTTCCGACGTAGACCTTGCCGTTGACGATCATGGGAGTGATGAACTTGTTGCCGGAAGCCAGCTGATCGCGCCCGTTCGAGGCTTGGTTGCTGTTGTAAAGTTCACGCGTCAGATTGGTGGCGTCGTAGGCGTGCAGCACGGCGGGACTTGTGTTCTCCGTCGCCCACAGAATGGCATTGCCGGTTCCGTTGGCGGAGATGCTCGGCGTGGCGCCCGGGTAGGTGAAAGCGGTGCTGGTCTGCGACACGGGCGAGCTTCTGAGTTGTGCGTTGCTAATGGCGAACGCTCTGATGTTGTTGCCCACGGCGCCGTAGTACACCGTGTTATTGAAGTACGCCGGCATGGACCAAATTCCGCCCGCCAGCGCTCCCGCAAGTTCCTGATGGATGTTGTTTGTGTTGGCGCTGAACTTCCCCATCGCATCGCGGTTCACCACGTAGATGTTCCCGTCCTTGCCTGCGCCCACCGCGAGATGCCAGGTAGTGCCGGCGTTGTCCTTCAGGTCGGGTAACACCAGGGCGCCTCCGGAACCGAGGTCTTGGTCGCTCCCGTTTTCCTGCGCTTGGTTGGACATTTCAAAGTAGTCGGCGACCGCCAGCTGGTTGCTCGTGGTCGAAATCTTCAAAAAAGCGTTCCCGTAGTCACCTTGGCTGGGAAAGCCGTTGGCATCGAGGGTTGAGTCGAAAGACCCGTTGGCGTCAAGCACAAAGATGTTCCCGTTGCTGTCGGCGGCTGGGCCGGCGCCGCTCATCCAGATTGCGCCTTCGTTGCCATTCGGAGTCAGGTTCAGCACGCTCACCTGCGCCAGCGTCTTCTGGTCATAGCTGATGATCCAGCCGGTGTACGGGCGGGCATCGCAGTGCGAGGTCCAGGCGGTGTAGATGACCCCATTCAGCAGCAATAATCCGGAACGCTGAGCATATTGACTGGGATCAAAAGTCACCGTCCCATTGGAGCTGTTGTCGCCGCTTCCCGGAAACGTCGCTACGATCTCCTTCGGGCCGCCAAATTCCTCGGCGCCGGTGGTGACGTCCAAGGCATGCAGACGCTGGTGATAACCGCCTGAGCCATCTTTCGACATAGCGACGACGTAAATCGTGCCGTGCGTTCCGGCGCTGCGATCGATGACTGGAGTCGAGGTGATGCCAATCTCCGGGCTGATCTGGCCGCAGCCGTGATCGTCGCTGGTAGTTTCGCCGGACTGGAGCGTCGAAACCTGCCACAGCATAGTGCCAGTATCCGCGTCGAAAGCGTAAACCGTGCCGTGCTCGCTGGCCACAAACAACACATTGTGCGCCGCCTGGTTGATGGTCAGGTTCGAAAGATACAAAGGCTCGGCGTTGACCTTGCCGTCGGCCGGAATCGTGAACAGTTTGCCAAAAGTGCCGGAATTCACGTTGCTGGTCGTCAGCGTGGTTTCGTTGAGGTTTTGCCCGGTGCGCGCGTTGTCGTTGTGGTAGGTCACGACATCCGTGCTGCCGGCAGGCGGAGGCGGCGTCATCACTGGTGGATTTGAGCCGGAGGACATCGACGATGACGTAGAGCCGCCGCAGTTCGCGAGATTCAGCGTCATCCCCAGTGCCAGGCAAGCCAGAACGAAATTACCTGGGCGAAAAACGCCAGTATTGCCGGCGAGCAACCGCATATAGAGAACTCCAGGTGGATGAGTGTCCGAGAAGGCGACCAGCGCCTCCTTGCACGGGACGATTACTGGAATGCTACACCGCGCCCCGTACGCCGCGGCACACCAGAGACCAACGAAGGGACAGGTTATTTTCGCGGATGGATAGGTTCAACGGTACAGGTTTGTCGTGCCTGCTTCCCATTACCCGGTTGCCCGGGACCGGCCCGCTAGGCCGGAAAGCATTGGAAATCAAGGCTTGGTGCGAAAGGGGGGACTCGAACCCCCATGGGTTACCCCGCCAGATCCTAAGTCTGGTGCGTCTGCCAATTCCGCCACTTTCGCAAGACTTGCTCGAATCTCCCTCCATTTTGGGGATATCCGGTTCCGCGGTCAAGTTTGCTCAGGTTGAAGCGCGGAAAAGGGCTGCCGGACGGCAACCGGCGGACGTTCCATTTTGGGAAAATCGCCCAAAAAATATCCCGAAAATATGGCGGTTCGCGCCATTCGCAAATAGCATGGGAATTAATTCATCTCTATTTTCGAGGAAAGGACGATGCTACTCGAAGAACCAGAAGGCTGGAGTGAACTGCAACAGAAAGCTCAGCAAGAACGGGATCCCAGGAGACTCATCAAAATCATCGACCAATTGAACGCCCTACTCACAGAGCACGAGAAGAGAGCGGCAGGGTACGACCGAACGGAGCAATCCTTGGAGTTTGTCAAGGGAAATCAGGAGTGAATGAGTGAAGACAACTCACGATTAGGCGGAGGAACCAGAGGCCGAAGAGACATTGGTGCGGTTGCGCAGCAGGTGTCCCGGCTGCTGCAGCAGCAGATGGATAAGCTGGTGGACATTCCTCTTGCCGAGTGGTCACAAAACGAATGGGACGATTATCGCGGCCGGCGGAAAGCCATCCGCAAACTGCGGGCGGAACTGGAGCCCTCCAAGCCGGACTAGGAAGATTTGGAGAACGCTACTCCGGTCTGGCTTGAGGCTACTGGGCTAAGACTCGCACACTTGAACGAGAAGCGCGGTAGGGCAGCGGTTGCGCCCGTGAAGGAAGACCTGTAGTGGAACCCTCCCCCGTTGGAAGGCCGCCGGGGCATGCACGCTGGATTGGCTGCTTGCCCCGCGGGACCTTCCGAATCACCTTTGGGGTCTCATTTCCAGCAGGCCCACTATCGCCGAGCTGGCGCCGCCGCAATGCCGAGCTTTCAAGAGACGACAAGGCCTTATCCCCTTGGAAATCACTTGCTGCGCCCAACATCCGCGCGCCCGCAACATGAGTCAGAAGAAACGGCTTCCAAACTCATTGCGGCGCGTTCAGTCCCTGGTAAATGTAGATGCCCGCAAGCACCAGGAACATGACCCCGGAGACGCTCCCCAATATTTTCACCACGGGGGTGATCCGGTTCACCTTGGTCATGACTTCCCGTTGATCCTTGGCCATATGGGCGTCAGATTCGTCCAGGAACAGTTGATCGTCTTCTTGCATGATGAGCGTGCTGCGGTAAATCAGCAGGATGATCAGAACGACGGTAAGACCACCCCACGTGATCGCGAGCCATAGTAGACCAGGAGACATATGTCACCTCTGGTGCTTGCTGGAGCCGTCCCGCGGTCCGTGCCACCCGGAGATTGGGGCTGTGTGGCGCCTAAACCGAATTCGGGTAAGGGCCCACTAAACATTATAGTCCCGCAAGGCAAGTCAAACGCTTCTGTTTTGTAAGGGGCTGCGACCTAGGAGTAATGGGGGTCATCTAAGGCTGTAACGAACCTTTGGGCAAGTTTCTTCCGCTGCGGCGGCCATGGGTTTGCTATAATCCATTTGCGAGTAGTTTCAAGGAGATACGAATGGCCACGACAACCACCCCTGAAGTGAAGACGCCCGGCGCACCGGAAGTCGGCGTGAAGACCCCCCCCATTACCCTGACGTCGCACGCGGTCAATAAGGTCAAGGAGATCATGGGGCAACAGAATCCCGTTCCCGCCGGTCTGCGCGTAGGCGTGGTGGGTGGCGGCTGCTCTGGTTTCTCCTACTCCATGTCGTTTGAAAACGGCGCTGGCATGATGGACAAGGTGTTCGACATGGAAGGTCTGAAAGTTTACGTGGATGCCACTTCGCTGATGTATTTGAACGGCTGCAAGGTTGACTATGTGGAGACGTTGGAGGGCGCGGGCTTCAAGTTCGAAAACCCGAACGTGAAGAGCACCTGCGGATGCGGATCTTCGTTCAGCACATAAACCAAACCTTACTGCGAATTTCGAAGGCCCTGCCTAAAACGGCAGGGCTTTTTTGCGTCCGGCTTATTGTTGGGGCTGCGTCGGCGGAGGATTCTGTGGCGGAGGCTGTGAGCCCATCGCTCCGCCGCTTATGCCATTGCTCATCCCTGCCCCAAATGAATTCCCGCTGGAACCGAAACTCGTTCCCATGCCTCCCTGGCCGGGTACAGCGCCCATTGTGCCCGCGGGTTGCCCGTTGTTGGCGACCGCATTTTGCAGTGGCGGCTGCGCTGGTGTGTTGATCAACCCCCCGCGATTGAAGTCGGTTGCGGGGTCGTAGATGAACTTCCACTGGTTGTAATGATCCTCCTTGTTGAACTCGCGAATGGTGGCTGCCTTGCTGGCGCTGACCACGCCGATGATGGGCCCGCTTGCCACGATCTGATTGCCGCCCGCGACGCCCGCGCTTTGGCTGGACGATGACGAGGAATCTGTACTGGCATCGGCCGAAGCGGTTCCAGAGCCGGCCTGCGGCTGGCCCGAAGCCGGCGTGGTAGTTGGTCCCAGGCTGAATCCCGACGCGCCGTTTGCGGTATTCCCGCCAAACGCCCCGCCCGCACCCGCTCCCGGCGCGGATGATCCGGCCATGGCCGCGGCCGAGGTCGCTCCCGCGATACCAGCTCCCATGCCCAGCTGAACTTCCCCGAAATGCAGCAGCTTGAAATCCTGGCCGTTGATGGGGTCTTTGTAACGCCGCCGCAGAAAGCGGATGTTGTTGGTATTTTCCAGATCCTCGATACGCGTGGGATAGCGGCCGAACTTCTTGAAATATTTGCGGACGGCGCGAGAGTACTGCACCCCGCGATGGATCATCTCTTCTTCGCGGTCCCGCTTGATCTGGAAGGTGAAGCTGGGCGCAATCGCAAGCGCCGCGATGGCGAGCAGTGCGACGAACAGCATCAGGGTTAGCAAAATATAGCCCCCCTGCGAGCGGCCGCGCTGGCAGCGCCGGAATCGATTCTGTTGCGTCACTGGCAAATTCCTAATTTCAAGGCAATCGCCCTATCCCGCGCCCTGCGTAAGCATGATCTGCTGCCTATTGTCATTGAGCACATCTTCGATCTCCACTGCCTGGGGAGAAATGCGCAGAACCTTATAGCGCCGGTCGACAATATCGCCCTCGCCGGCAACGAAAATGTCTCCCGCCTGATTGGACAGGAAAATCTTCTTGGGCTCACCCGGCCGGCTGGCGAATCCGAAAAACTTGATGTCGATGGGAGGCGGCGGAGCCGGCGGAGGCGGAATCACTGGCCCAACGTGCTTGTCCGGGACAGGGGGGGCAATCGGTTTGGGAATCTCGATCTGCGCCGTGAAGATGTTTCGCCCAGCGCCCTTGTACTCAGTGTCCTCACTGGACCTCAGCAAATCGAAACGCAGGGAAGGGTCGAGCGATCGGGCGCCGGTTTTCTCTTTCTTAGTGTGAGTTGGTGCGGGAGCGGTCGCGGCGGCTTGCGCCTCGTCCAGCGCCGAAGGTGGCGCGGTAACCACGGCCGCATCCGTCGTGGCCGGCGTCCCTGCGGAACTGAAAATCCAGTTTCCCAGCAGCGCCAGCGCCACCACCATCAGCACGACGGCGGCAATCAGCTTCGTCCGATTTTCTGCGCCAACCTGCATTGCCATCTAAATCCCAGTCTTAAGATAAGTCTCTAACTTCATCTGCAATCGCACCACGCCGCTCTGCTGGCCGACCAGTTGCACGCTGTCCACGATGAAAAACAGCTGGTCGCGCTCCAGGGCGTTGATGAAGCGCACGAGCTGGAGATAATTGCCGGAAAGACTGGCGTCAATCAGAATCGGCTGCAGGCCGACCGGTTCCGGATCCTGCATGGCGTAACCGAAATGCTCGATTTTGACTCCGCTCTCCGTCGCCACCCGGCCCAGGCTTTCCGAGATGGCGGAATCGCGGGCGGGCAGCCGTACGTCATAGAATTTGTCGATCTGCTGGCGCGCGACCTTGATCTTCGTGTCAAACCCGATCAAAGGCTGGACCTGGCGGGTCTTGAGGAGCAGCTGTTTCTCCATCTGCCCCAACTGCTCGCGGCGCGCCCGCTCGGAGCCGGCCAGCGGTGAAAGCAGCACGGCGATGGCCAGTACATCCACCACCCCAAAGACAGCGAAGGCAACGGTGAGCTTACGCCGGGTATTTCGCAGGTCGGGCATTAGCGCGCGCTCCGTTTCGCGGTCGTGGTACGCATCGTCATCGCCGATTCCGGGATGTACAGGGCGCTGATATCGACCTGTACATTGTCGCCCGGGGTTTGCTGCCCGGCAAGATTCTCTTGCATGATCTGGGTCTGCTGGAAGCGCCGGGAATCTTCCATATTGCGCACCAGCTCAATGGCCCGCTCGCGTGATTCCCCGGCCACCACCAACTTCAGTGCCAGGTGGTGATCGGGCGACATCTCGGGCTGAATGGAAACCAGATGCAAGTGAGTCGGCATCACCTGCTCCAAATCCTCGAAAACCTTCGTCCAGGAGAACGCCTTGCGCGCAAAAAGATCGTTGAGAAACTCGGACCGGTCGCGCACGCTGCGGTTTTCCGGACGGTTCAGCATCGCCTCGGCGTCTTGCCGCTGTTTGTCGCGAGCGGCAATTTGCTGTTCGCATTGGTGGATCAGGCTGCGGTCTTTGGCGGCTGCGAGCCAGCCGGCCAGCGCCGCATACACTAGCACCAGTGTGACGATGGCCAGTCCGGCCAGCAACCCTCCCCAGCGCAGCCAAAAACGCCGCACATCCTCGTAGGGAGAAGTCGCGAGATTGATGTCCAGGCGCATGTTCTAAGCCAGCGCTCCCGCCACTCCGGCAATTTGCCACGTCGGAATCGAACCCCGGTTCCCCGCGGAGGCCGAACCGCCGACCAATTCCTGAACTTCCGCTCCGGTCTGCGCCTTCAGGGCGGGCGCCGCCCCCGCCAAGTCGGGCAAGCCCGCGACAAAAATCCGGTCGATGTTCAAGTGATAAGTATCTTGAAAGAACACGACCGAAGGATAGACCTCTTCCGCCAGCCGTTCGCCCGTGACGGTAACGCCGCCGGCATTCTCCAGAGTGCGGAAGAGTAACACCTGCTGCTGATCAAGGATGGCGATGCTGGTGGTGCGCGTGTCTACTTTCAGCACCAGCGTGGGACGGTCGGCCTTGGCCACGCCCAGCGCCGCCAGCATGGAAGGCAACACGACCCCAGGATTGTACCCGGCGTCCGCGAAAACCGATTCGTATTCTTCGACCACGCTGTTCAGAGCCACCGCCGCCACCACCCGCACCGTGCCGCTGGCGGGCTGCACATGATAGGAAACCTTGGCCTTCTCCACATCAAAGGGCAGGGATTTCTTCAGACGGAAGCGCACCACGGCTTCCGCCTCCTGGCGGCTGGAAGGCAGAGCATCGAAATCCAGCAGGACCACGCGCACCGCCGCGTCCGGCAGGAGCGCGATCAGGTCGCGCGAATAGCCGCCCAAGCTGCCCAAGGTATCGCGAATGGTCTGGCATACGGAATCGCGGTCGCGCAGGTTGGGCTCGGTGAGGTCGGGGAACACGCAACCGCCGCCCAGCTTGTACGCGGCAAATTCCACCCCGCCGCCCACTTCGGAGCGCCCGGCGAGGACCCGGTCGGGCGCAATCTCGCAGGCCAGCCTGGGCCGTGCACTCGACTTCAATTTAGGGCTCATTGCGTAACCATCACCGCGTCAACATCAACGCACAAACCATGAAACCCGACTGGACTGGAAAAGGCAAGACCCAAAGGAACTAAGACTGGTCACGCCTTAGCGCATGCTCTCAATGAAGGTGACTTTGTTGATTTCCTTCAGCGTGGTCATGCCCAGACGGACCTTGTCCAGCGCGGATTCCCGCAGAAAGCGCATCCCTTCGTCCCGCGCCGCCCGGCGGATTTCCGAAGTCGGCTTCTTGAGCAGAATCATCTCCCGTATCCGGTCGCTCAGATCGAGCAGTTCGTGGATGGCGGTGCGGCCGCGGAACCCCGTGCCCGCGCACTCGATGCAGCCCTGGCCTTCGTAGAACGATACCTTGGACCACTGGTCCGGATCCAGGCCGCTGGCCTCCAGCACCTCTGGCGGATAGTGCACGACGGCGCGGCAGGAATTACAAATCAGGCGCACCAGCCGCTGCGCCAGGATGCAGTTCAGCGCCGAAACGAAATTGTAAGGCTCGACCCCCATGTTCAGAAAGCGGCCGATCACATCCACCACATTGTTGGCGTGGACGGTAGTAAACACCAGGTGCCCGGTGAGAGCGGATTGAATGGCGATCTGCGCGGTTTCCGTGTCGCGAATTTCGCCGACCATGATTTTGTCGGGATCGTGGCGCAAAATGGAGCGCAACCCGCGGGCAAAGGTCAGGCCTTTTTTCTCGTTCACCGGAATCTGCGTGATGCCGCGGATCTGGTACTCGACGGGATCCTCAATGGTGATGATCTTGTCTTCATCGGTGCGGATTTCGCTGACCGCCGCGTACAAGGTCGTGGTTTTCCCGCTGCCCGTAGGTCCGGTAACCAGCACCATCCCGTAAGGCTCGGCGATATAGCGGCGGAATTTCCGCAGATCGTCTTCGTCAAAACCAACCACATCCAGCACGAGCTTCTGGAACTTTTCGCTCATCGATTCTTTGTCGAGAACGCGCAGTACGGCGTCTTCGCCATGAATCGAAGGCATGATGGAGACGCGGAAGTCGATCGGCCGTTCCGGCTTGCCGTACTTGACGCGGAAGCGGCCGTCCTGCGGCACGCGCCGCTCGGAAATATCGAGTTCGCTCATCACCTTGATGCGGGAAATGATGGTCGAATGATGCTCCTTGCCAATCGGCGGCATGGCTTGCGTGAGCACGCCGTCAATGCGGAACTTGATGCACACCGAATCGTCCCGGGTCTCGATATGAATGTCACTGGCACGCCGCTGCAAGGCGGTGAAGATGGTGGTGTCCACCAGGCGGATGATTGGACTGTCGGTATCGGCGGTGAGTTTGTCGATGGAGATCGATTCATCGCCCCCCTCGTCCTCGGTGACCACGTCCAGGGCAAAGCCTTCGCTGGCTTCCTCCAGCACGCGTTTCGACTGTTCCGTTTTCTTGAGGATCTCCGTGATCTGCGCCAGCGTGGAAACTTTGGTGATGACGCGCTTGCTCAACAGCAGGCTGATCTCGTCGATCATCATCAGCTGGCTGGGGTCGGCGATGGCGATGGCCAGGCGTCCGTCCGACGTTTCTTCCAGGGGAACGAAGTTGTAGCGGAACATCAAGTGCACCGGAATCTTGGTGAACAGATCGTGGTGCAGCTGGAAATTGTGCAGGTCTACAAACTCGCAGCGATAGCGCCGCGCCACATCCTGCGCTTTCACCAGCTCGGCGGATTGCACGGTTGAAGCCGCCCGGCCCCCGTTGCCGCCGTTGATCAGAATTGGTTTTTGTTCCGGCATAGTCGCCATTCAACACCCCCTACCCCGTCCATTAACGCAGCGTGCCGCTCGATCCTAGCGAGAACAGGGGCAGGTACAGCGAAATCAGCACTCCACCCACAAATACCGCCATCACGATCAGAATGACCGGCTCAATCAGCGCCATGGCCGCGCCCAGCGCCGTCTGTACGTCCTCTTCATAAAATTCCGCCACCGAATTGAGCATCGCGGGCAAGGCTCCGGTGGATTCGCCCACCTCGATCATCTCCACCGAGAGATCGGGAAACATCTGCTGCTCTTCCAGGCTTTTCGCCAAAGCTGTGCCTTCGCGCACTCGGTTGGTGGCGTCGGAAATTCCGTTGAGAATCCGCCGGCTGCTCATCGACGCTCCCGCCGTTTCGAGCGAAGGCACCAGCGGCAGGCCGCCGGCCAGCAAAGTGGAGAGCATGCGGCAGAAATTGGAAACTTGATACTTCAGCCAGATTTGCCCGATTAGAGGCATCTTCAGAACGGCGCGGTCTACCCGCTCCGCTCCGCGGTCGGTGCTGCGCCAGCGCCACAGCGCCACAATTAGAACCAGCAACGCGATGCCGGCGGCCGGCCCATATTTTTGCGCGTGCGTGCCGATACTGAGCATGAGCAGCGTGATGGCCGGTAGTTGCGCGTCCATGTTCTGGAACAGCAGGGCAAACTGCGGCACCACATAGGTGATCAGGAAAATGAACATGGAGATGACCATAACCACCAGCAGCGTGGGATACACCAGCGACACCGCCAGCTTCTTCTTGAAGGTGAGCGACATGCGCTGGAACGCGATGTAGCGGCTTAGTACTTCTTCCATATTGCCGCTCTTCTCGCCCGCCAGCAGCGTGGTGGTGTAAATCTTCGGGAACACCGCTTGCGCCGCGAAACTATCGGAGAGCAACTCGCCGCTCTTCACCCGGTCGCGGACATTCTCCAGCACCGAACGCATGTGGGGATCTTTTTGCCGTTTGATCAGCAAGTCGAGTGAAGTCAGGATGGGCAACCCGGCTTTGATCAGGGTCAGAAACTGCTGATTGAAAATGACAAAGCGGCCCTGCCGGATCTTTCGTCCGCGGGAGAACGGCATCTCGCCCGCCGAAAAAAGCCCGCGCGGTTTTACCCAGTAAACCAGGTAACCCTGCTGCACGAAACGCTCGCGGACTTCCGCCTCCGAGTAACCGCGTTCCACCTGCTGCAGCAGGTGACCGCGCTCGTCCGCCGCCTTGATGACAAATTCCGCCATGGTAAAGCTGTATAACCCCTTGCCCCACCCAAGTTTAGCATTCCAAAGATGAACTTAGGATTAATCTACCCTTGTGACTATGCTGCCCTTAAGTCTCCCATGTCCCGCTATGCTCGGGGATAACTCATTCCCCTCGTTATACATACAGGCCCGCGACTCAATTCCAAGCGGAATTCGCCGTCTACTTTCTCACTGGCTGAATTCGCCGCTGATTACCTCCACCCCAGGCGGCGGGACAAAGCGAAAATTGTCTCCAGAGATTGCTATATTTTCCTTCTGCTCGCTGAACCGGTACTCGGTTACGGTGCCGTCCCCTGCCTCTACTATGATGCGGGTAATGCGGTCATCCGCCGTAACCTCCAGCATGACTTGATTTACGCTGCTTGCCAATCCCTTTGGCACACCCCGAAGGACTACGTCCCCTGGAATCAATGGGCTAAGGTCGGGAGCCAGCGTCAGCCCCTGCAGTTCCTTCTCCAGATGGGCCTTGCCCAGCAGGAACGCCAGCGGCGACCGCAGGTCGTCCAGCTTACGCGCGGGGGTCTTGCGCACCTGGCGGTCATCGGGCAGGTAGAGCCAGGCATTTTGGCCGTCGCTCAGGAACAGCTTCTGTTGCGGAGAACGGTATTCCCAGCGCATCTTGCCGGGTTTCTTCAACCAAAGCGTGCCCGATTCTGTCCGTTCCGCCCCGGCTCCGCGGTAGGTCTCGCTGAACTCTGCCTGCAAGGTCTGCAAGCGGTTGTAGTGGTTGTCCACAGCCTGGGCAATGGCCTCTACATTGGCTGCTGGGCGGGCTGCCGCGGCGCTCGCCAACGCCATGACTACAATAAGCATGACTACAATAAGACAGCTGCGCAGAAAAGGACCCTCCACAGTCTACTCACACCGCGGCACGCGTTGAACGGCCCACGAGTGTGACTATATTCTATGCTACCTTCCAGAGGGTTGCGCTCCGCGGCCGATCCCAGAGCCTCGTAACAAGGGATGAAGCACTTGCTTCGCAAAGTCATCGTTGGGTTGCTGAGTCTGGCAATCGTGCTGGGTGCCTTGCTGTTTCTTCCAGCGTGGACGTTTCACTATTGGCAGGCGTGGATATTTCTGTTCGTATTCCTCGCGCCGGAGGTTGCCGTCGTGCTGTACCTCGTCAAGAACGATCCGCAGCTCTTGGAGCGGCGTATTGCCGGTCGAGAGAAGCAGAAAGTCCAAAAGATCATACTGTTGCTTATACGAGTCACGTTTGTGGCGGTCATCGTTTTTCCCGCCGTCGATCATCGCTTCGCATGGTCCACGGTACCGCTCTTGGCCACGATATTCGGCGATTTCCTGGTCGTGCTCGGATTGCTAATCATATTTCTCGTGTTCAGAGAGAACACCTTTACGTCATCGGCGATCGAAATTCTCCCTGAGCAACGAGTCATTTCCAGCGGACCGTACGCGTGGGTACGGCATCCGATGTATAGCGGAGCGCTGGTCATGGTCTCCGGTGTGCCGCTTGCGCTGGGCTCGTGGTGGGGATTGTTGACGGTGATTCCCATGGCGCTGGTTATCGTCTGGAGGCTTCTGGAAGAAGAGGGATTCCTAGCGGAGAATTTGCCGGGTTACTCGGAGTATCGCAACCAAGTGAGGTTTCGCCTCATTCCGCTTATTTGGTGAGCAGTTGGCGAGTTCGCTAGTCGGCGGGCAGGAACCTCGCCTGTTTGGGTGGAACATATCCGGGCGGCATCCCCTTTTCGATAAAAGGGAGATCGTCGGGATCGCGCACCTCGACCTGGCCGTCGGGCGTCAATTTGTAAGGCACACCGAGAGGATCGACCGGAATTCCGCGCAGCAGGCCGGCCGCTTCAAGTTCCTGAAACCCAGCCGGGAAGTGGCCGGTTTTCCGCCGATAGAGCGTAAGAAGCGCTTCCAGATTGGTCACATCTTCGTCCACTTGCAGCGCGCGCAAGTGAGCCACGGCATTGGCTTTGATGTTCGCGTCCTTGGAAGTCTTGTAGGTTGCGGTCCACAGCATTTGCGCGGTCTGCAATTCTCCGGCGTGCGTCGCCATCTGCGCCGCCAACACTTTCAGGAACGGATGCGCACCGGGCACTTGCGAGCCGCGAGCGAAGGCATCGGCCGCCTTGGGGTAATCCTTGAGATCCATGTAGTAGATGAAGCCCAAGTCGTAATACAAATGCCAATCATTCGGGTTGTTGCGGATGCCGAATTCGGCTAGTTCGATGGCCCGCTGCGGCAGGCCGGCGCCGTTGGGCGGATTGGGCGCCAGAAAATTCGACCCGAATTCATAAGCCACCGTCAGATGAGGATCGAGCGCGGTCGTGATCTCCAGCAGTGGAGCGAGCAGCGCGTACTCCTGCGCGTTGGCATGGTGCCTTCCACCAAAATATTGCACCGCGCGAGTCCAATAGATATCGGCCAGCAAACCGTCGTAGCCCAGGCTCATGCGCTTGAGAAGTTTGGGAGAGGAGATAAAGAGAACATCCTCAATCGCGGCCCCGCTGCGAATCTGGTCCAGGCGGTGCAGCGCGAGCACCGAGGCAAGCATGCAGGCGACAAGCAGCGATGCGGCGATGGTCGTGGTTCGGCGCGAGCTGATCATCTTAGGTTCCGGCTCATTTCAAATTCCGGCGCTCGAAGATCAGCACCGCCCCGCACAGCGCCATGGTGGTGTAAACCAGAGCGTAGGCGGTGTTGTAGAGAATGAGCTGTCCGGAGACCGCCTGCTCGTGGGCCACCGAACTGATTACGTTAAGCGCGGAGAAGTTCGGCACCAGGTAGGCTGCCCCTGTCGCCAGCCAGCGCGTGACTCCTTGGGTCATGCCGGCAAAGCCGCGCAGATCTTCCGCGAAGGTGCCGATGATGAAAAGAGAAAAAGCGAAAACGGCGGCCATCAGCGGGGAAGAGAAGGATGAGAACAAAAGCGCCAGCGAGGTGATGATCAAGAACTGCAGAATAATGAAGTACAGCGCCACCAAAACCCAGCCGTCGCTGCTCTGGAAATGGCGCGAAACATACAACAGCGCGGCGAATACGCCAATGGCCATGAAGAATGTGTTGACCACGAGCGTTCCCGCCAGCCCGAAAAATTTGCCGACAATGAACTCCCAGCGGCGCACCGGCCGCGACAGCACAGTGTAGAGAGTGCGCCGGTCGATTTCCTTCGAAACCAATCCGATGCCGATAAAAATGGCGATCACCATGCCGAATAATGAAACCGCCGTCAGCCCCAGATTGATGACCACCAAACGCTCGATGTCGATGGAAATCTGGCCCACTAGGATGGCCGCTCCGGACATCAGCAGGGCGAAGGCGATGAGGTTGTAGAGGACCCGGTCGCGCACCGCCTCGCGGAAAGTGTTGGATGCGATGTGCACGACGCGCGCGCTCATGCGGTTGCTCCCGCTGTTTCTTTCTCCGGCTTGAGCTGCGCCACGAAATAGTCTTCCAGCGAGGTCCGCACCGGAGTGAGCGAAACGATGCGCAGGCGCTCCCGCCGCAGCGCTTCCAAGGCAGCCTCCTGGTTGTCTTCCGGGAGGATGGCGCGGATGACGTTGCCGGTGATGTGGCAGTCGGCGCCCAAAGATTTCAGAGAGGCCGGTACCGCGCTTCCGTGCCAGACCAACTCCATCTTGCCTTGCACGCTAGCCGTCAGGTCGGCGACCGCGCCCACGCCCCGCAGTTCACCTTGATGGATGACTCCGACCCGGTCACAAAGCGCTTCGGCATCGGAAAGAATGTGGGTGGAGAAGAAGACGGTCTTGCCGTCTTTCTTCAGCTGCTCCATCAGATCTCGCACCTCGCGGCGGCCCATCGGGTCCAGGCCGGACATCGGTTCGTCAAGGAACACGACCTTAGGGTCGTGCAGAATGGCTTGCGCGATTCCCACCCGTTGCAGCATGCCCTTGGAGAACTTGCGCAACTGCACACCAGCTGCATCGCGCAGCCCCACGCGATCGAGCATCTCGGCGACTCTGCGGGATCGGTCTTTGCCGGCGACGCCGGACAGCTCACCGTAGTATTCGAGCAGCTCGCGGGCGGTGAGATAGTCGTAAAAATAGGGCTGCTCGGGCAGAAATCCGATTTGCGCCTTCACCCGCGGGTCCGCGAAATCCATGCCCAGAATGCGGGCCGAACCCGCGCTGGGGAACACCAGACCCATCAGCAGTTTGAGAGTTGTAGTTTTGCCCGCGCCGTTGGGGCCGAGGAACCCGAAAACTTCCCCGTCTTCGACCCGCAGGTGGAGCGGTTTCAGGGCGCGTTTTGGCTTCTTGCGCCAGAAGCCCACGGCATAAGTCTTTTCTAGGCCGAGAATCTCTATGGCAGCCATGGCAGCTTACCGGAATAGTTTCGTTGTGGGATCGATTATATGCAAAAGCAATCTAGACGTGAACGGGATGGAAGCGAGCATGAATTACCAAAGTAAAGAGGCCAGGATTCGCATCCTGGCCTCTTTTTGGCCCGGACCCTCCCCAGGTGCCGGCCAAAACAGGTTCTAATCGATAGGTGCAAACGCATCGCAGGGCGATACTGTCGTTACGGGTGAATCGCCGCTTGAGCCCTGCTGCCCGCGAATCACCAGGTCGGTGGTGGAGCAAAAGTCGCGCACGCCTGACTGGTTATAGTTGAGCGGGGAAGCTCCCACCACAAAAGCCGTATTCATGCTGCCGCTTGGCAGCAGGCCCGTCGCCTGGAACTGATAGCCGCTCTTCTTGCCGCTGGCCACGCTTGAATCGATCAAGCACGCTTGTGTGTCGGTAGGCTGGCAGGTCCCGTCTGGCCCCCCCAGGTCGGCGAGCGTGGCCGCGTATCCATCGGACGGATAAACCGAGAAATAGGTGACTTCGGCTCGGGTAATGGTGCGCACCGAACTGACCGCGGAAGCTTCGTTGGCTGAGATATGGGCGCGGAGCATGCTGGGCACCGCGATGGCCGCGATAACCAGGATGATGGCCACCACGATCAAGAGTTCGATCAAAGAAAAGCCCTTGGCGCGCTCGGCACACCGGTTATGTCGGACACTTGGATTGCGTCGCCCCATCTCATTCCTCTAGACTTTTTAGTGCACGTCACTCGCCAGCCGCCGGGCTCGGAGGCAGAATCGCGCGACTGCATGTAAGCTATTTGTAATGAATTGCCTGCACGCATTTTGCGTTGTGCCGGTAAAGCCCCTGGAGCCCTTTATAGGGCTGGTATGACATTAATTGTCATCGCAAAACGACATTTCATCTCATTCCGAGAAGGGGCTCTTTAGTGGTTTCCATCGGACCAAACAGCCATAATCTTTAGCAGCACTGGCGTGTGCCGCCAAGGCGGGCGCAGCTCCGCGTTGCCCCCAAAAAAACAAAAAAGGGAGCAACGGATGTTTGTCCGTTGCCCCCGTGGCTCGTACCCTCCCCCAGGTACTTCGCCAAA